>Ga0134126_10008771_pt1 | contig 12720 bp, 10 predicted proteins | sample KB31752_FD_96881 | JGI IMG/M metagenome (GOLD analysis project Ga0134126, IMG submission 96881) | Terrestrial soil microbial communities with excess Nitrogen fertilizer from Kellogg Biological Station, Michigan, USA - KB3-175-2 | ecosystem: Environmental > Terrestrial > Soil > Unclassified ...
GTCCGAAGCGCCCGCAAGACCGCGTGACGTTGGCGGCGATGAAGCAAACCTTCGAAAAGGCCCTGCAAGCGCCGGTGAACGAACGCGGCTTCGCCCTCGACGCTGCGGCGCTCAAACGCAAGGGGACAGTCCGCGATAACGGCGATAGCATCGAGATCGGCCATGGGGCCGTGGTCATCGCCGCCATCACCAGTTGCACGAACACCAGCAACCCGACCGTGATGCTCGGCGCCGGTCTGTTGGCCCGCAACGCCGCGGCCAAGGGGCTAAAGGTCAAGCCTTACGTCAAAACCAGTCTGGCGCCGGGATCGCGCGTCGTGACCGATTATTTGGAAAAGGCCGGGGTGGCGAAGGATCTCGACGCCCTCGGTTTCCAGACGGTCGGCTACGGCTGCACGACCTGCATCGGCAACAGCGGCCCGTTGCCGGACCCGGTGGCCAGGGCCATCACCGACGGCGCGTTGGTCGCTTCGGCGGTGCTCTCGGGCAACCGCAATTTCGAGGGCCGCATTCATCCCCTGGTGAAGGCCAACTACCTGGCCAGCCCGCCCTTGGTGGTGGCTTACGCCTTGGCCGGCACGACCGACATCGACCTGGTCAACGAGCCGCTTGGCGCCGGCCGCGACGGCAAGCCGGTTTATCTGCGCGACATCTGGCCCTCTCAGGAAGAAGTGGCGAAGGTGGTCGATGCGTGCGTGTTGCCCGAGATGTTCCGCTCGCGCTACGACAACGTGTTCGACGCCAACGAGCGCTGGAACGCGATCAAGCTCAGCGGGGGCGATCGTTACAATTGGGACGAAGCCAGCACGTACATCCAAGAGCCGCCGTTTTTGATCGATTTGCCGCCGCAGCCCGGGCCGATCCAGCCGATCGAGGGCGCCCGCGTGCTGGCGATGCTGGGCGACTCGATCACGACCGACCACATCTCTCCCGCCGGATCGATCGCGGCCGGCGGCCCGGCCGGCAAGTATTTGCAGGAGCATGGCGTCGAGCCTCGCGACTTCAACAGCTACGGCTCGCGCCGCGGCAACGATCGCGTGATGACTCGCGGCACGTTCGCCAACATCCGCATCCGCAACCAGTTGGCGCCCGGCACGGAAGGCGGGGTCACTCGCCACCTGCCCGACGGCGAAACGCTGAGCATCTACGACGCCGCGGTGAAATACAAAGCCGAAGGCGTGCCGCTGGTCGTGTTGGCCGGCGCCGAGTACGGCAGCGGCAGCAGCCGCGATTGGGCCGCCAAGGGCACGCTACTGTTAGGGGTGAAGGCGGTGATCGCCGTCAGCTACGAACGCATCCATCGCAGCAACCTGATCGGCATGGGCGTGTTGCCGCTCGAATTCCTGCCGGGCGAAACGTGGCAGTCGCTCGCCCTAACGGGCGAAGAGACGTTCGATATCCTCGGTCTGGACGACAACGTAACGCCGCGCGGCAAGCTGACCGTTCGCGCCACGCCGCCCGGCGGCAAGGCCCGCGAGTTCCAGGCCGTCGTGCGCATCGATTCGCCGGTCGAGCGCGACTATTACCGCCACGGCGGCATTCTGCCGACCGTGTTGCGGAAGTTGGCGGCGACGTAGAGCTCAGCCACGGATGAAACACAGATTAAACACGGATGAAATGCAGAATTAAAAGCCTGATCCGTGTTTCATCCGTGTTTCATCCGTGGCTAAAGAATTAAGCCGCGATGCGCAGCGGCGACGCTTCCGTTTCGGGCTTCGGCGTCGCATCGGGTTTGTAAGATCCGAGCATCAAGTGCCGTCTGCCGTCGGGCGCCACGACGACGACGTGGCTGGTGTTTTGCAGCAAGTGCAAGAGGATCTCTTTGGCAAGCGGTTCCAGCAAGGCGCCCGGCCGAGTTTCGGAGACCAATGCGGCGGGCAGGCCATTGTTCAAGAACTCTCGCAAACACAGCAGGCCCGAGACGTCCGGTCGCCAATCGTCGGGCCACTCGTCGTCGGCCAGCCATCCGCAACGGAAGCGTGAGCACACGGACGGGCGGCCGTCATAGATGCCGCAGCCCGCGCCGCAAAGATGAGGGCATGGCTCTCCCGCGGGTTTCGCCGCCGCCGAGACGACATTTGCGGGAATGAACAGGTGCTTGCAGCACGCCGCGCATTCGCCGCATTCGCGCCCGTAATAAATCTTCAGGCGAACAGCCACGACGATGCGCCTCGCTTGGACCGACGGGGCGCCATGCCCCCCGCGAGAAAAACCCAGCGAGTTTATCGGTCGGCAAGGCGGTAGGACTTTAACCGATTCTAAGGCCGCGCCGCCAACTCCTGGCCGATTCTTTCCAGTTCGTCTCGATAGTGGTCGATGGCCTCGGCCGGGTTCAAGTTGAAGATCGCCCGCCCGTCGGTGGTCCAATGCTCGCGGTGCGTTCGGAACATGGCCGTGGCGGCGCGGAGATTGCCGACGGCTTCCACCCCTTCCATCAGTCCGCCCTCGATCGCCTCGAAGGAAATGGTCACCGCCACGAAGGCGCACAGTTCGCCGCTGTGGCGGTCGCGGGCATAGGCCACGTCGTTCTCGAAATCGCAGTTGGTCCAGCGCAGCCCTTTGGGCTTGCCGCTGGCGGCCGCGAGCTGAAAGAACTTGGCTTCCAGCCGCTCGCGCTGGCGGCGGAATTCCTTGCGCGCTCGCTCGTAGCGGGCGGCGCGCACGGCCGAACGAATGGGTTTCCAGGCCAGTGCAACCGCCAGGCCCAAGAGCGCCGCTGCGCCGATCGCTCCCCACATCCAGACGCTCATGGCCCTTTGCGCTCCTGAGAACGCCGCTTCCGGCAAGCCGCGTGCGGCTACAGAATAATTGTAGAGCTTCCCCAACCCAATGGGAAGGATTATCCTCGTCAACCCCATCACCCATCGGCCCCCTGGAGAACAACCGCAGATGCCCTTGCTCGGCGCCCACATGTCGATTGCCGGCGGCTATTACAAGGCCGTCGAAATCGCCGCGCAATGCGGCTGCGACTGCGTGCAACTGTTCACCAAGAACAACAACCAGTGGGCCGGCAAGCCGATTTCAGCCGAGGACGTCGAGAAGTTCCGCTCGGCGCTGGCGGCCACGGGCGTCGGTCATCCGATTTCGCACGACTCGTATCTCATCAATTTGGCCAGCCCCGACGAAGTGCTTTGGCGCCGCAGCATCGACGCCTATGCGATCGAACTCGAGCGCGCCGAACAGTTGGGCATCGCCTATGTCGTGATGCACCCGGGCGCTTCTGTCGCTAGCAGCGAGGCCGAAGGACTCGGCCGTGTGATCGCGGCGTTCGATGAAATCCATGCACGCACGGCCGACTTCGCGGTCTGCACTCTTTTGGAGACCACCGCCGGGCAAGGCAGCGCGCTCGGCTGGCGCTTCGAGCACCTGGCCGAAATCAAAAGCGGCGTCCAATCGCCCGAGCGATTGGGCGTTTGCGTCGACACCTGCCATCTGTTCGCCGCCGGATACCCGCTCGGCACGCCCGCTGAATATGCGGCCACGATGAACGAATTCGATTCCGTCGTGGGCCTCGACCAAATCAAGGCCTTTCATCTCAACGACAGCAAAAAGGAACTCGGCTCGCGGGTCGACCGGCACGAGCACATCGGCCGCGGCCGGATGGGTCTGGCGCCGTTTCGCAACTTGCTAAACGACCCTCGCTTCGCCCAGACGCCGATGTATCTGGAAACGCGCAAAGGCCAAGAGGACGGCGTGGAGTTGGACGTGATCAATCTTCAGACTCTCCGCGGGTTGATTGGGTAAAATCCCGCCCCTTCCGTTTATGCCGCCGGCAGCGAAAACGTCGTATCGCCGGGTTTCGGCCAGCCGATGATTTCCCTTGCGCCGTCAAGTTGACCGGTGCGTTTTAGACCGCTACCATTAACGTGTGCCGTTGCGGACGGCGTACCCTTCAGGTCTGTCAGAATTGGCCGCCTCTCCATGGCTCTGACGTACTTCAAACGGTTTCGGATGGAAATCGACCTGACGAGCGTCGATCCGCGAGAGCCGCCGCTGCCGCTGGGCTACCATTTGGCGGCCTGGGATGCCGGCTTGCTGCCGGCCCACGCGGAGAGCAAGTACCTCAGCTTCCGCACCGAGATCGACGCCAATGTGTTCCCCTGCTTGGGCGAATACGATGGCTGTGTGCGGCTGATGCAGGAGATCAGCCGCAAAGACGGCTTTTTGCCCGGAGCGACGTGGCTGGCGGTGAGCGACGAAGGCGCGGGCGAGTTCTGCGGCACGGTGCAGGGCATCCGAGACCGCTCGGGTCTGGGGGCCATCCAGAATCTTGGCATCGTGCCCGAACATCGCGGCCGCGGGCTGGGCAGCGCACTGATGATGAAGGCCCTCAACGGCTTTCGCCGGGCGGGCCTGCGGCGGGCCTATTTGGAAGTCACGGCCCAAAACGACGGCGCCATCAAGCTCTACCGCCGGCTCGGCTTCGCCAAGGCCCGCACCGTCTACAAGGCGATCGAAGTCTCGCCGTTCGCAATGCGCTAGCCGATTCCTCTTCGCCTGCACAGCCATTCTCGCTACCATAGCCTGCCCAAACCCACGAGGGACCGCAGCTTGGTACGACAAGGTTGTCGCTGGACCGTGCGTGTCGGGATGCTGCTGGCAGCCCTGGGGCTGGCCTACGCCTGGGCCGTGGCGACGCCGGAGATCGGACCGGCCGCGGCGCCGGCAATCGCGGAGAGTCCTTCGCAGCCGGGCGGTCCGCAAGCCGCTCGTGAAAAATTTTGGACCTTCGGCTTCGTCGGCGACACGCAGCTTGGCGAAGGGATCGTCGACAAGATCTTCAAGCGGCTGCACGACGCGAACGTCGAATTCGTGCTGCACCTCGGCGACATCGTCGACGACGCCGACAGCGACGAGCAATGGGACTACGTGCTGGGCCAGGCGGCCGAGCACCAATTGCGGCTGATGCCGGTGGTCGGCAACCACGATCGCATGTTGGCCTACGACGACCGGGGCGAGATTCGCTTCCGGCAGTATTTCGCCAAGCTGCCGGAGACGTTCTATCGTTTTTCGCATCGCGGCCTCGATTTTCTGATGCTCAATTCCGAGCGCTCGCTGGCGCCGTGGAGCGAGCAGGGCCGGTTCTTGGCTTGGCATCTCGAGCATCATCCGCGCCCGGCGATCGTCTGCTTGCATCGGCCTGTGTTCACGTGCGGCCATCGCGACCTGGCAAACCAATATCTGCGCCGCGTCTGGCTGCACGGTCCGCTGGCCGATTCGCCCGCCGCGTTGGTCCTCAGCGGCCACCACCACTACTACGATCGCACCAAGTCGCTCGACGGAATCACCTATGTCACCAGCGGCGGCGCCAGCCACAAGCTCTACGCCGCCGAAACGCCCGACGACCGCACCGCCGTGTTCAAGGCCGGCATCAACCACTTCGGGCTGGTCGACGTCTTCGCCGACCGGCTCGACGTTCGCGTGTTGGACATCGACGGAAAAGAGTTCGATCGATTCAGCGTGAGCAGGCCGGAAGTCGGCGGTCGAAGAACTGGCGAGCGGGGGGCGTCAGCCCCCTGATGCGAAGTCGGAATACGAAAAGGCGCGAAGACTGAAATACCACCCATTCATGTAGAGGGGAATCATGATGGCGAAAGCGGTTCGGCGCGGTTTGATGACGGTGATCTTCGTGCTCGGCTCGGCTTCGAGCCTTGCGGCCGAAGAACAGCATCCCTGGTTCGGCCGCTGGGTCAAGGCGAAGTGCGAATGCAGCATGGCCTGCGTCGATCGTTTGCGCACCGATGTAGCGAGCGTGAACTGGACGCAGGCGCGGTGGCGCATCGACGAATTGGCACGCGACGCCTATTTCTCAGGAGTCGAATTCGCGGAATTGCTGTTCGCCACCGAAGCGGCAGACGACCAAGAGCATTCCGACGAGAATCCGGCGTTCTACTACGAGCGAGGAAAGGTCCGCGCAGAGCGCGGCGACTACGACGCGGCGATCCGCGACTTCAATACCTGGGTGCAGCTGGCGCCGAATAGCGTAGCGGGCTTCTTTGCTCGCAGCCGCATTTGGGGCGAAAAGAAGCAATACCATCGCGGAATTCGCGATCTCGATCGTTGCGTCCGACGCGACCATCGCACCGCCGAAGCGTACCGAGTGCGAGGCATGTACTGGTTGACGCTGGGCAACATGGACCACGCCCTGGCGGACTTCGACGATTTTGTCAGGCTCGATGCAAGCGCACGGGCGCATTATTGCCGTGCTCTGGCGTGGATTCATGATTCGGAATGGCGCAGAGCCGGACGCGATCTTGACCGGGCCATTCGCCTGGATCCCGAGGTCGCCATCTTCCACTTCATGCGGGGAGGCGTCTGTCTGTCGATGGAAGACGACGAAGGCGCGATCGAAGCTTTCAATCGAGCGCTGGAACTTTCTCCTGAGTTGGACGTCGCTTACAAGGGACGGGCCATTGCTTGGGGCCGTGAAGGAGACTTCGTCAAGGCCGCCGAGGATGCAGCGCGCGCAGTCCGAAGTCTGGAGGGACGCGTGCCGGCATTTCCCGGCTATACGGTTCGCCTGAACGTCAAAGGTAAAGGCACGAAGTACAGCTACTGGTTGAGTTGGCAGAAGCCCGTTGGAAGTGGGGCGAGTCAGGAGGGAAACGCCGGTTACTGGCACAACGCGTACCAGGCCGAGGTCGAATCGCGAAATCGCTTCCGCCGCGCTGTCGGGATGCCCTTGTCGCCATTCGACGATTCCCGATCGACGCTCTTCGCGCGACCACAGAGTCCCGCAGCAAGTCAATCGCCGCCCTCAGTCCGGCTCGCAAACGGAGGCTATTGTGGCGGCGACAATGGCGACTCTGCTCCCATGCAGGGTGGCAATCGCGATGGCCTTGATCCGGAGGTCCAGCGGCGAGCAGACGAACTCAATCAGCGGGCTTGGGACTTCGCCACGTCGCGTTATGCAGCCTACCGCGACGGCATCCGCGCGGTCGAAGCGGCGCGCGAAGCGTGCGAACTCACACATTGGAAGGACGCCGCTTGCCTCGACACCCTCGCCGCCGCCTACGCCGAATGCGGCGATTTCGAATCGGCCGACAAGTATCAAACCTGGGCGCTCGAAACCTGGCCCGAGGGCAAGCCAGGCCGCCAAGCCGCCGAACGGCGGCTCGCCCTCTACCGTGCCCGCCAGCCGATCCGCCCCGGAGAATGACCGGCAGGCGAGAAAAAACGGGGCCTCTAGTTGCTTTCGCCGCGCGTCCCAAATACTCTGAAGCGGGGTCATTTCGGGGGCTTCTGCCGGAAGAATGGGAAAGGACAGCAGCGGATGTTTTCGAGGCATTCCCCGCGCCAAGCGGCGACAGGCGCCTTGGCGTGGCTTCTGGCATCGGCTTGCATCGCGGCGGAAGCCCAGGCTGAGCCAGCGGCGCCGCCGCCCGCCGCGCTCCGGGCAGCCGTTGGGTTCGATCTCAATGTGCTCGATCGCGAGATCGCCCGTGAAATGCGCGACAACCCCAAGCTCCGCGGTGCGTGGCTGTTCGTCGAATCCGAAATGCCAGGAGACGCCGCAGCGCCCGGCAAGCTGCGCTTCCGACGCGTGCTCGATCGCCGCCGCGCCGCGGCCCAGCGACAGGAGCTTTCGCGACTGATCGCGGCCTGGGCGCCGGCGGGCAACTACCGCGTCGACGCCAAGCTCGATCGCGAATATCCGTTCTCCGATTTGATGGCCGATTTGCGGCTGGCCGTCGAAACCGAGCCGCGGCTCGGCGGCTGCATGATCTCGGGCGGATACTATGCCGCGGACGAAAACGAGCCGGGCAAGTTGAATCTCGTGCTGCTCGGCCGGATCGCCAAAGAAGGCCAGGATGTGGAGATCGAAGGACTCTGCGGCAGTTTGATGCGGACCGATCCGGCATGGGTCAAGCCCTCCGCCGGCAACTCGGCGCCCGCCAGCGACCGGGCCGATTTCATTCCGCTGGCCATCAGTCCGACGAGCGCGCAACTCAAGGTGGTCGAGCCGTCGGAAGCGAACGGCCGCTGGTTTTACGCCGCCGGCTTGAACCACTTCTGGCGCGACGAATACGCCCAGGCCGCGCAGTCGTTTCGTCAGGCCGCTTTGGAATCGCCGCGAAAACTTCAGTATCAATATTGGTGGGTGCTGTCCGACTTGGCGCTCGGCGATGCCGATCTGGCTCGGCGGCGGATGACCGCGGCGGTCGAGCGCTTTCGCGACAGCAATTTCGACCGGCAGTCGCCCGAGTACTTGGCCGTCGTGCGCTCGCTGGAGCGAGTTCAAGGGCCGTTGCGGCGGCAGTTGTTGAAGCTAGAGACCCAGGCGCTGGTGCGCGACGCACGGGTGGGAAACGATTGAGAGCTTATCCGAGAACTCCCTCTCCCTCTGGGAGAGGGCCGGGGTGAGGGCGTGGTGGTGAGGCGGTCCCGCCCTCACCCTAACCCTCTCCCGAAGGGAGAGGGGATTTCCTTTCGGCCCGTCCGCCCGTTCTCGAATAAACGCTAAGGCGCGGGCCGAGACGGAGCAGAGTCGATGTCCCTAGTTCGGCTGGTCTACTACAGCGCACTGCTCGGCGGCTGGGCCGCGTTGGCGGGTTGGCTGATCGCCGAACTGTTGTTTTTCCGCTCAGGCGCCGCCAGCGATAGAATCCAAGTCGCCGCCAGCGGCGGCATCGTCGGCGGCGCTATCGGGCTGGGATTGGGCGCCGTCGCTGCCATCGCCAACGGCCAGTGGAAGCAACTCGCGATGCGCGGCTTGCCGGGCTTTGTCGGCGGCGGCTTCGGCGGCGCCATGGGAGCGTTTCTGGGCGATGTTTTGTTCGGCCTCGGTCTGCCGCGCGGGTTCGGCTGGCTCGTGATGGGCTTGGCGGTCGGTTCCGTCGAAGGGCTTTACGAACGCTCCGGCAGCAAGCTGCGCAACGGCATGATCGGCGGCGCCTTGGGCGGCTTGATCGGCGGCTCGTTGTTCATGCCGATCCAGCATTGGATCGCCCACGGCTCGGGCATGGCGAGCCGCGCCACGGCGTTCGTCATTCTCGGCTTGGCCATCGGGGCCTTGATCGGCCTGGTGCAGGTCGTGCTCAAGCAGGCCTGGCTGACCGTGCTCGACGGCTATCGCGCGGGGCGGCAATTGATCCTCAGCCAGCCGACGACGATGCTGGGCCGCGGCGACCATCTTTCGCTGCCTTTCATCGGGCCGATGAATCGCGACTTGGAATCGGAGCACGTCAAGATCGCCCGCCAGGCGAACGGCTCGTACCTCGTCGAAGACAACCATTCGAAGCTGGGCACACGGCTCAACAATCAGCCGCTGTTGCACCCGGCCGTGCTCAAGGACGGCGACGTCATTAAGTTCGGCGGCAATTTCGTGCGTTTCAACCAGCGGCAGCACAAGGGCGAAGGAGAACCGCCGGCCGCCGCGCCGGCGTTTCAGGTTCGTTCGGCCCCGCCTCCGCCCTCCATCAAAAAGCCCGCCGCTCACGCCGATGGGCCGCCGCCGCCATCGCCGAAACCGGCTGCCTCGCCCATCTCGAAACCCGCGCCACCCACGGCGCCGCGTTCCGGCGGCATTCCGCCGCCGCCCCCGCCGCGAAAGCCAAAGTCGTAAGGAGCCGTCACGTGAGGTCTTCGTCCGATCGCCGCGGATCGCTGCAACTCGCGCTCGACGGCGCCCTGGCCCTGGGGCTCCTCGCGGCGCTGGCGATCGTGTTCGGTCTCGACCGCGGCGCCAAGCCGGTCGAGGCACCGGCCGATGCGCCGAAACTGCAAGTCGTCGAAGCGCCCCAGCCCAAACCGGCGCCCGTTCGCAAATTGCGATTGGGCGTCACTCCGTCGGGCCAGGCGTTCGACGACATGGGCCGGCTGCTGGATTCGTTGGGCGAGGGCTACCGCTATCAAAAGTTCCCGCTGGAGGATCTGCTCGACAAAAACAAGATGGCCGAATTCGACGTGATCTTTTTGACGTGTTCGGGCGTGCCCGTTGCCTGGCTGGGAGCCAAGATCGGCCCTGGAGAACGTCTTGACACCGAGGCCTATGAACCGAACGAAAAAGCGCTCAAGCCGGTCTATGAAAGTTTGAATCAATTCGTCAGCCGCGGCGGCACGCTGTACGCCTCCGACTTGCATTACACGCTGGTCGCGCGGGCGTTCCCGGACTATGCCCGACCCGATCAAGCGCAGCGTGGCGTCAAAGACCAAAAAGTGAACGCCCAGGTCGTCGATCCCGGCTTGCGCGAACTGATCGGCGGCGAAATGCCGCTGCAGTTCGACATGGAGGGCTGGTACCCGGCCGCGTTCGCGGGCGAAAAACTGACGACCTACCTTCGCGGAACGTATCGGCCGCAGATGGGCGAGCCGCGGCAAGCCGCCTTCCTCGTCAAGTTTCCCTATCACGACGGCACGGTGATTTTCACCTCGTTCCACAACGAAAAACAAAACAGCGAAACCGAATTGAAGCTGCTGCGCTACCTCGTGTTTTCGGCGGTCACCGCCGAAGTCGAGACGCGCGTGCAGCAGACGCTGGTCCGCGGCGGCTTCTCGCCCGCCAAGCAGAACCTGTTCAGCGCCTCGGCCGGGGAACCATCGGCCACGACCACCTACCACGCCGACAAGGCCGGCCATCTGCAATTCGCCCTCGGCTTTCAGAACCTCGGCGCCCGGCTCAAGCTGACCGTGAAAAGCCCGAGCGGAAAAACGTTCGAGCAAGAGGGCGACTCGACCTTCACGATCGACGTGCCGGCGGCCGAGGCCGGCGATTGGCAATACACGGTCACGGCGGTGAGGCTGCCCAACGAGAACTTTCCTTTCACGGTCACCGTCGGGCAGAAATAGCTGTAGGGTGGACCATGCCCGCCACGAGCAATGCGGGCCCGCGACCACCCGCCGAAGTTGGCCAACTTGGCCGAAGATTCCCGGTCGGCGAGTGGCCGTCTTCGCCATATTCAGTCTGATAGCGGTAGGACGCGCACTGCCCAGCAGGAGCAACGTTGCCCCGCAAACACCCGTCGAAGTTGGCCAACTTGGCCGAAGATTCCAGTCGTTGAGTGGCCACCTTCGCCATTTTCAATCTGATAGCGGTTGGACGGGCACTTCCCACCAGGAGGGACGACGGCCGGCATCTGTCCGTCGAGGTGGGCCAACTTGGCCGAAGATTCCCAGCAAACGAGTGGCCGCCTTCGGCATTTTCGATCGGAGGCCCGGGGGTGAACATTGCCCACATGACAAAAAGTAGCCCCGGCGCTCCGCGACGGGGACAAAGGCCAGTCGCACGCCGAGTCTCCGTCATGGAGTGCCGGGGCTACATGTCGGCTCAGCTTACCATGAATCTGGCTTGGTTAGACAACGCAAGCGCGCCCGTGCTATCGCCGCGATGCGGTTGGAGACGGTTGCGGGCCGAGCATCTCGGCGATCGTCTCTCGCGTTACCGGTTCGATCAAGCCGCGCTCGCAGACGATGGCCTTGATCAGCCGCGCCGGAGTGACGTCGAAGGCCGGATTGTAAACCTGCACGCCATCGGGCGCCGTCTGCCGGCCGAAGCCGTGCGTGATTTCTTCGCTGCCGCGCTCTTCGATCGGGATATCGTCGCCGCTGGCAATCGAAAGATCGAAGGTGCTGCTTGGCGCCGCGACATAGAAAGGAATGTCGTGCGCGGCGGCCAGCAAAGCCACGCCATACGTGCCGACCTTGTTCGCCGCGTCGCCGTTGGCGGCGATCCGGTCGGCGCCGACGAACGCGGCTTGCACGCGCCCTTCGCGCATCACCTGGGCCGCCATCGAGTCGCAGATCAGCGTCACGTCTATCCCGCGTTGCATCAGTTCCCAGGCGGTCAGCCGGGCGCCTTGCAGCAGCGGGCGCGTTTCGTCAGCATAGACGTGCAGCCGCTTGCCGGCGTCTTGGGCGGCATAGAACACGGCCAGCGCGGTGCCGTATTCGCTGGTGGCCAGGCCGCCCGCGTTGCAGTGCGTGAGCACGCCTTGGCCGTCGGCCAGCAGTTCGGCGCCGTGGCGGCCGATGGCGTGGCACATGGCCCGGTCTTCCTGGTGAATCGCTCTGGCTTCCGCCAGCAGTCGCTTGGCGCATTCATGAGGCGCCCAGCCTCGCATTGCCGCCGCCGCTCGCCGCATTCGATCGAGCGCCCAGAACAAGTTGACGGCGGTGGGCCGGCTTTTGGCGAGGCAGTTCGTCACCGCCGCGAGCCGCCCATGAAAAGCATCCGCATCGCCGCGGGCGGCGGCTTGCAGCCCGATGCACACGCCGTAGGCCGCGGCGATGCCGATCGCCGGGGCCCCGCGCACGCGCAGGCTGCGAATGGCCTCGAACACCGTTTCCACGTCGCGGCACTCGAGATGCGCGACCTCGGCGGGCAATCGCGTTTGATCGAGCAGCCGCAGATAGCCGTCGGCGCCGCCGAGCCATTCGAGCGTCGCGAACTGAGTTGGAGTTGAGTTCGCCGTCATGCTCACCGGCAGCTCATTTCCTGGAGGCACGGGCGCCCCCCGCCTGTGAACCGTCCCGGCCGAGGGCGGCCGGGCCACATGGCTTTTTCCCGGCCGAGGGCGGTCGGGCTACATCAAACATCCAAGCCATCTCAAACCTTGCCGGCCGCCGGCACGACGAACGGTGCGCGGTACTCGCGCGTGAGCATCGCGTCGGCCTGCGAGTTCTCGACGAACTTTTCGGCTGTCGGGTCGAAGGCCAGCGGGGCGCCGAAGCGAATCGGCGTGCTTTCGAGATGCACCTTGTTGTCGGCCAGATGGTTCGAGA
>Ga0134126_10008774_pt1 | contig 12717 bp, 9 predicted proteins | sample KB31752_FD_96881 | JGI IMG/M metagenome (GOLD analysis project Ga0134126, IMG submission 96881) | Terrestrial soil microbial communities with excess Nitrogen fertilizer from Kellogg Biological Station, Michigan, USA - KB3-175-2 | ecosystem: Environmental > Terrestrial > Soil > Unclassified ...
CGCAGCCCCGGGACAGGGCCCGCAGTGAGTCAGGGTCGAGCAGTCTCTTCATGGTCACCGGTATTTGGCTGTCATGAGATTCAGATGCTTTTGGCGGTGCACATCTGAAAGCCGAACATCGCACAGGATACCTGGCGACTTTTGACACCAGCGCCAGCATTCACCAAGGCGGGACGCGGACGCGGGCTGCCGGTGCTTGGCGGCGTTACCGGCGCCGGCCGCAGGGACGTCGCCCCCGGCACCGGCGTGCGGCGGCGCGGAGGGCCGCGTGGCAGGAGCGAAGCGGCGCCGCTGCCACGCCGGGACCGCTGGGCGGGTTCCCTGATTCTGCCGAACTGTTGAGGCAGATGAGCTTCTGCATAGGTTGTGGGACTGGGCTCCATACAGATAGAACCACGAGCCCGGCCGAGCCGGGCGGGCGGCAAAGGGGTGCGGGCCAGACAGAGGATCGACGTAGCGGCGCATCATCAAAGCGGCACATCATCAAAACGTGCGGGCAGGGCCAAGCTGGTTACCGGGGGACCTCCGCCAGGCGGATCTGGTCACGAAGGTCGACGGTGCTCTTGCCCCGTACCACCTTCGGTGGGCTCGACCGGGGGCGCCGTGCGTAAAGCAGGCCCGCTACGCCGCGCCATACGTGCCAGTCCGGGAACTCGGGGGCATACGGCCACCAGTCCGGGACCCTGTCGTCAAAGCCCTCCTGCCGGCTCAAGGTTTCGGACTCCATCGCTCTCCCCTGGAGGACCTGGGTATTGGCGTGAGTACAGCCGCACATGCCGCTGAACTCCGATTCAACGACATACTCCCAGCAGCCCACGCCGGGCGTGAATGGGCAGATTGCACCGCGATGGTGGTTGAAGTGTGCGCTCCGCATAAGTCACCGCCGTCCTGCTCGCTGAGCCGATTCGCTGATTTCGGCCATGCTCCGCGCCCAGGCATGGTCATTACTTTCCTGGGCCGACGGTCAGGCCGTGGCGCTGGCGAGGTCCTCTACCGGCTGGTAGTCGAGGTCGTAGCCGAACGCCCGGGGCCCGGTGACGGCGATGCCGCGCTCGGTCCGCCAGACAGGATCACAGGCAAAGGCGATCACGGTGACACGCTGTCCATACTTGATCCGCTCGGTGGTGATCGCGTCGGCGGTCTCGCTATCCAGCACCGTGATCAGGTCCGGCACGGAGGCGAGCAGCCGGTCATGCTCGAGTGCCACCAGGTTCTCGTTCTGCAATTCCAGCCTGATCACCCGGCCCGCATCCTCAGCCAGGCCCTCGATCCTCACCGAGCCACGCGCGAACCCTTTGATGGTCTGCCGCTCGACGTCCGATATCTTGCCGTTGATCAGGCTGAACGCGCCGAGCTCCGTGATCAGGGCGGCTACCGGGCTGCCTGCCGCGGAACCGATCGCCTCGCCGATCCTGATCGCCAGCGAGACCGAGTTCCGCACCGTCGCCTGTCGCGCCTGCGCCGCGGTCAGCGAGAACTCGGTGGCGGACGCGGTCCCGCCGAACTCGACCGCGGCTGCCCGTTCGAGGCGCTCCATCCAGTCGCCGGAGATCGTCCGGAACATCGCCAGGTTGCCGCGCTCGTCGGTCATCACCGCCGGGCTCGCCGGGATGCCAGCCAGGTGCATGGTGACCTGCGGCACCTCCGGGAAGGCACGTCCCATGCCGTCGGCGTCCACCAGCGGCAATCCCAGCCGCGCGGCCCAGGCGATGGGCAGCAGGCCGTTCCCGCCGCCGATCTCGGCCGCCATGAGCGCGGCCACGCGGCGGCCGGTCAGGTACTGCAGAAACTCCCGGAGCCGGTCTCCCTCATCGCCGTTCTCGAACTTCTCGATGCTGACCAGCGGGGAGCCGATGGCCCCGCACGGCATGATCAGGGCGTCGTCGGCCAGCTCATCCAGGTCAACGAGGGGAACCGGGCCGTAGTCCTCGCTCGCCTGCAGTGCCTGCAGCAGGCAGTAGTGCACGTCGCCGCCGCCGCCTGCGCTCAGCACGCCGCATCCGCGCGCCAGCGCGCGCAGTGAGTCAGAGTCGAGCAGTCTCTTCATAGTCACCGGTATGTGGCTGTCATGAGATGCCGCAGTCAATGTGCGTTGCGCCCATGACCGCTGAACCTGGCACAGATTACCTGGCGTGCTGTGCGGCCGGTGCCGGCATGTGCCGAGCCGGGACGCGGATGCGAGTCACGAACCTGGTAGCAGTGCCGGGCTGGTACGAGGGAAATATGGAACTCGGGAGATCAGTGCGGACAGAGATCGCTTGGACGTGCGGGAGCGGCCAAGCTGGTTACCGGGGGACCTCCGCCAGGCGGATCTGGTCACGAAGGTCCACCGTGCTCTTGCCTCGAACTACCTTCGGCGGGCTCGACCTGGGCCGCCGCGCGTAGAGCAGGCCCGCGACGCCACGCCATACGTGCCAGTCCGGGAACTCGGGGGCATACGGCCACCAGTCTGGGACTTTGTCGTCAAAGCCCGCCGGCCTGGTCAAGGCTTCGCTCTCCATCGCTCTCCCCTGGATGACCTGGGCAGTGCCGTGAGATCAGCCGCGCGTGCCGCTGAACCTCAATTCAACGACATACTCCCAGCGGGCGGCGCGGGGGTGAATGGGCAGATTGCACCGCGATGGTGACTGAAGTGTGCGCTCCGCATAAGGTAGCCTCCTGACGCTTTGAATAGGGTGGGGCTCCTGATGCCTACCGTTGATGAGATCCTCGCTGGCTCGCCGCTTGCCGGGCTCCGCCGAGTCAGCCGGAGCGGCGGTGATCGCCAGGTCACTGTCGTCCGGCTCGCGGAGCGATTCGCTGAGCTGGACCATGCCCCGCACACCAGCATGGTCATTCTCTCCCAGGCCGCCTCGGAGGAGGTCACCGACTACCGCCTGGACATGGCCCTGCGCTGGGCATCGATTCACCAGGTGGCCGCCGTCGCGGCCTTCGCGGCCGAGCGGTGGCAGCCGACCGTGACGGTGACGGACATCGCCGGGCGCGCCGATATCGCGCTCGTCTCCATCCCGATGGAGACCGACCTGACCGAGCTGGTGCACGCGGTCATGCGGGAGATCGGTGGCGGCGCCGAGCGGGCGCTCGGCCGGGCCCAGCAGGGGCTCGATGCGGTGCTCCGCGCCGAGCAAGACGGCGCCGACCTCGACAAACTGTGCGCCACGGTCAGCCAGGCGCTGGGGACCGCGGTCGAGTTCCGTCCTCTCACGCGGGGCGATGGCGGTCCCCCGGTCAATGGGATGGCCAGCTACCAGGCTGGTGCGGCACGTGGCTCGGGTACGGGCAGCGCCAACGACGGGGACGCGGATGATGTGAGCGCGCCGGTCGTGGTCGGTGAGACGCCGATCGGGTATCTCGTGGCTCCGCAGGTGCTCGGCGACGCCGGTATCGGCGCCCGGCTGGTCCTGCACACCGCCGCATTCGCTGCTGCCCGGGTCCTCGACCTGGCCCGGCGCGCCCGCGAGCTGCCGGTCCGTTCCCGGAGTGAGCTGCTGGCCGAGCTGCTGATGTCGGAGGCGGCGGTCAATGAGGATCTGCTCGACCGGGCCCGGCAGCTGGGCATCCCGGTCGGCGGATGGCACGTCGCTATCCGGATCGAGGCGGACGACCTGGAGGAGGCCGAGCCAGACGAGGTCCAGCGGTTCGAGCTGCTGGAAGCGGTGGGGCAGCTTGCCCTCCAGGCGGTGACGGCCGCCGGTGGCACCTGGTACCTGTCGCGGGTCGCGCGGGCGATCGTACTTATCCGGGTGACCAGCTCCGATCCTGGCCCGCAGGCCGGCGTCCGGGCCGCCCGGTCGGCCGAACGTGCACTCAAGGCCATCAGCGGCAGGATGCCGGCGCTGCGGTTCCGGGCCGGGGTCGGAGCGCCGCACGAGGGTCCGATGGGCCTTCGTGCCTCGGCCGCCGAGGCGCGGGGCGAGCTCCTCGCCGCCCGCGCGGCGCGCAGGCCGCCTGGCGTCGCCACCCATGACGCGGTCGGGGTCCAGCGGATGCTCATGGAGTGGTACTCGTCCGACACCGCCCGGGCCTCCGTGCGCGACCAGCTCGCGCCGCTGGAGAAGCTCGGGCCGGGGCGGGCCGAGACGGCGATCCAGACGCTTGCCGCCTACCTTGACGAGCAGGGCTCGATCGTCAAGACGGCGCAGAGGCTGCACCTGCACCGTAACGCCGTGGCCAACCGGCTGCGCGGGATCACCGAGCTGCTCGAGGTCGACCTCGACGACCCCGATCAGCGGCTCGCTCTCCAGCTCGCCTGCCGGGCGCGGCTGCTGGCCTAAGGGGAGGTCCCGGGCCGGTAACTGGCCGACCCGGGTCTGGATGGCCCACCCGGCCGGCGCGCCTTGGTATGCAGCGCGGCCAGCGTCGCCAGGCAGGTGCACGCGAGCAGCGTGTACGGGAGGAGGTCCGAGGTCGCCTGGGCCAGGACGCCGGTCGCGGTCGCGCCGATGGCCTGCCCGCTCGCCCAGGCGAGATTCGTCAGCCCGAACGCGAGCGCCTGGTTGAGCCCGAGGCGGTCGGCCCCGGCGCTCAGCAGCGCCGCCGCCGGGGTGAACAACGTCCCGAACGATGGCAGCCCCACGATCAGCAGCGCCACCAGCAGCACCGCCGGTGCCAGCACGGGCGCCAGCAGGCTCACGGCTATCGTCCCCACCAGGGCGAGCCGGACGGGCAGCAACGCGCCGCGGCGATCCGACAGCCGGCCGGCCAGCGGCGCGAGCCCGGACTCGATGGCGGCGGCCGCCAGGAAGGTCGCGCCGATGACCACGGCCGAGGCGCCCAGTGAGTTCAGCCGAAGCGGCACGAGCACGTCGACGACGCCCAGCCCGAGTCCGGCGAGCGTGGTCAGCCACATGCCGGTGCTGACCTGGCTGTCACGCAAGGCGGGCCATGCCGCGCTCAGCCCCTGGGGCGCCGGGTTGCGCGGGCGAGGCACGAGGAAGGCCAGCACCATCAGGCCGGCACCGGCGACGGCGGCACCGGCGAAGGTGGGCCCGGTGCCTATCTGGTTGGCGATCACCCCGGCCACCGGGCCCAGCAACGCCCCCCCGATCGCGGCGCCGATTGCGGTGCCGAGCAGCTCGCCGCGCCGCTCCGCCGGGGCGGCCGTCGCCAGCCAGGCCAGGCCCGCAGACCATGTGCAGGCGCCGCCCACGCCCTGGACGAAGCGGGCGGCGTCCAGCACCACCGCGCTGGAGGCGAAGCCGAACACCAGCGCCGACAGGCTCATCAGCGCCAGCCCCAGGAGTACCACCAGGCGGCACCCGAGCCGGGAGGCGAGGACCCCGCCCGGCAGCGCGCCGACCAGCGTACCCAGCGGATAGGCGGCAACCAAGAGTCCTGCGTCCGCCTTCGTCAACCCCGCCACCTGTACGTAGTGGGGCAGCAGCGGCGTCAGCGCGGTGAAGAACACGGTGTCGGTCAGCACCAGCGCACAGACGAAACCGAGGAGCGCACGGACCGGCGTCGTCAGCCTCACCGAGGCCTGCGCCATGCCCGCTCCATCCAGACGACCGCTCCATACCCGGCTGCCCGTAGCGGCTAAGCGCAGGCTGTACCGTCCACAGTCTCATATGCGCCCGGCAACTATCATCCGGCGGCTTTCCGCGGTCAGCGGCTGCCCGTCTTCGCCGTACCCGGCGACCTCGCTGAAGCCCGCCGCCCGCAGCCAGTCCCGCGGCTCGGGGAAACCGAACATCCGCACCGAATAGAGGACCCGCCGTGACCTGCCGCCGCGCAGGTAAACCAGCCGGGTTTCTACCTCATGGATGAGGCCGATTCCTGGCCGAGCTGGCCTCCTCTTTCCGCCACCTGCTTACGGACCGATCTTGCCGGGTCATCGGTGCCTGGCGGCCTCCCTATCCACGCCCGCTGCGCGTTGCGCCTGAGCAGCTATGGGTGTCATGTGTGAGGAATGAGGCTCAACAGGCTGGGCGCGTGGTGCGGCGTTATGGGCCCGGTGCTGTTCACCGCGGCGTGGGTGATCAGCTCGCTGCGCCAGACCGGTCACTCCGCCACCGAGGTGCAGCTGAGCGGACTGGCCGCCGACGACGCCAGGGATCCGCAGATCATGGTGGCCGGTTTCCTGGTGCTGGGCGTGTGCTCGATCGGGTTCGGGATCGCGCTCCGCCGGCTGCTCTCGCCAAGGGCGGCCGGAGCGTGGCTGGTCATCGCGGCGGGCGCGGCGGCCGTTGGCGCGGGCTTGTTCCGGCGCGATCACCTGCTGCTGGTTGGCCCGGGCTTCACCGGTGAGTCGTGGCACAACCAGGTGCACGACGTGGCCAGCGGCGTCGCGTACGGAGCGATGCTCGCGGCGCCGCTGCTCCTGGCGCGACGCTTCCGCGACGACCCAGACTGGGTGGTTGTCAGCCGCCCAGTTCTGGTTCTGGCGTTGGGCAGCGCCGTGGCCCTGGTGATCTTTGCTTCCCGAGTGGTCGAGCCGTGGAACGGCGTCATGCAGCGGGTGGCGGTCACACTAGCCCTTGGGACCGAGGTTGTCACCGCCGCACGGATGCTGACACGCCCGGCTTCGCTCACAGATGTGCGACAGGCTGGCTGCTTTTGATGCACTAGAGGGCTCGATGCCCAATCCCGGGTTATGACACCGAGATGGGCCAGCTAGGACGCCCATTCATGGCCGAAATGAGCGCGTGGCACCCGCGCATGATGATGCCGGGTAACGAATACGTATGCAGAATTTCATGATCGTAAGCTGAATCTGACCCCAGGGCCGCGAGGCGCCCACGGCAGCGCCGGAAGTTATTGGCGCAGCCAGATCGCCTACTCTGGGCGACTTGATAGCTATGCTGCTGCCTCGGCTGTGGGGCGCAGATTATCTATTAGGGCGTCGGTGGATCAGCCCGGGCGGCGGGCAGGTATGGCGGCGCGGCAGGAGAGCGAAGTAACCCGTCAGATCTGGCGGTCAGGTCCTGTGCGGCTAGTTCGGCGCGGTGGTGACGCCGAAGAAGGCCGCCACGCAAACCGCCTGATGCCGCCATTCCCAGCGGGATCGGCAGTTCGTCCGTGCCGCTCCGGAAAAGTGTTCTGGGTACGTCGGGCGGAGCGCGTGCCGCCTGGATCAGGACGCGGCTTCGGCGAGCGCGGTGAGGCGGCGCAGTGACTGTTCGATGAGCTGGTGCTGGCGGTCGAGCCGACGGGCCTGGGATTCGGGCGCGGTGACGTTCAGGTGGATGGCGGTGCCGGCGCCGGCCTCGGCGAGCTGCCAGACCATGTCGATGGCGAAGACTTGGCAGGAGATGATGACCCGCCCGCCGGCCTGGTCGGACCGTAGCGTCTGCGGCAGTGGGAAGTCCGGGTAGCCGGCCGGCCATAGGGTGAACTGACCGGGGGCGTCCTTGCGCACGGCCTCGATCCCGGCCCACCAGTCGGGGAACCGGTCCGGGTCGAACAGCAGCTTCCACACTTCCTCGACGGGTGCCTGGCAGTGGCTGCTCAGCTCGAATCCGGGCATCAGGACACCTCCGTCAGCTTGTCCAGCTCGGCCAGTTCGGTGGTGAGCCGGCGCAGCTCCCATTCCGGTTCGACCAGGCCGACGATCGGAGGGCGGGCCAGGTCCACGACGGTGGCCATGAACTCGGTGCCGGCGTCGTGCCGCAGGTGGCGCCGCCAGCCGTCCGCTGCCTCGCCGAGCCGGCGCCGGGCCAGTGCGTGGTCGCCCCGGGCGAGTGCGATCAGTCCCTGCACGCGGGCCATCCGCGGCACCAGCGCCCAGGGCAGGTCGGCGTCGCGCACCGGCTCTAGGGCGGCGCGGCGTAGCTCGGCCGCGGCGTCGTCAGGGTGCCCGGCCCGGGCCAGCGCCTCAGCCCGGGCTAGCCGCGCGGCCGGGCGGCTCACCTCCGCGCCGGCGGCCAGTGCTTCGGCGAGCATCCGCGCCGCCTCGACGTAGTGCCCGGCCGCCAGCCAGATCAGCCCGGCGTCGTGGCGTGCCAGAGCCGCGGCCGCCGGGGAGTCCATGCGTTCGGCCTTGGCCAGCTGCTCGGCGGCCAGCGACAGCGCCTCGTCGTGGTGGCCGAGCCGGGAGAGCACGAACGCACGGCCGGCCAGGCACCGCACCTCGATCACCGGTATGCCGCGGGTCGCCGCGACCGCGGCATCGGCCGCCCGCAGCGCCCCGGCCATGTCATCGGCCACGCTGAGCGCGCACGCGGTCATGAGCCAGATGGAAAAGGCGAGGTCCGGCCGGCCGGCCCGGCGCGCGGCGGCTCCGCCGCGCCCGGCCACCGCCTCACACTCGGTGAACCGGCCCTGCCGGGCCAGCGACGTCAGTTTGGCATGGGCCATTTCCGCCACGATCGTGTCATCAAGGTCGGTGACCAGCGGGGCTGCCTGGTCCAGCAGCGCGGCAGCGCGCACCGGGTCACCGGCCACCGACTCGCACCAGGCCGCGCCGAGCAGGATCTCCACCCGCAGCAGCCGCGGCGCGTCCGCCTGCAGCAGCTCCACAGCCTGCTGGTAGGCGGCCAGCCCTGCCCGGAGATTGCACATGATCATGCCCACGACCTTGCCCCGCCGGTTCCAGGCCACCGGCTGCCCCTCTGCCGGCAGGCGCTGCAGAGCTGCCTGCCACTCGCGCTCGAAGTCGGCGTCCTGTCCGAGCCAGCCGAACGCCTCGGCCAGCTCCAACCGCGGGCCCACCGCTTCGGGGTCGCAGCGCACCGCCTCGGCCCAGAACCGGGCCGCTTCGGGCATCGCACCCAGCGACCGGGCATGCCGGGCCGCGCGCTGCCACCTCGGCCCGGCCAGGTCGTCCCGTCCCGCGCGGTGCAGGTGGCCGGCGACCTCGGCGGCAACCAGATCGGGTGACCGGGCGGCCGTCTCGATCGCCAGCGCGAGCTGCTCGTAGCGGCGACCCTGGTTCCCGAGGTCAGCGCGTACCGCCTCAGCGAGCAGGGCATGGCGGAACCGCAGCCCGCCGCCGCTGCGGAACACCAGCCCGGTGTCCAGGACGGCTTGCTCGGCGTCGTCGCGGTCGGCCAGCGGCAGCGCAGCGAGCTCGGCGGCGGACAGCTCCCGGCCCGCGGCCGCGAGTACCTCGACCAAGTCACGCGCCGCGCGGGCCAGCGTCCCGGCCGCCGCGCGGACCGCGGCCCGCAGGTCCGGCGGCGGGGCGCCGCGGCCCGCTGCTAGCGCCCGGGCGCTGGCCACCGCCAGCAGCGGGTTACCGTCCGCGGCGCGGACCACCTGCTCGACAGCATGATCGGTCAGGTCGGCGACGCTGCGGGCCACCGCGGCCACCTCTGCCTGCGACAGCGGGCCGAGCTCGACTTCGGCGACTTCCACGCCGCGGCCGGCCAGGTCGGCCAGCAGCGCGTCAGCGGCGGGGCGCTCCGGCTTGTCGCGGCGGGTCAGCACGAACAGCACCGGGTGGGCGGCCAGCCGCCGGCCGATGTGCGCGCACAGCTGCATGCTGGCCGGGTCGGCCCGGTGCACGTCCTCGGCCACCAGCAGCACGGGGCGGTCGGCCGCGGCCCACTCCACCAGCCGCAGCACCGCATCGAACAGCCGCAGCCGCTCTAGTTCCGGCGAGGCCACCGGCGGCGGCGGAGCGCCCCGGCCCAGCCGCGCGGCAAGGTCCGGGGCCAGCCGGCCCAGCTCGGCCGGCCAGTCGGCCTGCCCGGGCGGCGGCGGCACGGTGCGGGCCAGCTGCGACACCAGTTCCTGCCAGAGGGCCAGCGGCGCCTCGCCGCCGACGTCGACGCCGGCGCCGACCGCGATCCGGGCGCCGGCGTTATCAGCGCGCCGGGCCAGCTCGGTGACCAGGTGGGTCTTGCCGATGCCGGCTTCGCCGGTGATCAGGACCACGCGTCCGTGCCCAGCCCGCGCCGCCGCCCAGGCCGCGGTCAGCGTGCGCAGCTCCGCGGCCCGCCCGTACAGCGGACGCGCCGTCGCCGGGCCGGCCGGAACCGCAGCGCCGCCAGGACCGCGTGCCTCGGCCAGCGCCGCGCGTAGCGCCGGACCGGGCCGCACGCCGAGCTCGCTACGCAGCCGGTCACTGGCCGCCCGCCCGGCGACCAGGGCACCGGCCCGGTCGCCGGCCGCGGCGAGCTGCCGCACCAGGTCGGCGTGGGCCACCTCGTCCAGCGGATCAAGCTCGCAGCGCAACCGTGACCACCGCGCCGCGGCGGCCGGGTCGCCATCCCGCTCAGCGGCGGCGGACCGGGAGGCCAGCGCCTCGGCCAGTTCCGCTCGCTGCTGCCGCCGGGCCGCCTCGGCCCAGTCCTCGGCGAATCCCGGCAGCAGCTCGACGCGGCACAGCACGGCCGCGGCCGCCACGTCGCCGGCGGCCGCGCGGCCCCGGCACTCGGCGAGATCTACCGTGACCGCGTCCGGGCGCAGCCCGACCGCGGTCCTGGACGCGATCAGCGGGTCGTCGCCGACGGCCTTGCGCAGCGCCCACACCGCAGTGCGCAAGTTGGCCCGGGCGGCCGGCCGGGCACTGCCTGGCCACAGCAGCGCCGCCGCGGCTTCGCGGCCGTGCGGTCCCGGGCGCAACGCAAACAGAGCCAGCAGCCGGCCGGCCAGCGGTGAGAGCGTGACCTGCTCGCCGTCGCTTTCGGCGGCCACCCCTCCCAGCAGCCGCACCTGGAGCATTTCCTCACTGTATATCCGTGGCCCGGATCTGCGCCTTGCCGCTTTTGACGCTGCGCTGACGAAGCCGCAGACGGCGCCCGCCCAGGCTGGCAGCAGCACCAAGAACGACAAGGAGGCAGCATGAGAAACCGACGGTCACCCGCTGGGCCGATGATCAGTCTCAGGACGGTGGCGGCTCGCGCTCGGACGGCTACCGGGCTTGTGACTGGGCCGGGAGGCCGGCAAAAGCTCGTGCCTGGGTATCAGCCGCCCAGCCCAGCCGCTCCGTTCCAGCAACAGCTACCGCCGCCTGATGTCAGGCACGCCGGCGTGCCGCCAGCACATAGCCGCCACAGCCCGGCACTTACACCACCGACGGGGGTGACATGGAAACCAGCGAGATGATGTTTTTGGACTGCCCGGCGTACATGGATGCTCACGGCGCCCTGCGGTGCGGGCTTCCTGCGGTCATTCACGACCGCTACCTGGCCAGCTCGACCGGCGGACCACTGGAAAGCGCGCGGATACGGTGCCCGCGCGGTCACTGGTTCAACGGGCCTATCGAGTTTCTCACCTGGGACAAACACCCGCCGCAACCTCTCCAGACCCAGGCGACCACCTGTCACCAGGCGAATACGGCCCCCGGCGGCCAGCAGGCAGGCCGGCGCACAGATCAATGAGCCCCCTCACGAACCAGCCGCCTGAGCCGACAGCCAGCCAACTGCACAGGCGGCGGTGCGTGATAGCTGTCATCGGGGGTCACGGCTGGTCGTGGCGCCCGGAGGATCTGCTGTCCCAAAGCCGGCCTGGGCGAGCATTCGCCGACCGGGCAGGGTCGATCTCCACCTCGTCTGCACGCGCCCTGAAGCTCGATGGCACGGCGCCAGCTTGTGCTAGAGATCGATGCACCCGGCGGGGGAGGGCGAGATGGTGCTGACCGATGCCTCGGCGCAGGCTGCTGGCTGCCTATCTGATCGCGGTCAGCGAGCGCACGAACGGCACACGGGCAACGAGGGAACTGGATCCGCGCTTTCGGCGGGAGAATCGGTCCATCCACCGCAGCCGGTGCCGCCGGCCGACACTGTTGGCGTGCGCCTTGGCGGGTGGCAGTGCTGGCTGTGCGGGCAGGCGGGCCGAGCTGACCCACCCGCAACGGCATACTTCTGCTGCGACGGCTGTGACGTCCGGTGGTATGGCGGGACCAGGCGCCTGCGTCACAGGCACCAGTTCACCCAACGCGAATTCACGTGGTGGATCGCGGGCAAGCTAGCCCGCATCCGTTACATCGACCACGCTGCCGAGCACACCGCGTCTCCGGCGTGAGCAAGCACCGCCAGGCTCCTGCCGAACGCCGAATCGGCGCTCGAGATCGGTCAGGTACCGGCGTGACGAACTCCGCACATACCGGCCATTTCAGCGCCCAGACCGGTTCCCGACCGGACAGCGTGTCCAGCCTGACGGATCGGCCACATCCCTTAGGCGCCCTTTTGGTTCGACCCGGCAGGCAGCAGTGGTACGCCGCAGGCGATTTCGGTCCGCGACCCGGTGAGTTCCGGCTCGTCTTGCATGGCCATCATGTGGTCCTGCAGAAGATAATCCCCTATCCCGCCGCGGCCAGGTGGGGTTCCCCTCAAACCGTGGAGACTTCGTAATGCGGATCTTGTTTCTGCTCCCGGTTCTCCCGTAGCCCTATAAGAGCGCCGGAGCGCAGGCGCTGTCCAGGTGGAGCCCCCGCAGGGCCGTCAGGCCCGAGGAGGAACGACCTGGATCTCGCCGAGCACCGGCGGATACTGGGGGGCGGGAGAGGCGGGGTCATGGTCAGGCTGCCTCCTCGCTGGCTGCCAGCAGCTGCTCGTAGGCCGCTGGCGGCATCTTCTGGCAGGCCGAGTGGCGCCGCCGGGTGTTGTAGTCCTCGATCCAGGCCGCCACCTTGGCCCGGGCTGCTGCCCGGGTGGTGAAGTGCTCGATCCTGCGCAGCTCGAACTCCACGGTGGAGTGCCACGATTCGATGACCGCGTTGTCCAGGGCGGAGCCGGGGCGCCCCATCGACTGGGCGATGGAAAGCCGCTGGCAGGCGGCCTGGAACGCCCGGGCGGTGTATTCGCTGCCCTGGTCGGTGTGCATGATCACCCC
>Ga0134126_10008775_pt1 | contig 12716 bp, 11 predicted proteins | sample KB31752_FD_96881 | JGI IMG/M metagenome (GOLD analysis project Ga0134126, IMG submission 96881) | Terrestrial soil microbial communities with excess Nitrogen fertilizer from Kellogg Biological Station, Michigan, USA - KB3-175-2 | ecosystem: Environmental > Terrestrial > Soil > Unclassified ...
GACTTTCGCGACACAGTCGGCCATCGCGATCCACAACGCGCGGCTCTACCGCGAGCTCGAGGCGAAGAGCCGCGAGCTCGAGGCGGCCAGCCACCACAAGTCGCAGTTCCTCGCCAACATGTCCCACGAGCTGCGCACGCCCTTGAACGCCATCATCGGCATCGCCGAGATGCTGCGGGAAGACGCCGGCGACCTCAAGCGGGAAGATGAGATAGAGCCGCTCGACCGCGTGCTGCGAGCGGGCCGGCATTTGCTCGGATTGATCAATGATATTCTCGATCTGTCGAAGATCGAGGCCGGCAAAATGGAGATCCATATCGAGGAGTTCGCGATCGCTCCTTTGATCGACGATGCCGTCAAAACCATCGAAACGTTGGCAGCCAAGAACAACAACCGGCTGGTGGTCGATTGCAAGTCGGAAATCGGCCTCATGCACGCCGACCAAACACGGGTCAGGCAAGCGCTGCTCAACCTGTTGAGCAACGCTAACAAGTTCACCGATCGCGGCACAGTCACAGTCAGCGCCGGACGCCATCAGGAATCCGGGCGTGATTGGATCACAATGACAGTCAGCGACACCGGCATCGGCATGACCACAGAGCAGATGGGCAAGCTTTTCCGGGATTTTTCCCAAGCCGATTCCTCGACGACGCGCAAATATGGCGGGACCGGCCTCGGCCTCGCCATCAGCCGCCGTTTCTGTCAGATGATGGATGGTGACATCACGGTTGAAAGCGAGATTGGCCGGGGCTCGACCTTTACGATCCGTCTGCCGGCATCCGCCGACAGCGACGCGTCGCCTGCCGCCCAGCCCACTGCTCCGGCACCAAGTATCAAGAGCGGACCTAGCAGTGTGCCGCTGATCTTGATCATTGATGACGATGCAACGGTGCGCGACGTGGTTGGCCGCTTCCTGGAGCGAGAAGGATTTGCGGTCGCAAAGGCCGGCGGTGGCAAAGAGGGACTGCGCATGGCGCGGGAGCTCCATCCGGCCGCAGTGACGCTGGACATGATAATGCCCGATCTAGACGGCTGGACCGTGCTCGCCGCGATAAAGGGCGATCCGGACTTGGTCGACCTGCCGGTCGTTCTGATGACCATCGTCGACGAAAAGAATCGCGGCTATGCTCTTGGTGCCACCGACTATCTTGTGAAGCCGGTCGGTCGGCAAAAGCTTTTGGACGTACTGCACGCGCTGTGTGGCTCCGTCGGCCGCCGTCTTCTCATGGTCGACGATGACGATCTCGGACGACAGCAGATGCGGACGGCCCTTGAACAGCAGGGCTGGACGGTGACGGAGGCGAGCGATGGTCTCAGCGCGCTGACGAAATTGAACGAAGGCCAGCCTGACGTGATCATTCTCGACTTGATGATGCCGGACATGGACGGCTTCGAGTTCCTTGAGGAGATGCGTCGAACGGCGAAGTGGCGCGATATCCCCGTGGTGGTGGTAACCGCCAAAGACCTCACGGACGCGGACCGCATCCGTCTAAACGGCGGTGTCGAACGCATCATTCAGAAAACCGACCGTGACGACACGCTGCGTGAGGTGCGGAGCGTGCTGATAAAATGCGTGGAGCGGCAGCGCAACCCAATGCGCGTAGAGACGTAAATGAAAATCCTGTACGTCGAAGATAATGCAGATAATGTCTTCATGCTTAAGAACCGTCTGACCCGCGCGGGTCACTCCGTCGTCATCGCCAACGACGGTGCGCAAGGCGTCGCAATGGCGCTGAGCGAGCGGCCCGACATGATCCTGATGGATTTGAGCCTGCCGGTGCTCGACGGCTGGCAGGCAACGCGTCAAATCAAGGCCGGCCCCGACACCAAGCATATTCCGGTGATCGCGCTTACCGCCAATGCCATGGCCGGCGACCGGGAAAAGGCCCTAGCCGCGGGCTGTGACGACTACGAGACGAAGCCCGTTGAGCTGCCGCGCCTCCTCGGAAAAATCAAACAGCTGGCCGAGAGGACCGAATCGTGAGTATCGACGGTCCGGCGCTGCTCGTCGTCGATGACAATGACGACAACCGCTACACCCTTACGCGCCGGCTGACGCGCGAGGGCTACACAAATCTGACGACAGCGACCAATGGGCGCGAAGCACTCGATCTCCTTCAATCGAAGCCGTTTGATCTCATTCTGCTCGACATCATGATGCCCGACATGAACGGGTATGAGGTGCTGGAGCGCATGAAGGCGGGCGGCGAGCTGCACAACATTCCCGTCATCATGATTTCGGCGCTCAGCGAGATCGATAGCGTCATCCGCTGCATCGAGCTCGGCGCCGAGGACTACTTGCCAAAGCCGTTCAATCCAACTTTGCTGCGCGCGCGTGTCGGCGCCAGCCTGGAAAAGAAGCGTCTGCGCGATGACGTAAAGGCTAGCTTGGCGCGGTTGGAGCAGGAGATGGATGCGGCGCGCAAGCTGCAACTCGGCATGTTGCCGCTCTATTTTCCGGCGTGCACGCCGGAACAGCCGGTCGAGATCCATGCGTTAATGGAAACGGCGCGCCAAGTGGGCGGTGATCTTTACGACTTCTTCTACGCTTCGGAACGTCTGTTTTGCTTTCTTGTCGGCGACGTCTCCGGAAAAGGAGCCGCGGCCGCGATGTTCATGGCGCGCACGCGTAGTCTTGTCCGGATGGCCATGCAGCTTTGGCGTAAAACGAGCGGGGATCCGGTCTCTCCAGCGCATGTCGTCGAGTCCGTTAATCACGAACTTTGCCAAAACAACCGCGATCGCATGTTCGTGACGCTGTTCTTCGGTGTGCTGGACACCAAAACCGGCGTGGTCACCTACATTAATGCGGGTCATCTCGCGCCATGCCTGTTGCATGCTTCTGGCAGCATCGAGCCGATTAACGAAAAACCGGCAATGCCGCTCGCCGTTCGCGCCGACACTGTGTACCAGGAGCGAACCGTGACGCTGCTGCCCGGGGACGCCGTGTTCGTCTTTAGCGATGGCGTGACCGAGGCGATGAATGCTGCGGAGGAGCTTTATGGCAACGAGCGGCTGCAAGCCGAGTTGTGCGCCACGTCCGCGCTGTCGTCGGAGGAGATGGTGCAGGCGATCAAGGCTAAGGTCGATTTGTTCTCGGGAGACGCGCCGCAATCCGACGACGTCACGATGCTCGCGCTGCGTTGGCGGCCTGTAGGAGCGAACTGCAAATCAGCGACGCCTGGCGCGGACCAATACTTCGAAGCTAAACAATCGATGCCCTTACCGCAAACGACCCACATAGTTATTCGCAACGACGCTGAAGAACTTGCTGCTTTGACTACAGCGATGGAGCGTGTGGGCGCCGAGCACGACATACCAGAAAAGTCGTTGTTTCAGCTGCAGGTCGCGCTCGATGAGATGGTAAGCAACGTCATAAAGTACGCATGGCCTGAGGGTGGCACCCACGATATTGATATTCACATTACGGTACGGGACGAGGGCGTGGCAGTGGAGATCATCGACGACGGGCGGATGTTCGACCCGCGCGATGCGCCTAAACGCGACAAACTGCTGCCTGGCCAAAGACCGCTGGCGGGCGGGGTGGGGGTGCAAATGACCAAGAAGCTTGTTGACCGGATTGGTTATGCAAGAATAGGCAACCGCAACCACACGACGTTGACGAAACTCTGTGTCTTGAATCCCGCAGCTTTGGGGAGAGAAAAAACATGAGCAAAACTGCGCTCAAGATGCAAGATACCGACACCGGCGAAGTATGCATTGTGTCGATCGGCGGACGCATTGATAGCAGCAACGCCGTAGACCTCCTCGACCGACTAAACGTGTTGCTCTCGTCGGGAAAGAAGACGATTTTGCTGGACTTCAAGGAAGTGCTGTATCTCACGAGCGCGGCGTTTCGGGTGCTGCTCGTCGCCACCGACGAGGCGGAACGGAACACGGCTCGCATAGTGCTGTGCGGCCTCCTCGGCCAGGTGCGGGAGCTGTTCGAAATGGGCGGCCTGCTCGAAGCTTTCACCGTTCACGGCTCGCGCGAAGACGCGCTGGCCAAGCTTTGACGGGTCGGGGTCTTTTCGAAAATGTCGCGACCGCCAGGACTGCTCTACTCGGTCGAAGAAACGCCGCCTCGCGCCATCCTGTTGATCTCGGCGCTGCAACACGTCGCCGTCAACTCGGTGACGCTGATTTTTCCGGTGATCATCGCGCACGAAGCCGGCCTCCCGCTCAAGCAGACCGTCGAATTTGTGTCGCTGTCGATGTTTGCGTTGGGTATATCGACAATCTTTCTATGCGCTCAATGGAAATTCGTCGGCTGCGGCTATCTTTGTCCAGCTGGGTTCTCGCAGATTTATATCGGCCCTTCGCTGTTTGCTGTCCATCTCGGCGGGCTAGCCCTGGTTCTCGGCATGACCGCGGTCGCCGGAATCATTCAGATTGGCATTGCGCCGTTGCTACGCAGGTTGCGGGCGCTACTGCCGACCGAAATTGCCGGGCTCGTAATCGCCATCGTCGGGCTGTCGCTCGCCGTGTTTGGAATGCGCTTCATGCTCGGAATTACTGCGCGCTCAGAAGTGCAGCCGATCTATCTGGTCATCGCGGGGTTCACGCTTGTTACCATGATTGTGCTGAATATCTGGACCAAAGGCTACAGCAAGTTGTTCTGTGTATTGATCGGTATTGTCGCGGGATATGTAGCCAGCGCTTTTGCCGGCATCGTCGACTTTTCAACGTTAGTTCCCGAAGGAGGGCTATCGATCCTACAGCTCCCCAAGATCGCGAGCTTCGGCTGGAGGTTCGACGTTACCTTGCTCGCACCATTCGCGGTGGCGGCTGTCGCAACAACGCTGCGAACCATGGGCGACGTATCCAATGCCCAGCGCCTCAACGACATGGATTGGGTACGCCCCAGTTTCACTTCGCTCGCTGGTGGCGTAGCCGCCAACGGCTTGGGTTCGCTGTTCTCAGGGTTGGTAGGCAGCTCCGGCGTCAACAGCAACAGTTCCTCGGTCGGATTATCTAATGCCATGGGCATCACAAGTCGCAATGTCGGCTTTGCCACCGGCGTCGCATTCGTACTTTTCTCACTATTTCCGGTTGCGGCGATCGGTTTCGCAGCGATGCCGGTCCCGGTGATGGGCGCATCATTGTTTTTCACGTCGGCTTTCGTATTCACGAGCGGGCTGCAGATGATCACAACACGCCTGCTCGATGCGCGAAAAGTCTTGGTGATCGGGTTCTCGTTCGCGATGGCGGTCATGGCGGACATCTATCGCGACGTATTCGCCAACCTGCCTGCCGTGCTGCAACCGATATTCGGTAATTCGCTGGTGCTCGGGACGGTTTGCGCGGTGCTGCTGAACTTGATCATGCGCATCGGTGTGCGGCAGCGCGTGACGATGAAGCTCCATGCCGGCCCCGTTAATCGGGACACGATCGAGCGATTTCTCACCGAACAGGGCGGGCGATGGGGGGCACGGCGCGAAATCATCAGCCGCGCCATTTTCGGTGTCGTGCAAGTACTGGAGGTCGTCGGCGATTCGCCCGACGGGAGTGAGGTCGAGGCGAGCTTCGACGAGTTCAGCCTCGATGTCACCGTAAGATACAAAGGCGCGCCTTTGATGATTCCCGACCGGAAGCCGACGCCGCGAGAAATTATCGCCAGCGAAGAAGGGGAGCGGCTGCTTGCCGGCTACTTGTTGCGCCAAAGCGCGGATCGGATCAATTGCAAGGCATCCGGCAATGCGGCCGAAGTTCAACTCCATTATGATCATTGATGCTGATACCGGTGGCCCTAAAGGCAAGCATGGTGCCTTTAAGCCTCCAAGGTTTGGTGCAGTGCATAAGGTCTCTTATGGCCCCATTTCGACATGCCGCATCACCGCACGACTTCTGTCGTTTTCGGAGCGAAGCGGAAGTGAACCGAATTTATGAGAACGCGCCCTAGCTAGTTGGATCGATCCTGACTGATCTTTGCAAGAAGCCAATTTCGCCGGCTCTGCTAACGCGATTTCCTCCAGTTTCTATTAGAGGGACGCCAACACTTCAAAGCCTTGTTTTAAAGCGTAGCCACCTAAAGCAAGGCTGTAAAAGAGAAGCCATGCACCCGCCACACCGACGACGCCCGTGTAATCGTCATCCCTTGTGACGTCAGTCGAACGGACCGAATTGGCAGCGGATTGGAACACGCTTGGCTCGGTATTTGGCAGGTTGGTGGTGATGCTCACGTTGCCCTCCTTGGTTCTAAATATCGCCGCTTGGCGGGTGGTCCCCTTGGAACTTCCCGACTCTTTCCATCTTTCAACCGCGAGTCGGCGCAAGATGGATGGGTACAGTCCTAGACGGTAGTGCGCAAGCCGATTAAGGTCTTTGGTTCAGGTTCTTAAATCTTCTGAAATCTCGACCATTGAACGGTCTTCGATGGATGGCTACCAAATCGAATTTGGTCCATTTCGATTAAATCTCGCTCGACGCGAATTGTCGCATGCGGGATTGCCAGTTCGCTTGGGCGCTCGCGCGATGGACGTGCTCGCAATTCTCGCAACCGCCAAAGGCCACGTCGTCAGCAAGGATGAACTGCTGACGCGCGCATGGCTGGGTCTCGCCGTTGAAGAGAACAATCTTCAGGTGCAGATTTCGGTGCTGCGCAAGACCCTCGCCAAATACAGCGGGCAAAGCCATCTGGTGACGGTGCCGGGCCGCGGTTATTGCCTGGTCAATTTCTCGGATATACGTCCCGGTCCCGCTCTCCCCGACAAACCCTCGATTGCCGTGCTGCCGTTCCAGAACATGAGCGATGATCCTAAACAAGATTATTTCGCCGACGGCATCGTCGAGGACATCGTCACCGCGTTGTGCCAGATCCGCTGGCTGTTCGTGATCTCTCGTAATTCGAGCTTCGCCTACAAGGGCCGCGATTTCGACGTGAAGCAGGTGGCGCGCGAGCTGGGCGTGCGTTACGTGCTAGAGGGTGGCGTGCGCAAGGCCGGGCAACGCGTGCGCATCACGGCACAATTGATCGACGCCTCGAGCGGCGCGAATTTGTGGGCTAATCAATTTGATGGCGGCCTCGAACACATCTTCGATTTGCAGGATCAAGTGACCACGAGCGTGGCCGGCGCGATTTCGCCAAAGCTGGAACAGGCCGAAATTGAACGCGCCCGCCGCAAGCCGACCGACAGCCTCGACGCCTACGATTACTATATTCGCGGGCTGGCCAGCCTGCATCGCGTAACCCGCGAGTCCACCACCGAGGCGTTGCAGTTATTTGCCAGAGCGGCCGACCTCGATCCAGACTTCGCCTCACCGCACGGTGTGGCGGCGTTCTGTTACGTTTCCCGCAAAATGAACGGCTGGCTGAGTAGCCCATCCGCGACCGATATCGCCGAGGCCGAGAGGCTAGCCCGGCGCGCGGCAGAGGTGGGCAAGGATGACGCCGTCGCGCTCTCCTTCGCGGGCTTGGCGCTGGGTTATGTAGTGGGAGATTTGGAGGGCGCCGTCGCCCTCAACGACCGCGCGCTAGCGCTCAATCCAAATCTGGCGATCGCCTGGTATGCCAGCGGCACAGTGCGAGCGTTTCGCGGCGGGGAACCCGATGTTGCGATCGAACACCTGGCGCGCGCGATGCGGCTGAGCCCGCTCGATCCTTTTCTCTATACGATGCAGGGCGTGACAGCTTTCGCGCATTTTTTCGCTGGTCGATACGACGAGGCCTCGGTCTGGGCCGAAAAGGCGTTCTGGCAGAACACGAATATCCTGTCGACGCTGAGGGTCGCCGCTGCTAGCAATGCATTCGCCGGCCGACTCGAGGAATCGCGCAAGGCCGTCGCCCGTGCGCTCGAACTCGATCCCGACATGCGCTTGTCCAATCTCAAGGACCGTGTCGGTGCTTTCCGGCGGTCCGAGGATTACGCGAAATATGTAGAAGGATTGCGCATGGCGGGATTGCCGGAGTGACACGACCCTAGTCTGCAGGATAACGGGTCTGCATTTTCCGGGATAACTGCATACACGAACTGGACGAAATCTTCCGGCCGACGAACAGGCTGCGTCAAGCACATTCCAGCTTATCGACCGCTGCGGTCGATCAATCGGTTTGCGGTGCTGCGCACGGTGGCCTGCGATCTGCCCGGCGCGATTCGAGATCGCGGTCGTACAGATGCTTGCAAATTTCCGTAAATATGTGAAAAGTCAATGTCGACGACACCTTCGCCCTGGCGAGCAGATGCGTTTTTTGCTTGGCGACATCGGCGGGACCAATGCGAGATTTGCGGTTCTGACAAGTCAACAGCTTGGGCAGATCGAATGCCTGACAGTTGGTGATTATACCACGCTCGAGGACGCGATTACGGCGTTTCTGTCGCGGCAAGGTTCACCACCGGATATTGTCGCGGCATTTTTAGCGGTCGCGGGACCCACGAATGGCGACCGCTGTGCGATTGTCAATAGCCCTTGGATTGCTGATGGCGCCACGTTGCGCGCGTCATTCCGGTTCTCGTGGGTCCACTTGATTAATGATTTCGAGGCAATTGCGCTGTCATTACCGCAACTCCATGGTCCGGATATTTATTCAATCGGCGCCGGGAGAACTCAATCCGGGGCGCCGATGCTCGTGCTGGGACCGGGCACGGGGTTCGGCGCTGCCGCTCTGATACAGCATGATGGCCATACGGTTCCCATAGCTACCGAAGGTGGCCATGCCACTGTCCCGAGCAGTTCCCAACGGGAAGACGCAATCATCGCATATTTGCGAGAGCGGTTCGGGCATGTGTCTATCGAACGTACGGTCTCGGGTCCTGGTTTGGAAAACCTCTATGAGGCGATCGTCGCTCTGGATCGCTTTAGCTCTCCAACGCGTGACGCGATCGGAATAACCGAAGCGGCGCTAAAGGGAGATTGCGCCGCCAGTCGAGCAGCACTGGAAATCTTTTGCGCGATGCTCGGAACGGTCGCGGGAAATTTTGCGCTTACTTTTCGAGCCAGCGGAGGTCTTTTCATTGGGGGCGGCATTGCGCCACGTATTGTGGATGTTCTAGCGCATTCAGAATTTCGTGCCCGCTTCGAGGCCAAAGGGCGATTTCGCGCGTATCTGGAACGTATCCCGACCAACGTCATTATGTGCTCGGATGCCACCTTTCGCGGGTTGAAGGCACTCGCCGAGACGATGCCCGAACCCGTGGGTAACCACCCTTAGCGTCGCAAGCCGAGCCGAGGGACCGCTAGCAGACGCATTATAGAATGCTCTTAAGGAGCGATCATGACGCAAAAGCGCATTGGGATCCTTACTGGTGGCGGCGATGTTCCGGGCCTTAATACGGTCATCAAAACCATCACTTACCGCAGCAGCGAGGACAACATCAAGGTATTCGGCCTGCGTCGCGGCTGGGAGGCGCTCACGCATGTGAATCTGGAAGATCCAGTGAGCAGGTCGCATTACGTCGTGGCGCTGAACCGCGAGAATACCCGTACAATCGACCGGAGCGGCGGCACCGTGCTGCACACGAGCCGCACCAATCCCTCCAAAATGCAAAAGCTACCGGGCCACCTCGCGGGCCAAGATTTTCCAGCCTTGCCGAGTGACAAGGGCGGCTCAGACCAAGTCTGGGATCTCTCGAGACAAGTGCTCGCGAATCTCTCAACCCTTGGCATCGAACACCTGATTGTCATCGGCGGCGACGACACGCTCGGCTACGCAAGGAAGCTTCACGAGCTCGGCATTAAGATCATCGCGATTCCGAAGACAATGGACAATGATGTGCGTAACACCGAGTACTGTATCGGCTTCTCGACGGCGATCACCCGTGCCAAAAATGCCATCCAACGGCAGCGGACGACCGTGGGCTCACATGAACGGATCGGCATCTTTCGCATTTTCGGCCGTGATTCCGGATTTACCGCGCTCTACACGGCTTACGTCACTTCGATCCGATGCGCCATTCCCGAATATAAAGTGAACCTCGACAAGTTCATTCAGCTCCTTGTCGAGGACAAGCATGCTAACCCCAGCAACTATGCACTGGTCGTGCTGAGTGAGGGCGTCAAGTGGGAGGGTTATGAGGTGCGGGAATACGGCGAGCCCGATGCCTACGGTCATCGCAAGAAAACAAGCGTGGCCGAATTGCTTACCGAAGAGATCAAACGGCGTACCGGTGAGGAGACGATCGCCTCTGACCTCACCTACGACCTGCGCTCCGGCGACCCGGACTTCATTGACGACCTTGTGGCTTTGACCTTTGGCAACATGGCATACGACGCCGTGCTTGGGGGCCAAGCCGGACTCATGTCAGCGCTGGTTGGAGGGCGCTACGATCTTGTACCCTTGCCGGATCCCACGCTCGGGCCGCGCAAGGTAGACGTTGCCACAATGTACAACGCCGATCGCTATCGGCCGAACTATGCCCATAAGCGTGGATTGCCCATATTTCTGAATCCCAGCTCATTATAGGCTTCGGCGTGCCTGCAGAACTCGTCTTACGTTCGCACGCCTAGCGCTGGAGAGGAAGGGCAACGAGCGCCGGCAAGTAGCAGCTCTTGCGGCCCTGTTGGTAGACTCACGGCGCCGGTCGCGATGCCATGGAAGCACTACGACTCCCAGAACATTTGTTTTGGAGTCGTCACACTTTAAGGCAATGGCGCGCCGCCGGCGCGCCATTTTCATTGAATGCTAGATACCGCTCCAGTAAGGCTGCGCTTTGTAATAGTCATAGACACGACGGTCGTTGTCCCGATTCCAGTTCCAACCAGTGCTCTGGCTGTACTTCGGCGCCTTTTCGAGCTGATCCTTGGTTAGGTTGGTCCGATAGCCGCCAAGATTTGTATCGTACTTCAGGAGCGACCAAGGGGTGGGGTAGTAATCTTCGCCCATTCCAAGGAAGCCGCCGAAGCTGAGGACGGCGTAGGCTACTTTGCCGCTTGTCTTATCGAGCATCACTCGTTCGATCTTGCCAATTTTCTTGTCGTCGGTTCCATACACAGCAGTTCCTTCGACCTTATCGCTGCCTATCAAAGAAGTCGTTTCTCGCGACTCAACCACGTTCGTTGTTGTCATGGGGCTCCCTTTCTTGGTTTGTTCGTGGGCGTCATCGCCCAATCGAACTCACAAGATTAAGTCGTAAACGAGAATAGTGTTCCTCGTGCCAGAATATGGTCTGACCAAGAAGCGAGCCAATATGCGAGCGAACGCGGTCGTTTGCTTCCGCTATATTTTTGCTTATTTTGTCCGCTTTGGGCCATGTGTGGACGGCTCCGAGTTGGCAAGAGGTTTCTTCACGTTTGCAGCATTGGTCGGTGCAGCCATGTGTTCGGCCTTTTAGTGCGGTTCGCATGACCGCTGGCCATAATGCCCTCCGCGGATCAGGTCCCGGTCAATAGCTCGCATTCGACAATGCTCTGGCCCAAGTGGGTTGTCCTGATCGCCGGATCGACCGGCTCTGCATTACGTGCTGTTCGCGCTTTCCAACCTTCACATCACGCCGGGATATCCGGCGCGATCTCGTTTACGCTGCCAGTGCGATGGGTTCTTTGTAATGCTCGCCCCTGGCCATCATGGCCCAGACCATTCGCGCAATTTTGTTGGCAAGCGCGATGGCCGCGACCTTGGTGGGCCGCCGCGCCAGCAATGCCGTGAGCCAAGGCCGGTGCTTGGTGCCATTGATCTTGGCGTAGCGGATGACGGCCAGGGCACCGGCCATGAACAGGCTGCGCAGATAGCGATCGCCTTGCTTGCTGATACTGCCGAGCCTGTCCTTGCCCCCGCTCGAATGCTGCTTAGGCACCAGGCCATCCAGGCCGAGAAGTTGCGTCCTGATCGGAACGACTTCGGATCGGCAATGCTGGCAACCAGAGCGGTAGCCAGCACCGGACCGACGCCAGGGATCGCGTCGAGCCGCCTGCTCGTCTCATTGGATCGATGCCAGGCCATGATGATACGGTCGAACTGGAGGATCTGAGCTTCTAGCGACCGAACCATTTGCGGTCTCGTGCGTATTATTGATGGGGATGGGGGCTGGAGTGCTTGCCTATGCGTTTCAGCAACCTTATCGCCCCGCTAACCGCCGCTGCCGTCTCGTTACTGACGCTCGGCGGAGCCGCACATGCCGAACTTCTGATCCAGATCGATAAATCCACCCAGCACATGACGGTCACAGTGAACGGCGAGCAGCTTTACGACTGGGCGGTATCGACTGGGGGACCCGGTTACGACACGCCGAATGGCACTTTCAGGCCGTTTCGCATGGAGGTCGATCACTACAGCGAGGAGTACGACAACGCGCCGATGCCCCATTCCATCTTTTTCACCCAGACCGGCGTCGCTATGCACGGCACTTACGAGCAGCGCCATCTCGGTCATGCGGTATCACACGGCTGTGTACGTCTATCGTTGAAGAATGCCGCCACGCTGTGGGCATTGGTAAAACGGGAGAAGATGGCCAACACCACCGTGGTGTTGAATGGTGCGATCCCCGATGCAGGACTGCCGACGGTGGCGCGTTCCGAGCCGCTGCCGTTGACCCCAGACAATCCAAGCTATGGTGCGCCGTCGCCATACCAGACCCGGTACGACAACGGTGCGAGGCTGCCACCCCCTTTCTTTATCTTCGGACGTTAGGCGCTAGATTAAGGCGTCCCCGCCGTATGACACTCCACCCCACAGCGATTAGCAGCATCTGACCTCGACGAACGGGGTAAGCCAGACTTCTAAAAGGTAAAAGGGTGTTAGCGTTACAGTGATTCCAGGGGCACCTTTTCACCTTCACACGGCA
>Ga0134126_10008777_pt1 | contig 12716 bp, 10 predicted proteins | sample KB31752_FD_96881 | JGI IMG/M metagenome (GOLD analysis project Ga0134126, IMG submission 96881) | Terrestrial soil microbial communities with excess Nitrogen fertilizer from Kellogg Biological Station, Michigan, USA - KB3-175-2 | ecosystem: Environmental > Terrestrial > Soil > Unclassified ...
CGTTACGCGGGCCTGGAAAAGAGGTTCTTCTTTGACATCGGAGCAATTGGAAGTCGCGCGCGCCGAGCGGATGCGCCAGAACGGACACGGAACCCTGACTCTTGAGGATGCGTGTACATGGTTGGAAGAAACCGGCTTGTGCCTGTTTCTCCCCAAGCGCCAATTCGCCACCTCCCTCGCTCCTAGTTTCGTGGAAGCAGTGGCGGGACAGCGAAACAGTACTCCTGAACCACGTCAGATCGCCTTGGCAGAAGAATTGCTCGTCCGGCTGGAGCAGCAGGGGGTGGCCGTCCGGCTCAACCTGCTCGGTCAGCCCGGCGAACAGCCCGATTACGTGGTGGCGGCCTGGGTGCTGCCCTATGTGTATGCCCTGCGCGGAGATCGCGACTGGCGCCGGACACCCCAGTTGACCGGCTCGCGCGCGGTTTCGCCTTTGGCCATCCAGCTTTACAAGCGCCTTGAGGCCGAAGGCGACGCCAGCGTGTCTGAGCTGAAGCAGGCGCTCGGCCACGGCGTCAGCGAGATGGGTGTGCTGCGCGCCATCACCGAGCTGTGGCAGCAGTTGCGCATTATCCCCGTGGTTGCGGCTCCCGGCAAAGCCGCCAAATGGCAGCTTCTCCGCATTCGCTTCCAAAAGGCCATCGCCGAGGGCGCTTCCACGTCGCAGGTTACGGCCATTTCAGTGCTCGCTTCCATCTTCCTGCAGGCCGTCATCGCCGCCAGCATGGAAGAGGTGGAAATGTTCCTGTCTCCGCTCACCGCGCGCAGCAAGATCCGCGAGGTCCTGCGCGGATTGGTGGCCACCCGGCAGGTGCACACACTCAGCCTGGGCCACGCGCCGCACTTCTATGTGGCGGGAACGCTGCCGGAGTTTACGCAGACCCCCACCATCTACGCCAGCAGCATCGGTTCGGGTTACCTGTCGCAGTTCATCGACGCCGACGATCGCCACGAATCCAATTCCGCTTCGGTGGCAGTGGCCGATCAGCCGGCCACGCGCCAGGATACCGGCGGGAACCATGTTCACGGCGCGAGCTCCACTGGAAATGCCGGCAAGACCCGCTCGCAGTTCGCCCGGCCTTCGAGCCACGCCCGCGAACGCAAGCCCACTCCGTCTCCCGCGCGTCGCGGACCCGACAGCCGTTCCAGCCGTCCGGGAGCAGCTCGACCCGGCTCTGGCCGCAGCAGTGCCACTCGTACGGGCTCCGGCGGCAACCACTGGAGCGGGCAGGCGTCCAAAAATGGCCCACACACCGCGAACGGCCATTCGCCGGCCCGGACCGCAAAATCCAACGGATCTGAGCGCAATGGCACGGCGAAGAGGACGACCAAAGCCGCAACCCCGGGCTGGAAGTCGCGCAACGGAAATCACGCAGCACCCGGCACTCAAAAGAGCTCCGCTGCCCGGCCCGCGAGCGCCCGCAAGGACGCCCGCCCCGCTGCGCACTCGGCGCGGAATGGCCGTAAGCCGGCGCTGTCGGCAGGCACCAGCGGAAAGCGCTTCAGCCTGGCCGCCAAGGGGACGAAGAAACGCGGATGAGCTCCCCGGCAGCAGACACGCCGTCCATTGGGCGAAAGATCATTGTTGCCATCGACGGCCCCGCCGGCGCCGGCAAAAGCACCATCGCCCGCCATCTGGCGCGGCACTTCGGCCTGCTGAACCTTGAGACCGGCGCCATGTACCGCGCCTTCGGCCTCAAGGCTCTGCGCCGGGGCGTGCCCCTGGACGATCCATCCGCGCTCCAACTGCTTTCCGCTGAAACGACTATCCGCCTTGAAGTGGGAGACACCGAGAACCGTGTCCTGCTCGACGAAGAAGACGTCACCGGGCTCATCCGCAACCAGATGGTCACCGATGCGGCCTCGCGCGTCAGCATATTCCCGCCCGTCCGCGCCTGGATGGTCCGCCTGCAGCAGCAACTCGGAGCCGAAGGCGGCATCGTGATGGAAGGCCGCGATATCGGCACCGTCGTATTTCCCAATGCCGAGGTCAAGATCTTCCTCGACGCCGCGCCGGAAGTGCGCGGCATGCGCCGCTTCGACCAGCTTGGGCCCGCCCCCGCGCAACAGCCCGAGGAAGTCATCCGAGACCTGCGCTCACGCGATCAGAGAGACCGCAACCGCGCCGACTCTCCCCTTCGCCCCGCCCCCGATGCCGTCCTGCTTGACTCCACCCACATGACCCTAGACGAGGCAGTCAAAGCCGCCGAAGCCATCGTGGACGAAAGACTAGCGGCCGCCGCACCCCCCGCGCATAGCCCCACCCCCACAACGCCGTTGTCATCCTGACCCCGAGCGAAGCGAAGGGGGAAGGATCCGGGGTTGCTTTTCTTTTGAGGGGCCACGCGTCTTCAAGGGCCGCGACTTCACAGCGGGCTGAAACACCGCGCGTCAAGCTTTGTGTCAGGGCACGACTTTAGTCGTGCCGCCTGAGTCGCCCATCTCATTGGGTTGGGCTTCAGCCCCTGCACAACCTCGCGGACCACAAAGGCATCTTTCAGCAAGCTCTTCAATCGTGCCGAAAGAGCCAAACAGAACGAGGGGCTTTTGTGTCTGCCTGAGAACTGCAATGGTTTGCCGTTTTGAAGGGGCACGACTTCAGTCGTGCCGAAAAAGCCCAATAAAAAGACGGGCTTTAGCAGGTGAGGGATACTTGACCGAGGTTCGCAGGCAGAGGCTTCGGCCCGCCCTTCAGCGTTTCCGTAGCCAGCCCGCAACCAGCGCCGCCGCCAGCAGGGCCGGACAGAGAATGCACACCCACAGGCTGAATTCCGTGTTCAGGTCGCCCAGGTGACCGCCGGAATTGAAATAATCCACTGCCAGCCAGATCAGCGGACCTGTCACGAGCAGCAGAAGCACCAGCGCCGCGAGCGCAACCGAGCGGGTCCGCTTCCGCACAGCTTGCTGATCCTGCATGACTCCCAGAGAGGCCATCACCACGCGCCGCGTGCGGTGCGCGACGGCGCGGTCCCGCCCGGCATCGGCCAGCGATGCGGCGACGCTGCGCAGCGGCGTGTCGCCTCCAGCGGCGCCTTTGCCTGCTCCTGGAGTCATCCCACAACCTCAGCAGCCAGGGCAGCCTGCAGACGCGGCTTGATCGAAGCCAGCCCGCGATACAGCCGCGATTTGACTGTCGACAGCGGAGCACGGGTCACCGTCGCGATCTCCTGCAACGACAAGTCCTCGTGGAAACGCAGGACCAGCACTTCGCGATACACCGTGTCCAACTCCAGCAGGGCTTCGGCTACGCGCTCGGCGTCTTCCCGGCTGGCCATTCGGTCGAACGGCGTCGGCTGATCGTCGCTGATCTCAAAGGTGACGGGGCGGTCGTCGTCGCTCGATCCATCCACCAACTCATCCAGGCTGGCGAGCGTGCGCTTCCTCCGGTAGTCGATGACCAGGTTGCGCGCAATGGTGAAGAGCCAGGTGTCGAAACGCGCCTTGCCATTGAATTGGGAGCCGCGCATCAGCACCCGCATCCAGACCTCCTGAAAAAGGTCCTCCGCCAGTTCCCTGCTGCTGGTGAGGTATAGCAGATAGCGCAGGAGGCGATGCTGGTAGCGTTGAATGAGCTCGTCGAGTAATCCCGCTTCCTGATGCTTCAGCCCCTCGGCGATGGCGAGGTTTTCCTGGCGCACGGCTTCCTGCTCCATGGCAGCGGAGCCACGGCCAAAAATCGACTTTACGGGTGCAAACGTGCTCATCGCAGAAGTGCTCATCTTGTCCCATTAGACGATAAACCGTCTTCTCATTGGCAATAAATTTGCGTGGGTTTACAAATCTTAACGCTTGTCGCACGCACCGATGACCAGCCGATCGGCAACCCGGCGGTTCTTCCAGCAAGTAGCAAGCAAATAGCTAGTAGCAAGCAGCTTTCAGCTAGAAGCTAGAAGCTAAAAGCAATCATCCAGCCGCCCGCGCCTTCGCGACCGCATCCTCAATAGCCGCCTCGAGCCGCTTTTGTCGGGCCTGGGGCGACCGGTAGCCAAACATCGTGAACAGGTGATTGCGTCTTTGCACCGGCGTCATCGCCATCCAGCCCTGTTGCGCCAGCGGCTGCGCCTGGAACGCCGCCCGCAGCACAGGCGGCGGCTCCTTTTCGCCTTCCATGGTCAAGTAAAGCCGCTCCACCATGTCCTCAGCCCGTTTCTGCCGCGAGGCGGCGGACTTCGGCTCGCTGATGTTGTGCGCAATCCATCTCCTGTGCCCCGGCGGAAGCTTCTCGAACCATTTGCGCAGCTCCGGCGCGCCTCGCATCGCACGCACCAGCTCCACGGGCGCGGCTTCCTTTCGCGCTTCCAGGTCGGGCTCCAGGCGAATTGTCACGCGATCCCCCTGCCGGGCATCGGCTCCCGCGAGCATCTTCTTGTTCACCACAAACCCGTACCCTCTGGCCGTGGCGAACAGCGCGGTGCGGAAGCTGAAGCCATTGATCTCGCCCTTCACCCGCCTCACCCGCAGTCCGGGCCATGCCTTCGCCACATCGAACGGCAGAAGCGCGAAGCTGGACTGCAACCCCATCCCCGACGGCCCCACAACAGCGCGAAATGTCTTAGCGGCAGATCGGCTCATCGAACGCACGACTAGTATAGGGAAACCTCAACACCCTTGATTCGTCGCCCCCATTTTTCAGCCCCGTCCCGGCGGCGAAACCCTCGAGCGGAATTTGGCGCGTCCCTGAATTCCGCAGCGGAACCGATAGAGCGGTCCTCCGACGAAGACCTGGGCGGGATCGTACCCCGGAGGCGCAAGCATGAGGCAGTTGTTCATGCCGGCAGTCGTCACGTAGATCTCGTCGAGCTGCGGGCCGCCGAATGCGAGCGACGAAGTCTGTGCGGCGGGAAGCACCACCTTGCGCTCACGCACGCCATCCGGATCGTAGCGCGTGACGCATCCGCCAAACCAGTGCGCGACCCAGAGATACCCTTCCGCATCGACAGTGAGGCCGTCGGGCATGCCCTCGGAAGAGTCAATGCGCAGAAAAACGCGGCGGTTCGCGAGCCTTCCATCCTTCCGCCGCCAGTCGTAGGCGTAAATGCACCGCGCCACCAGGTCTGTGAAGTAGAGCGTTCTGCAGTCAGGCGAGAACGCCAGGCCATTGGAAAAGCAGATGCCTTCATCGGCGATGTGCACGGAGCCATCGCTATCGATACGGAACAGGTAGCTGGGCGGCGAGGTGCCGTCTTCATTCAAGTGGTAGGAGCCGGAATAGACGCGCCCCTCGGGATCGGCGAGGCAATCATTCAACCGGCACTCCTGGCCATCGGCTTCGCCCGCCACCAGGAGCGGCTCCGTGCCCGGCTGCCAGAGCCACGCTCCCTGGCTGCTGGTGGTGAGGAACCCGCCGCCCTCCTGCATGCAGAACCCGTTGATGACGAACCCTTCATGCAGAAGCTCGCGGCGGCGTTCGCGCCATAGGAACCGGTAGAAGCGTGCGCCGTCAATGTCGGTCCAGTAGAGCGCGTTTTCGCGTTCATCCCAGTGCGGACCTTCGCCGCACAGGTTGCCGTCATCGGCGATCACCTCGACCTCGGGTTTCATCAGGCGATTGGATGGGGAGCGCTGGGCCATGTGACAGAAAACCTCGCGTTTTCCATAGTTGAATGCTTTCAATCTTACCCTTGGACGTGTTATGTTGGCAGCCTCAGGATAATCAAAAGGTAGACGAATGCGTTTACGAGGTCGAGTGGCTCTGGTAACCGGAGCCGCAATGGGAATAGGAAAAGAGACGGCGCAGCTTTTTGCTCGCGAGGGTGCGCGCGTCGTTGCCGCCGATGTGAACGAGTCGGCCGGGCTCCAAACCGAGGGCGAGATTCGTGAGCGCGGCGGCGAATGCCTCTTTGTAAAGACCGACATCAGTTCAGAGTCGCAGGTCGAGTCCTTGGTGCGCGCCGGAACCGAGCACTTCGGAACCATCGATGTGCTGCTCAACGTGGCCGGCATCGCGCATGAGTCGCCGGCCCACCTGCTGAGCCTGGAAGATTGGAACCGCATTATCGCGGTGAATCTGACAGGGACTTTTCTCTGCTGCAAACACGCGCTGCGGGGCATGCTCGAGTTGCAGCGCGGCGCCATCGTCAACATTTCCTCGGTGCAGGCGCTGTTCGGGTTTCCGGGATATCCGCACTATGCAGCGAGTAAGGGCGCCATCATCAGCATGACGCGGCAGATGGCGCGGGAGTATGCCTCGGTGGGAATTCGCGTGAACTGCATTGCCCCCGGCACGGTGGATACGCCCATGAACGCCGGCGTGCTGTCGCGCGTGGAGAATCCCCAGGAACTGCGCAAGGCCTGGGACGAAATGCACCCGCTGGGAAGGATTGGCCAGCCGATTGATGTCGCGAACGGAGCGCTGTTCCTTGCCGGCGATGAGAGCTCGTGGATGACCGGGCAGTGTCTCGCGCTGGACGGCGGCGTCTCCTGTGCGGTTCTATAGAACGCGCGGCAAACCCGTTAGGAAGCGATCGGAATCATGACGCAGTTTGTTGAAATTGAGGAGCTGGCGCAACGTGTGCCGGACGGCGCGCGCCTCGGCATCGGCGGCGTGCATTTGTCGCGGCTGCCGCTGGCGCTGATCCGAGCCGTAATCGCCGCCGGGAAAAAAGACTTCGTCTTCACGAGCTGGGGCGGCGGCCTGCCTCTGGAACTGCTTCTCGAGGCCCGGGCGGTTCGCAAACTCATCTTCTGTTTTTCGAGCCTGGATATTTTCGGCTTGGCGCCGCGCTTTCGCGAGGCGCTGGAGCGCGACCAGGTGGAAGTGGAAGAGTGGTCGGCGCTGGCCATGATGCAAGGGCTGCACGCTGCCCACTTCCGTCTCCCGGAGATGCCGTTTCAACTGCCTGCTGGCTCAGACCTGATGCAGAACGGGGATTTCTGGAAGGCAACGCCCTCAACGTTTGGCGAGGGCGAGGTGGGCCACGCACGCCGGCTCGATATCGATGCCTTGCTACTGCACGTCCAGCGAGCAGATCGAGCAGGGAACATCGAGATCCAGGGATCGCGTGGATTCGACCTCGCTCTGCTGGGCGCCGCGCAGAACGTCTTTGTCACGGCCGAGGAAATCGTCGACACAGGCACACTGGGCGCGCCGCTTTCCTTCGTTCTTCCGTCGCACTTTGTGGCGGCGATTGCGCATGTGCCGTGGGGCGCCTGGCCTACTTCGTGCCTTCCGTACTACTCCACCGACTACAGCGAGCTTTTGCGCTACGTCAGCTCGGAGCAGAACCGCCGCCGGTCGACGGAGACTACCCTGGCAGCCGCCGAGCCGGTGCTGGATTCGGCCCCCGATCAGCGCAAGGGCTTTCTTCGCGCTGCGGCGAGCATCCGCACTGCCGATCTCACGCCGCCGGTGCTGCAGCAATTCCGCATTCCGCCCGAGTCCGTGTCGTGGACCATCGACGAGCTGATGGCCGTCTGTCTTTCGCGCGAATACGACAACCAGAGCATCTGTTCCGTCGGGTCGGTTTCACCGCTGGCCATGGTTTCCTATCTGCTTGCCAAGAAAACGCATGCGCCGCGGCTGGCCATTATCGCGCTCAATGGCGGGTTCATTGACATCGATTTTCACCCCATGTCGCTGACCGCAGCCGAGCCGCTGGAATTCGGCAGTGCCAAGATCTGCTGGGGTGCCGACGAGACCTATCACTGGTATTACCAGCAGGGGCGCATCACGCATGAAGTCATCACAACCGCGCAGATCGATCGCCGCGGCAGGACGAACAATGCCTGGATTCAAAGCGGCACAAAACGGCTGCGGCTTCCCGGACAGGGCGGAATGGCAGACGTGTCCAACCTGCATCGGCATTTCATTCTCTACCTGGCACGTCATACGCGGGAGCGCTTTGTCGAGGCCGTGGACTTCTGCACGGCTTCTCGCGGGCTGCTAACCGCAGAAGAGCGGCGCAACGCGGGCCTGCCCCCCGGCAAGGTAAAAGTGATCACGGAGCTCGGCATATTTGAAATGAATGAGAGCGATCGCATGCTGCACCTGGTCAGCATTCATCCCGGAGTGGAGCTCGACGAAGTGCGCGAACGTACAGGCGGCGAGCTGCTCGCGGCGGATTCTCTGCGCGTGACCGAGCCACCCACGCACGAACAGTTACGCCAGATACGCGAAGAGATCGATCCATTCGGCATCCGGCGTCTGGAGTTCGTTGCGAGCAAAGATCGATTGAGCCTTATTGAAAGCATTTTGCAGGCCGAGGCCGCCATGGTAAAAGCCCTGATGCCGGCACTCGCGAACAAATAGGAGGAGAAGTTGAGCGGACCATTAGAGGGACTGCGCGTTGCCGATTTCAGCCAACTGGTGCAGGGCCCCAATGCAACACAGTTCCTGGCCGACATGGGTGCCGAGATATTGAAGATCGAGCCGCTGAAAGGCGACTGGCAGCGCAACTGGTCACTCGGCGACGCGTGGATCAACGGCGAGAGCGTTTCGTTTCTCGCGTTCAATCGCGGCAAGCGCAGCGTGGCGCTCAACCTGAAAGACGCGCGCGGCAAAGAGGCAGCATTACGCATTATTCGCTCCTGCGACATATTGCTAGAGAACTTCAGGCCGGGCGTCATGGATCGCCTTGGCCTGGGCTATGACACCTTATCCGCAATCCATCCAAAGCTGATTTATTGCGCGAGCTGCGGCTGGGGCCAGGACGGGCCCTATCTCACGCGTCCCGGTCAGGACCTGCTGGCGCAGGCCGTAGCGGGAGTTCTGAACCTGAATGGAAAAGCGGGCGATCCACCTTCGCCCGTTGGGATGGGGATCGCGGACATCACCGCGTCGTTCCACATTGTCGCCGCCATCCTCGCTGCCGTCTACGAGCGCGGCCGAACCGGCAAAGGGCAGCGCATCGATATCAACCTGCTGAACTCCATCATGAGTCTGGCGACGCAAGAGATCACGCTCTATCTCAACACCGGCAAGGAGCCGCAGCGCAGCGCGGCGGGCATCGGCCACCCGTGCGTGGGCGCGCCAATGGGCATTTACAAAACCCTGGACGGCTACATCGTGGTCGCCATGATGCCCATGGGCAAGGTGGCCGAACTCGTAGGGATCCCCGGCTATGAAGGCAACGATTCCCGCAACGTCATGGAGAACCGCGACGAGGCAAAGCGCAGCCTGGAGCCCGGATTTGCGAACAAGACGACCGCCGAGCTGATCGACATTTTCATGGAGGCGGACATCTGGGCTGCGCCCGTGAATTCGTTTCCGGAAATCGAGCACGACCCCCAGATCCGGCATAACAAGACCCTCATCAATTTCGAGCATCCTAAGGTGAACCAATTCCGCACCGTGGGTCCGCCCGTCAAATTCAGCCGCACGCCATGCGAGATTCGTCGGCCGCCGCTGCTGGGCGAGCACAGCAGAGAAATCCTGCACGAGATGGGCTTCACAAAAAGTGAAATCGAACAACTGCACCAGGATGGCGTGGTCGCGTCGGCTGAGGAACTCGTGTGATTCGCCTGCGCGGCATGACTTGGCGGCACGATCGCGGGTACGCTCCGATGGTCGCAACCGCAAAGCAATTTGCGCTCGACCACCCTGATGTCGGCATCGATTGGGAAGCGCGCAGCCTGAGCGAATTCGGCGAAGTCCACGCCGACCATCTCGCCGAGACATATGACCTGGTTGTGCTCGATCATCCGTATGTGGGCACGCTGGCCGCATCGCGCTCGTTTCTGGCGCTCGACGAGCACCTCTCTGCAGATCTTCTGCGCCGCCATGACGCAGATTCGACCGGCCCATCGCACGCGAGCTATGAAATCGACGGCCACCAGTGGGCGCTGGCCATTGATGCCGCGGCCCAGGTCACCGGATATCGCTCCGAATTGCTCGAACGCGAAGGCGTCCGAGTCCCGCAAAGCTGGGACGAGGTGCTTACCCTCGGCCGCATACGCAGGGGATTTGTCTCCCTCCCTCTCCTGCCGCTCGATGCGTTCCTCGCTTTCTGTTCCATCTGCGCCAATGCCGGCGAGGCGCCATTCTCCGTGGAGAACGTTCCCCTTTCCAGAGCTACGGCCGAGTACGCTCTGGACATGCTCCAGCGCCTGCGCGAGTGCTCTGTGGGGCAGGCGCTTCAGGAAAACCCCATCGCGATCTGGGAGCGGATGAGCACGACGGATGGCACAGCCTATTGCCCTCTGGCGTTCGGCTACTCGAATTATTCGCGTCCCGGATATCGCGACCATAGCCTCACCTTTGGGCTGATTCCTTCCGCTGGGCATGGTCCAACTGGGGCGACGCTCGGCGGCGCGGGGCTGGCCGTTTCAGCACACTGCGCTCATCGCGACGTTGCGCTTGCCTACGTGGCCTGGGTCGCGAGCCCCGAGTGCCAAAGCACGCTCTATGTTGACGCCGGAGGACAGCCGGGGAGCCGCGCCGCTTGGACCAGTGACCACGCCAACGCAATCACCGGCGGCTATTTTCGCGCGACGCTGCCCGTACTGGAACACGCATGGCTGCGGCCGAGGCATGGAAGTTTTCCCTCGTTTCAGGCCATGGGCGCGGAGATCGTCGCGGGGTTTCTCCAGCGGAAAATTTCATTGGCCGATGCGGTCGATGAACTCATCGACCAAGCAGGCGCATGTATTCCTGAGTGATCAAGGCACGCATGCGGTTGAGAATGTCGGCGTCGCACGGCACCTCCAGCGAACGGCAGCAGTCTACCGTTGCGCGCAGGTCCTCGAGAAATGCGATACATGCCGGGCACGCCTCAATGCCCGATGATGCGTGGATTCCGTCATCGTCGCGTTGTAGCGCGTGAGAGTGTAGCCCGCAGGTAGGTTGATCCCATCAAGTTCTTTATTCATTTTCAGAATTGCGTAAACGGGGCTTTCTTCGGCGCCCGCCACATCGCCAGTGACGTAGACAACCCGCCGCAGATTCTTGCGGTAGATGCTCCGCTGGATGGTGCCGCGATCGAATGTGACCAGCTCCTGCAGCGGTACCATCGCTCCGTTCGCGCCGGGAAGATGAATATCCTCGAGCGCCTGCTCGGACGACCGATCTTCGCGTCTGAATTGCACCATCGCTGGCACCGGTTCGCGCGAGTGCTCGGGCACCGGTTCGCGCGAGTGCTCGTCGCGCACGAGGCCCACCTGCACGCCACTAGAGGAAGTCACGCAATCGCAAAAAAACGTTACCTCCCGGGCCGACGTTTGCTGGGCATCAATTGCTGTTGAAGCCTTTCCTCGCGCTTGTGACACCGGCGCTACGGCCTTGTTGTTAACAAGTTGGATGGAATGTGATACGTTTCTGACCGACACACCGTTGCCGAATCACGAGCACGGATACACAGACGGCGTTCGCATGAACGAACGCCACGAGGAGAACCGCAATGCACTGGACCAAACGCATCGCGGCTGGCGCTTTGACCCTCTCTCTGGGGATGGCGCTCGCCGCAAAAGGACAATCCGCGCCTGCATCCACCGGCAACGCTGACCTGGCGAACTGGTGGAAGAACGCCGTTATTCTCGAGATTTATCCCCGAAGCTATCAGGACACGAATGGGGACGGAATCGGCGACCTCAACGGCATCACCGAACGCCTCGATTACCTGAAGGGGCTTGGCGTGGACGCCATCTGGCTGACGCCCATCTACCCCTCGCCGCAGGTGGACTTCGGCTACGATATCTCCGACTACGAAGGCATCGATCCGCAATACGGCACCATGGCGGACTTCGACAAGCTTATGGCGGAGGCGAACAAGCGCCACATCCGCATCATCATGGACATGGTGATGAACCACTCCTCCGACAAGCACAAGTGGTTCCTCCAGTCGCGCTCTTCCAAAACGAATCCCTATCGTGACTGGTACGTCTGGAAAGACGGCAAAGGCGAGACCGCTACGGACAAAGGCGAGCCGCCCAACAATTGGCGCTCCGACTTCGGTGGCTCAGCCTGGGAGTGGGACCCCAAGACGCGGCAGTATTGGTATCACAAGTTCTACACCGAACAGCCTGACCTGAATTGGAACAATCCCAAGGTCCACCAGGCATTCAAAGACATCATTGCCTTCTGGCTCAAGAAGGGTGTGGCGGGCTTCCGCTTCGATGCCATCACGACACTTTTCGAAGACCCCCAATGGCGCGATGAGGATGTGGCGCTCGACAAAAACGGCAACCCGATCAAAGGCCGGAATGGCGAGGTGGAGCTGAAGGACACGCGCACCAATAACCTTCCCGAAGTGCACGACGTCATGAAGGAAATGCGCGCCTCGGCCGACCAGGGATTCAAGCCGACGACGTATCCGGGAACGCGCGTGTTTATTGGCGAAACCTATCTTCCGAACATCGCGGAGCTCGCCAAGCAATATGGCACCACCGAGCATCCGGAGTTCCAACTGCCGATGGACACCCAAATTCTGGAAATCAACAAGATGGACGCGGCGGCATTCCGGACGAAACTCAACGAAGTGGAAACCGGCATCGGCAATAACGTTCCGCTGCTCGTATTCGACAACCACGACAATCCCCGCATCGATGCGCGCTATGGCGACGGCGTTCATAACCAGGACATCGAGCGCGTGATCGCCACGGTTCTGTTCGCCAACAAGGGAACGGCGCTGTTCTACAACGGTGACGAGATCGGGATGAAGACCACGCCTCCCGAGCGCAAGGAGGACGTGAAAGACCCGGTGGGACGACGCTACTGGCCGTTCTTCAAAGGACGCGATGGCGAACGCACGCCCATGCAATGGGACGACTCGCCGAATGCGGGC
>Ga0134126_10008779_pt1 | contig 12715 bp, 9 predicted proteins | sample KB31752_FD_96881 | JGI IMG/M metagenome (GOLD analysis project Ga0134126, IMG submission 96881) | Terrestrial soil microbial communities with excess Nitrogen fertilizer from Kellogg Biological Station, Michigan, USA - KB3-175-2 | ecosystem: Environmental > Terrestrial > Soil > Unclassified ...
AATCTGCACCACAGATGCTGCCTATTATTTCTTGTGCCGCCACCGACAGAAGAGTGTCGTTATTCCGCCTGGCGTCGATACCAAGATTTTCCACCCGGGGGCTCTTGGCTCCGGGCGCCGGCTGCTGTTCGTGAGCAACCTCTCCCGGGCGCACGCACACAAAGGGCTCAGCTACCTTCTCGAGGCCCTGAGTGATCCGCTGTGCCGTGAAGTATGCCTAGACGTCGTTGGCGACGGAGACGGGTGTGCGGACTATGAAGCCCAGTGCGTTCAACTGGGCATAGCAGATCGCGTTACCTTCCACGGAGCCCGGTACGGAGAGGAGCTTGCCGCATATTTTCGTTCGGCGTTCTGCCTAGTGCAACCGTCAACGAACGACACCATGGCTACGACAATCATCGAGGCCATGGCTTGCGGGATTCCTGTCATTGCGTCGCGGATCGGGTCGACGGCGACTGTCGTGCAACCTGGAACCACGGGCTACCTAGTTGAACCAGGGGATGTCAGGTCGCTCGTCGCGGCAATCTCTGACCTTTTCGCTGACCCGGCCCAAGCGGCGGTCTACGGGAAGGCTGCGTTGGAACTGGTCGGATCGGCCTACACGACCGAACAGCAGGCGGACCGCACAGATGCGCTCTTTGAGCAAGTACTGCGTGACTCAGCGTAACAAGATCCTGCTGATACCACCTTCGGGTATGTCCGCAGAAGGCTAAACTGGTCTCGGTCCAGTAAATCTCCGGTTTGAGGGCAAGCATGGGCGTTCTAATATCCCGGCGACGAGGTCGGCCACGGTGATCCGTCGGCGGAGCCATGCCCGCTGCCCGATGGAGCGCCATTCAGGGCTCGAGTTCTGATTATGCCTCCCAGACACTCACAGCGTCGGTCGGCCCACACGCGGACGGGGACTTACTACTACTCTGACAGCGCAGAGTCAGGGAGGAACACCGGCAGCTGGCGTCACGAAACCGGAGAACTCGACGCGGGGCTGTATGACCGCCAGATGGCCGGAATCTCCGCACTGATTTCCCTCGCAAGTGACGTGGCGACAGTCAGCCGAACCGGCGAGCTGAGGGCGCTCCGCGAAGAAGAGGGACGTAATCAAGGCAGGCTGAGGGTCCTCTGGACGCGCCTCCGGCAAGATCCGATGATGTGGAACTCGCTCCAACTGGTCTTGAACACGGGGCTGCTAGCCGGGTTCGGGTTTTCTTTCTGGATAATATCGACACACTTGTTCAGTGTCGATAGTGTTGGGAAAGCGAGTGCCCTGGTCTCTGCCGCCGGGCTAATCGGGAACTTCGCTCTCGTCGGGCTCAATACGGGCATGGGCAAGTACCTGCCAAACGCGCGAAACCCGGATGGGCTGATCAGCTCCGGGCTGGCCCTTGTCGCTGCCTTTGGCGCTGTGGGCGGACTGATCTATGTACTACTAATTCCACTCATCGCCCCTAAGCTTACCTTCGTAGACCACAGTCTGGCGCTGGTACTCGGCTTTGCGCTGATAACTTCTACCGAGTCTGTGAACACCCTAACTGACTCGATATTTGTTGCGACGAGAAATGCTAAGTACACCACCATCGTTGACGGCATAATTGGCGGTCTCGGCAAGAACATCGTCGGGGTCGTGCTCACGGGGGCGGGTGCCTACGGCCTCTTCGTCGCTTCGGCGAGCGGCTTTGTGCTTGGGAGCATAGCCAGCCTGGTTCTTATATACTCGGCAATGCGCATCCGGCTTGACCTGAGGCAGCCGCTCAAGACCCTCAAGCCCCTATTCGGGTTCGCGGGCGCCAACTATGTTGGCAATATATTCAATATGATACCGGGACTTGCGGTCCCGCTTATTTTGCTCGACCGCCTTGGTTCTGACTCAGCAGCGTATTTCTTTGTCGTGTTCCAGATCGTCCAGATAGTTTATGCGGCGGCACTCGCCTTGGAACAGACGTTCCTTTCTGAGGGTTCGCGCGCTGACGCCGACATGCGTGGACTTAAGCGGCGCAGCGTGCGCATGCTGGTGATGTTCTGCGTTCCAGCCGCATTGGGTATCATCGCGGTCGGCCACTGGCTGCTGCTTGCATTTGGGCGACCGTACGCTGACAACGGTTTTGCGAGCCTCGTGATCTTGGCGCTAGCCGCAGGTCCCATCGCCGCTAACTACTGGTACGTCACGGTCCTCCGACTCGCGGGCAAGCTCCGCGCCATCGTCGTCGTCAATGCGATATACGCCGCGACAACATGCATTGCTACCTGGATCGGCGCTGCGCACGGGCTGACAGGTGTGGCGGCAGGGTGGTTCATCGGCGCTGCTATTACGACATGCGCGGCAGTTGCCGCCGCCCGGCAAGGGCACGCAAGTCGTCAAGGGCTACGCGCTGATGTCGGAGAAGGCCTAGAGCCACGGGACGTGAACGACAGGCCTGCGTCACACGTTAACCGTGCGAGACCGCGGCCGTTGCCGCCTCCGGTCAATCCGTTCGAGCCTGGTTTTGGTCGTGGTGATCCTCGGCCGGTGAACGGTGTGCGTCCGGGGGCGGTAGACAGCACTACCGGTCCTCGTATGAGCAATACTGGTCCCCGGGTGAATGGTGAGCGGTTCCATGAGTTGCCGCCTCCGGTGAACCCGTTCGAGCCTGGTTTTGGTCGTGATCCTCGGCCGGCGAACGGTGTACGTCCAGGAACGGTGAACGGCAGCACGGGTCCCCGCGTGAATGGTGAGCGACCGCATGGATTGCCGCCTCCGGTGAACCAGTTTGAGTCTGATTACGGTCGTGGTGATCCTCGGCCGGTGAACGGTATGCGTCCGGGGGCGGTGAACGGCAATACCGGTCCGCGCGTGAACGGCGAGCGTCCGCGCCGCCAGTTGCCGCCTTCCGTCCATCCGTTTGAGCCCGGTTACGAGCGGGCTGATCCGCGGCCGATGAACGGTGGGCGCCGGCCGGTGAACGGTACGCCTCCGGGGGATGTGAGCGGGGGGCACTGGCCGCGCGTGAATGGTGAGCGTCCGGGGATGGTGAACGGGTACGGACCCCGCGCTAACGGCGAGTACCCGCAGGCAGTCAACGGCGAATACGGTCCGCGGGCACCCGGTGAAAGGCCGCGCCAGGAACAGCTCCCGTTCGATCCAAATGATCCGGACCACGATCCTGACATTTCCCCTGGGCGAACCTCTCTTTGGGATTGAAACTACCAATGACTAACGTGGATTTTGAGGATATACCGCGTGAGCAACCCCGCTGGGGCTGGTGGCTGGCCGGGATTGGGCTCGTGGCAGCCATCCTTGTCGCTGGCAGCGTGCTGTTGCCAGGTGTTCGCCATCAACTGGCTGTGTCCGTGTTCCGGCAAAATACCCCGTACACGCCGCTGGGTTTCAGTGATGCTACGGCGCTGCCGACGACCGCGGTCCGCGGTAAACCGATCCAACTGTCGTTCTTCATCACCAACGATGAAGGCAAACCAGTCTCCTACCAGTACGTGGTGGCGTCCGGGAGTGCCGCCAAACTGGCGTCGCTGACTTCGGCGACCAAGACCGTGCCAGCTGGAACGACGTGGAAAGTGACTACCACGGTAACGCCCAAGTGTGAACAGACAGCATGCCGTGTCCAGGTGTCGCTGGCGCAGCAAAATGAAAGCATCGACTTTAATTTTCAATACAAGAGTGCTAAAAAGGCCAAATAGGACATGAGCTACGACAACCGCGGGTGGGCTCCCGCGGCCCCCAGGCGGCCCGAAACTGGGCGGCCCGAAGCCAGGCGGCCTGCCTCCAGGCAACCCGAGGCTAGGCAACCCGAGGCCAGGCAACCAGGGCCCTGGCAACCCGGGCCCTGGCAACCCGAGGCCAGGCGTCCCGAAAGTAGGCAGCCGCCTAGGCGGCCCGCCCCCAGTGTGCAGGCGCCGCCCGAAGAACCGAGTGTGTTTCCGGCGGTCGCGGCGCTACTCCTGGCCGTAGTCGTGAACTTTATTGTGCTGGCGAAGGTAGATGTGCCGGTAGTCCGGCCAGCGCTGGGGTTCTGGTACATAGTAATCTTTCCTTCCTACCTTATCTATGCGACCGCAGCGTGGCGCGGCTGCAGCATATCTGAGCGCTTGGGCTACAGCGTGGGAGCAGCACTCCTTCTCCTCATGCTCGTCGGTCTTGCCATGAATGAGCTCCTGCCGGCCGGAGGTTTGCAGCGCCCGCTCGATGCTGGACCGGTAATAATAACAAGCGATATTATCAACGTCTCGCTCTATGCCTTGCGAAGAAGTTACCCCGGCCAGGTTGGCTTGCATATCTCTATCGCTGACTTCGGCCGAGAGGAAGTGCGACTGCTGGCCGCAGCCGCATTGACTGTGGTGCTGGCAGTGCTCGGGGCAATCCGCCTTAACAACGGCGAAAATGCCGACCTGACCATAGCCGCACTGGCACTGGCGGCTGTTGTCGGTATTTTCGCAGTTCGCTGGCTACGGGTTACCCGCGAACCGCTCATGTTGCTCGTGATCTACCTGGTCTCGCTCAGCTTGCTGCTCACTACTTCATTGCGCGGCTGGTCTATTACCGGCCATGACATCCAGCAGGAATACCTGGTATTTCAGCTGACAGAGGCACATGGTCACTGGTCCATGTCTTACGACAGCAGTGCCTATTACGCTTGTCTTAGCATCACTATACTGCCGACCGAGATAGGCCGGATAGTAAACGTCGACAACCCGTATGTCTATAAGTTTTTCTTCCAGGTCATCTTTGCGTTGGTTCCAGTGATGGCCTATGGTGTGTCTAGGCGGTACTTCAACCGGGGAATCTCAACGCTGGGCGCCGCCTATTTCGTTGGATTCCCCACCTTCTTCACCGATATGCCGTTCCTGAACAGGCAAGAGATAAGCCTGCTCTTCGTGGCTGTCGGAGTACTTGCCGCAACTAATACGGCATGGAGTTGGCGCAGGCGGCAAGTAGCTCTCGTGGTTGCTGGTGTCGGAGTGGAGATTTCGCACTACTCCACTATGTATGTGTTTCTCGGGACCCTCGGAATTGCCATGGTATGCGCCTGGGGGATTCATCTCTTCGTTGGGGGCGACCCCAGCTCCGTCCCGATTCGGGTGCGGCACAGGCACCGGCGCCCCGCATCCCGACTTAGAAACGCCGTCACCCTTGGCCTGGTGAGCGGACTGATAGGCGTTATTTTCCTCTGGGGCACCCTTGCCACCAATACTACGGGCCAGGTCTTGAACGATGGCAGTGGCGCGCTTACCTCGGGTGCCATCTCATTCAGCGGGTTCGGCAGTCAGGCCGTTACGCCGGTAGAGGCCATACAGCAACTGCGCCAGTCGAGCCTCAAGTCCAGGGGTAACCAGGAGGACCTGTACCTTCCGGCAGCAACGGTGTCGAAGGTCGCCACCCCGCCTGTGGATCAGGCACTCACCCCGCTCACGAAGCTCGGAAACGCTGTGAACTCCGTCGGGGTTCCCGTGGTAGCACTCAATGCCCTGGTGCGGAATTTTGTGGCCTACGGCGAGCAGCTGTTCCTCGGCATCGGGCTGCTGCACCTGATCATTTCGAGACGGCGAGGGAAGCACCTCGTGGGACGGCAGTTCTTCTGCCTGTGCATCGGGAGCATCGGCATGATCGCGGCCAATACGGTGCTGCCCTCGATTTCAGCGGACTACGGCCCGCTGCGAGCTTTCCAGCAGGGGCTGCTGTTCTTCGCCCCGATCATCGTGCTCGGCTCCATGACGGTGTTCGAACTGATCCTGAGATCGTGGGCAAGGATGGCCAGCTGCGTGCTGTGCCTGGGGATTTTCCTTGCCACAAGCACCCTTGTTCCGCAGCTCTTGGGTGGCAACCTGGCGGAACTGAACCTAAACAACAGCGGCTTGTATTATGACCTTTACTATATGACTCCGCAAGACAATTCGGCGGTGTCGTGGCTGGGCACGCAACCCAAGGTGCTCACCTATCCCATACAAGCAAGCTTCCTGCAAGAGAAGTACATGTTCACTAGCCAGCAGCACGTGAGTGGTGAAGAGGTAATTACGGATGCCTACCCGACCCTGGTACTCCGGAATAGCTGGGTCATACTTACCCATCCCACGATAGGTGATGATAACGCTTTCACCTTCACCCCGGAGAATGGGGCGCTGACGGAGTATAAGTACCCAACGGGTCTGTTGAACGAGTACAAGAACCTGGTCTATACCGACGGCACCGCGGTGATCTACAAGTGATCTCCGGGCGCAGGCCAAGTTGGGCCCAAGCGAAAGGGGCATGCCGATGGGGGTAATTCAGCGGCTGAAGAGCCTGGTGCGGGTGGAAGGATTCTCGACGAGCGAACTGTTGGGGCTTTACCTCAAGTCCGCGATCTGCACCGTCAGGTTCCGTGCCCGCGGCGTGCGGTCCCCGGTTGTCTCGTGCCAGGGGCGGCTTCCCGTCCTGTATTCCAAGGGGCAGGTCACCATCGGGGAGCGGTTCGCGCTGCGCGGCCCTCTCTCCGCCTGTGAACTGGGTGCCGACCACAAGGACGCCCGTCTGGAGATCGGTGACAGGGTATTCATCAACCAAGGTGCGATCGTCGTGGCGTCATCTTATATAAAGATTGGCGATGACAGCCTCATTGGTGAGTTTGCGGCCATATATGACACGAATCACCACAGCCTGGACCCGATGCACCCTGCGAGGTCTGCCCCGGTGGTTATCGGGAACAACGTTTGGCTATGCCGGGGAGTGGTGGTGCTGCCGGGAAGCACCATCGGTGACCACACCGTGGTGGCCGTCGGTTCGGTCGTGAAGGGCGATCTCCCGCCGCGCGTGCTCGCCGCCGGGAACCCTGCGCAGATAGTGCGCAAGCTTGACATTCCCGATGGTTGGAGTCGGCACGAAAGCCAGTTTTCGTCATTCGAGGAGGCACCGTGAAACGCAGGTTGCTCATGCTGAGCTCGGGTTCGTATAACAGCACGTTGACGATTCGGCTGCGCTACTTGGCCCGCCATCTGGCTGGCGCGTGGGACATTACCATAATCACGCCACCAGCCGACAAGTACAATGACTTCACGCCGGACAAGACGCTTAAGCCGGCCTTCGCTCGGCTCATCCAGCCATGGCAGCTGGCCACGCAGTCCTTCGTGCTCAACCTAGTTCCCTATTTGCTTACTTCCCTGACACAGATATTGCGGGCGCGGGCCGACGTCGTAGTCATCTACAAGCCCACCCCGATCACTGTGCTTGGCCTGGTCCCCAAGCTGCTGGCCCGCGCGCGGATCGTCGTGGACCTGGACGACTTGGGCAGTGAGGTTATTAAGGACGAGGGCCGGTCGCGGCTGATCTACATGCTGGTTGACTGGAGCGAACGGCTGTGCGTGCGCTACGCCGACACAGTTGTCGTGGTCTCCACTACGCTGCGCGAGCATGTGCTGCGGGCGCATCCAGGTAAGCGGGTCCTGCTGCTGCCCAACGGAGTTGAACCGGGCGAATACCAGGTAGTAGCCGAACAGCGGCCACGTCACGCGGTGTATTACTTCGGGGCGTTCAACGGACTAGAACTGATCAAGGACCTGCTGGAGGCAACCCCAGAGGTACTGCGCCACGTGCCGGACGCACGCTTGACCATTGTCGGTGGCGGCAGCGCGCTCGAGGATGCGAAGCGGCTGAGCCGGGAGCTGGGGGTCGAGGCGGCCGTCTCCTTCCCCGGCTGGCAGACCGACATGCTGGCGATACAGAACTACACCCAGTTCGCGGACATCGGCGTCTGTTACATGCCTGACGTCCGCACGGTTCGCGCCGCGAGCAACATGAAGGTCTTCCAGTACATGGCAATGGGCACAGTGCCGTTGGTGAGCGACGTGGGCGACCTCCGCAGCTACGTGCGGGACGGCCAGGCTGGGGTGGTGGTGGCGCCGGGCAACCGTGCTGCGCTCGCCCGCGTTCTGGTTGAGTTGCTGCAGGACGACGAGCGCCGGGTGAGCATAGCCAAGGAGGCCTGGCGAGTGGCGTCCAGCGACTATTCCTGGCAAGCTCACGCTGAGACGTTGGCGGCGGAACTTGACAGCCTGCGAGGCGTTACAGTCGCGTTATTTCCGGCAAACCGGCCCGCCTCTTGACGCCATCAGGGTAGTATCTTGAGCGCTATATAAGCTCTTTATGGCATAGCATTCAATTGCAACATCAAGCCATCAGCTGCATACCGCCCGTTAGCTTGTGTATCGACGTCCCAGGTGCCATACCAACCGCTGATAAGCCGTGCAAGGCAGGTTGATCGAATGTTTGCCCATTCCTCCCGGAAGTTGCTTCTTCTGGGGGGCATCCTAAGCATGGTTGCTCTGTCCGCATGCGCAGCGGGGGGCGGGAGCGGTGGACTCACTCCAGCGGCGAAGCCAAGCGCGATCCCGTTGATGACTACCACGGGGCCAGCCATGGCCGCTTCGCCGGCCGTAGCGTCCGATAGCCCTGGTCGCAGTGCGACCGCTAAGCCCAAGCCAACGGGCTCCCGCACCTCGGCTTCCAGCGCCGTTTCCGCTGCTCACGTCCCGTTGCCCGCTGCCGCCATCCCAGGTCCCACTGTCTTCGGATTCGCCGCTCCGGAAGTGCTGAGCGATAACCAGAGCACCCAGGTCGCGCAACTGCAGCAAATGAAGGCCCTGGGAGTGACCTCGATCAGGGTGGACGCCGACTGGTACTGGACACAGCTCAACGGGCCAGACAGCTTTGATTGGGCGTCGCTGGATCAAGTGGCCTCGTCGCTGCAACAAGTCGGCCTTACTGCTGATTTCGTGATTGACGGCTGCCCGCCCTGGGCTGCCGTGTCCAGTGCCAAAGGCCAGGAATTCGCACAGCCTGCCTCCCCGGCCGAATTCGCCAAATTTGCGGGAGAAGTTGCGGCGCGGTACGGACCTAAAGGAGTTGTTAAGTACTTCGAGATCTGGAACGAGCCGAACATCCAGCGATTCTGGTTGCCCCAGCCAGACGTTGCGGCCTATTCCGCAGACCTGATCGCTGCATATGCGGCGATTAAAGCGGCTGATCCGTCGGCCGTAGTGATCTCCGCGGGACTCTCCGATGCCGCCGACACTTCGACATCCTACGACCCGCGCACTTTCCTTGAGGATATGTATGCGGCCGGCGCGAAGGGGAGCTTCGATGGCGTCGGCGATCATCCTTATAGCTACCCAGCTTCCCCGGACAACGGCTTGTCCGGGTGGTCCCAGATGTCGGCGACGAGCCCGTCACTGCGCAGCATCATGATAGAACACGGTGACTCCGCCAAGAAGATCTGGATTACGGAGTACGGTGCCCCCACCACCGGCTCAGACAGCGTCAGCGAAAGCGATCAGAGCACCGAACTGGTCCAAGCGATATCCCAGGCGCAGCAACTTAGCTGGATCGGCTCCTTCTACATCTACACGTGGAGCGACGTCTCCTCGGGCCCCTCCGTAGATAATGGCTTCGGCCTGCTAACCGATACCAACGCCCAAAAGCCGGCCTACACCGCCGTCAGCGCAGCCCTGCACAAATAGCACGAAATCGCTGTCGCAACCGCAAGAACCTGGAAGGCCACGTCTGGCCTTTGATAGGGGTAGTGGGGCTGGGCTGGCCGATGAACAAGACCGCGCCACAGTGGTACAGGCTGCGTCGGCGTTAGGTGGGGTAGTGCTTGGGTGGCTGGAGGTAGGTCCGGCCGGACGGGGTTTCCCACTGATGCCAGCCCGGCCTGGGCTGGGTGACTTTCCAGCCCTTGGATTGTTTGACCTGGTGGCAAGCGCGGCTGCGGGCACCGGCATTGCAGCCACACGTGCGGCCGCCCTTGTCGTAGGGGATGGCGTGCTCGAAGTCGCTGTCCTTGGCGTGCCGGTTGCACGTTGGGAACGTGCAGGTGTAGTCGCGGACCTGGACCAGGTGGCGGAGTCGGTCGTTCGGCTGATACGCGAGCGACTCATGCCGATGATCGCACTCGTACGTCGGCATGGGCTCCAGGATCACGGTGAGTTCCCGGCCGCTGGGCAGGGTGAGGAGCCAGGTGCCGGACCCGCCCGGTGGCCCGGCCCCAGCGAGTTCCGCGAGGCGCTCTATGGTGATCGTCAAGTTCACCTGTGCGGGCAGGTGCAGGCCCGCCAGGCCAATGCGTTGGATCTTCGCGTTCCGTGCGGGCTTGGCGCAGCCGTGGCCGATCGCGATGCCCTCGGCGTCGGTGACCGTGACGCACAGCCGGGTCCACGGGCTGCCGATGGCGGCGATAGCCAACTGGCGGCACAAGTCCGGGTCGAGCGGGCCGAGGCCGTGGCTCTCTCCAGGCCGTTCGGCCACCCCGAGGAGGGTAACCAGCGGCAGCACGAGGTCCAGCGGCCGGGGCGGACGCTCGTGGTCCGGGCGATCGTCGCCAGGTGACCTGGGAGAACTTGGCGAACCACCGCCAGGGCGGCCGTCGTTCCCTGCGTCCTCGGGCTCGCCATCGACTGGGTCGGTGGTGGCCAGCTGGCCAGAGGCGATCCTCGCCGCGGCCGATTTACCGTTCAGCAGGTCGAGGTAGGCCGCAGAACGGAACTGGTCCATGCCGGTGTCGCCGGGGAAGGCAGCCGAGTCCTTGTACTGCTGGCTGGGCTCTGACACAGACGTGGGCGTGTGCCGCCAGGGCCTGGTCGGTGGGCAGGTCGCGGCCGGACAGGCCCTGTGATCGCAGCCTGCTCGGCGAGCCGCTTGACCTGCCCGTAGGTCTTGCCGGCCAACTCCGGCAGGACCAGCGCCTCGGCGCTGGCCGCGTCTTCGTCGCTGAGCAGCAAGAACACCTCATGTACGACCTTGGCCTTGGCGTAAGTCAACTCTCCGGCGGCGAGCAGGCCCCCGATCCCGGGCAGGCGCGCCTGCAGGTCCCACGCGGCCCACATCATCTTGTCCGCCGATACGACCGGGACGGCCAGCGCCAAAGCCACCTCGTGCGTCAGCGACTTGGTCCACCCCTCCGGCAGGTCACCGTGATACCCCCCGCCGGGCAGCGGCTCGTCGTCGTCGCGGACCACCGACCGCAGCACCCCGAGCTTGACCGCTGAAGCCCAGGACTCCAAAGCCTGCGCCTGCCGCAGCATGCCGAGCATCTCGTCCCTGCTCGCCCCAGGGCAGCGCCACCCCGGCCCGGACACGTCCTCCAGAACAGCGGCCGTGACGGCTGACGGACGCTGCCCGTCCCACTCGCCGTCCTTACCAAAGCTGGCAAGGCGGGAGTCGCGGAAAGGGTTTGGGGCTGCGCTCTGGTTGTCGTGCTGACCCGGCTGCCACCCCATCCCAGCACCTCCGTTCGAATTCCCCGCCACAAGCTCCAATACTCGAATATTACCTCGATTTCATGATCTTTATCAGGTGACACGCCTTACCAATTCGCCATTCTTTCCTGCCCCGCAAATCCGACATTGCCACTCGGGGTCACGCTCGCCGACCGCCTCGTTGGAGCTGGCCTCGAAACCCGTCAACAGGCGACAATGACAGGCATGAGGAGGCCGGGATGAGCGAGGCAGAGACGGATTTCGCCGGACGCATGAACCACATGCTGAACGAGGCTTCGCTGGCCCTGATGGTGAGCGTGGGCCATCGCACGGGGCTGTTCGACGCCATGGCGTCCATGCTCCCGGCGACGAGCGCAGAGATCGCGTCGCGCGCCGCGCTCGACGAACGCTACGTCCGGGAATGGCTCGCCGCGATGACCACCGGCCGGATCGTGACGCACGACAGCGCGGAAAACCACTACGCGCTGCCCGCTGCTCACGCCGCCTGGCTCACCAGGGCGGCCGGCATGGACAACCTCGCTATCGGGATGCAGTACATCGGGATGCTGGCGCTGGTCGAGGACCAGATCGTCGACTGCTTCCGGCACGGCGGCGGCGTCCCATACGAGGCGTTCCCTAAGTTCCACGCCCTCATGGCCGAAGACAGCGGCGCCGTGCAGGACGCAACCCTGCTCGACGTGACGTTGCCGCTGGTGCCCGGGCTGGTCGACAGGCTCAGGGAAGGGATCGACGTGGCCGACGTCGGGTGCGGGTCAGGCCACGCACTTAACCTCATGGCTGCGGCATTCCCGCGCTCGCGGTTCACCGGCTTCGACCTGTCCGACGAGGGCATCGCAGCCGCCCGCCTGGAGGCAGAACGTAAGGGCCTGGGGAACGCGCGGTTCGCCCAACGCGACGCCGCGCACCTCGGCGAGTCCGGCCAGTTCGACTTCATCACTACCTTCGACGCGGTGCACGACCAGGCCCGGCCCGACCTGATGCTCGCCGGGATTGCCGCGGCACTGCGCCCCGGCGGAATTTACCTCTGCGGGGAGACGGCCGCCTCCAGCCTGGTCGCGGAGAACCTGGACCACCCGCTCGGGCCATTCATGTACACCGTTTCCTGCATGCACTGCATGACCGTTTCCCTTGCCGAAGGCGGAATGGGCCTCGGCGCCATGTGGGGTGAGCAGACCGCACGGAAAATGCTCGGTGAGGCAGGCTTCACCTCAATCGAGACCGCGCACCACCACGGCGATGACATTAATTCCTACTTCATCGCTAGCAAGGGCTGAAGTCATGTTGGCTGTCGCGGCGGTCCTGACTGGTTTCCGCGATGCGCGAAAGGGACTAATGGGTGGATAACGGATGCGAAACTAGCTGCGGACCGGCAGCTTCAGGCTGGGCGCGCGGCCGCACGCTGCGGTCAGCCGGGAAATATATGACGCGCCAAAGCTAAAACCAGGCCGGTAACCTCGTGACATGGCACGTGACGAGCGCGGAG
>Ga0134126_10008780_pt1 | contig 12715 bp, 8 predicted proteins | sample KB31752_FD_96881 | JGI IMG/M metagenome (GOLD analysis project Ga0134126, IMG submission 96881) | Terrestrial soil microbial communities with excess Nitrogen fertilizer from Kellogg Biological Station, Michigan, USA - KB3-175-2 | ecosystem: Environmental > Terrestrial > Soil > Unclassified ...
GAGCGTGCCGCGTGGTCGCGAATGCAGGCGGGAATGGCTCCGCCGCCGGGCACTACCGGAAGTTCGGCTGCCAATCAGGACCCTGAGGCCGCACGACGAGCGAGCTGGGGCTCTTCCACCTCCCTCAGCATTACCCCTCACAATCCCGCGCCTCACGACGGGGAGGGGAAGTAAGCCATGGGCACGCCTCCGCAGAATCCCGGCTCCTACCCGCCTCCGAATTCGCCCCGCGACGCCCGCCGCGTGGCGCGCGACTACGCCCGCGCCCAGCGTGATCAAGCCAAGGCCCAGCGTCAGTACTTGCGCGCCTATTGGCACGGCGGACGACGACCCTCCATCGCCGGGCCCCTGATTCTTCTTGTTGTCGGCATCCTTGCTCTGCTTGTCGAGCTGGGCCGCCTGAACGGCTATGCCATCTGGAATTGGTATGTGCAGTGGTGGCCGCTGCTGCTGATTCTGCTGGGGCTCATCTATCTGGCGGAATACTTCTTCGACCGCAACGACCCCTATCCGCGCAGACGCACGGGCGGCGGCCTTGTCTTTCTCATCGTTCTGCTGCTGATCGTCGGCTGGGGGGCGCATGGAGCGCGCTACTGGGGCCACCACATCGGCGTGAACGACAACGACTTCTGGTACCTCTTCGGCGCGGAACACGACAATGACGTGCAGATGGATCAGACCGTCTCCGCCACCGGAACCATTCTTGTTGAGAACCCGCGCGGCGATGTCACCATCACGCCCTCTTCCGACAGCGAGATTCATCTGAGCGCCCACGAGGTCGTCCACACCTCCTCCGACAAGGACGCGCAAAAGGCGTTTGACGCCGTGCATCCTCGCATCGACGCTTCCTCCGGCAACACAACCGTCTCGGTGCCCGGCTACCGCGGCTCGGCTGTTAATCTTGCGCTGGCCGTCCCCGAAGGAAGCGCCATTACAGTCAACGCGGCTCACGGAGACGTTTCCGTCCAGGGCCTCAAGAACACTGCCGACGTAACCTCCCAGCATGGCGACGTGAAGTTCGACAGCATGGGCGGCGATGTCCACGCGCGCATGAGGGAGGGAGACTTCTCCGCGCACGCCATCGGCGGCCAGGTCTTTCTCAACGGCCATGCCGGCGACGTGACGCTTTCAGAAATCCAGGGGCAGACGACTCTGGACGGCGAATTTTTCGGCGACACCCACATCGAGCAAATGAGCGGAGCCATTCACTTCCACTCCAGCCACACTGCCATGGATATTCCGAAGCTCGACGGCGACCTCACGCTTGACTCCGACGACCTCTCCGCCACCGGGACTGGCGGGCCGCTGCGCATCGTGACTCGCTCCAAGAACATTGAGCTGACGCAGGCCACGGGCGATATCCACATCGAGGACAGCGACGGCGATGTAAATGTAACCTCAGCCGCGCCTCTGGGGAACATCGACATCACCAACCGCACCGGCGACTTGACGCTCACGGTTCCGGAGAACGCCAGCTTCTCCGTGACGGCCAATACCACGGATGACAACGATCTCGAAACGGATTTCCCCCTTCAGGTGACATCCAATGGTGATCAGAAGCAGATCTCCGGAACCATCGGCGGCGGCGGGGTGCATCTCAACCTGACCACGCGCCATGGCGATTTGCAATTGCGAAAGGGCGGCTCGGCAACCGTGCCCCCCGTTCCGCTTGAACCTCCCAGGCCGGAAGGGAAGGCGCGTCATCTCCGCCCGCCCCAAGTTCCGGTCGCTCCAGTGCAGGAGTAGCGTTTGACGGCGCCCGCCACCGGCGCGACGGCGCCGGAAGTCAGCGTTCCAATGCCTGCCAAAAGATTTTTGGCGACCTTTTCGCCCTGATTCGTATCAGATTCGTTAGCGAACAGGATTTCCCCAATCTCATCCCTCTGAGGAGAACGCCAATGAGCGCAGCCGCCGTACCGCAGCCCGCAACTTCCACCTGGAACATCGACCCGGTCCATTCGGTTGCCGAGTTCAAGGTGAAACACATGATGATCTCGAACGTGAAGGGCCAGTTCACCGGCGTCGCAGGCACTTTGACGCTGGACGAGGCCGACATCACCCAATCGCGGGTGACGGCTTCGATTGACGCCTCGACCATTACGACTCGTGACGTGCAGCGCGACGCGCACCTTCAAAGCGCCGAATTTCTGGACGTGGAGAAGTTTCCGAAGCTGGAGTTTCGCTCAACGGCGGTGAAGGGCAAAGGCGAGGGAATCCTGGAGATCGACGGCGTGCTTACCATCCATGGCGTCAGCCGCGACGTGAAATTTAAGGTGGAAGGTCCAACTCCGGCAGCGAAGGATCCGTGGGGAAACACGCGAATCGGCCTCTCTGCGGAAACGAAGATCAGCCGCAAAGACTACGGTCTCATCTGGAACGCGACCCTCGAAACCGGCGGCGTTCTGGTGGGAGATGATGTTTCCATCACCCTCGACGTGCAGTTTGTGAAGGCGTAACTCTTCCCCACTCAGGCAAATTCAGCTTGAGCGGGACACCGGGCCATACCCTTACGCCGGAGTCGATTTCCCGAAGCGCGACAGGAACTGGCTGGGCAGGGTTGAGCCGGTGAGCTTGAGAACTACGGCTGAGAGCCCGAGCCAGATTCCAGAGGCCACGATCAGCAGGATGAGTTCATGGATGCGGCTGGGGCTGGCGGCATAATGGCCGAGCACATCGAGAGCGGCATAAACGACAACAGCGGTCAGCACGGAGCGCGCCAGCTCGGAGTATTCAAGGCCGGCCAGCGACACCATGCCTCGGCGATGCAGCAACACCCCAAGCGTCACGGTCTGGATAAGAATTCCGACATCGGAGGCGATAGCCAGGCCGGCGAGTCCGAAGCCGTGGTACAGCGACCAGTAGACAGGCAATGAGCAGGCGGTCACGATGGTCCCGGCGATCATGGGCGTAAGAGTGTTGCCTGCGGCGTAGAAGGCGCGCGCGTAAATCGCCTGCGCGGACCAGAGGCAGAGCGAGATGGAAAAGACCGCGAAGTAAAGCGCCATGGTTCCAGAGTCGATGCGGTGAAACTTGCCGCCGCGGAAGACGACATCGACAGCGGGATAGGCCATCGCGATGAGGAAGCCGGTGAGCAGGATGGAAAAAGCCAGAATTTTGGAGACGGCGGCGTTGACGGTGCGTGAGAAGGGGGCACGGTCTGGCTTGACGAAGAGTGAGGCCAGGAACGGCAATGAAGCGGCTCCGGCGGCTTGCCCGAGCGCAACCGGGACGTTGAAGAGCTGCTTGGCATAAGTCAGCAGCGAGACGGCTCCGCCGGTGCCAGAGGCGAAGTAGTTGATGATCCAGTTGTCGGCGGAGACGAGCGAGACGCCGAGCATGAGGGGGATGGACATTCCAATCCACTCGCGGAGCCCGGGGTTCGACCATTCGAGGATCGGCCGAAAGCGCATTCCCGCGCGGTGCGCCCAGATGGCGTTGAGGAGGAAGGGTCCAAGGAAGGCTCCGGCGACGGCGCCCACGGCGAGCGATGAGACACCGTAACGGCGGTAGAGCAGGACGCCTCCGAAGATGATGCCGCAGTTGTAGATGAGCGGCGTGATGGCCTGAATGGTGAACTGCTTGCGGGCCATCAGGACAGCGGCGAAGACTCCGCCGCCGAGGAAGAAAAGCTGCGCCGGAAGCAGGATGCGGGTGAGTTGGACGCAGAGCGCGGCCTTGGCTGGATCGTTCTCAAACCCGTGCAGCAGCACGCGCACGTAGAGCGGTGCGAGGAACTCCGCGACCACAATGGCCGAGCCGAGCACCAGACCCATGGTCGTGAGGATGACGGACATGGCGCGCTCGCCCTCGCGGTCGCGGTTCTGGTCGTGGTAGCGCGTCAGCATCGTCACGAAAGTGATGGAGGCGGCTCCGCCGATGAGGAAATACGACAGCATGTCCGGGAGCTGGAAGGCGGCGTTGAAGGCGTCGGCGGCGGCGGTACGGCCCAATAGCCAGGCAATGTACTTGGTCTTGATGAGTCCGATGACCCGCGACGCCATGACCGAGGACATGAGCAGCAGCGTCGCGGTAAAAGCCGTGTGGCTGTGAGAGGGGCTAAGGATCGAGAGAGCCCGTCGCCAGCGCGGCGTTGAGGAAGTGGTGGACATCGGCTGATTCATTCTAATCGGGACTCGCCGTCCAGAGCAGTCAGGGATAAACGGCCAGCAGTCAGGCACAAAGGCAGTTACCGGATGCGGAGTGGTGAACCCGCTCATTAACGGATGAGCTGAAGAGCCGATTCCTAATCTGCTGAAGATTCTCCGGCTCCTCGTCCAGCCGGAGAACTTAAGTCAGGAAAAATGGTGACGCGCAATTGTGTTGAGCCGTAGGGAACCAGGGTGATCGGTTCGGTTTGCGCGGAAACTTGCGTAAAGGCGAGGTCGGGCAGAGGCGGGGTGAACGACTGATCTGCTTGGTCGGTGATGTCCTGAAGCCTGTAATTGTCGATCTTGCGTGCGGCGACGGTCATGGTGATGGGCGGTTGCGCCCAGGGATCATCTCCAAGTGCCCCAAATTTCTGCTGTATTTTCACCTGTTGATCAAGCGGGCCGGAGTCAAGAGCGAGGCCGTAATTCCACGCGCTTAGAGGATTGGCGTTATAGCCAGGGAAGGCCGGCGTGGAGTAATCGGGAACGGTGAAGGTGCTCCACTTTTCCTGAATCGGCAGGGAGAAGACCAGCGGCCCGCGCTCCAGCGCGACTCCGCCGTAGGGCCACGCTGTGCGGGCCAGTTCCATGGGCAGCGTGAGAATGAGAGTGTCGCCGGGGCGGAAACGCCGGTCAAGCGTGACGAATCCCTTGCTGGGTTTAAGGGCGATGGACTCTCCGTTAAGGGTGAGGCGCGGCTCTCGGCACCACGCCGGGATGCGCAGCAAAAGCGGGAAATGCGCCTCGTGCTGACCCGTAAATCGGAAGGTGATGCTGTCACGGAAAGGGTAATCCGTAGTCTGCTCAATCTGCACTGGCGTGTTTTCCGCACCCGCCGTTGTGTGAACCACTGAAGGACCGTAGAGCGTGGCCGCCAGGCCTCCGTTGGCCGTGCGCATCCACATGCGGATGGCATAGTTGGGATAGAGGCGGTGGACATTGCCTCCGCAGCAGGCGGTACGCTGGCCGGGGTTCGGCTGGTAGGCCATCATGTAGCCGCCGTGCTCCATCACGTTGTGGTCCGATTTTTCCGTCGCCAGAAACTGATTGGGACAGGAGAAATATTGCAGCGCCTTCCAGTCGTTCCGGATCGCGCCGGGACCGGCATTGAAGCAGGCGCGCTCGATCCTGTCTCCCCACGCGCCATCGCCGGTGGCCTGCAGCATATAGCCCCAGCCCCATGTGTGATCCACGATGTCGCAGGTTTCATGCGAGTCGAGCGAGGTGCGCGTGCGGAACCACTCCGAAGTCGAGGGAATGCCGTCCACCAGCATGTGGTGCGAGAAGATGCGCTGCTGCGCGGCGAGAGCGAAGCGCAGGTATTCCGGATTTCCGGTATACCGGTAAAGAATTGCGGGCAGCTTCGCGGTTTCAGCATAGGTGACACCGTGGGCGTGAATAGGAGCGTTGGCGAAAACACGCGCCTCGCCGAGGTCGCCACTTTCGGAGTTTGCGGCTGTCTGGGCAAGGTAGCGGCGCCAGGCATCCTCGGCCAGCGCCAGCAGCTTCGCGTCGCCGGTCTTGCTGTAGCACCAGAGCATCGGCTCGAGGTTGGTGATGTTGCGTCCGGGCAGGGCGTAGTCGGCGGGATCGTTGCGATAGTGCCGCTGGATGGCCTCGGCGATTCCGTCCGGACCCACATGAGCCTCGGCACAGGCCATCAGGCTGCGGAAGAATACCATCTGCGGCCAGCGGTGCTCGTCGCCGATGGGGTTGCGGAAATTGTTGGGGCCGAGATAGCCATTGGCGGCGGCGTGGTGGAGCGTGTACAGAATGGGGATCTGCGTCTTCTGAAACAGCGCAGCATCCTTCATCACGATGGACAACCGCGTGGCGCCGTCGATCCAGTAGGCGCGCTGCTCCCAGGGCCACCAGCTAGGGCCTTGTTCGAGGCCGTTCCAATACTCCGCAGAAAAGGGCCAGGAAACATCCGGCAGCTGCGAGCCAAGCTCGGCAGCCTGCTTCGAAAGGTAATTCCGCAGCCAGCCTTGCGGCTCAACGGCGCCGGGAGCCAGCTCGGTCATGGCTCCGTGGGTGGCAACAGCGGGATGAATTTCCGCAGCTCGCGCGCGGTCGCCGGCAAGCAGCAGCGCGGCGCTGGCGAGACTCAACTCAAGGAACTGACGACGGTCGATTGTGGTGCGATGCTCGGAATCCATTCAAACCTCTGGCTTTCTGTCTCGTTGCCATCATAAGGCAGCCCGCGTACCCAGACCATTGTAAGGAACGGCGAGAGGGCATAGAATTTTCGCGAACCAAGCGCACTGAGCGGTTCACAGGAGCCAATCCGATGAGGGCGATTCATACCGTGGACGAATACCTGTCAGCCCTGCCGAAGTCTTCGAAAGACAAGATTGAGGTGTTGCGGCGGACGATCCGGCAAGCAGCGCCGGAAGCCGAAGAACGCATCAGCTACGGCATGCCCTCGTTCCAATGGAACGGAATGCTGGTGTGGTATGCGGCTTTCAAAAAACATATCGGGTTCTATCCCAAGTCTTCTGCGATTTCGGCCTTCCAGCATGAGCTAACGCGCTACAAGACCTCCAAGGGCGCCATTCAGTTTCCAATTGACGACCCCATCCCAGAGGAACTCGTGAAGGAAATCGTCAGGTTCCGAGTGAAGGAGAACGCGCGGGCAAAGTCGTAACAGGACGAGCACTTCGAGCAGCGGCGGCGACACGCTCTGCGAACCCCGGTCGAGCCATAGTTGCGGGAGGTGCGAAAAACTGCCACCGGGCGAAGATTCGCATACAATTGGGAGTTCTTCAGGAGCAGACGGATGAGAGATTGGATTGGCCGCCTGGCGGTGGTTGGGGTGGTTTGTGTTTCTTTGACTGCGGTAGCTCAGCGACATGGAACCGTGCACGGGCGCGACGGAATTACTCTTCCTCCGCCACCGGTCGCAACCGTCAAGTCGGTCACCGACGATTACTTCGGCACCAAGGTTGTGGACGATTACCGCTGGCTGGAAGATGCGAAGAGTCCGGCAACGAAGGCCTGGATTGGCGAGGAGAACGCTTACACGCAGAAGTATCGCGACCAGGTGAAGATGCTGCCGGAGGTTCGGCAGGGGCTGACGACGCTCGAGCGCGTGGATGAATACTCCGTTCCCACACTGCGGGCCGGGAAGTATTTCTTTACCAAGCGGCTGGCGAATGAGAACCAGGCGTCCATCTACGTCCGCAACGGCTGGACGGGGGCAGAGATCAAGCTTGTGGACGCGGGCTCGATGAGCCAGGACCAGGATACGTCGGTCCACATCTGGGATATCTCCGATGACGGCGGCCTGATGATTTATGCGGTGCGGCACGGCGGGGCGGACGAGTCGGCGCTGCACTTTCTCCGGGTGAAGGATAGGACGGAGCTTCCCGATGTTCTGCCTTCGGCGCGCTACTTCGGAGCAAGTCTGAGTCCGAACGGTAAGGGCGTGTACTACTCGAAGTTCACGCATGAAGGAACGACGGTCTGGTTCCACAAATTCGGGACTCCGGTTTCAGCGGACGCGAAGGTTTTTGGCGGCGAATATCGCGGAGAGAAGCTGGGCGAACTGGCGCTGGTCAGCGCATACGTGACGGACAATCACTACTACCTCGTCCTCCACATCAGCCACGGCGTTCCGGCGACCCAGGACGACATTCTGGTCAAGGATCTGCGCAAGCCGAACAGCGCGCTGGTGCCGCTGGTGTATGGGGTAAAAGCGCATACCAGCGCGACGAATATCGGCGACCGCTTTTTCCTGATGACCGACTACGAAGCTCCGAATGTCCGGATCGTGGAGGCGACGCCGGGCAGCCAGCCTACGGCGTGGAAGACGGTGGTTCCCGAGGGCAAGGACGTGATCGACTCGGACAGCATTGTGGGCGGGAAGTTATTCGTTTCGCGGCTGCACGATGTGAAGACGGAGACGACCATCTATTCACTAGACGGAAAGAAGATTGGGGAACTGACGTACCCAGGCATCGGGACTGGATCGGTAGTGGTGGGACAGGCGACTGCGCGGGAGGGTTTCTACACCTATGAGTCCTTCATCGCCCCGCCTTCGATTTATCGCTACGACACGAAGACCGGCAAGACCGACACGTTCTTTACGCCGAAAGTCCCGTTTGATTCATCGCAGTATGAGGTGCATCAGGTCTTCTACCACTCGAAGGACGGGACGCGGGTTCCCATGTTTATTGCCGGGAAAAAGGGCCTGCCGCGGAACAGCACGACGCGGTTGCTGATGACCGGCTACGGCGGATTCGATCTGCCGGTGCTGCCCGGGTGGAATCCGGAGTATGCGTGGTGGATGGAGCCGGGCGGCTACTTCGCGCTGCCCAACCTGCGCGGTGGCGATGAGTACGGCGAAGCGTGGCACAAGGCGGCGATGTTCGGCAACAAGCAGAACGTGTTCGATGATTTTTACGCCGCCGCCGAGTACCTGATCCGCAACAAGTACACCACGCCGGAGCGGTTCGCCATTCGCGGACGCTCGAACGGCGGCCTGCTCATGGGCGCGGCCATGACGCAGCGTCCGGATTTGTTTGGGGCAATTTGGTGCGGGTATCCGCTGCTGGATATGCTGCGCTACCAATACTTCGAGTTCGGGCGGCTGTGGACGACCGAGTACGGCAGCTCGCAGAACGCGAAAGATTTTCCCTACCTGCTGAAATACTCGCCCTACCAGAACGTGCATAAGGGAATGAAGTATCCGGCCATCATGTTCTTTACCGGTAGCAGCGACACGCGCGTGGACCCGATGAACGCGCGCAAGATGACGGCGCTGATGCAGGCTGCGACGGGGAGCGACCGTCCTATTTTGCTTCACTATTCGCTGAAAGGCGGTCATAGTTCGGGAGTCTCAGTGACGCAATTGGTAGAGGATCAGGCGACGGAGCTTGGATTTCTGTGGACGGAGACGGCTTGGCCGTCCAGGCAATAGCGGGACTGGCGCCATCGTGATGCGGCTTCTGTGGCTGCTCCGTTGGTCGTGGGTTGAGCGCAATGAAAAGCTGCCTGCCTCTGTTTCAACCATAAAGCGTTTCCCCGGCGCGCCGATAGTCATGGCAGACGCTGGAGGGCGGGGGTGTCGGCGCTCCGCGTACACGTTTTCATTCCGGGAAGGTGCAGCATGGCGGTCCTTTCGCCGCAGGTGGATTGGGGGCAGCGATTCGCGCTGGCGGCGAAGGCGTCTCTGGATGGGCTTTGGGACCTGGACATCCGCACCGGCGAAGTTGGCTATTCCTCGCAGTGGCAGCGGATTGCCGGACTTCTGCCTGAAGATCGTACAGCGACGCTGGAGCATTGGCTTAAGCGGGTGCATTCGGAAGACCGGGCGCGGCTGGAAGGCGAACTGCGGGCGCTGAGGGCAGGCAAAGCGCGCTGGATGAGGAACGAGCACCGGCTGCGAAATGAAGGCGGCATGTGGCGCTGGGTGGCTGTGCGAGCGGTGGCGGCCAGCGACGGGCGAGGCGCCATCACGCGCATTGCCGGAGCCATCACCGACCAGACCGAACGGAAGCTTTCCGACCCGCTCACCGGTTTGCCCAACCGGCTTTTCTTTATCGATCATCTGGAGCGGCGGTTTGCACGGGCGCGAGAGCGTGGCGAGTGGGACTTCGCGGTTCTGTCGCTGGGGCTGGACCGTTTCAAGCTGGTCAACGAGCGGTTGGGCTATGAGGGCGGCGATGCGCTTCTGGCGGAAACGGCGAACCGGCTGACAGGATCGATTGGGAAATGGGGAATCTCGCCCGAATCGGTGGTGGCGCGGCTGAATGCGGCCGATTTCCTGGTGTGTCTGGAGGGGATGGAAAGCGAAGCGGAGGCGGCGGAGGCGGCCCGCAGCCTTGCCGAGGAACTGCGGCGGTCTTTCCAGTGGCGGTGCCGGAAGGTGACGCCGGCGGCGGCCATGGGCCTGGCTCACGCCGAGGTGGCCACAGGCAGTCCGGAAGAGTTGATGCGGGATGCGGATACGGCGCTGGCGGAGGCGAAATCGGCGGGGCGCGGACACCTGGCGTGCTATTCGGCGGGCATGCGTGAACGGGCGCTTGAGCAGATGCAGATGGAAGCTGATCTTGAGGCGGCGATTCGCGAACAGGCAGGCTGGGAGGCGGATTGGCACACACCTGCGGGAGGTTGTGGCGAGCGGAGCCGGAATCATCGCGCGGGCCAGCTTGTAATGTATTACCAACCCGAAATTGACCTGGCGACGCGCCGGATTATCGGCTTTGAGGCGCTGGTGCGGTGGCGGCATCCGGAGCGCGGGCTGGTGATGCCGGACGAGTTCATTCCCCTGGCGGAGGAGACCGGGCTGATTCTGCCGCTGGGCGATTGGGGACTGGCCGAGGCCTGCCGACAGGTGATGGAATGGCGCGATTTGATGCGGGAGCAGGCTCCGAATCAGGCTCCCGATCTGCGGGTGAGCGTCAACCTTTCCGCCAAGCAGTTTGGAAGACCGGGGCTGGTGGGGAGAGTGGCGGAGATTCTGGCGAGGGCGGGGATTCCCGCCGGGGACTTGCGGCTGGAGGTGACGGAGAGCAGCCTGATGAGCCACGAGGACACCGCCAAGGACACGATGGAAGGTTTGCAGAAGCTGGGCGTTGGACCGCACATGGACGACTTCGGGACCGGCTACAGTTCGCTGAACCACCTGCACCGGTATCCGTTTGACACACTGAAGATCGACCGCTCGTTTGTTCAGGAGATGGCTTCGGAAAAGAGCAGCACGGAGATTGTGCGCACAATTCTAGGGCTGGCTCAGTCGTTGCGGATGGAAGTTGTCGCCGAGGGCATTGAAACCGAGGAGCAGGCGAACCGGTTGCACTCGCTCGGATGCCGCCTTGGCCAGGGCTTCTACTTCGCCAGGCCGCTGGCTCCGGAGGCGGTGAGCGCCATGCTGACGGGCGACGGCGTAGCGATGAAGGAACTGCAACGGCGGTCAGTCAGCGCGTCCCATCGCATTTAATTCGCATCCGAAGTCGCTGTGAAACACGGTTCATTGTTCCACCTTCAACCCCCGTCGCTGAGCCATCTCCCGGCCTATGGCTTCCTTGCCGGAGTCGGAGAGGAGTTCGCGGGCGGCGGTGAAGACTTCCGATTCTTCGATGCGGATGTGGCGCTCGTAAAAGCCGAGCAGGTCTCCGAGAATGGTCTTCAATTGCGTCCGCTCGCTCTCCGGGCAGACGCCATTCTCGAGCCAGCGGCGGCAGATCGTATCGACTTCGAGGTGCTGCTGGTCGGCCCAGCGGTGTTCGTTCTCCAAGCTTTCGATTCTGGCGAAAAGCTCGTCAATGCTCGGGCTTTCCATCTGGCGGAGGCGCGGAAAGAGGGACTCTTCCTCATCGGCGGTATGGCGTGGCGCCGATTCGCGGAAGTACTTGAGAGCCTTTTCGAGGGTGGCGCGGTGGCCAGGGTCAAGGGCCCCGGCTTCGGAATCGGCGGCGACCTTGATGAGATTCTTGAGGAAGAAGAGGATGCGCTTGTGGCAGTCCTCCAGCATTCCAATCGGTTGATGGAAGTCGCTTTCCGGCTTCTGGCCGATTTGCATCAGCATGATTCGCTGCTCCTGTTGCGCCGCAAGGCGGGCTGCTCTTCAGCTGCCCGGTGGAACTCGACCCTCGCGGCGGCGGGAGGGTCGAATCAGCCGGCGACTTCGACCAGACGGTCTACGCGATCGTAGTCGTAAGCTTCATGGTCGACGATGGGGGTTTCGACAAAGTTTTCTTCCAGCGGCGGCGACTGAATTTCCCATTCGAGTCCGGCGGCCCGCCACGGATTGGGCCCGGCAACCTTTCCATACTTAATGGACCAGGTGAGATAGAGCATGGGAAGCAAGTAGCCGATGGCCAGCACCGAGGCTCCGGCAGTGGACAGCACGTTAAGAACCTGGAACTCGGCTGGGTAGGACCAGTAGCGGCGGGGCATTCCCAGATAGCCGACAATGAACTGCGGGAAGAAGGTCAGGTTGAATCCGAGGAACAGGATAAGCGCGGCCATTTTGCCGAGGGATTCTGGATACAAGCGTCCGGTTATCTTAGGCCACCAGAAATGCAGGCCGGCCATGACAGCGCTGACCATGCCTCCCACCATCACGTAATGGAAGTGGGCCACGATGAAGTACGTCTCGGTCAGGTGGATGTCCATGCCGAGCGTGGCGAGGAAGATTCCGGTGAGGCCGCCGATGGTGAACAGCCCGATGAATCCGAGAGCGTAGAGCATCGGCGTGTCAAAGGAGATGGACCCTTTGTACATGGTTGCCGACCAGTTGAAGACCTTGATGGCCGAAGGCACGGCGACCAGCATGGTCATGAGCGAAAAGACCAGGGCGGAGTAATTGGAGATGCCCATGATGAACATATGGTGTGCCCAGACGAAGAAGCTGAAGACCGCGATGGCGATGGATGAGAAAGCGACGGCGGTGTATCCGAAGACGCGCTTGCGCGAGAAGGCGGCCATGATTTCGGAGATAATTCCCATTCCGGGCAGAATCATGACGTAGACGGCGGGGTGGGAATAAAACCAGAACAGGTGCTGAAAGAGCAGAGGATCGCCGCCCATGCTGGGGTCGAAAACGCCGATGCCGGTGATGC
>Ga0134126_10008781_pt1 | contig 12715 bp, 8 predicted proteins | sample KB31752_FD_96881 | JGI IMG/M metagenome (GOLD analysis project Ga0134126, IMG submission 96881) | Terrestrial soil microbial communities with excess Nitrogen fertilizer from Kellogg Biological Station, Michigan, USA - KB3-175-2 | ecosystem: Environmental > Terrestrial > Soil > Unclassified ...
CGCGGTCCCCATGATCTTTCCCGGATCCGTGTCCGGTGCGGCGGCGTCGTCGCGGCGCGCGATTCCGAAGTCGGTGACCAGCGCGCGGCCGGTGGCGGACTCGAGCAGGATGTTGTCGGGCTTGACGTCGCGATGCACGATGCCGCGGCCGTGCGCGTAGGCGAGCGCCCACGCCACCTCGCGCAGCACGCGCGCGGCATCCGTCGGTGCAAGCGGGCCCTTCGTGCGCAGCCGTTCGCCGAGCGTCTCGCCCTCGACATAGCTCATGACGAAGAAGACGAAGCCGCCGATCTCGCCGACGCGGTGAATGGGGACGATGTTCGGATGCGACAGCCCAGCGGCCGTCCGCGCCTCGCGGAGGAATCGCTCGCGCGACTCGGTGCTGACGGCGAGATGCGACGGTAGGACTTTGATGGCGACGTCGCGGTCGAGCTGCACGTCGCGCGCGAGATAGACGATGCCCATCCCGCCGCGGCCGAGCTCTCGCTCGAGCGAATACTCGCCGGCGAGGGCGGCTTGGAGCTCGAGGAATTCCGGGGTGGGTGGCGCCATGTTGGTATTACGACTTACGAAGCACGACGTTTCGTGCGTCAAGGTGCCGGCCTCGGCCGGTGCGCTTGCTGACGGGTCACCGCCTTGCGACTGCCGCGACGTTCCCCAGCACTATCGCGCCATTGCGCTTGAGTCCTTTGACCTTGGCGCGCTTCATCGGCGACCTTGGAAGGCGGCCCGAAAATCATCATCAGACATCGCTAACAGCTCGCGCGCGAGCGCCGCGGCATCCTTCGCCGCGATCGCCACCCGTGCCCGAAACACTTCCTCCCTGAGCGGCAGCGCGAACTTCTCGTTCCACGGGACACACCTCCTGGGAGAATTGCCGACAAAACCATTTTGAAATCCCGCTCAACACAGGTCGTCGGACGCTTCCGCAGGTACGCTGCAAGTGATGGATGCACGGCTGGTTGCGATTGGTCGCGCTAAATTTCCGGTGCTTGGCAGCTCTCGAATCCGGCTTCGGCGCCGGAGTTTCACAACGGCCAACAGCGCAAAGCATGAACTACGAGATCAACCTGTTTGGTGGGGCGGGCGTCAACCTCATCGTGACGCTCCGCGGTTCCGGCGTCGTCAGCTTTGACGCGACGCTCGAGCTGCGCGGACCGGTTCGCATGTTAGACCGCCGCTCGGCCACCGGGGACGGCCATGCGTCAGCTGTGTTCGACTTGAACAGCTTTCCACCTCCCAGCGTTGGAACGCTGACAATCAACGCGCGATCCGGCGAGGGCGCGCGCGCGGCGCGCATCGAAGTGCGAGAGGGCGATCGCGAGCCGTGGGTGCACAGCTTAGAGATTCCGCATCTTGACGTGCCGCTCGTCGTCGGATTCGTCTTGGTTAGGCGACTCGTCGCGGGAGGCGACGAGTCAACTGCGGCCCCGCCCGAAACGGCGGCGCACGAAGGTAGTCGCGCGGTTGAAGCGCCGGCGGGCGCTGTCACGAGCAAACCCGGCGTCCCCATGGAAGAGGCGCCCGAGGACCGGGTCTACGGCGTCTGGTTCGGCACCAACCGCACGCCGGTTATCGAGAACGACAAGGTCGTCGACTTCGGGCCGCAGCTCGCGGACGAGATCAGCTACGGTCACTGCGAAGTATTCGTCCCCCTCGCTCACCGCCTGGGCGAAACGGGGTCGCTTTGGTACGCGCGGCTCTTCCGTGGGGACGATCGCCTGCGAGTGCGGCAGGTCGATGCGCTCGCGGAAGGGCAGTTCTGGCGGCGTATCACCGAACAGCTCGCGGCAGCCGGCGTTGGGAGCCGTCACGCGGTGGTCTTCATCCACGGCTACAACGTTGATTTTCAAGAGGCAGCGATCCGCGCGGCGCAGTTGGGCTGCGACCTCAAGATCACCGGGCCGATGGCTTTCTTCTCGTGGGCTTCGCGAGGGACGACCGTTCGCTATACGACCGACGAGGCGACCATCGAAGAAAGTGAGCACGATATTGAGGACTTTCTTGTCGACTTCGCAACGAAACTCAAGCCCGACGCCGTTCATGTCATCGCCCACAGTATGGGAAATCGCGCGGTGCTCCGCATGGTCGATCGCGTAGTGGGCCGCGCCGCCGCCGGGTCCCCCGTCCGGTTTGGACAACTGATCTTGGCTGCGCCGGACGTCACGCCCGGTCTCTTTCGTCAAATCGCGGAACGCTACCGCCGAGTTGCTGAGCGTACGACCATCTATGTATCAAGTCGGGACAAGGCGCTCGCGCTTTCAAACATCGTCCATGGTCGGCGCCGCGTCGGCGATTCGGCGGCAGGTGTCTTTGTGGTCGACGGCATTGACACCGTCGTGGCGAGTGAAATCGACGCGGGCTTCCTCGGCCACTTCGCGCCGTCCGCACGCGAAGTGCTCAGCGACCTGCACGACCTCTTGCACCGAGGCACGCCCGCCGCGCAGCGGTTCGGCATGCGTGTGGTTGAGGCAGGGTTCTCGCGCTACTACGTCATCCGGGAGTGAATGCGGACGCGCCGCCTTCGCACCGTAGCCAACTCACCCGTCACATTCTGCCTCGCCCTGCGTCCCGTACCCGTCGGACGCAGGGCGACGTCGTTCACGCTGCCCCGCGCTGTCCGAATGACAAAAGCTGCCATCGCGCACGCATGTCCGCGTGCGCGAGAGAGTGCCGCACCGCGAGGACGGGCCTGCCCGTTTGAAGCTGCGGGACGCAGCTGAGCGGTGTGAGTGAGCAGGGGGAATGGATTATGAGTGCAGCACAGAAGGACGTTGTCGCGAACGGCAACAACGTTGGCAACGGCGGCGGGAACGACAAAAACCACGTGACCCTGACCGTCGTGGTGAACACAGTGCCCACGTCCGTCGACGCGAATGTGCACTGGAAGATGAAGAACGTCATGGAGAAGGCGTTCGAACAGACCGGCACCACCAGTCGAGACCCGTCGCAGTGGGAGTTCAAGGATGCCGACGGGAAGGTCATTGACCTTGAGCGAACGGTGGAGTCGTACGGCCTCGTCGACGGGGCGACGCTGTTCCTGACCCTCGCCGCCGGCATCAGCGGATGAAGAACCCGCAACCATGATAGACGTATCGAGCAGCTCCGCTGGTCAGGTGAGCAACGACAATGCGGTCGCGGCCAGCACGATCGCGCCTCCTTCCGTAGGAAGCCCGCCTCAAACCGCCGCGCCCGCAAGGCAGACGCCGCACGCGCCGGCGAACGTTCCGCCGCGTGCCGTGCTGTTGTCGGAGGCCGTGCAACGAGCGATCGAGGCGCCGCCGGCTGGCTCACCGGCAGCGAAGCGGCGCGCGTCGGTTACGCAAGTGGTCGATCCGCGTGTGAGTCGGGCGAAATTCGAACAGCAGGTCAAGTGGTTCCGCGACTACGAAGATGTACAGCGTCGTCGTGGCTTCCTGTTGATCGAGGCCGCGTTCCCCCGCGTTGTGCTGGCGGTGTGTGTTCCGCACGTGCGTCCGCACGCCATCCTGTTCGGCGTCGTAATCGACTACACGAACTGGGATCTCGAACCACCGTCGTTGCGGGTAGTCGATCCATTCACGCTTCGTCCGCTGCTCGCCAAGGAGTTGGTCTCGGCCATGAAACGCCAGATGTTGCGAGGGCCCGCCGCCCCGCTCAATGAAACGGCGGACACGCCGCTAAGCGGTGACCTCGCTCCGACACCCGCTTCCAGGACCATGACGCCACTTGGCGAAGACGTGGCAGTCCCGATGCAGCCGACGTGCGCTAACTCGCCTATCCCCGCCGAGAAGCCGACGGAAACACCGCCGGCGACGAGCGCCGGACAGGGCGCGGCGCCTCCTCTGTGCCCACCAGAAATGTGCATGCTTCAATTCGGACTGCCGGACGAAGTACCGTTTCTTTGCCTCGCTGGTGTCCGCGAGTATCACGAGCATCCGGCGCACACGGGAGACTCGTGGTGGGTCCACCGCACGACTGGCGCGGGCTCACTGAGCCACCTACTCAATGTGTTCCACAGCTACGCGATCGCGCCGGTCACGGGGATGGTGCCGATCATCGCACTGCGGTCCACGCCGGCCGGTATCGCGGTAGAGGTGCACGGAGTGACCTTCTCCACGGACATACCCGCGTGAGCCGGGAGGTGGATTCGCTTCCCGAAGGGAGCCAGCTGCCGCATGACCCGACGCTCGTTGGCGTCCGCGCATACAACGTGGACTTAGCGGTAATCGACTTTACGGTGCAGTTCCTGCGCGACGTTGGACAACGCGGGTTCGAAGGCATGGTCCTCTGGGGTGGCCGACGCACGGCAGATGGTCAGGGCGTCGATGTTATCCTCGCCGTTGCGCCCCAGCAGCGCGCGACACGCGGCGACGAAGGCGTGATGGTCGCAGTGGACGGAGACGAGTTGTTCCGCATGAACGCGGACTTCTTCCGTCGAGGACTCCTCTTGTGCGCGCAAGTGCACTCTCACCCAAACGAGGCTTACCACAGCGATACCGACGACGCCTTTGCTGTCGTCACCATACCGGGCGGACTGTCGCTCGTAGTGCCGTGGTTCGCGCGCAGCGGGATTGACGCCGAGACGACGGCCGTCTATCGGCTGAGCCGCAGCGGCGAGTGGATGCACGTCACCGCTGCCGAAGTGGTCGAACTGATCTTCGTCAACACGCCCCCGGAAAAAGACCTGGGCGGCGCCACATCCAGTTCCTAAGAGAACTATGGCCCTTGCTCCCTTTTTTGCGAAGACGCTGCAGTCCGCGAGCCAGGTGCTGGCCGGCTTCGACGAAGTCACGTTCACTGCGGCGCTCGACGCCCGACTCGTCGGAATCGCGTGGGACGCGAGCGTCGTGGCATCGGTCGAGGCGCGCGCGACACTTGATCTGCTGACCGACCTCCTCGCGCGACTCTACCCGCGGCTCGCCTTCATCTCGCTCGGCAGCGATGCGCGCACGCTCCGAGCAGATCTCGAGCACGCGGCGCGCGCCATAAACCCCAATCTTGAGTTTGTCGACACCGTCGACGGCGCCGCCATTGTCGTGGTAGTCGGATCGACGGCGTTTGGGTCATCACGATCAGCGAGAGCGGATGGAGCCGTAGCAGGCGACGAGCCTATTCTTGTCATGTACGCCGGCTCGGACGGCTGGACGGCGCGCTTCAGCCGCCGCGCACCAGTTGGCAGCGGAGCAACAGACCTAGTGTTCGGCGCAGGGGCCGCGGCTTGCATCGCTGCCGCAAACATCTTCCGAGCCGTCTTCGGTCCGCAGCTTACGACATCGGAGCTCGACGGCGACGTCGAAGTATCCCTGCTCACGATGGAAGTCCGTGACAACGGCGATGGCCAACGTGCCCTGGCTGTGACCAACGTCGACGCTGGACTTGCGGGCCCGCTCAACATCGACGAACTGCATCTCGTCGGCGTCGGCGCCATAGGACACGGCGCGGTGTGGGCTTGGCGACGAACGCCCAGACTCTGTGGCACCATCCATCTCGTGGATGGCGAGAATTACGAGGAGACGAACCCGCAGCGGTATGTGGAGACGTCATGGGATGCGAGCGGTGCGAAGGCGGCGATGGCAGCGTCGCGTCCGTGGGCGTCGCCCGACATCTTAGTAGTGCCACACGACAAGCACTGGCAACAGTACATCACGAACGGCGGTCCGTCGAAGGATTGGCGCATCGCGCGCGCTGCCCTCGCGCTGGATAGCGCAGAGGCTCGGGTCGCCGTCCAGTCATCGCTTCCGCGGGAGGTGCATAACGCGTGGACGCGGCCAGAGAATCTCGGGATCTCGCGTCACAACTTTCTCCTTGGCCCGTGCGTGGCGTGCCTATATGTGCTGGACAGTCAGCGGCCGAACCGCGATGAGGTTGTCGCACGCGCGCTGGGCATGAGCAACGAAACTGATGTTCGACGAGTGCGACTCTATCTGGACTCCGGAGCACCGCTCGAGCAGGACGCGATCGACTGGATCGCCGACCGCCTTGGACTTGAGCTGGACGCACGTACCCGAGCCGAAGAGTTCCTCGGCGAACCGCTCGAGGTGTTGTATACGCGTGGCCTGTGCGGTGGTCTCATTGTATCGCTCACGGACCTTGTGGGGCGAGTGCATGCGATAGAGGTACCGCTTGCCTTCCAATCGGCTCTCGCAGGGCTGTTGCTCGCGGCGGACGTCGTTGCTGGAGCGTGCGGCTTGAGGACGTGTGCGCTTCCAGCCAGATCTGAGGTCAATTTGCTCGCACCGCTTGGGAGTGTTTTGAGTAGCCCGCATGGTCGGCCGGCATCCGCGACCTGTCTCTGTCAAGACGCCGAGTTCGTTCGCGTGTACCGAGAGAAGTACATGATCGGTATTCCTGCGGTTTAGGTGCGAGCCTATCGCCATAGGGAGTTGTGGGAATCACGAGAGTGTGGATTGCCACTGGTCGGAGCCGACACAAAACTCACTCGAGTGAGGCGGCCGGAGGTCCGCGAACAAATGGCGTGGTGGGACTACAGCCCGTAGCTTTTCCGATGCCGGTACGTGTCTGGGCGTTGGGATAAGAGCCCAAGGCGCACGTCTGTTATCCGTATACCGTCGGTTCATCGCCGACATTGCCGCTTCGGCACTCCCACTGCTTTGCCGCTATCGTTTTCCCATAGTTATGCGCGTCCTCGCAGTCTGCGTTGGCATCAATAGACAGCAGGATCCCGATCTCAAGGTGCTGCCGTTCGCCGGAGACGACGCGAGCGCGCTTTGGGCGTTGGTGTCGGACTGGAGCGAGGCGTTGGCCGGCGGAAGGTTTGAACCCGAAGACTGCGTTCGCCTGACCGACGTTGACGCAACGCGTGCCAATGTACTCGCCGCGCTTGACGCTGCGGCCGAGCGAAGCGCCCTCGGCTCGTACGACCTCGCCCTCATTCACTTCGCCGGTCACGGGGAATCGACGGGCCACCTGCTCACGTACGACGCGACTGAAGGCGCACCGGAGTCCGGCATCTCGCTCGACGAGATCGCGGCCGCCACGGGGCGGATTCGAGCGGGCCACATCGTCATCGCGTTCGACGCCTGCTTCTCGGGCCGCGCCGGACTTCTAGAGCCCCGGCGGGCGACGGCCTGCGGCGACGCAGCCGAGGTGATGGCGCAGCTGACCGCGCTCGCGGACGAGCGGCGCGCGGTCCTGTGGGCGTGCGGCGCAGACGAGCGTGCGTACGAGTCGCCCCGGCTGGGCCACGGTCTTCTGTCGTATGGACTCGTGCACGCGCTCGAACAGCCGGAGAGATTGGAACGCGGCACTGACCTTTCGCTGACCGATTGGATCGGCCAAGCTCTCCGCACGGCGGCGCATGAGGCTGCCCTCGAAGGTCGGACACAGACGCCGGGGATGCGCCTCACGTGGCAGGGCGTGACGGCGCTTCCTCGACCCACTCTCGGCCCTCGGCGGAGAGCGCAGCTCGCCGAACGCGAAATCTTCGATATTACCCCGGATACGGCCAGTCTCGGCGCCTACGGTTTCGATTCGAACATTCTTGACGCGGTCGCGCGACGCATCGGTGGCGGGAGACTGACGGAGATGCAGCGGCGCGCCGTGGCGCCCGGGGGTCTTCTCGCCGGACGCAACCTGGTTGTCTCGGCACCGACCTCGACCGGCAAGACGCTGATCGGCGAGCTGGCTGCCCTCGGCGCCCGCCACCGCGGTCGCCGCTCGGTCATCCTCATGCCAGCGCGCGCTCTCGTGCAGGAGAAGTACGAGGAGTTCGCAGCAACCTTCGGACCTGCCGGAGTAGTGGCCGTCCGGTCATACGGCGGGGTCGAAGATGAGGACGCCGCCCTCGCTGCGCTGCAGTTCGACGTCGCATTCATGACGTACGAAAAATGTCTCGCTTACTGCCTCACGCGGCCCGACCTGCTGGACGCTCTCGGCGCGGTGATTTTGGACGAAGCCCACCTGCTCGGCGACAAAGAGCGAGGACGCTCTGTGGAGTTGCTCCTCGCACTCGTGCGCGAGCGCCAAGCCCAGGGCCAAGATATCCAGGTGGTCGCCCTGTCGGCCGCCCTTGGCGACCTTGGAGGCCTCCCTGAATGGATCCGCGCCGCCACCGTCATGCCCGACCCGCGTCCCGTGCCGCTGCGTGTCGGCGTGGTAGACCCGACCGGCCGCTACCGGTATCGGGTGGAGATCGGCGATCGGACGACAGAGGGAACTGAACAACTCTTTCCCGCGGTCCTGATACCGCACGGCGGCCCGGCTTACGCGCGACCGCGGCGCGCTCGCGAAGCTGTGACTACGGCCGTCATTGAAAGGGTGCTGAAGGATGAGGACGGGCAAGCCCTGATCTTCCGCGCACATCGGCCAGAGACGCGCGCCCTCGCCCGCCAGCTTGGACAAGCGTGCGCGCTTGGCCCCAGCCGCGATGCCGTCGCGCGGCTCGCGCCTGCGGGCATGGCGAGCGACGAGTCCCGGGCGTCAGCGCAGCTTCGCGAGTGCCTTGAATCAGGCGTGGCATTCCACCTCTCCGATCTCGAGTTACGAGAGCGCGCGATCGTCGAGCAAGCCATCGGTGACGGCGACGTGCGAGTGACCGTCGCAACGTCCACGCTCGCCATGGGCATCAATACGCCCGCCACGGATGTGGTCGTGGTCGATTCCGAGCGTTACGGCGGTGCAACGCTCGGCAACGTCAAGTTCTCAGTGGGCGAGATGCGGAACATGGTTGGGCGCGCTGGGCGTTGGATCGCGGGAGCGCGGGAGGGGCGCGCTTTCATCGTAGCGGCCTCCACACCTGAGGCGGATGAGTTGTACGCGGAGTACGTCGTCGGCGCGCCCGAACCGCTGGTCTCGCAGCTCGATCGCATGAAGCACGACGACATGGTAATCGCCCTCGTGGGCTCTGGCCGGGCGGAAAGTACTGCCGAAGTCGTGGAAGCCGCGCTCGACACGTTTTACGGCTTCCAACATGGCGGTGACACGCACTGGCGACAGGAGTTTCGACGCGGTCTGCGCGCCGCAGTAACGCGGCTGGTGCAGGCTGGCCTCGTGAATCGAGAGGTCAACGCCGGGGCTGATGACCGGTTGACACTTACTGCGGTGGGATCGGTGTGCGCCCGCGAATCTCTACGCAGCGCATCCGCCGCCGCCGTCCTCGCGGGCGCCGACGCTATCGCGCGCGCGGGTGAGCCGCTCGACGAGATTGCGCTCGTCGTGCTCGCGCAAATTACCGAGGAACTCGACGCGGTGCCGACGAGCATGAGCCGCAATGACTCCGGGCAATGGAATGCGCCAACCCAACGTCTCCTGCCGAAGCGTCGCGTGACCGTTCGCACGCTTGCACACGCCGATGGGGACAAGCACACGTGCCGGCTCAAACGCGTCTGTGCGATCCTAGCATGGGTGCGCGGGGTTCCGCTCCGAGACATTGAGGCGGACTTCGGTCGCCACTATCCCGACGCTGACGGGCAGACCTTCGCAGGGCCGATTCGCACCATCGCGGAACGCACAGCTCATGTGCTTCGCGGGTTGGCGGCGCTCCTCGCAGCGCGCGAGCCGAATCGCGCGGCGGAGTTTCAGGCGATGGTGCGTGTACTCCGCCCCCGGCTTGAGCTGGGGATCGAGCGCGCAGCCGCGGATCTGGGCCGAGCGCGCTTGGGACTGTCGCGCGCCGAGATTTGTGCGCTGGCCGCCGATGGCTGCACGTCCGCCGAAGCTCTTGCGGAGGCGCTCGAGCGAGCTCCTGACCGCATGGCGGCGCTCTTCGGTTCCTCGCGGGCAGCGGAACTTCGCACGCGTCTTGATGGGGCGGGTCTCGAGCGGCTGCGCCGCCGACAGCGGCGGGAGGAAGTTGTGCAGGAGGAGTTGTTCGCGTCCCTTGCCCCGATGGACGAGCTGTGATCGCTAGATGCTCACAGCGGTCCGGGCGTCGCCCTTCGCGCCTCATTCGTCCGATCAGTGTTGTTTGGCGGAGCGACGATGTCCGACCATGACGCGCCCGAGCGATTCACGTACGATCTCGCGCGGATCGCTCCGGATTGGCCCAATGAGAAAGAGCGAATGGCCGAATGGGAAGCGGTGCTTTCGCACTATCTCCCGCGGCTGCGTGAGTACTTCGCGGCACGCGTAGGTGACCCAGATACCGTTGATGATGTCGTGAGCCACGTCGTTCGCCGTGCCTTGCTCAAATTGCATGAGATCGGCAGTTCGGCAGCGACATGGAACTGGATGTGCCGCACGGGACGGAATCACCTCGCGGATTTGGCGCGGCGCGAACGTGTGCAGGCGAAGCGTCGCGCCGCCTACGAGGCGCATCTCGAGGCTGAGGGCGAGGACACCGTGCCTTGTGACTTAGTCGAGCGTGTGGTCGAGCGCCACGACATCAAGCGTACTAGCGGCGTATCGGACACAGGTGTGGACGAGGATGAGCGCAGCCTCGGGGGGCGCATCGCGATTGACCGCAGCACGTTCGAGGCACGTCTGGCGGCGCTTTCACCAGAAGACCGCCGGCTGCTTGAGCTGATTGAGATTGAAGGGCGGTCCCACGCTGAGGCGGCGGCGCTGCTCGGACTCGCATCGGCGGCGGCCAGTCGGAAGCGACACTCTCGCGCCTGTTTTTTCATACGTGAAGGAGTACGCGCATTGTGAGGCGATTACGCGGCCAGCAATTCGGCGGGCATTTGCCCGAAGCCTGGAGAGCGCCACAGGTGGTGCAGTCGGAGTTGGACGCAGCATCGCGCTCCAACCACAGTGGCGGGGAACTTCTGCGCGTTCGAAGTAGAGTGACCCCGGTTACCACGAGTGACGATCAGCGAAGGACGATCTTCAGGCTGGACGGTCGCGTTCGCGCGCCCCACTGTTGTGCCAGGACTTACTCGTCACATTTATCGTCGCCATGCGTCTCGTGAGTGTCCCAAGGAGTCGCGTGTCCGTTGGAATGCTCATTCAGGCATGCCTGGCACCGTGCCTCGCCACATCGGTTTTGCTCCGATCCCGCGGCAATTGGATTCCTGGACATTCCCTTTCGCAGGTCGGCGTCGCGCGGATCTCTTTTCGTCCAAGCTGTGCCCGGCTGCAGCTCATAGTAGAGGACGACACGTGACGGACACGCCAGCTCGCGGCATGCGCCCATCGGGGGCTCCGGCCTTGAACCAGCGCGATTTCCGGCAGTTCTTAGAGGCCGAGCGTGACGCCGCCGAACTTCGCGCGGCCGCCCGGGCCGCGCGCGAGATGCTTGCCGAATCGTCGCTTCCATATCGTCGGTTCAGCGACCTACTCGACGAACTTCTTCCGGCGGACCGAACGGCACAGGATCGGATCGCACGCGCGGTGTCGCTTGCCGCGAGCGAATTAGACGCACTCCGGCGGTCACGGCTTGATCCTCTCGCAGTCCCGCCATACCCGCTGTTCTGTCTCGCTGAGGCGTTCGGAATCGAATTGCCACAGTTTCGACGACTCGTCGAGGGCGACCACATCCGCTTCGCCGCTGCTTCCGCTAGCGCGCGCGGGGCTGCCTCGGAGGAGGAAGGCGAGGCTTGGGCGCTGTTCGACCGAACTTGGGATCGGATTACGGCGGAGAATCCCGCACGGTTCAATGCTCTACCAGAACAGCAAACGTGAGGCGGCCGGCGGTCGAGTGTCGGCACAGGCGGAGGCACAAGTCACGAAGTGCGACGATTATCGCCGGCCCTCCTACATCGCGGCAGCTGTTTGAGACGATCAGTGGGAAGACAAACAGCTCGCTCTAGTGCTGCAGCCCGCGAGGTGAAGACCGCAGTGAAAGCGGCGAATGATTATCGAATCAAGGCACTCACTCTATCGAGCGCGAACACGTCGGAGCGTTTGTCGAAGATCATGCAGGAGATGCGCACTCGCGGCCGCTTGGAATAAGGTGAGCTTGGCGGACGGGATTCCCCGGGAAGCACGCGAATCAGAAAACGGTGGTCGCCTACTTGCGCAACGTGGCAAACTCGCCGCCACAGTTTGATCCCGGCGTTGACGAGCCGCCAAGAGCGCGAGCCACGCGCGGATGACATAACGCACGGATTCTTCGGCCTAAAACTCCAAGCGTTCATTCGAGCGAGTGGCCGCCACACAAGCTCGTACGCGGCCGAGTGCCCAAGCCGCGTGCGCACGCGCGAGCGGTTCCTCATCGTCCAGCGCGGCCGACAAGACACCTACGTCGGCGGCGGATCCAGCATTTCCGAGCACCACGGCGGCATTGCGCTTCAAGCCGCGGAGCTTGGCCCGCTTCATCGGTGAGCCCTTAAACGCCACCGAGAACTCCGCAGCGGACATCTCGAGCAATTCGCGCGAGAGCGTTCGTGCGTCCTTGCCGGCAACCGCGGGCCGGGCCGCGAACGAAGGCACCGACATCGGTCGCGAGAACTTATGGTTGTACGGGCACACTTCCTGGCACACGTCGCACCCGTACAGATGCTCGCCGATCGCGCCGTGTAACTCCGCCGGGATCTCGCCCTTGAGCTCGATCGTCAGATACGAGATGCATCGCGTCGCGTCGAGCATGCGCGGCTCGACGATCGCGCCCGTCGGACAGGCATCGATGCACCGCGTACAGCTGCCGCAGTGGTCCGCGGTGAATGGCGTATCCGCGGCGAGCGGTAGGTCGATTAAGAGCGTGCCGAGAAAAAAGAACGATCCGGCGCGCGGGTTGATCAACATCGTGTTCTTTCCCTGCCACCCGAGTCCCGCGCGCCGCGCGAGGTCGCGCTCCAATAGCGGCCCGGTGTCGACGTAGGCCTTGCCCGCCACG
>Ga0134126_10008782_pt1 | contig 12714 bp, 13 predicted proteins | sample KB31752_FD_96881 | JGI IMG/M metagenome (GOLD analysis project Ga0134126, IMG submission 96881) | Terrestrial soil microbial communities with excess Nitrogen fertilizer from Kellogg Biological Station, Michigan, USA - KB3-175-2 | ecosystem: Environmental > Terrestrial > Soil > Unclassified ...
CGCGGCCGCCCACTCCCCCGGCCGCATCGTGAGATGGTCGGCCCAGGCGGCAAGGGCCAGCGCGACCAGCAAGCTGCTCGCCAGGACAGGCTCTATCACCACCAAGCGTCCCATGCCAAGAGCAGCGGCCTGCAGCGAGATGCTGATGATGATCGCGACGAAGCCAACTAGCCATAGCGGCCGCCTGGCGAGCCTCAACAGGACGCACGTGTCGAATGCCGCTGCCGACGGCAACCTGGATGCCACCCGCTGCTGCAACACGTTCGCGAATGCGAAGCAGACAGCCGCAGCGAACGCGATGAGCACGGCGATCGACTGCGCCGATATGCCGGTCGCGACCGCTGCCACCGATCCCGAGGCCATGTCCGACATCATGACCCCCGATAGCTGGATAAGGCTAGCCTGCGGCGGGTCGGCCTATTCGCCAGGCCGACCCGCCTAACTGCCGGGCTCATGCCGATCACCAGTAATGCGTGGTCGCCGGCGAGCTGTTCACGACCGATCCCACCATCTCCGGCGGCTCGAAAACCGACTGGATGGCTACCCGGCCAGGTCCTTGCAGCCGCAACCACATGGATTTGGCCTGCCACCTGGCCGAGCTGAACCAGTATTGGCCTCGCGGGTACTCGAAATGCAGGTGCATGCGGACGGTCGGGTCTTTCCAGATGAGGGAATTAGGCTGGGTGAGAATGCTCTCACCCTGGTGCAGGTCCCTGATGAAGGTGTTGCCAGGTCCATGCAGCAGCAGCAGACCGGGGCCGCCCTGCGCGGAGAACCTGTCCATCATCTGGCCGATCGGGTAGTGCCACTCCTGCTCGTCACCGTCTTGCGTGGTAAACCAGACGCCGGAGCGCTCCCACTGGTAATTGATGTTGCTGGTGGCGACGAGGAAGCGGTGCTCGACCACGTCGACCGCCTGGTTGTGGGCGATCGGGATGGCGAGCGTCTCGCCTGGATGGTCGGCACTGATCGCGAGATGACCTGCTCCGTGCGCGGTCATCATGATCAGCGGCATGCCGGCGAGCACCCGGTTCCAGCCGCCGCCCATCTTCATCGCTTCGAGCTTGATCTGGGTGTCGGTATGCAGCAGCACGTGGTGCGAGAAGTAGACGGCATCCTCGGCGTCGAGCTTGAACTCGGCGACAGGCACCTGAGTGCCGCTGATCTGGCAGGTTGACCGGTTGAAGCGGATCCTGGCCATGTCCTTGATCGGCGGCTGCTTGGCCCAGCCCGACTTGGTGACCTTGAGCCGGATATCGACCGGCGCGCCACAGCGGGTACACGAGTAGCCGCCGCCGTCACTCACCTGCCGGCAGTAAGGGCACGTGTAGCTGCTACTCGTGCCTTCCGGTGTCGACATATCGGTCCCCTACTCGCTGTGGCCGTGGTGGTGATACATGGACTGGACGCCGACGCGGCCAGGACCAACCATCTCAGCGAGGTACATGTTGTGCCGCATAAGCCCGGTCCTGATGTTCTGCTGGACCGTGTTCATGGCCACCGACGAGTCCTTGTAGAGGAAGCCACCGGGCTCGACCAGGATCTTCTCGCCGGCCTGCAGGGTCTTCTGGAAGACGTTGCCGTAGCCGTGCAAGATAACAATGCCTGGTTCGTTGTGGGTGACGAACCGGTCCATGTACATGCCGCTGCCGCCGTGCATCACGTTCGCCAGGCCCTTGATCCGCACAAACGAGTAATTAATGGAGTGCGAGCCGACCAGGAACGCGTGCTCGCGCACGTCGAGTTCCATGCTCGGGTGCAGAGGCAGCACTACAAGCTCGCCGGTAGCGTCGCGCGAGAAGGCGATCCGGCCAGATCCATGCGCCACGCTGACGACGTGCGGCATGCCGCCGATGGAACGCTTCATGCCGCCGCCGGTGTTCAACGCGGACATAGGCACCTGCGGTTCCTTCCACAGCATCACGTGATGCTCGAAGAACACTGAATCGCCGTGCGCCAAGTTGATCTCGGCCACCGGCACGATCTCGCCTTCAACCTGGCAGGTGGAGTTGGAAAAGCGGAACTCGGTCATGTCACGCAACCTCGGTGCCTCGGCCCAGCCCGAGTCGGACACCACGTTCCGCTGATCGAGCGGCGCACCGCACGTGTCGCAGCTCGTGCGAGCCGGCTCGTTTTGTGCCTTGCACCACTGACACTCGATCCGATCCATACGGGCAAGCCTTTCTTCTCGGGAGCGCCCTAATCAGACGAACGGTCGGTTAAGAGGATCAGATCGTAGCCCAGGTGCAGGCCAGGCACCTCGGATATGAAGGACCCCCCGTGGAAAAAGCCTCCAGGTCAGGCGGGAGGCGCCGCGGTCGGCGTGCCGCACTCCGCACAGAACTTCGCCGTCGCTGACAGGCTGGCGTTGCAATTCGTGCAGTGCTTGGACGTCGGCGTACCGCATTCAGCGCAGAACTTCGATCCGACTGGCATCTGGTTCTGGCAGTTGGCGCACGCCATCATCGCGGCGGCCGGCGCGGCGTCTGCCACCGGTGCCGGCGCTGCTGGCGCGGGCGGCGGAGCCGCAGGCTGCGGCGGCGGGTAGGCCGGAGCGCCTGGCGCGGGCGGAGCGTAGCCTGGGCCACCGCCGGCGAAGCCGGGAGCTGGCGGCGGCGGGTAAGGAGCCTGCTGCGGTGCCTGCATCTGCCCGGCGAGGCCCATGCCAGCGCCGAAGAAGATAGGCGCGGTCGCGCCGCCGCCCTGGGCAAGTCCCTGCCCCGCGCCCTGCATCATCTCGGCCTGCGCGGCCTGCATGAAACCGCCGGCCAGCCTGCTGTAAGCGGTGTCGCCCGCGAGCTTCTTGAGCCTGGCGTTGTCATCATCGTCGAGGTTGATGTCGAGGTTGCCGAGCCTGGTGATCGCGATTCCGTAGTCGGTCAGCTCGCGGTTCGCGCCCTCCATAGCGCCGGTCTCGATCTCGGGGCTGTGCATGGACAGGCCGAGAATCTGCCAGGCGCCGGACATCAGCTGGGTGGTGACCGTGGTACGCGTCGCCTTGAGCAGTTGCTGGGTGACCCAGTCGGTGACCGAGTGGTTGTTGGTCACGTCGACGGTGCCGACCAGGTTGAGAATGAGCTTGGTCGGCTCGACCACCCGCAGTGCGTACTCGCCGAACGAGCGCAACGTGACGATCAGGCCGGTCTGCGGGTCCTGAACCTCGTCAAGCCTGCCGCCGAAGCGCAGGTTGGGGAACTCGCGCGCGCCTACGAAGTAGAGCTCGGCCTTGAACGCGTTGCTGTTGGTCGCCCAGTCAACGAACAGGCCGAGGAAAGGCAGTTCCTTGGCGTCGAGCTGGTGCTGACCCGGGCCCAGAGTGCCCATGACCTGGCCCTGGCTGATGAAGACAGCCTGCGCGTCGGGCTCGACAATAGCCCTGGCGAACTTACGGATGTTCGCGTCGGGCCACTTGTAAACGATTTGACCCTTCGCGCTGTCAGGCGCCGCGATGAATTCGCGGCGGGCCTCATTGAGAATGCCCATCAAATCGCTCCTTCGTACCCCGCATGTGCATGGCGGGACTCTGCGCCGTGTCTAGCGGGATCATACCTATGGTTGAGCCGTTCTGGGCTCGTTGCGAGTCCCGATTGAGTCCCGGTCTAGTCCCGCTCTGCTACGTCAGCGCCGCTACGTCAGCGCTGTCGGGCGTCCGCCGTTACTCGTCGGCGATGATCGAGCCGACGCGGTCCTTGAGTCCAGGGTCACGGCGGTTGAGTATGACGCCGTAAATGGCGGCGAGCACGACGATCCCGAGCGCGAGGTAGGGGAACCAGTCGTAGGGCGGAAGCTGGCCCGGCTTGACCAGGTAGTAAACGGGCACGCCGATCGCGATCATGCCGAGCACCGGGAGCACCATGTGCTTGATCACGTTGAACTCGGCCGGCCGGTAGCGCCGGTAGTAGAACGGCAGCGCCAGGTTGGCAAGGAAGTACACGACGAGGACCAGGATCGTGCCCATGGTGGACGACTCGACGAAGAAGGTCAGCGGGTTCATGCTGCCCGAGTTCTTGTGCCCGCCGAGCAAGTGCAGCAGCGCCCAGACCAAGATGATCGCTCCGGCGACCCCGGTGAAAGTGAAGAGGGCGTTGACCGGCGTCTGCCTTCTGGGATTCACCTTGCCGATGAACGAAGGGAGCAGTCCTTCGCGGCCGGCGTTGAATATCAGCCTGGCCTGGGAGTTGATCGCGGAGATCAGCACCCCCAGTGTCGAGGTCAGCCCGGCCAGGTAGGCGAAGAACGCGAACGACGCCAGTATCCCTTGCGCGACGGTAATGAACGGGATGTCGGTGGCGTTGCCGAGCACCGTGCCGTTGTAGCCGAAGCCGGTGACCGTGGCGTAAGCGAACAGCACGTAGCTGACCACCATCAGCGCCGTGGAGAGGAACACGGCCCGCGGAACGTTCCGCCTCGGGTCACCGGTCTCTTCGGCCAGCGCGGCTGAGTTCTCCCAGCCGATAAACAGGTACACCGCGAGCGGGAATCCTGCCGCCAGGCCCTGCGCGCCCTTAGTAATGTGCGAAGGCTCGAACGGTACCAGCGACAGATGGCCGCCGTGCTTGATCAGCGCGGCAACCGACACCACGATCAGCACCAGCATCTCGAAGCCGAAGAAGAACCCCGCCAGCTTGGTCGAGATGGCCACGCCGCGCACGGTCATGATCACCGCGCCGCCGGTCAGGATCACCGAGAGGATGATCCAGGGGATATTCCACTTCAGATAGTGCTGCAACGTGGTGGCGAAGAATCCTCCGGAGATCGCCAGCACCGACGAGATCGCGATGATGTACCCGGCGCCGCACAAGATGGCCGTGGTTACCCCGCTCGCTCCGCCGAACGTCTTCCCCACGAACGAGATGAACCCTCCGGTCGAGGGATGGGCGCGGGAGAACTGCGACAAGGTGTTGCCTAGCAGCGCGATCGCTATGCCAGCCACGATGATCGTCAGCGGGGCCGCCACGCCCGCCGTGAAGACCAGGAACCCGAACCCGAAGTAGAAGCTGTATGCGGGGCCGATATTCGCCATCGTCGAAGCGGAGATGTCAATGAGGCTCAGCGCGCCGCGACGAAGCCGATCAGGCGACTCAGGCGCTTTCGTCTCAGAGAACGGAACTGCGGACGCTTCACTCATGGCCACACTCCCCAGTCCGGTCGCCGCGCGGCGACCGGACCGGCCTGCCGCGTTTAGTTGAGTTTGCACCGGTTCCCGTAGAGGACGCAAGCATAGGAACGCTTGCCTCGGGTAGCGAGTCTTCTCCGGCCGCATGCCGACAACGAGGCCGGGTTGGAGAGGTGAGTAATGGCGCGGGCAACGACCCAACGACCGACACGAGCATCAGCGAGGGCTCGGCACTGGTCGCGAACACCGGAATTCCGTGCCCTGGCCAGGACCGGCCTGGTCGCCCGGGCCGTGATCTACCTGCTGATCGGGTTGGTCGCGATACTCCTCGCCGTCGGTCACAGCACGCACCAGCCGAATCAGGAAGGCGCGCTGCAGTTGCTCGCTGGAAAGCCGTACGGCGACGTTTCTCTCTGGCTGCTCGGCATTGGATTCGCAGGTTATGCGCTCTGGCGGCTTTCGGAAGCCGCGTTCGGCGTCGCAGGCGAAGGCAACGGTGCGGGGCCTCGGGCCAAGTCGGGTGTCCGGGCGCTCGTCTACGCATTTCTCTGCTACCTGACCTTTAAGGTGATCACCCATACCGCGAGCAACGAGACGCGCAAGCAGCAGGACATGACGGCGAGCGTGATGCGGCATCCTGGAGGCCAGTGGCTCGTCGCCATCATCGGGCTGGTCATCGTCGCGGTCGGCGTCGCGCTGATCGCCCAGGGCCTGCGGCGCACGTTCATGAAGTACCTGGCGACGTCCGAGATGAGCCGGAAGGTCAGGCGCGTGGTCGAGTGGTTCGGGCGGATCGGGGTGACCGCGCGCGGCGTGGTCTTCGCGATCACCGGAGTGCTCGTTGTGGACGCCGCAGTCACGTTCAGTCCCTCGAAATCCGGCGGGCTCGACAAGGCCCTGCTGACCTTGCGCGGCGAGCCCTTCGGCGAGTTCTTGCTGCTGCTAGCCGCGATCGGCCTGGTGATCTTCGGCGTCTACGGCCTAGCGGAAGCTCGCTGGCGCAAAGTCTGACTGAGCGTTGGCGGCAAAGCGGCTGGGACCGTCGCTGCGCGGTTATGGTTGGCCAATGACGCATGAACGCGAGCCTGGGTCGCTGCCCTTTCCCGATCGGCCGGCCGGAGCTGATTGCCTTCCAGCCATCACCCACATCGTCGTACTGATGAAGGAGAACCACTCTTACGACAATTACTTCGGCATGCTCGAACGCGGCGATGGCTTCACTATTGGCGCGGATGGCGCGCCGACCAACAGCAACCCTGACAGCAGCGGCCAGCCCGTGCGAGTTCATCACATGAGCTTGCCCATCAACGCGTCGCTGCACGTGAGTCAGAAGTGGAATGACTCGCACCTGCAGTGGAATCACGGGGCGATGGACGGCTTCGTGACGACGACGAACAGCGACGATCCGATGGGCTATCTCGACGGAACCGATCTGCCCTGGTACTACGGGTTCGCGCGCACCTACGGCATTGCCGACCGGTACTTCTGCTCGTGCCTGGCCCAGACCTTTCCCAATCGAAGGTTCCTGCAGGCGGGCACCGCGGATGGCCTGGTCGCCACGACGATCCCGAGCCCGTTCATCCGCCCGCCAGCGAGCGGCCTGATCTGGGACCTGCTCGACGCCCATGGGATCGGCTGGGCCAACTACTTCGTCGAGTTCCCCGAGGTCGGCCTATGGCCGCGCAACCTGCTGCGCTGGCATGACAAGCTGCACGACATCAACGATTTCTACTCCGACTGCCGGCTTGGCAAGCTGCCGCCCGTCACCTTGATCACGCCCGACGCGCTCGTCGTCAGCGAGGGCGAGTTCCAGGACGACCAGGTCGGCGAGGCGTTCACGGCGAGCGTGTTCGAAGCGGCGGCCGCCAGCCCGCACTGGGGCGGCATGCTCTTCATCATTAACTGGGACGAGGGCGGCGGCTTCTACGACCACGTGCCGCCGCCGCCCGCGGTGCCGCCCGACGACGTCCCGCCTGACATTCACGTTCCGCCCGATCAGCCTGGCGGGTATGACCGGTACGGGTTCCGCGTTCCCTGCCTGATCGCCTCGCCGTACTCCAAGCCCGGTCACGTCTCTTCGGTACTCTACGACCACACCTCGGTGCTGGCGACGATCGAAGCGAAGTGGAACCTACCGGCCTTGACCAGGCGCGACGCCGCCGCCAATTCACTGCTTGACTTCATCGATCTAGAAAAGCCGCCGCACTTCGCTGTGCCAGCGAGGCTGCCGAGGCCGACGATCTGGCCATTCACCGGCCAGCGCGAAGCAAGGAGTGCGCCATCGAAAGATGGAGCGCTAGGGAACAAGGCCGAATACGGTGGCCGGTGAGCCCGATCCGCCTGGGGTCCTGATTCCTGCCACGATGATCCAGCCCCCCGCCGGAGGCATCTTGGCCAGGCCGCAAAGGTTCTCCAGATGTATCCGCCGACCGTGGAGAAGTAGCCGGTTGGCGCTGAATGTGGCGTCAGCGCCGGGATCGACGCCCATCGTGTCGGTGCCGAGCGCGCCGATGCCGCGCTGGTCGATCAGCCAGCGCACCGCGTCTGCGCCAAATCCCGGATAGTGCGGCCTGCCGTCGGAGTCGGCGCCCAGATATGCGGCGGGGTCGTGCCACTTGCTGTCGTAGCCAGACAGCAGCAGGACGGCCGCGTGGTCAGGTACTTCCCCGAACTCTGCTTCCCAGCGTTCGACGTCGGCGATCCGCACGGCGAAGTCCTGGTCGGCGGCCGCTTCGGCGCGGCGGTCAAGCACCACGGCAGGAAAGAAGAAGTCAGCGGGGTCGAGCTGGTCGGCGCCACGCTCGCCCGGGCCGAAGTGTGCGGGAGCCGCGAAGTGGGTGCCTGACTGCTCGCCGAAGCTGACGTGCCGCAGGTAGTACCCGTCATGCTCGATCGTGGTCGCGGTCCGGATCTCGACCGGCGGATCGCCGGGGAAGACCGGCGTCGAGTCGTCGAGCACGTGGCTCAGGAACACCACGTCGCTGAACCCGAATGGCGCCGGCGTCTTGCTCAGACTCGCGGCCCTTCGATGTTCCTGCCGGTGAACGCCAGCAACGCGATCAGCGCGGCGGCGCACACGATCGACGCGTCGGCGACGTTGAAGGTCCAAGGAAAGTGCGGCAGGTTGATCCAGTCGACGACGCGGCCGCGCAGCGGCCCTGGCGAGCGGAACAGCCGGTCGCTTAGGTTCCCCGCTGCCCCGCCGAGCAGCAGGCCGAGGGCGACCGACCAGGCGATGCTGCGCAGCCTCCGAGCGGTACGGATGATGAAGAAGACCACGCCGACCGCGATCAGCGCGATGACCGCCGTGTATGAGGTGCCGACGCCGAAGGCGGCACCCGCGTTATAGGTGAGCCGGAGGGTGACCAGGCCGTCGAGCAGCCTGACCGGCGGGCGCCCAGGAAGCTTGTCGAGAACGAGCGTCTTTGACACCACGTCGGCGGTGAACACGGCGATGGCGACCGCGGCCATGACGGCGAGCGCGGCAGCGCGTGCTGTGCCGTGGCGCGGCCGATCCGCGCCTGGGCGTGTGGTGGCCCTTCTCAATGGTGTTACCGCTTACTGACGACTTGTGAGCTACGAACCGACACTTCGGTGGGCCGCCCCACGCTTGCGGTAAGTCTAGCTCGCGGTTGCGCCGACGTACCGGCGCCCGCGCGATACTTGCCAGCAGACCCGGTGCAGTCGGCAGGTTAGCCAAGGAGGCGGGGAAGTGACGCAGGCTCAGGAGATCACGGCGCCCATCACGGCGGTCACTGTATTTCACGATGGCGCCCGGGTTGTACGTACTGGCGCGCTGAGCGTCGAGCCTGGTGAGCGACAGGTGCTGATCGGCGGCTTGCCCGCATCCGCCGACCCGGCCTCCGTGCGGGTCGCCGTGCGCGGGACCGGGGTGGCACTGCTCGACGTCGAGGTGCGGCACCGCTATGGCGTGGATCCGCTGCGCGATGAGGCGGTCAGGCTGCGCACGGAGGCTGAGACGCGCCGGGACGAGGTGCAGGCACTCGATGACGCGGACGCCGCTGAGCAGGCCGCGCTCAGCTTCGCCGGTCACCTGTCGCAAGCGGCGGCTACGGCCATGGCGCGCGCCGTGAGCTTTGGCCGGGCCGGGCACGCGGAGCTTGATCAGATGGCCGCGCACCTGTCCGCGAGCACGGCCAGCACCCTAGAGCGGCGCAGAGAGATCAGCGCAAGGCGGCGAATCGCGCACCGCGAGATGCAGGCCGCCGAGCACCGCCTCGCCGCCGCGGAGAAGCGCGCACCCGTTCGATTCGTCGAGGTCTCGGTAACGCTTGAGGTGACGTCGGCGACGCGGGCCGAGGTCGACTTGTCATACCACACATCCGATGTCGCCTGGCGTCCCCTGTATGACCTGGGTCTGACCGGTGACGTGCTGACGGTCAGCTACCTAGCCGAGATCACCCAGCGAACTGGCGAGGACTGGCCGGCCGTTGACCTCGCGGTCTCCACCACTAGACGCGGACTCCACGAGACGCTGCCTGAGCTGAGCCCCTGGTACATCGGCCGGGTACGGCCTCTGCCGCACCCACCGGTCGCGCCGCAGATGCTCTCGATGCGGTCGCAGATTACGGCCGGGCCGCTCGCAGGCGCGCCGCCAGCGCCGGCCGCGATGGGCGAGCCGCTCGAGGAGGCCATGCCGCTGACCGCCGAAATCGGCGACTCAGGGGCGGGCCTGGTGTACCGGATACCGAGGCCGCTAGCCATCCCGTCGGACGGCAACCCGCACAAGACCGCGATCGCGAGGTTCGAGCTCGACGCCAGGCTCGACCACCTTGCCGTGCCCGTGCTCGCGCCCGAGGCGTACCTGCGAGCCACCATGACCAACGTCTCCAGACTGCTGCTCCTGCCAGGGCCAGCGCGTGTATTTCACGACGGCCAGTTCGTCGGTGAAACCGAAATCGAGACGGTGGCGGCAGGTGAGGAGTTCGAGCTGCAGCTCGGCGTGGACGACCAGATCAGGGTAGAGCGCGAACTGCGCCGCCGCGCAACGAGCAAGGCTGTCATCGGCGGCAGCCGCACCATCGACATCGCCTACGAGATCACGGTGGAGAACCATCGCGACGGCGAGGCGAGGATCAGCGTCCACGACCACATTCCGCTGTCATCCGATGGCGAGATCAAGGTAAGGCTGCGCGAAACCAGCCCAAGCCCTTCTGAGCAGTCAGATCTGGGAGAACTGACCTGGGAGTTGAGGCTGAAAAGCGGTCAGCAGGCCAAGATAAAGCACAGGTTCACGATCGAGCATCCAGCTCAGGTGACGCTCACAGGAATCTGACCCGCTAGCCGGCGCCAGATCAGATGTGCCAGATCAGATGTGGCTGAGCACGGTCGTGACCCACACGACGATCGAGCTCATGATGAAGATCTTCAGTGCGTAAGCGCTGCTGAGGAAGAGCGCGCTGAGCCCGGCGAGCAAGGCGATGACGCCGAAAGTGGCCGCCGCGATCCTGAGCACTCGGTGGAATAGCTCCGCGGAGGGGACCGCCCTGCCGCCGACGCTGATCACCCGGCCGCCGAGGCCGACGACCAGGAGCACAGCCGCAGCCGCCCAGGTGCTTGAGATCAGCCAGAAGCCGCCGGTCAGATAGGCCGCGTAGACAACCAGCATGATGACCAAAGCGAGCGTCGACACCGCGTCGCGCCACGTCAGATCCATCGGGCACCTCCTTGGACCATGACGAAAGTGCCGGTTCTACTGTACGGCCTGCCATCTGAGCGGCCCGGCCGGGCAGCGGGCTTCTAGCCGGGACCGCGCCGGCGGGAAGCTAATGGTCCGGACGAGCGGCTACAGGGTCGGCGATAATCATCTCAATCACTGGTGCTGACTCACTCAGTAGGGAGGACCGGCGTGCCGCTCGAAATCGCCTTGGTCGTGCTGCTGCTCGCGCTATGCATGTCGGGCCTGTTCATGTGGGTCAAGCTCGTTGCTGGCAACAAGCGGACTATCGAAGTGCCGGCCGGAGAGCTTGAGCAGTTCTTCTGGGGCGGCGTGATGTGCCGCCACCTGATCACCAGCGGCTCGCTTGCCCGGCTCGAGTTCTTCGAATGGGGCGTCCGCCTGCGGGGAATACCGGTCAGCCGCTGGATCGTACCGACGTGGGAAGCCAAGTACGACGAGCTGGCGATCGCCGAACTCGTCGCGCTGCCGCACAGCAGGATCGCGATCTGGCTCAGGCTGCGCGGCGAGGCAACGGCGATCGCGTTCCTGTCGGACCGGTTCAGCCAGATACTTCCCGTGTTCGAGGAGCACGGTGTGCCTGTCAACCGATCGGTCACCAGGATCAGGCGCGTCGAAGAGCTCTACCAATAGCCAGGACGGATCTGCGACCGGGCCGGCGGCCGCCCATCGCGGCTACGGCTTTGCCGCGATGCCTTCGAAGGTATAGCCAACGGCACGCGGGCCGGGCATGTAATAGGAGTCCAGCTTGGTCAGGTCGAAGCCAGCCGTGGCGATCAGTTCGTCGATTGGCCGGTCCAGATGGCAACCGCCGAAGACGCACCGCTGCACCGGTGTGAATCTGCGCTGGAACCTGGCAACCTTCTCATCAGGGGCGAGGCCGTGCTCGGCGAAATTCAGCGAGCCGCCGGGGCGCAGAACCCGCCGGATCTCGGCAAGCGCCCTGGCCGGATCAGGCACCGTGCAGAGCGTCCAGGTGCTCAGAACGTGGTCGACGCTGCTGTCGGCGACGGGCAAGTCGCCGGCGTCGAGCCCGGCGAACTCGATGGGTACCGCGCACCGGGCGATACGGGAAGCGGCCAGCTTGCGTCCTGTCGTCGCGGGATCTATCGCCACGACCTTGGTCAGCGTGACCGGATAATGCGGGACATTGAGACCAGAACCGAATCCGATTTCGAGTACCTCGCCGTCTAGGTCGCCAGCCACCCTGGCGCGGATGCGGGCGAAGTCGACGCTGCGCAGGGAGACATCGACTATGCGCGGCAGTACCCGACGCTCATACCAGCCCATGGCTCAGTGTGGCACGGCTTGTGTCGGCGAAGGGCGCCAGCAGAAATGAACCGGCCGGTGGCCGGCGTTGATGCGGTCATGCAGGCATGGGAGGCAATAACAGCGCGGCGCAACGTACGATCCTTCACCGACCGCCCGATCTCGGACGCCGATCTCGACCAGATACTCGAGGCCGGCCGCCGGGCACCTTCGTCACAGAACTGGCAGCCATGGGACTTCATCCTGGTGACCGACCGTGCGCAGCTCACAGAGCTGGCCAAGGTCTGGATCGGGGCCGGTCACGTGGCTGGATCGGCGGCGACGATCGTGATCATCGGTCCGGCCGGCGATAACGAATACGGCCGGGCTCAGTTCGATCTTGGCCAGGCCGCCATGGCCATGACTATCGCCGCTACCGACCTCGGCATCGGAACCTGCCACGCTGGCGTCGGCGACCTGGCGCTCGCTCGTCAACTGCTCGGCTTTCCTGACGACCGGGGCTGGGCGTTCCTGATCTCACTCGGCTACCCGGCGGACCGGCCGCTGGAACCGATCAGGAACCCCAAGCGACGCCCGTTCAGCGAGGTCGTGCACCGCGGCCGGTGGTGACGCCACCGCGGCGTCGTCTCCG
>Ga0134126_10008785_pt1 | contig 12713 bp, 11 predicted proteins | sample KB31752_FD_96881 | JGI IMG/M metagenome (GOLD analysis project Ga0134126, IMG submission 96881) | Terrestrial soil microbial communities with excess Nitrogen fertilizer from Kellogg Biological Station, Michigan, USA - KB3-175-2 | ecosystem: Environmental > Terrestrial > Soil > Unclassified ...
AGTGATCTGCTGGGACCGCGGGCGTCCCGCCCGCAAACGCGCCGCCAGGCGCGCAGTCTTTTCAGAAGTAGTTCTCAATCCATTCCGCGCTTCGCGCTCATTTGCGGGCGGGACGCCCGCGGTCCCAGCAATCACTTGACTGAGTCCCGCGCATCCCTCTGTAATTGACATTGGCCCCCTGGACGTTGGACATTGGACTTGAATGTCTCAATTCCCAGAAAAGGTTGTCAATCTTGCAAGGGCGGTCCACGTTGAGGGCGGGCGTGCATTGCTCGTCGGAGGTTGTGTTCGTGATCTGCTCATGGGACAGGAGCCGAAGGATTGGGACGTCGAAGTATACGGAATTGAGCCCAACAAACTGCGCGCGTTGCTTGATCAAATTGGCCCGGTCAATGTCGTTGGCGAAGCGTTCACGGTTTATAAGTTGGCAACTGACCTTGATGTTTCTTTGCCGCGCCGCGAACGAAAGTCGGGTCGTGGGCATCGTGCCTTTGTCATTGAAGGCGATCCCTTAATGTCAATCGAAGATGCGGCGCGCCGTCGCGACTTCACCATCAACGCGATTATGGAGGATCCCTTGAGCGGCGAGGTCATTGATCCATTCTACGGCCGCGAAGACATTAAGAGCGGGATTCTCCGCGCAGTTTCGCTCGACACCTTTGCAGAAGACAGCCTGCGCGTTTTACGGGCCGCGCAATTTGCCGCGCGGTTTGAGTTTCGCGTTCACCCAGACACCGTTGAGCTGTGCCGCTCGATAGATCTTTCAGATCTTCCGGCTGAACGAATTTGGGGGGAGATGGAAAAACTGCTGTTGCGAGCGCGCCAACCTTCGATCGGATTGGGCTGGCTGCACGCGCTCAAGGCCATCGATCAATTGTTTCCTGAGCTCGAGATGCTGATCGATGTGCCGCAGGATCCCGAATGGCATCCGGAGGGCGACGTTTTTGTTCATACGCGCCTGGTGATCGATCGCGCCCGCGAATTAATCGACGATTTGCCTTATGCAAAACAAGTGACAGTGATGCTCGCCGCTATGGCCCACGATTTTGGTAAGCCGGCAACAACTGAGTTCATAGAAGGGCGGCTTCGCTCTCGTGGTCATGAGGAAGCAGGCGTCGCACCGGCGGCGAGTTTCCTGGATCGCCTTAACATATATACGCTTGATGGCTACGACGTACGCGCGCAGGTGATCGCACTGGTGCGCGACCATCTAAAGCCGGGCGAGTTCTTCAAGAAACGAGATGAGGTTGGCGACGGTGCGTTTCGCCGATTGGCGCGCAAGTGTGAACTCGATCTGCTTTATCGCGTGGCCAAAGCTGATTCGCTCGGGCGCAACGCTGATTGGGTACCGCGCGAAAAGTGGTTTGGTTCGGAAGCGCAGGAGTGGTTTATTCAGCGGGCGAAGGAGCTGGAAGTCGACCAACAGCCACCAGCACCAATCCTGTTAGGTCGGCATTTGTTGGAGCTGGGCTTGCAACCAGGTCCGCGCATAGGTGAAATCACCAAGGCAGTTTACGAGATGCAACTGGATGGACGGGTTTGCAATTTGGATGAAGCGAATGAAGCAGCCGAGAATCTCATCGCCAAGGATCTTTAAGACAACACAGGCGGGGGCGAGCCACCCTTCCTGACCTCGAGCTGATCATGCCTGTGTGTTAATTCCTGATCCAAGGCCTTCCAAGGCTGCGTAAACCGACAACATTGCCAATCTCTCAGGTAGGGAAGGCGGGCTTGCCCCCGCTGTTTCCTTCGCTTGAGCTTTATGGCTCCGCAGCGGGTTGTTGTTGGGTCACACAGTGGATCGTTCCCATGCCCCAAACCAGCGGCTCGCAGTTGATGCCTACGACACAGCGATCGGAAAACAGTTTCTGCAATGTTTCCACTGCTCCTGCGTCATTCGCGTGTCCGAACACCGGAGAGAGTACAACCCCATTTGCTATGTAAAAGTTGGCGTAAGAGGCAGGCAGGCGATCAAGGTTGCGATTGTCTGTACTCGTGCCGCCTATCACGCCCGGCATTGGCAAGGTAACAATCTCAAAGGACCGCCCATCGGCATTTGTCATTGTGCGCAGACGCTTCAGGTTGTCCTGTAGCAGTTTGTAGTTAGCGTCTTCGGGATCGTCCTCGACTGCGCACACGATTACATTCGGCGCGACGAAACGCGCGATGTCGTCGATGTGCCCGTCAGTATCGTCGCCGACAATTCCTTCACCCAACCATAGGACTTTTTCGACACCAAGATAACTTTTCAGATACTGCTCGATCTCATCTTTAGTTAGCTGGGGATTGCGATTTGAATTCAACAGGCATTGTTCGGTAGTCAATACACAGCCGTTGCCGTTCACTTCAATCGAGCCGCCTTCCATCACGATTCCCGGTTCAAAGCGCGGCACTCCCAATAGACTTTCCAGACGCGCCGGAATCGAATCGTCCTGCTTCAATTCTTCATACTTGTTGCCCCAGGCGTTGAAGATCCAGTCGTTGTAGACAAGCGGCTGTCCGATAAACTTCAGTTTGTCGTTCTCGTTCGTAGGGGTCCCCTTGCGAAGGTCGCCGACAAGCTGAAGCTTATCGGACAGCAGAAAGTTGGGACCGTAATCACGGATCCAGGAGTCGACCGTTGGGATTTGATGATAGCGAATGTTTTCCGCACCGGGAAAAACCGCACGCGCTCGTACTGCTGCTTCGGCTTCAGCATCATTCACCAACAGATTTACGATCTCATTAGGCGCAAGGGCAGCCATCATCTGAAGAAAAATTTCTTCAACTTGCGGAACGCGATCCGGCCAGGTCTCAGGATCCTTCGGCCAGCTCAGCCAGGTGGCAGCGTGACGATGCCATTCGGCAGGCATCCGGTAACCGAGTTCGGCGGGATTCGGCATGAACAAATCAGTTCCAAGTTTCAAGTTTCAAGTTTCAAGCCTCAAGTTTCGGTTTTCGTGTTTTGACTTGAAACTTGAAACCTGGAACTTGAAACTATGTTCCGTTTAGGGTTCCAGAAACCGCGCTGAGAGGGGCGTGTAGAAATCGATGCGCCGGTCACGTAAGAAAGGCCAGTTCTGGCGCGTCTCCTCGATCTTGCTGAGGTCGCAAGCGACGACCAGCACTTCTTCTTTGTCAGCCGAAGCCTTGGCGACAATGCGGCCAAACGGATCAGCGACAAACGATTGTCCCCAGAAGTTGAGCTTGCCTTCGCGGCCGACGCGATTCACGACTACGACGTAAACGCCGTTTGCGATCGCATGCGCGCGTTGAATTGTTTCCCAGGCGGAATGCTGGGCCTGGTTCATCTCTTCCTCTTCGTCTGGCAGCCAGCCAATAGCAGTCGGATAGAAAATAAACTCCGCGCCACTAAGGGCGGTCAAGCGTGCCGCTTCGGGAAACCACTGGTCCCAACAAACCAGCGCGCCAACTTTGCCGTATTGCGTGTCGTGAGTTTGGAAGCCAAGGTCGCCAGGCGTGAAATAAAACTTTTCGTAGTAAAGCGGATCGTCAGGGATATGCATCTTGCGATACTTGCCGGCAATCTTGCCGTCAGCGTCTATGACCACGGCCGTGTTGTGGTAAACACCTGCTGCGCGCCTTTCAAACAGCGAAGCAAGAATAACGATCTTTTTTTGTCGCGCGACTTTAGACAATGCTTCGGTAGTGGGACCTGGAATTGTTTCAGCAAGTTTGAAGAGTTCGATGTCTTCGGTTTGACAAAAATACTGCGAACGAAAGAGCTCCTGCAGACAAACGATCTGCGCGCCCTGCCTGGCAGCGTCACCAATCCTCGCGATCGCTTTCTTGAGGTTGGCCTCCGGCTTTGGGTCGCAGCTCATCTGGACCAGACCGACCTTAACGATATTCGATTTCAATTTTTTCGCCATGCGCGAAAGTATAGCGTCCAAACAGTTTCGTCCAAAGTCCTGGCTCAAGTAGTTCAGAGTTCAAGCTTCAGCTTGCGCGACTCTCAAAAGGAACAACCTAAAGGTTGAACTCTAAACTACTTGAATGGCCTCAGACTTTGGACTTTGGACATTGGACTTTGGACTAGTTAAGATGTCCGTTCATTTTCACTCCAATTTTCAAAAGAGAGACCCCAATGATTGAATTAGAGCTGACAGAAGATCATAAAGCGCTGGTGCAAACTGTCCGCGAGTTTGCGCAAAAAGAAGTTGCACCCTACATCAAGGAGTGGGACGAGAAACAGGAATATCACCCCGAAATCTTGAGAAAAATGGGTGAATTGAATCTGCTCGGCGTTTGCATCCCGGAAGAATACGGCGGTGCCGGCTTTGATTACATTTCGCTCGGGCTGGTTTGTGAGGAACTGGAAGCGGTCGACACTTTCCTGCGCGTCGTCATGTCAGTTCACACCGGATTGAACTCGTTGACCCTACTCACCTGGGGCAGCGAAGAACAGAAGCAAAAGTACCTGGTGCCGCAAGCCAAAGGCGAGAAGCTCGCGACGTATGGCTTGACGGAGCCGGGAGCGGGATCGGATGTGGTGGGCTCACGTTCAACTGCGCGCCGCGAAGGCGATGAGTATGTGCTTAACGGCGAGAAGATGTGGATCAGTTTGGCTGATGTGGCGGACAACTTCCTGTTCTTTTGCTGGACCGACGAAGAGAAACGCCGCAATCGTGACCACTCCGGAATGTCGTGTTTCATTGTTGAGCGAAGCATGAAGGGATTCACCTCCGGTACGATTCACGGCAAGCTGGGAATTCGCGCCGGCAACACCGGATATTTTTCGCTACAGGATGTGCGCGTGCCGGCAGCGCATCGCGTCGGTGAAGAAGGCGAAGGATTCAAGATCGCGATGTTTGCTCTGGAGCAGGGACGCTTTACAGTCGCTGCTGGAGCCACGGGCGTAATCCGGGCGTCGCGCGATGCGTCAGTAGCCTATGCGTTGGAACGTGAGACTTTCGGCACCAAGATCGCGAACCACCAGTTGGTCAAACAAAAAATTGCCGAGATGGAAGCTGACTATCAGATGGCGCATCTGCTTTGCTTGCGTGCGGGTTACCTGAAGAACACCGGGCAGCCGAATGCGCGCGCGACGAGTTTGGCGAAGTGGCAGGCGACCACGCGCAGCGAAAAAGCAGCCTCGATGGCAATCGAAGTGCACGGCGCGAATGGTTACTCGAACGACTATCCGGTCGAGCGTTATTGGCGCAATTGCAAGGCCGCGATTATTTACGAGGGAACGCGCGACATCCACACCCTGATGCAGGCTGACTGGGCGCTGGGTCTAAAGAAAGAAAAAGCGGCGCGCAAGACGTTGCCGCGTTGGGCAGCGGCAGCGTCTCAAAGCGCTTCGGGCGGAGATTAATTACTAGCTCGTTCAGGCTCCGGAATCAGTTTCCAGGAGATCGTAACGCTCTGCAGGTGTTGAAGATTCTCAACCCGAAACAAAGCGTAATGATCGCTGTCTCTATCTTTGGAATGAACCAGATACATATGTCCCGCGACCGCGTTCACAGCTGGCTCTCGAGTTGGCTCGGGGTAAGCGTCCAGTGAAGGCACTGTAAAGGTGTCATACCAACTAAGTTCACCCAGGTCTTTGATCCGACTGCGGTCGTCCGTGACCATCGTTACCTCAAAAGTGTCTCGATCCTGAGCGCCGTTTCCGAAAAGAAGATCCCAGTTGTTGCGAGTAACTCCCCGCGTGATTGGTCCGTTCCCTCCATACTTAAAACTGAAAGCCGCAACGTCGTAGTTGTCGTAACCGTTAATTTTTCTCCGGGCGACAAGCGTTGCGTTCTGAGGGGTGATCTCTGGATGTTGGCCGAAAACTGGCAATGGTGGGACTAAGAAACCCACAGCGGAAACCAGCAGAAACAGCGCCGCTAGCAAGCGAATCATAAGACGTTCTCCTAATCTGGCACGCAAGACTATTTGTTTCTCTATTGATGGGCCCCTTATTTTCTTGCTTCGAAGATGCGATTGAACGGTGTCTCCGTTGCCCGGCGAAATTCCTTGAACCCGCCGTTCAAAACTACCGCGCCGGTCCATCCAGGCCAGCGAGTTTGAAGTGCCAGAAACGCGAGTTCGGATAAGCCGGCGCCGTCGATGATCTTTAAGGCGCTTCTTTGGACGGACTTCTAGCTTGGTAGTTTTACTTCAGTGGCAGCATCTTCGTTAGTTATTTTATCTCCAGCGGCTTCGTCCTGAGACAATTCCTGTCGTCGCACCATGGCCCGCTCAACTGCCGCTTCGATTTCTTCCAGGTTGAAGGGTTTTGCAAAATACGCAAACGCGCCGGCGTCAATGATCTCGCGGGCGTCGTCTTCTTCAAACATTCCAGATATAACAATCACCGGAGTGCTGGGATGTTTTGCCTGAATGTGACTCAGCAGGTCGCGGCCGCTCAGCCTTGGCATAGCCAGATCAGTAAGAACGACGTCATACGTCTCGATCTCGAGGTAGGCAAGCGCCTGTTCGGCGCGATCCGCCGTATGACATTCGTGTGATGCAGACAATAGCTCGTGAAGTGTTTCTCGTACGAGGTTGTCATCGTCGACGATCAGCAAGGTAGCCATCTGGTTGAGAGTCTCCGGTAGTGATGAGGATGCTGACGAAAAAGGTCAGTCGCATTCTAAACTTTCTCGGCCAGTCGCGCTAGAGCGTGTCTGCCTGGAGGAATGGTTTTTCGCATAGTCTGCTGGCTACAAATAACTTTCCCGCTCTGTTAGTATGAGTTCCGCACTTCTTCAACTGGAAATGCTCCAGCAGTCAAACTTCATTTCAGGAGACCTTAACGAGATGGGCCACGAGTTAAAGACAGAGCGCGAGCTGTCTCTGGATTTCTTGCGCGTATGCGAAGCAGCTGCGATTGCCGCCGCGCGCACAATGGGCCAGGGCGATCGCAAGTATTCGGATCATGTTGCGGTCGAGGCGATGCGTGAAGTTATGGATACGGTGCCGATGCGCGGACGTATCGTGATCGGTGAAGGGGAGCGCGACGAAGCGCCCATGCTTTACATCGGCGAAGAAGTGGGCGGTGGCTACGGCGTCAGCGAGGACCTCGCAGAATCCTGTCCCGAAGTCGACATTGCCGTGGACCCACTCGAAGGCACGAATCTCTGCGCGCTTGGCGCCAACAACGCGATTGCGGTGCTGGCAGCCGCTGAGCGGGGCGGCCTGCTCAATGCACCCGATCTCTACATGGACAAAATCGTAGTTGGGCCCTCTTCACGTGGGGTAGTGGACCTGGACGCTCCGGTCAAAGACAATCTCAAGAACATTGCCCGACGCCTGGGCCGCGACGTTGAAGATCTGACGGTGATAGTCCTCGATCGCACCCGGCACCAGAAACTGATCAACGATGTACGCGCAGCCGGCGCGCGCATTCGTTTGATTGGCGATGGCGATCTTTCCGCCGGCATTTCCGCAGCTGTTGCCGGCACAAACATTCATGCGCTGGTGGGCATCGGCGGCGCTCCCGAGGGAGTGATTACTGCCGCAGCGATGAAGTGTCTTAATGGCGAGATACAAGCAAGGTTGGTTTTCGATCCGGAAAGGTTGGGAGTTGATAGAGACAAGGTGCCGCCCAAGGAGCAGGTGCTGGAGCGCCTGCAGTCGATGGGAATATCCGACGCAAACAAGATCTACGACACCAACGATCTGGCGCCGGGCCGGAGAATTATTTTCGCGGCGACTGGAGTCACTGACGGAGCGTTGTTGAAGGGTGTGAGGTTTTTCGGCGCGGGTAAACGAACCCATTCCGTGGTGATGACTACCGAGTCGCGACATATCCGTTTTGTAGACACTTTGCACATCGAAGGCGGACCCGATACGGTCATTCGATTTTAGATTTCAGATTGCGGATTCATCCGCGATTAAGATGTACGCCGCACCAGAAAATTACATTCCGCAAAGCGTTACTAATCGCCGCCCGCTGGTAATGTGGCTGATCGCGGTATTGGGCTGTCTGGCCTTGATGTCGCTCATCGTCGGGGCCCCGCTAGCTCTCAATGCCGGGCATCCGGTTTGGGCGCTTTCGATCTACCGGACCTTCAGCTACGTTTGCCATCAAATTCCCGAGCGTTCATTTTTTATCGCGGGACACCAATTCGCAGTTTGCGCGCGGTGCACGGGGCTTTACGCCGGGTTTACGGTGGCGACAATTGCATATCCCCTGGTTCGATCGTTGAGGCAGACTGAAGCGCCGCCGCGCAAGTGGCTTTTCCTGGCGGCAGCGCCGCTGGCAATCGATTTTGCGGTTGGCTACCTCGGCATCTGGGAGAACACACACTCCTCGCGTTTCGCCACTGGCGCATTACTCGGCGCAGTCGCTGTTTTCTATGTTTTGCCTGGCTTGATGGATTTGAGTCTTCGTGAGTGGAGACAAAAGAAAAATCCCGCAGCTACGCCGCCCGGCAACGTTACGCCCCCACAGATGTTTTTGCCGAGTACTTCCCAGGCGCCGAGCGACTACAGTGCGCCGCATCGTCGCATCTAAGTTTCTGACAGACAACGGCGGCTGTTTCGTATTACGCTCCCTTCAGGGTAAAATCATTTCCGCGCGCCGTCCGGGCCTTCCCGCACGGCGCTTTAAGTTGAAAAGGACTATTGTTTTCCAGTAAATCCGCCGCAGTTTTCCGGTCGCGAAGTAGAAGCCAGCAATAACGAGATGTTTTTCCAGGACACACAACCGCCTCTCGGTGACACGCCGAATGAACTTTTCGCGCGCTACTTCCAGGATGTGACGAATAAGACCTGGGGCAATATCAGTCCCCTTTATCAACTCGACGCATTCGACTGGACCATCCTGATTCTCTACTTCGCAATCCTTGCCGTGTTGGCGGTTTATGGTGGCTATCGCGTCAAACAGGTGATCGACTTCTGGCGTTATCGCAAATTCGTTCCGCAACCCAAGGGTGTCTTCAGCGAAGCCGAGCTGCCGGTAATTACCGTGCAGCTGCCGCTGTTTAATGAGATGTATGTCGTCGAGCGTTTGGTGAAGGCGATTACCGAGGTCGATTACCCGCGCGAGCGGCTGCAGATACAGGTGCTTGACGATTCAACTGACGAAACCGTCAAGCTGGCTGAAGCCACAGTCAACAAGTATCAGCAGCTTGGTTTTGACATTGAATACGTTCACCGTTCGGATCGCACGGGCTTCAAGGCCGGCGCGCTTGAGAATGGTATGAAAACCGCGAAGGGCGAACTGCTCGCGATTTTCGACGCCGATTTCGTTCCTAAGCCTGATTGCTTGCGCAAGCTGGTCAATTACTTTACCGATCCCATGGTTGGCTGCGCGCAAATGCGCTGGTCGCACATTAACGGCAATTACAATTTACTGACTCGCCTGCAAACCATCATGCTCGACGGTCACTTCGTCGTCGAACAAACAACGCGCAACCGCACCGGCGGATTTTTCAACTTCAACGGTACCGCTGGTATTTGGCGTCGCAAAGCAATTGCTGCAAGTGGCGGCTGGCAACACGATACGTTGACTGAGGACACGGATCTTAGTTTTCGCGCGCAGTTGATGGGTTGGAAGTTTGTCTACCTGCTTGATGAAGAAGCGCCGGCTGAGATTCCGGTCGAGATCAATGCTTTCAAGGCACAGCAACGACGCTGGGCCAAGGGCGTTATGCAAGTGGGCCTCAAGCTTTATCCGAGGATTTGGCGGGCGCGTCTGCCATTGCGCGTGCGGCTGGAAATGTTTTTCCGGTTAACGGGGAATATTAGTTATCCGTTGATGATCGTGGCGAGTTTCCTGCAGTTTCCGTTACTGCTGGTGCGCTACAACCAGCCGTTTTACCACCTGATGATTCTCGACCTGCCACTGCTTTTCTTTTCCTCAGTGTCGGTGTTTCTCTTTTACGGAACTGCCGTTTGGTACCTCGATAAGAAACGGACACCGCGCCTGTTGCATCTGCCGCTGGTGATGGGGCTTGGCATTGGCCTGGCTTTTTCCAACGCCCGCGCCGTGCTCGAAGCCTTGCTCGGGATTAAGAGTGAATTCGTTCGCACGCCCAAATATCAGGTTGAAAAAAACCAGGACGAAACCTGGAAACGAAAGAAGTACAAACGCAAGCGCGGCCTGCTGCCACTACTAGAACTTGGTTTCTCATTCTACTTCCTGCTCGCAATCCTTTATGCCGCGCACATGCATATGTGGGGCACAGTACCTTTCCTGCTCCTGTTCTTCTTCGGCTTCGGTTATATGGGCGTGATGAGCTTCGTGCAGTCGTTTAGCGGCGGGCGCCTGGCTTCACTCTGGAAGCCAGTCACAAAACCTTCCGTCGGACATTGAGTAGATCCGCTATCAACTCCTGGCAGGAGATGCCCGCTTCGTGGCATCAAGCGTCCCGCCCGGAAATGGGCGCCAAGCGGAAAAGCTCAAGTGAATTGCTGGGACCGCGGGCGTCCCGCCCGCAAACGCGCCCAGGCCGCGCAGTCTTTCAGAAATCGCTCGCAATTCCTTTTCGCGCTGCGCGCTCATATGCGGGCGGGACGACCGCGGTCCCAGCAAATCACTTGATCTTTACCCGCTACTCCTCTTGACATCGTTTGCCGCCGTTCATATAGTTTCCCTTAGTTAACTTTAACCGCAATCATGAACCACGCTTGCTATTACTGCTGCTGTCATTGCACCTGTTGCGCCTGGTGTCCAGGACGCGATCGGGAAGGCTTTGGCAGGCGTGAAGAGCAGATGATGTAAAGAGCCAAGCGCAGCAAGAGTTTTCAAAAGCCGGTCGCGGACCCTGCAAAGGAATCGCGACCGGCTCTTATTTTTGTCCGACAAACTTTAGTTTGTCGATTTGGTAACTCAACGACAAGCTAAAGCTTATCGGACAGGTAATGTGAACCCAATGTCCAGCGCGCTGTTAAAAAAACTGGAACTCCCGCCAAGGGGCGATTCAATCGAATCGAACATCGGAAACACGCCGTTGATTCGCCTGCGAAACGTCACGCGAAACCTGCCCTCGCGGGTTGCGGTGCTCGTTAAAGCGGAACACCTGAACCCCGGCGGGTCAGTCAAGGATCGCGCCGCACTGGCGATGATACTGGCGGGTGAACAACGTGGAGAGCTGCGACCGGGCAAGACGATTCTGGATGCCACCAGCGGAAATACAGGCATCGCTTACGGAATGATTGGTGCCGCCCGTGGTTATCCGGTCACGATCTGCCTGCCAAAGAATGCAAGCGCACAGCGTAAGCAAATTTTGCGCAGCTTCGGCGTGGAGTTGATCGAAACGGATCCGCTGCTGGCCACCGATGGCGCGCAGCTGGTCGCACGCGAATTGGTTGCCGCCGAGCCGGAGAAATATTTTTACCCGGATCAATACAACAACCCCGCTAATTGGCAGGCCCACTACGAGAGCACCGCTCCGGAAATCTGGGAACAGACCGCCGGGCGCATTACACATTTCATCGCCGGCTTGGGAACTTCCGGCACGTTCGTCGGCACCAGTCGCAGACTGAAGGAACTGAATCCCGGCATCCGAGTGGTCTCGATGCAGCCCGACTCGCCTTTCCATGGACTCGAAGGACTGAAGCACATGGCCACCGCGCTGGTGCCGGGAATCTATGATCCGAAGCTCGCGGACGCGAGTGTAGAAGTGGCAACGGAGGAAGGGCAGCAGATGGCCGGCCGTCTGGCGCGAGAAGAGGGCTTGCTGGTGGGCGCCAGTTCCGGCGCCAATGTATTTGCCGCGCTCAGATTGGCTCTGTCATTACCAGAGGGGTCAGTGGTCGTCAGCGTGCTTTGCGATGGCGGCGAAAGATACCTGGAATGACTTTGGAGTGCGCCGGCAAAGCGAAGCGGCGACGGCGCTTTTCATTGACCCAGCGATCTGGAGGATGGAAATCCAGAGCGGTGTCGCGCTAGCGCTTGCCACCGCAGTCAATAAGAGTGGAGCTTGATCAAACTAGGAACACAGCACCGCAACGAAATCGCCACCCACGGCGAGCGAGACTATCCGCACGAATGTTGCGGCTTACTGCTGGGCGCCTTTGCAGCCGGCGGTCTGAAAACGATCACGGAGATTTATCCCATCTCGAACGCCCGCGAAGAAGCGGCAAAACGAAATCGTTTTCTGATAACTGCGGAAGAGTTTATGGAAGGGGAGCAGTACGCGGAGCAAAACAGACTGGACGTGGTCGGCTTCTATCATTCGCATCCGGATCATCCGGCGGAGCCCTCCGGCTACGATCTCGATCACGCCTGGCCGCTGTATTCATACGTCGTGGTGGCGGTGAAAGCCGGAGTGGCCGGCGATCTTCGTTCGTGGGAGATGGAACCAGACCGCTCGAAGTTTACCGAGGAAGAAATCTCAGTGCTGTAACGCAAACTATTAGTTGGTGGATTCAACTTGGAAGGACAACTGTGCAGAACCGCGAGCGGTAGCGAGCGGATGCTATGGTCAACAATGAACGAAGCGTTCGGGGGATTCAACATTGAGTGCTCGCATCCGCTCGCTACCGCTCGCATCCGCTCGCTACCGCTCGCGGTTCTGCATCAGTTGCATTTCCCGGTTGATTCCACCGTTTGCGGATCGCACAGCGAAGTTTGAAACATCGCAAACTAACAGTTTGCGTTACTGGGTGAAAGGGAGTTCAAGTCATGTCAGTTACGATAAATATTCCTACCGCGCTGCGGAGCTTTACTGGCGGCAATGCCCAGGTCGAGGTTGAGGCCGAAACGGCCGGCGAAGCGCTGGATCGCCTGACGTCGCAGCACGCCGAGTTGCGGCGCCATCTCTTCGACG
>Ga0134126_10008787_pt1 | contig 12712 bp, 10 predicted proteins | sample KB31752_FD_96881 | JGI IMG/M metagenome (GOLD analysis project Ga0134126, IMG submission 96881) | Terrestrial soil microbial communities with excess Nitrogen fertilizer from Kellogg Biological Station, Michigan, USA - KB3-175-2 | ecosystem: Environmental > Terrestrial > Soil > Unclassified ...
GCTGGACGCCGCGTCTATCAAATGCGGCGGGAGTTAGCTCAGCGTTGGTCGTCGCGACCGCCATCTTGCTCATCGATCCGCGCGCGCCTCTCATTGGTGCACCGCCGCCTCGGCGAGCCGTACGCGGTCCTTCGCATCGCTGATGGCGCGACTGGCCGGCGAGTCATAGATTAGGCTCGCCTGCAGCGCCTTGGCCGCCCACTCCCGTGCGGCAGCCGGCTCGCCGTTGATCAACAGCTGGGCACTGTGCACCAGCCACACCCTGGGTTGCAGCCGCACGTCGTAAACTCCCTCGACGCGCGCGAGCAAGTCGAGCGCGACGGTGCTCTCGCGCAGCGCTCCCCCGGGATCACCGCGCGATCCCGCAATCCGGGCAAGATCAGCATGGGCGAGCGCGACCTCGGGAAGCGGCTGCTGCCTCGCCTGTTCAAGCACGATGCGCAACTCCGCCTCGGCCGCGGCGAAATCAGGATCGCCCGGCCGGGAATGGTCGAGCAAAAAGCGTCCCCAGCGCTCGCGCATGCGCAGTGTCCAGGGCGAGTTGGGCGCATCCCTGGCGATCGACTCGTCTCTGCCCGCCTGCAACATCCGGCGCGCGTCCGCCGTGCGTCCGAGCTGGTCGTACGCGTCGCCAAGCTTGCGGCGCACTTCGCGCACGGTGAAATCGGAGCGAAAATGCGCCTGGAAATACTCGTGCGACTGTTCGAGATACGGCAGGGCCTCCTGGGCGCGGCCTTCGGCCGTGAGGCACTCCGCATACGTCTCGCGCGCCCACTTGTCATTGCCATTGGCGGACCAGTCCGCGGGAATGACGGCCAGCATGCGCGCGAACAATGGGGCGGCGAGGTCGCGCCGACCGCGCTGGTGCAAGAGGCGGCCGTGATACGCGAGGGCGATCCAATAGATTGAGTTGCGTTCCCCGTAGGTATCGAGGGCCTGCTTCTCGGCACGCTCGTAGGTGGCGGCAGCCTCAGCGAAATCGCCGAGCCGCTCCTTGTTCCTGGCCAGGTTGTAAAGGAAATCGGCGATGCTCGAGTCGTCGCGGTCGGGAGCGGACTGCGCGACGGTCAGCGCGCGCTGCAAAAAATGCTCGGCTCCGCGGTTGTTGCCGTGCTCGGTTTCATTGAGGGAGGCGAGGCTCAGAGCGGCGGCGTAGTCGTTGCTGTGCGGGGCAACCTTCTCGTAGATGGCAAAGGCCTGTTCGAGCGCATGGCCGAGCTGCCCCTGCGGATCATTCGTGCCGCTTAGCACGCGCGCCTTGATGCGCCACCAATTGGCCCGCATGACGCTTTGATCCTGGCCGGAATCGCGCAACGCCGCATCGGTTTCCTCGAGCAATCGCTGCGCTTGGGCGTGGTTCTGCCGCAGACAGGCCGCATCCGCCTCCTTCAGCAGGCCCTCGATGACGATGGGATGATGGGGTCCGTAATAGGCGCGTGCCAACTGCATGCGCCGCTCCTGGACCGCCGCATAGCGCTCGCCTTCGTACATGCTGTCGTAGATGTCCGCCACCAAACCCAAGAGCTCTATTTGCAGCTCAGGCTGACCGGCGAAGTCCTTCTCGATCCGCGCGGCACTGACATCGAGAAGTTCCCGCGCCGTCACGTCGCCGCGGGGCTTCGGCGCCGCGACGCGCGGATCATTGGCGCGAAATACGCTGAGCAGGAATTCCTTGGTCGCGGTGGCGCGGGCCGCCTGCCTGCCCGCTTCGTGGGCCTGGATCAGGGCCACCGTCGTCGCGCTGCTCAAGGCCAGGACGACGATGCCGGCGGCGGCCAACGCGAGGCGGTGGCGCCCGGCGATCTTGCGCAGCCGGTACGCGGTGCTGTCGGGCCTGGCGATGACCGCTTCGCCGCGCAGGTAACGCTGCACGTCGGCGGCAAGAGCCTCCACCGACCCGTACCGCTCCAGCGGATCCTTTTTCAATGCCTTGTTCAAGATGGCGTCGAGATCGCCGCGCAACAAACGCCTCGCCGCAGCGTCGGTCGCGGCGACGCTGGCCATGGGGGGATCAACCGTGGTGATGGCTGCCGCGAGCTCCGCCGCGCCATGATGCTGTACTCGATAGGGCTGCGTGCCCGTCAAGAGCTCGTAGGCGACCACCCCTAGCGAATACACGTCGGTGGCGGTGCCGATGGGCTCACCACGGATTTGCTCGGGGGAGGCGTAGTGCGGGGTCAGGAGCCTGCCGGCGAATTGCGTGTCCGGACCCGCGGGGGCGGCATCGCTTTCAATGAGCCGGGCGATGCCGAAATCGAGCAGGCGCACCGCGCCCGCGGGAGTGACCAGCAGGTTGGCGGGCTTGAGGTCACGATGCACAATGAGCTTCGAATGTGCGTACGCCACCGCCTTGGCGACTTCGAGCAGCAACTCAAGGCGCCCGCGCAGCGACAACTGGCGCTCGCGGCAGAACGCATCGATGGGCTGTCCTTCGACGTATTCCATGGCCATGAACGGGCGGCCGAGCACATCCATACCGGCGTCGTAGAAACGCGCGATGTTCGGATGCTCGAGGCCGGCGAGGATGTCCCGCTCGCGCGACATCTGCGCCGCCAGCCGGCTGTTCCAGGCAGCGTACGGCAGCTTGAGCGCCACCGATCGCTTGAAAGCGCCGTCGGCGCGCCGGGCGAGCCACACGAATCCCATGCCGCCGCGCCCGATTTCGCGCACCAGCTCGTAGGGACCGACGCGCTCACCCGGCTGCAGCCCGGAGGATTCGGGCTGCGCTGCGGCTTCCAGCACCGTCGCGGCAATGCGGCTTTGCAGGCCGTCCGCGTCGCTCGACGACGACACCGCCGCGGCCATCAGCCGGCGCAGCGCCGGCGCGAGGTCGGTATCGGCGGGCGGCAAGCGCTCCAGCCACGACTCGCGCGCCGCGGGCGGCAGGTCGAGCATCTCGTCCAGCAGGGCGAGCACCCGCGCATACTCGGCGGCCGTGCGGGTCACGATCCGTCAGCCCGATGCGTCGAGCAGCAGCAGGCGCACTTTTTCAAGATCCCGCCGCACGGTGCGCTCCGTCACGCCGAGGCAGCGGGCGATTTCCTCGTTGTCGAGCGCCGCGAAATAGCGCATTTCCACGACGCTGACGAGCCGCGCATCTACCGCGGCCAATTCGTTCAGCAAGTCATTGATGCGCATGATCTCATCCGAGGGCGAGGCAATCGATTCGAGCAGCGCGGTGTCGAGGGTGACATGCAACTTGCCGCCGCCGCGGCGCTGCGCGTGCGCATGGCGCACGTAGTCGACCACCACGGAGCGCATCACGTGCGCCGCGTAGCCGAGAAACTGCCGCTGGTTCTGCATGTCGACCTCGCCGGCATTGGCGAATCGGAGGTACGACTCGTGCACCAGGGAAGTGGTATCGAGCACCACGGCCTGCGGCGAGCCGCGCAGGCGTTGATGCGCCAGCTTGCGCAACTCGGGGTACAGCACGGCATAGAGCCGGTCGACGGCGGCGCGATCCCCCCCGACGGCCGAGGCCAGCACGGCGGCGACTGCTACTGATTTGTCACTGACCATGCGCTGAAGGCCTGTGCGTCCTGAAAAGGTGTTCTCAGGAAGTATCCCATAAGTTTCAAGTCCGCACCGGCGGCGCGCAGGGGCGTACGGCATTATGAAAGATTGCAGGCGGAGCGCGCGGCCTCGGGCGGCAACGCGCGGCAGAGCGCGCATGGCACCCGCCGGTGGGCGAAGCATCAGAGGCGGGTCAGCTCGACGCGGCGGTTGCGCGCGCGCCCCTCAGGCGTGTCGTTCCTGGCCTGGGGCTGGGAGGCGCCGAAGCCTTCGGTGCTCAGACGATCGGCAGCGATGCCGTAGCGGTCCACCAGCGCCGCCTTGACTGCGGCCGAGCGGCGGCGCGACAGGCTCAAATTGGCGGCGTCATTGCCGATGCCGTCGGTGTGGCCGACGATGTTGAGTTTCCAGTCGGGATTCTTCTTGAGCGCCGCAGCGATCTCCTTGAGGACCGGCTCGGACACGGGACGAATGTCGGCGCGTGCGAACTTGAAATAAATTCCATAGACGAGCGCTTTTTTCTGCTCGGCGAGCGAGCGTTCGAGCGAGTTTGCGGCGGCGCTGGGACGCGGAAATTCGATGCGGGTCACCGAGGAATCGAAGCCGGGCCCGCGGCCGTGCAGGATCAACGGATTGTCGGGGTCGTCGAGCACGACGTAGTCGAAATCGTCGCCGTCGCCGTCCTCGGCGAGCCGCCCTGAGACGTGCCACGCTCGCAGCGCTTGCGGCGCGCCATTCACCTGAATGGTGACCTGCACCGGCTCGCGGCCGACTCGCGCCAGTGAACCCGTCAAGGTACGCGCAATGACCGTGCGGCCGAATTCGGGCTCGACCTCGAGATAGGTGAGGCTGGTGCGCCCGAGGGAGCGAATCTCGCTCACCAGCAATCCGGAGAACTCAGGCGTGGTGCCGGGAAAGCGGCGTGGATCAAACTCGTGGAAATAGCGCCGTACGATTCTCGCGTTGCGAAAATCCTCGCGACCCACCACCCGGGACACAGTGATTTCACGCACCTCGCCCGAATCATCGGGCGCTTCGGCCGAGATGGTCATCTTGAACGAGTCGTCCGACAGGTCGCTCACCACCTGCACCGTCTCATAATCGCCCTGCCGCTCACTCGCCACCGCCGTCATCACCGTGAGGCCCTCGATGAAGGGGATCTGATGTTCGTCGGCCGCGCGGCAGGTGCCCCATGCGAGCATCGGCACCACCCAAAGCGAGCGACAGGCGCGCGCGTGCCACCCTTCGCCGTGCCAGCGTTTGCCGCGCCTGACGCGCGGGCTGACCGCCCGAGAGGTTGCGGCCGCGCTCATGGTCAAATGGACGGACAGGACGCCTGAACTTCCTGCACCGGCTTGGGGGTGAGCTTTTTCCAGCCCTCCGGTACCTCGAATTGATCGGCCGCAATGGGCGCCGTGTCGATCGCGGTGGTCTCCACCGTGATCTCCGCCACCGTGCTGCCGGCCTCAGCCGACCCCGGCGGCGACCCTGGCGGCGTTGCGCTCGCAGCCGCGGTGCCAGGCTCAGAGTCGGACTTCTTCTTTTTGGCAAACAGACCTCCGACCAGATTCCTGGTGAAAGCCCCCGCGGCGGAGCCGGCGACATAGCCGCCGAGGCCGTTGCCGCCCGCCCGTTGGACCGCCTCCGCGGTGCCCCAGCCGGCGGCGCTCTCCGCCGAATTCGCGCCCGCCGTGCCGGCCGCCGCGCCCGCCTGGCTGACCACGCCTTCACCGCCCGCGGACTGCGGGGCAGTCCCGGGCACCAGACCGCAATGCGCGCCGCCGACGGCAAAGCGAAACGTCGTCTTGAGCGGGTAGCCCTTGAAATCGGCCGCTTTCGCCTTGAGCCGCTGCAGGCTGTCGGCGTACGGCGCGAGCACTGGCGCCATCTCGTCGGTATTGAACGGCGCGCTTTCACCGACCTTTCGCTGGTAGGCCTTCTCAAATCTCATTCGGTCCTCGAGTCCCGGCAGCTCGTCCTGGGTCAGCCAGACGTCGAAGGAGTAGGTCATGCTGCAGACATCGTTGCTGTCCTTGACTTTGCAGCTTTGCGTCATCGACACATTGGTGCGCTGCGCGGCGTGCCCGATGATGCTGGCCACATCCTTGGTTTTGTCGACCACGATCACCGGCGGCGACATGTCGCATTTCGAGGTATCGACGCTGCTGGGCGCAGCCTTCGCCTGCGGGCACGATTTGAGCTTGTCGAGCACAGCCTGCCGGTGCTCGCGCAACGCACGCGTTTCCTCGGGCGTCGGCAGCGGCGTTTCGGTGTAGCGCTTTTTCTTCGGCTCGACAATCCAGGTCAGGCCGCGGTCCACACGCACGATGTCCACGGCTTTGTTGTGCCCGCAAAACATGGACATGACACCGTCGCAGGAAAACTCGCGCTCATTGCGCTGCTTGTCGCCCGCGACCCGATCGGTGGTCGTGCCGCGCGCCTTGACGACGAACGCATGAATGGTTGTTTGCTGCTGGATGGTGACGTCGGCGCCTGCCGGGCCGCACGTCATCTGTGCCGCCAGACCCAGGGTGAAAAGCGCCGCAGACTTGGATGTTCTGTTCATGATCGTTTCCCTTCGGCATTGCAACTGCTCACTGAAGAGAACGAAACCGGCGCGCCCCGGCGGACATCACCGCAGAAACTATTTTCATCCGGCGCACTGCGCTGCCGCGCTGCATTTTTTATGTCGGCCGGTGTCCGGGCGGCGCCGAAATGACGTTTCCTTCAACGGGGAATATCGATTAAACCGGCGGAGAGCCCATGCGTACCCGCGTGCTATTCACGATTATCGTTGCTGCACTGGCATCGGGATGCAACAAGCGCCCCGATGCTGAGCCTGCCGCACCGCCCTCGTCGCCGTCCGCATCCTCCGGCCATTCCGCGGCAGCGCAGCCCGCGAACACAGCGGCGCGCCAGTTGAAGAAGTCTGAATTGAGCGAGGCGGAACGCCGATTCGGCATCGCCCCGGTGCCGGACGCGACCGTGACCTATCAGCCCGACGTCATCATCGTCGGGGGCGGCGCCGCCGCCATTCGCTCCCAGGATCCGAACGGCTTCCGCTGGACCATCGACTCAGGCGCACCACATGCGCGCGAGCTGATGCCGGGCAAGGTGTTCTTCATGACGGGACGGGCGGTGGGCCGCGTTCTCGACGTGCGCCCGCAGGGCGGCGACCTGATCGTCACCGTGGGTCCGGTGACGCTCACCGAGATCATTCGCGATGCGCACATCCACATCGTCGACATGCCCATCGATCTGGGCGAGGCGATTGCCTACACGTCCACCGACTTGCCCGGCCAGGTGGTAACAGCCGGCATGCGCCGCTCCAAGTGGGATGTGATGCCAGCGACCTTCGTCAGCGATTCCGGCTGGTCGCTGTACCGGGTGCAAATGCCGGCCCGGACATCCGCCAAGCCCTCGGCCTCAGGGTCGGTCGGACCGCCGGCTCAGGCGCCGGCCCAAGGGCCGGCCCCAGGACCGGGCCAAGCGCCCGTGCCCACGCCGCCGCCACCGGTACCGGACGTGTCGGATCTACTGCAGGACAAGAACTTCACGGTATCTCCGACCGTGAGCCAAAATGGCATCGGCATCAGCCTGAACACCGATGCCAACGGCCTCAAGGTCTCGGCGGAAAGCATGGTGCATCTGCTCACGCCCAAGCTCGAGGTTCATCTGGACATCGATGATGGGGGGATCAGCCGCGCATCGGTCGAGCTCAAAGGTGCCGCGGGACTGAGCTGGGTGTTCACCGCCGGCAGCAAGGTGGGCATGAAGGGCAACGTTGACGTCATGCTGACGCCCGACACCGACTTCAGCATTCCGGTCGGCGGCATAGGACCGGTGCCGCTGGCTGTCACGGTACGCCAGCGTTTCAAGCTCACCACCGCGCTTGGGGTGCGCGACAGCGTGCTGCGCGCGCAAGGGGATTACACCTTCACCGGCGGCTTCCAAGTGGGCTACTTCAACAAGGCGTGGAACGTGGCCGGCCCGATCGGCTTCGCCACCCAGCAAAGCATGACGCGCACCGGCACCGGAATTTCCATGGGGGTCGCCGGCCTGACGCTCGCGAATCAGGTGCGCGTCATCGCCGGCGTGGGCATCCACGGCTTCGCGGCCGGACCATATTTTTCCTTCACCACGGCCGTCGGAGCGTTTCGGACGTCGAGCATCGGCATGCTCGCCTGCAACGGCGCGACGCTCGACATCAAGCTGAACGGCGGCGTCGGCTACTTGATTCCGAAATCCATCGTCAATCTGATCAACTCGGTGCTGCGGGCGCTCAACATCCAGTATGCGATCACCGGCGAAGGCGGCCTGGAGCCGCCCGAGCCGCTGACCATCATCAACAAGACCAACCAGATCGGCGGCTGCAAGCCGGTGGATGACTCGTCTGCGAAGGGGCATTTGAGTGGCCCGGTATAAGCGCGGCATTGGGGGCGACGCGACGGCCGGCGCGGCACGTGCCGGCGTATGGATCGCGGCGTGCGCGCTGGCCGCGGGGCAAGCGGGGTGCGGGGCGCCGCATACGGACGCTGCATCGGCAACGGAGCGGTGGCCGACGGCGGCGGGACCGGCATCAGCGGCGGTATCGGCGGCGCAGGCGCTCGAAGGCTCGCCGCCTACCTCGGTGCGTGCCGTGAGTGCGGCAGCCGCAACCGGCAGGCGAGCTTGCACCTTCATCACGCGCCAGCAGATGGCGCAGCTCCTCGGCGCGCCCATCGGCACACCCATCGACACGCAGGAGGTCGGCTCGAGTTCGTGTGCCTATCCTCCCGGCGCTCCGGACAGCTACTCGCAGGCGGACATCGAGATCCGCTGGTCCGGCGCCGGCGCCACGCCCCTCGAGCAGCAACTGGCGCAAGCCTTCGGCGACAGCGACCCAGGACAGCAGATCGCGCATGCGGTGCCGCTCGGCGATCGTGCATTTTTCAGCCTCGAAGGGGTGCTCAGCATCCAGACGGGAAAGACCCGCATCACGGTCACGCTGCCCATGCGGCCGGACTCCGAAGCGAAGGCTGTCGCCATCGGCAAAGCTCTGCTCGCGCAGATCGGCACAGCGCCCTCCGCGTCGGCCGCAGCCGCGGCACCGGCCGCCGGCGGCGCGCTCCCGGAGGGGCTGTCGTTGGGGGAGGAGTGCCCCACGGAAGTCGCCCATGCCGCCGCCGAGGAGCGGGCGGCGATCGTGCCGCTCAAGACCGGCCTCACCTTGTCCAGCATCTGGACGCCGGGCAACGGCGCAGACCTCGAATGCCTGGAACAAGTCACGGCGGTCGACGACTTCAAAGTCGAGGCTACGGAAAGCTGCCCCGCTGCCGCCGACGGCCAGAACGTAACCCAGCATCGGCGGCTTTGCCAGATCGACCTGCGCGATGCCTACATCTATCGCACCGAGACGGCCGACAAACGCGTCGCTCCGCCCGTCTCTTCGCCGACCACCATGTTCAGCCTATCGCAGCGCTCGCTGCGCGAGTTGAAAGCCGCCGGCCATACCCGTCACCGCTATGTGGAGATCAAAGATGCCTGGCGCGGGCGGGCGCAGCCCTTCGCGCGCAATTATGACGGCGCGCTGACGCGCCAAGCGACCGGGGAGTCCACGCGGATCCTCGTCAACGACACGCCCGTGGAACTGCCGACACTCACCGCCACCGCCTACCCGCACTCGACTATCGAGACGAGCGCACTGATCGTGGACGATGAGCGCTTTCCGCTCTTGCTCGACTATCAGCGGCCAGGCGAGGGATTCGGCGTGCGCTACACCAAGATTTCTTATCCGGACGACGGCAACCTCGAACGGCGCCTGGCGGTCGACAAGCACGTCGATGTGCAGGGCATCTACTTCGATTCCGCCAGCGACCGGCTGCGTGCGGAATCCACTCCCGTGCTCGCCGAAATTGCCGCCGTGCTCGGCAAGAATGCGGGGTGGAAGCTGAGCATCCAGGGGCATACCGACAAGCTCGGTGCCGATGCCGACAACCTCGCGCTGTCACGCCTGCGCGCAGCGGCGGTCAAGTCGGCACTCGTCGAGCGTTACCAAATCAGCGCCGACCGCCTGAGCACCGCGGGCTTCGGCGCGTCGCGGCCGCAAGCCGGCAACGACACGCCGGCCGGGCGTGCCAGAAACCGCCGCGTGGAATTGATCCGCCAGTGATGCCATCTCAAATGCCATCTCAACCTAAGGAGCCTGACATGAACCCTTGTCCTCTGTTATTGGGCACCAGCGCCGGCGGTGCCGTGCTGATTGTGATGGCGGCGCTCGCGGGCTGCGGCGCCGCCAAGCCCCCGCCAGCGCAAGATACCGCAGCGGCGGACCAAGCCGCGGTCGCCGCCGCCGTCGCCCGCGCGCAAAAGCCGGCGGCGAAGGCCTGCGAGATGGTCACCGAAGCGGAGATGTCGAGCATCCTCGGCGTCGCGGTGACGCCGAAAGACCTCACGCACTCGAGCGGCGCGACCGACTGCAAGTGGTCGACACCGTCGGGTTTTCCGGCGGTGGAACTCGAGGTGGACTGGGGCGACGGCGAAGTGGCCATGCGCGCTGCCGCGATGATGAACAAGCGTGAGCCGGGCATCACGAGTCCCTATGATGGGTTGGGCGATCAAGCCATCGCCGTGGGACCGGCCCTCATGATCCAGACGGGCGAGGACTTGATGAAGATGGTCTTCACCGGTGTCACCGACGCACCGGCGAAGGCCCAGAAAATCTTCACTGCCGCCAAGGCGAGGATGTGAGGCGATGCCCATCGCGAGCTGGCGCTCCATAACGTGGCCGCGCGAGCGCTGGGCGTGGGTGTCGATGGCGCTCGGCGCCGGCATCTTGTGGTTCAGCTGCCAGTGGCTGTACTTCGGGCTGGTATCGCGGTGGTGGACGACGACAACCGGCACCGTCACCTATTCGAGCGCGCACGAGAGCCGGCGGTATCGCAGCGTCGACATCCGCTATCGCTACGCCGTGGACGGCCGTGAATACGAGGGCGATCGGTTTCGTTATGGCTATACGACCGCGATGGGGCGCCTGACCTCCATCGAAGTCAGCGCGGCGCAAGCCGCGTATCCCGTCGGCAGCCATCCGCGGGTGTACGTGGACCCGCGCCAACCCGCTCGCTCCGTGCTCGAGCCACGCGCACCTGTCGAGGACCTGCTCTGGGTCGGCGGCGGTCTGATGTTCTTGATGACGCCGTTCGTGCGCACCCGGCGCTCACCGGCGCCGGTGTCCGATTCCACCACGGCCACCGGAGCGACGGGTGTTTCGGAACCGACGACCGCTGCCGAGCCGACGGGCGCTGTGGGGCCGTCGGGTGCTGCCGGCCCGCCCCGACACCGTGGGGCGACGGTGCTGGCGTGGCTCGGCATCCTGACGCTCGGCCTCGGTGCCTATCGGATCGAGCGGGTGATGCGGGCGAAAAATTGGCCGACGACCCCGGGGCATGTGCTCTTTTCCAAAATCACGGTGGGCACGAGTTCCGGAGGCAACCATCAGACTGAAGTGCGCTATGAGTATGTGCTCGACGGGCAGCGCTACGTGGGGTCGGCCTCGCTGGTGGCGGGGCTCGATGAAACGCGCGCACTGATGCGGGCCTATCCCGCCGGAAGCGAGGTTCCAGTTCACTTTGATCCATCGAGCCATGAGCGCTCGCTGCTGGTGACGCAACTCAACTGGCACCATGCCGTGCTGCCGGTGTTCGCAGTGGTTTTTCTGCTCCTCGCCGCCCTGGCAAAAGCCGTTGGGCGGGCGCAGGTACGTGCGCGCGCCGCTGCCGCGTGATGCGTGAGTCCCGCGAACCCAGCGTCCATTGGCCGCCCGACACGGCTAAGCCCATCACGAACGCTAAGGCGATATCGAGTCGTACAACACCCTTGTCGTCGACAGGCTTGTCGGTCATGACCTGCGATTTCACTCGTAAGCCGTTTCTCTCGCTTGGATTGATCGTCACCCAAAAGCTCGAATCGCAAGCATCAGAAAAATAAGGGAAATTTTGGTGGCAGGAGGGAATTGGACCCCCGACACGCGAATTTTCAGCCGGGCTGGCACAGGCACAGGCGGCGACCTCGGGGGGGACCCCGTCTGTGAGACGTCATATGGTAGTATAGATGCTTATATAGCGTTTATGTTCCTAACCGGAGGGAATTCTATGACTGACTCCGTTCGCTGGACGCTCACCATTTCCAAAGAGACCGACGTCACTCTACGAACCTTTCTCGCTCGATCGGGGCTGAAGAAGGGCGACCTTTCCAAGTTTGTCGAGGACGCCGTGCAATGGCGGCTCATGAAACTCAATATCGCCGAGGCGCGCGCGCGCAACGCTCACCTGCGTCCCGAGGAAATCGAGGCCGCCGTTGATCAAGCGCTGAACGAGGTGCGTGCCGATCGCTTCGCTCAATCCGCATAGCTCCGACGGGGCGAGCCGACCATGCGGATCATTCTCGACACGAACATTATCGTGAGCGGCCTCATCTCGGAGCACGGTGCGCCGGCACTGTTACTCAATTCGTGGACGGACAAGGCTTTCAGCCTGGTGACCTCGACCACGCAGATCACGGAACTCCAGTCCGTGACGCATCGACCCAGCGTGCGGCCGCTCCTTACGCCCGCACATGCTGGGCGCTTTATTAACGACCTGCATCGATTCGCAACCATACTCGACCGTTTGCCGGTGGTTGATCGATCTCGTGATCCGAACGATAACTTTTTATTGGCAATGGCCGAAGCGGGTGCAGCTGACTACCTCGTCACCGGCGATAAGCGCGATGTCCTGGCGCTCAGGCGCCACGGCAATACCACCATTTTGACGGCAAAGGAGATGCTTCCGCTTTTGGGTTTAGGGACGATATGAAACACGAAAGTACACTCGTATTAAAGAATTTCGACGAAGCTCACCCGACCGGGCCGCCCTGAGACCGCGAATTGAAGGTCAACTAGAATTGTGGACAAGAAACGCCGAGAGGTCCGCCTCGAGATTCACTTGGCACCCCATATAGGCGTTGTTTGAAGTCGCCGAATTGAACGAAGTCGGAATGTTCGGTGGGGCATCAGGCTCGATTGCGGACGTTGCGCACTCACATCGACAAATTGCAAGAATGGTGGCCAGGGAGGGAATTGAACCCCCGACACGCGGATTTTCAGTCCGCTGCTCTACCAACTGAGCTACCTGGCCGTATCGCGAAGAGCCGCGTATTAAACAGGGCCCGGCCTCCAAGGTCA
>Ga0134126_10008788_pt1 | contig 12712 bp, 13 predicted proteins | sample KB31752_FD_96881 | JGI IMG/M metagenome (GOLD analysis project Ga0134126, IMG submission 96881) | Terrestrial soil microbial communities with excess Nitrogen fertilizer from Kellogg Biological Station, Michigan, USA - KB3-175-2 | ecosystem: Environmental > Terrestrial > Soil > Unclassified ...
AGGCGATGAAATTTGCGAAACCAGTTACGCGGACAGGAAAGGGAAGTATCAGGCACAGAAGGGAATTGTGCTGCCGAAGCTGTAGGAGGCCCGTCGTAGGTCACGCATCGGTTTCCCCGTTGGCGCAATCGCAATAAAGCTTTTCACCGCAAAGGGCGCAAAGGACGCGAAGAGAACGCCGAAAAGGCTCGTTGATAAGAACGGCGCGGAACCCACAGTAAGGAGTTACTGCTGGTTGGGCGGTTCCGAGGTGGGTGGCTGCGGCAAATTAGGGCCATTGACGGGCGCACCGAAGCCGGGATTCTGGTTCTGATTCAGAGTTCCGGGCTGGCCATTCTGCTGCACATTCTGCGCCGCGCCCTGCAAGGGCGGCTGATTTGGCGTCATCAGCAGGCCGCCACGATCGGTGCTGGGGTCGTAGATGAATTGCCACTGGTTATAGTGGTTCTTCTTATTGAATTCGCGGATAGTCTTGTCTTTGTTCAGGCTCGCGACGCCAACAATGGCGCCTCCGCCGAAGACTTGCGGCGCGCCTGTAGGCCCAGCCTTTTGTGATAGAGGCTGCGGCGGAGGCGGCGTGCCGGTGTCTGCTGCGGCTTGCTGGTCGGGATTGGTATTGTCACCCTGATCGCCGGGCTGCGTTCCCGCATTCTGTACCTGCTGCTGATTCTGCGTTCCGGCTATCGCGGTTGGCCCATTGCCGCCGACCACTCCAGCTGCGGCATTTAACGCTCCGGGCGCCCCGGCCTGCTGATTCGCAAGATCGGTGACCGACGTCATTCCTGGTTGCGCGCTATTGAACGACATTTGCACGTCATTCAGGTGGAGCAATTTGAAATCGAGTTCCTTACCGGTTTTCTTGTCCCGATTCATGGGATCTTTGTAGCGCCGGCGCAAGAAGCGGAGATTGTTTGTGCTTTCCAGGTCTTCAATGCGCGTGGGATAACGGCCAAATTTCTTGTAAAAGGCCTTGATGGCGCGGGAGTATTGCACTCCGCGGTGGACCATCTCTTCCTCGCGGTCGCGTTTGACCTGGAACTCCAGGCTGCGTATCGCGCCCAGAAACCCAATCGAAAGCAGAGTGACGAAGAGAAGCAGCACAAGGAGAACGTAGCCGCGCTGCCTTCGCTGGACTTCGTAATCGGGTAATTTGGTAACTGAGTAATTTGACACGACAAATCGATCTATGCGAGGCCGAGTTGGTGGATTGAATAACATCACGGAAAATTACCCAATTACAGAATGGTGTCACCCCTGCGTCAGCGGAATGCTCTGACGATTGTTGCTGAGCACGTCCAGAATCTCGACGGCGTTCTGGGAAATACGAACAACTTTGTAGCGCCGGTCGACGATGTCGCCTTCTTTAGCGATGAACACGTCTTCGCCCTTGGCCAGGAATATGCGTTTAGTGCCGCCGGTCGGAGTGGCGAATCCGTAAAACGTCAGGTTGATTGGCGGCGGGGGTTGCGGTGGCGGCGGACCTTGCGCGACGGGTTGCTGGTCCAGCACTGGGCTCTTGACGATATGCGGTGGCTCGACGAACACTCGGAATATGTTCCTGCCGGTTCCTTCGTATTTGGTGTCTTCACTCTCTTTCAGCAGATCAAGACGGAGGCTGGGATCCATGGAGCGCAGAGCGGCGTTCTTCCCGGTCCCAGGTTTTGCTCGCACGGCGTTTCGCGTTGCAGGCGAGGAACCAAGAGTGGGGTCAGCCGGGCGAGAAGCTGCCGGAGCAGCTGCGCTCGACGACATGCCGCCGAAAAAGCCACCAAACTGGGTGACGATCACGATCAGCAACACCACCCCTAGAGAGACGGCGGCGATTAGTTTTGTCCGGCTTTCTGCGCCTAACTTCACTACACTGGCCTCAAATAAGTTTCGAATTTAATCTGCAGCTTGACCTGTCCGTTTTGTTCCCCGCCGAGCTGCAAGTCCCTGAGGATGAAAAACAATTTGCTGCGCTCCATAGTATTGATGAAGCGCACCAGTTGCAGGTAATCGCCGGAGACGTCAGCTTGAACTTCCACCCGCTGCACACCTTCCAGTTCGGCTTCCTTCTGGTCGTATTTTTCGCTGGAAATCTTGACGCCCGATTCAGAGGCGATCTTGTCCACACTGTTTGAAATTTCGGAATAGCCGGGAGGGAAGCGATCACGGTAGAAGTCGGCGACTTCCTGCTTGGCTTGGGGTATTTTCTTGTCGAGCCCACGCCAGGGAGCGTTTTCGCGCGATTTCAAATCCAGCCAGAGCTGGCGCATTTGCTGCTGCCGGGAAGCTTCAGAACCCGCATACGGAGTGAGCAGCAAGACCACGGCGGCGACGTCGAGGATGAGCAGCGTCCCGACAGCAATTTGCAACCTGGTGCGAGCTTTGCGCAGGTCAGGCATCAGTTCATGCCTCCGCTGGTAGAGCTCTTATCGGGCGTGGGGCTGTAGAGGGCGTCAATTTCAAACTGCACACGGTCGCCGTTCTGGTTTTCGCTTTCGACTTTCTCACTTTGAATCCGGGTCTGCCGGAAGCGGTTTGAGCTTTCCATCTTACGAACGAGATCGAGCGCCTGCTCGCGCGAATCACCACCGACCAGGAGTTTCAGCGAGAGACTATTGTTGTCAACGCTGTTGCCGGGATTAATAGAGAGCACATGCAGGTGCGCAGGCATTACCCGCTCCAGATCTTCAAACACCTTGGTCCAGGAAAACGCTTTCCGTTGGAACAACCCATTCAGGAAACGCGACTGTTCCCGTAACGCCCGATTTTGCGGCTGATTGAGCATGGCTTCAGCCTCGCTCTTTTCGCGGTCGTAGGCGGCAATCTTATCTTTGAGTTTTGAAATCTGCTCGCGGTCATGTCTGCCGCGCACGAATCCGGTGGCGGCCAAAAACACCAGCAACGCCGTAACCATGGATAGCAGAATGAGCCCCGTCAACCAGTAGCCCCAAAACTGCCTTGAATCCTGATACGGCTGCGACGCGAGATTGATATCAATACGCATACTTCAGTTGGCCGAGAGCAGGGCGCCGACTACTCCCGCCATTCTCCACTTAGGGATTGACCCCCCGCCCAGGCCCAGTTGAGATGCGCGAACCAGTTCCTTCACTTCTGCGCCCGTCTGCGAATGCAGGGCCGGGGCCGCACCGGTGAGGTCCGAAATGCCGGCAACAAAAATCTCTTCGATGCTGGTGTTGTAAGTGTCCTGAAAGAACACGACCGAGGGATAAACGTCTTCAGCCAGTTGCTCGCCGCTGATGGTTACACCGCGGGCGTTCTCGAGGGTGCGGAACAACAAAAGATGCCCTTGATCAAGAATGGCGATGCTGGTGGTGCGCGCGTCCACTTTGACTACCAGGGTAGCGCGATCGGCGGAAGCGCCTCCCAGGGCGGCCAGCATCGAAGGCATCACCACTCCAGGGGCGAAGCCGGCATCGCGGAAGGCGCTTTCGTAATCCTCGACAATGCTGTTGAGCGCCACCGCCGCGACTACGCGGGTGGCGCCATTTGCCGTCTGCGCCTGATATGAGACTTTGGCTTTATCGACATCAAAGGGTAATGACTTGCGCAGGCGGAATCGGATTACGCTTTCTGCTTCATCATGCTTGTCCGGCAAGGTTTCAAAGTCGAGCAGTACAACGCGAACGGCGGCGTCGGGCAGCACGGCTACGATATCACGGGAGCGCGCGCCAATATTACCCAGTGCCTCGCGAAGAGCCGAGACCACAGCCTCCCGCTCGCGCAGATTTCCTTCGGTGAGGTCAGGGACTACGCATCCCGGTGAAAGTTCGCTGGTCGAGCAGAGCTCGAGTACCTGACCGGAATCCGCGGCGCGCGCGGCGATCACCCGGTCTTGAGCAATTTCGCAGGCCAGCTTAGGCCTTCCTGTTTGATGATTGCGTTTCATGTATGAATCAGTGGTTAGTTGCTAGTGGTCAGTTGTTAGTTGAAATCAGAATTGGCTTTCGCAACTAGATCTCCTCACAATTTACCGCCGATAGTTCCACGAGCGCCAATTCTTCAGTTCGACTTCGACTCTCAAATTCTCTCTACTCACACTGACAACCGGCCACCAGCTACCGCATCGTCTCAATGAACGTGACCTTGTTGATCTCCTTGAGAGTGGTCATGCCGAGGCGAACTTTGTCGAGCGCCGACTCGCGTAAAAACCGCATGCCTTCTTCGCGCGCCGCCCGACGGATTTCCGAGGTCGGCTTTCTGGCCAGAATCATCTCGCGAATGCGGTCACTCAGATCGAGTAGTTCGTGAATCGCGGTTCGTCCGCGGAAACCGGTACCGGCGCACTCGATGCAGCCCTGCCCTTCGTAGAACGAGACTTTCGACCACTGTTCGGGATCGAGGCCGCTGGCTTCGAGCACTTCCGGCGGATAATGCACCACGGTGCGGCAGGAATTGCAGATCAGCCGTACCAGTCGCTGCGCCAGAATGCAGTTCAGGGCAGAGACGAAATTGTATGGCTCGACTCCCATATTCAGGAATCGGCCAAGCACGTCCACGACGTTGTTGGCGTGGACGGTGGTGAAGACCAGGTGTCCGGTGAGCGCCGACTGAATGGCGATCTGTGCAGTCTCGGTGTCGCGGATTTCACCCACCATGATTTTGTCGGGGTCGTGACGCAAAATCGAACGCAGGCCGCGGGCAAAGGTCAGGCCTTTCTTCTCGTTGACTGGAATCTGGGTAATGCCGCGAATTTGGTATTCAACCGGGTCTTCAATGGTGATGATCTTGTCTTCTTCGGTCTTGATCTCGTTCACGCCGGCGTAAAGTGTTGTGGTTTTCCCGCTGCCCGTGGGACCGGTAACCAGCACCATGCCATAAGGCTCGTTAATGTAACGGCGGAATTTGCGGAGATCGTCTTCGTCGAAGCCGACCACTTCGAGCGTGAGCGAACGAAACTTCTCGCTCATGGATTCTTTATCAAGCACGCGCAGCACGGCGTCTTCGCCGTGGATGGACGGCATGATCGAAACGCGGAAATCGATCGGGCGCTCCGGCTGGCCGTATTTCACGCGGAAGCGTCCGTCCTGCGGTACGCGGCGCTCGGAGATGTCGAGCTCGCTCATGACCTTGATACGAGAAATGATGGTCGAGTGGTGTTCTTTCGCAATCGGGTTCATCGCCTGCGTGAGCACGCCGTCGATTCGGAACTTGATGACCACGGAGTCGTCGCGAGTCTCGATGTGAATGTCGCTGGCACGCCGTTGCAAGGCGGTGAAAATCGTGGTGTCCACGAGCCGAATGATGGGGCTCATGTCGCCTTGCGCGGTCAGCTTGTCAATGGTGATGCTCTCGTCGCCGCCTTCTTCTTCGGTGACAACGTTCAGCGCAAAACCCTCGCTGGCGTCTTCGAGCACCCGTTTTGACTGCTCGGTCTTTTTAAGGATTTCGCTGATCTGGGCCAGCGTGGCAACTTTAGTGACGATCCGCTTATTCAGCAGCAGGCCGATTTCGTCGATCATCATCAGCTGGCTGGGGTCGGCAATGGCGATGGCCAGCTTACCTTCGCGCGTTTCTTCAAGAGGGACGAAGTTATAGCGGAACATTAACCGCGGATCGATCTTTGAAAACAGGTCGTGGTGGAGTTGGAAGTCGCGCAGATCCACGAACTCGCAACGATAGCGCCGGGCAATGTCCTGAGCGCGGGCGAGTTCGTCACCGCTATTGCGGGTGACCGGGGCAGGTTGTCCGTTGCCACCCGCCGGCACTGCCGGTTTTTTCTCTACTGTGCTTGCCATCTGCTTCCGTCCAAATCCCGACTAATGTCAGACTAGTGAATGTTAGACCCCAAACTGAAGATCGGCAGATACAGGGAAATCAGGATTCCGCCGACCACTACCGCCATAAATATCAGAATAAGAGGCTCAATCAGGGCCATGGCCGCACCCAGAGCCGTCTGTACGTCTTCCTCGTAGAACTCAGCCACCGAGTTCAACATGCTGGGCAGAGCGCCAGTTGATTCCCCAACTTCGATCATCTCAACCGACAACTCGGGGAACATCTCCTGCTCTTCCAGACTTTTGGCCAGGGTTTGACCTTCCCGAACCCTGACAACAGCTTCCTGCACGCCCAGCAAGATCTTACGGCTGCTCATGGAGGCCCCGGCGGTTTCAAGGCACGGAACCAAGGGCATGCCTCCCGCCAGCAAGGTTGACAGCATGCGGGAAAACGTAGCTACCTGGTGTTTCAGCAGAATGTCCCCAACCAGCGGCAGGCTGAGGAGGGCGCGGTCAATCGTCTCAGCGCCACGGTCACTAGCCTTCCACCTCCACAACAAGATCACGATCACGATAATTCCGATTACTCCGGCTGGGGCATAACGTTGCGCGTGCGTTCCAATATTCAGCATGAAGAGCGTGATCGCCGGGAGCTGGGCATTCAGGTCTTCGTACAGCTTGGCGAACTGCGGCACCACGTACGTCACCAGGAAAATCAGCATGCAAGTCACAACCGTAATCAGCAGCGCGGGATAAACCAGCGACACCACCAGCTTCTTCTTGAAGGTCAGCGCCAGCCGCTGGAAGCCGATATAGCGGGTCAGCACTTCATCCATGTTCCCAGATTTCTCACCTGCCATTAACGTGGTTGTGTAAATTCTTGGAAAAATGTGTTGTGCGGCGAACGCTTCCGACAGCATCTCTCCGCCCTTGACCCGCTCGCGTACATTCTGCAAAAGCGAGCGGAAGTGACTGTCCTTTTGCCGCTTAATCAGCAGATCGAGCGACCCCAGAATCGGCAGCCCGGCTTTCAACAGGGTCAACAGTTGCTGATTGAACACCAGGAAAGTTGAAGACCGAACCTTTTTGCTGCGCCGTCCTCCGCCAGCAAGTAAGCCCTTGGGCTTCACCCAATAAACCAGGTATCCCTGCTGGGCGAAGCGATCGCGAACTTCAGCCTCCGAGTAACCGGTCTCGACCTGTTGCTGCAGGCGCCCGCGCTCGTCGGCGATTTTTATCAGAAACTCAGCCATTCATCCTCAAAAATACCCGGCTGTCCCACCCAGTCTAGCACTGAAAACTCCCGCTTTTGCCGTTACTTAGGGGGCGGGGTATCGGGGGTAACATCGGCTAAAATCGAAATCCGTATAACCCTATTGGCCGCTCAGATCGTCAATGGTTTCACTCCCTGGCGGGGCGGTGAAGTGAAATTTCGCATCTGTAACCTGAACGTCTTCCTTTTGGTCGCTGAACCGGTATTCCGTGATGGAATCGTCCACGCTCTGAATCAAAATTCGTTCAATCCGGTACTCTGGCGTGATCTCCAGCAGAACGCTCTGAACCCGGTCTTCCATGCCGCGCGGAATTCCGCGGAGCACCGAATCGCCATCTTTCCAGGGGCGCACTTCAGGAGCAAAGGCCAGTCCAGTTAACTCCTTTTCCAGCTTGGTTTTACCAAGCAAGAATGCAAGCGGCGAGCGAAGGTCTTCAAGCTTGCGCATATTTGACTTTCGCACCTGCTTTTCCGCCGGCAAGTATAACCAGGCATCGGTGCCATCGCCGACAAACAGCTTCTCCTCAGGAGAACGGTACTCCCAGCGCATCTTGCCGGGTTTTTTCAGCCACAGCGTACCCGACTCGGTGCGCTCGATTCCGGCACCCTGGTAAATTTCGGTGAACTCGGCCTGGAGCGAATGTAAGCGGTTGTAGTGATTGTCAACCGCGCGAGCGACTGCGTGAACATTAGGCAGTGCCCAAACGGCCCCCGCAAATAACAGGACCGTCGTGGCAACAGCGAAATAGAATTTGGTGGGGAGATTCACTAGGCCTGGATTGTACGTGATGCCTTTGCCAGATTAGATGCGGTTGGGGGTTGCCAAGCGTCAGGCACCCAAGGCCGCCTGGGATAGTAGAGCGCTACGACGTCTCATAAATGGCGTACTGATAAGTTCCTGTGATTTTTTTTAATTCGGGAGTCCCGGCCAGCAACATCTCGAACACCGGATTGGCATAGACGATCATCACCGGTCGGGGGTGTTGTTTCAAAGATGACCGCAAATTCCACAACACCTTGCGGAATCCAGCCTCCGTCAAGGGGTGAAAAAAATAAATCACGAGGGGCTCGGGAGGAAATTCGAATTCAGTGGCATCGCCGCAGATGGTTTCGAGCGGCAGGGCGCGTCCGTGAACTTTCGTGAATTTGCGAATATTTTCTTCGGCAATCTGGTTCAGTTCGGGTAAGAGCTCGATTCCGACGATGCGCTGAAACGGGAACTCAGATGCGAGCAACAAAGCTCTTCCTTTGCCGGAACCAATATCAATGAACGTGTACTGGCTGAAATCACTGGCCACGCTGCTGAGGATCTCGCGGAAAATTTCCGCTTCAATCGGCTGATACGAAGAATTCAGCAGGCCGATCAGCCGCGCGCGCCAGCCGACGTTGGCGCTGGTCGTATCCACGCGATAATCCCAGTCGTATCCTGCGTCTCCGAAGCGCTGCCGTTTGCGGTCGGGAAGGGAATCGCGGACAAATTCGCGGGCAACATCTGCTAAACGACGCAATCGAACTCCGGCACGGGCCTCTTCAGGCTGTTCGCGCCACCAAACTTTAATGGCGGAGAGAATGGTGGGTTTACGGGGAGTCAAATGAGTATGTTCGAAGCGTAAGCCGCTCAAACGATCCATCGGAGCTGAACCAAATCGAAGGGACGTTGAGCGCCGATTGTGAGTGCCCAAAAGCGAGTCCCAGTCGCAAGCTTATCTTACTTTGCAGGTTTGCTTTTCAAGATGTCGCTGGGAACGTAACCTGGCGGAAGACCCTTCACGATAAAAGGCAGATCATCGGGATTACTCACGATTACCTTACCGCCGGGTTCGAGTTTGTACTCATGCCCCGTGGGATCGACAGGAATACCTTTGAGCAGGCCGGCGACAACCATGTCGCGAAAGCTCAGGGGAAATACTTTGAACTTTTGCTTGTAAACCTCGGCCAGGTGCTCGAGGGCGGTTACATCCTGGTCCACCTTGAGGGCGCGCAAGTGAAGCAGCGCGTTTTCGCGAATATCTTTGTCGGATGAATCTTCATAAGTGGTGGTCCACATCATGCGTGCGGTCTCGATGTCACCGCCATGTTCAGCCATGCGGGCTGCCAGCATCTTCAGAACGGGGTGGGCATTCGGCAATTCCGATCCGCGCAAAAAGGCGTCGGCAGCTGCGGAATAATTTTTCTGGTCGTAGTGAATGAAGCCGAGGTCGTAATAGAGATGCCAGTTGTCAGGATTCTCGCGAATGCCGTATTCGACCAACTCGACTGCGCGGTCGGGGAGCCCGGCGCCCATAGGTGGTTTGGACGAAAGAAATGTACCGCCGAATTCGTAGGTGCGAGTCAGTTTTGGGTCCAGTTGAGCGGTCAGATTCAACAAGGGCCAGAGCAACTTGTACTCTCCACCGCCGTCCCGGTGCATGGCCCCGTAGTACTGGACCACACGCGTCCAGTAAATATCGGCGAGCAAGCCGTCGTATCCGAGACTGAGCCGCTTCAGCAATTTCGGTGAGGTCACGTAAAGGGCCTCGTCCAAAGTCGCAGTGGAGCGAATCTGATCGATGCGCCAAAGCAGCAGCGTGGAGGCGGCGAGAGAAAAAACAAGGGTTGCACTCGCTGCGGCTGCGATTCGCTGCGTGCGTTTCATTTCAGGTTCCGGCGTTCGAAGATCAACGCTGTGGCGCTCAATACGGCCAGCGTGTACAACACGGCGTAGGCAGTGTTGTAGGCGATGAGTTGCCGGCTCACGCTAACTTGATGGGCCACCTGGCTGACCACATTCAGCGCAGAAAAGTTGGGGACCAGGTAGGCCGCGCCAGTAGCCAGCCAACGCGCGATGCCATGACTCAGGCGGGCGAATCCGCGCAGATCTTCGGCGAAGCTGCCAATCACAAATAACGAAAATGCGAACACTGCTGAAAGCAGCGGCGAAGAAAATGAAGAGAAAAGCAGCGCCAGGGCGGTAAGGATCACGAACTGCAGAATGATGAAATAGAGCGCGACCAGCACGCCGGCGTCGGCGTGAGTCAGATGGTGCGACACATAGAGCAACGCGATAAAGACGCCGATGGCCATGAAGAAGGTGTTGACCACCAGCGTTCCCGATAATCCAAAAAACTTTCCCGCGATAAATTCCCACCGCCGCACCGGGCGCGAAAGCACGGTATACAGAGTACGTTTGTCGATTTCCTTCGAGACCAGGCCGATACCGATGAAAATGGCAATCACGAGCCCGAACAGCGAAATTGCAGTCAGGCCGAGATTGATGACCACGAGTCGTTCAATGCCGATCGAAATCTGTCCGACTAACACAGCGGCGCCAGACATGAGCAGCGCGAACGCAATCAGGTTATAGAGCACCCGATCGCGCACGGCTTCGCGAAAGGTATTGGACGCAATATGCCAGATCCGGGAGCTCATCGTGCAACCACCTCTTCAGGTGACGGTTTCAGCTGCGCCATGAAATAGTCTTCGAGCGACACACGCACGGGTGTGACCGAGATAAGGCGCAAGGTTTCGCGCCGCACCGCTTCGATGGCGGCGTCCTGGTGTTGCTCAGAGATGATGGCGCGGGTGGTGTCTCCGGCAACGTGAGTCTCTGCGCCAAGCGATTTGATGGCCGCGGGCACGCTGGTCCCTTGCCAGACAATTTCGACTTTACCGCGCACGCCCGATGTCAGCTCCGCCACTGCCCCTACGCCGCGAAGTTGGCCGAGATTGATCACCGCGACGCGGTCGCAAAGAGCCTCTGCGTCGGACAGGATATGCGTGGAAAAGAAAACCGTCTTGCCCTCGGCTTTAAGTTGTTCAATCAGGCTCCGAACTTCGCGCCGGCCCATGGGGTCAAGTCCGGACATGGGTTCGTCCAGGAAAACGACTTTCGGATCATGCAAAATCGCCTGGGCGATGCCCGCACGCTGCAACATGCCTTTGGAAAATTTTCTTAGCTGGACATCAGTGGCATCCCGCAGGCCAACCCGCTCCAAAGTTGAATCGACTTTTCGTGGCAGTTGGCGCGAATCGACGCCCGAAAGCTGCCCGTAATAGGTAAGGAGTTCGCGCGCGGTGAGATAGTCGTAGAAGTAAGGCTGCTCGGGCAAAAAGCCGATCTGTGCTTTCATGCGCGGATCATCGAGGTCCATGCCCAGGATCCGAGCGCCACCGCCGGAGGGGAATACCAGCCCCATGAGCATCTTCAGCGTGGTGGTTTTTCCAGCACCATTGGGCCCCAAGAAACCGAAGATCTCGCCATCTTCAATCGCGAGGTGCAAAGGATGCAAGGCCCGCTTGGGCCGTTTGCGCCAAAAACCTACGCTGTAGGTTTTCTCCAGGCCGAGAATTTCGATTGCAGCCACGTAAAAATTATAAACAGGGTTTGATCGTCGGCAACATTACTGCCGTGTTATGAATTCGATTTCCCCCTCGTACAAGGGGTAGTTTCACTGAAGAACCGTCATCGCGGAGCAGGCCGCCGCGGTGGTCGGAGGTTTCGAATTTCCATCGGGAACCGAAAATCGGATCACCGCGTCTTCCAGGGAGCAGAAGTCGCGTGACCCGGTCTTATTGAAAATTCCAGCCGAGGCGCCAGCCACGTACCCAGTTGTGACGCCGCCGGCATCTCTGGACGTCGGCGAAACCGCGAACCAATACCCAGCGCGAGTGTGAGCTGAATTGTCCGCGCTTGCCAGAGCGCCTTCGATCAGGCATGCGTGGGCTGAGCTGGGCGGTTTTTCTTTCGCCTCGCACTTGCCGTCGCGCGATTCCGGTCCGAGTGCTTGCATCGAGCTCGCAAAGCCCAGAGTCGGAAATGCCGTCTGATAGGTGACTTCAGCTTTGTTGATCTTAGCGAGAGACTCTATAGCAGCAGTCTCGTTGGCGGCGATCTGCGACCGCAGCAGATTGGGTAATGCGATTGCAGCCAGCAGAATAATTAGGACAACAACGATCAGCAGTTCTGCGAGTGTGAAGCCGCTATCCTCGCGCGTCGAATCGGGCATTCTGAACTCGGATGAACAATGCAATATCAAATTAGCGGACCTGGAACAATTTGCTTCGCGAATGCTGCAATCCCTTCCTTTAGAGTAGTGCGCGGCAATCAACCTAGATTGCGCCCTACTCCTCCAATAAATGGTTTACCGCGCCGACCGTCGCCGTCCAATCTCTTGATAATGTCTGCGCCTGGTCAAGGGCAGCTTGCGCCTCCTGACGTCTCCCGGCTTTAGATAACGCTTGCGCGAGCAGAAGGTATTCGGGGCCGGCAGGCTCTACTTTCACCGCCTGTGAATAGTACTCAGACGCGTGCGACATGTCACCTTGCTTCTGTGCGATCAATCCTAATCCGATCCAGGCATATTTGTTTCCCGGCAGCAAGCTAAGAGCGGATTCATAGCTCTGCCGCGCCTGCGGAAAATCCCCTGCGTTCCGATAGATAGATCCCAGGTTCCCAAACGCGGAGGCACGCAGAGCGGGATCGGTGGAAAGCCGTAACGCGGCTCTATAGTGCTCCACTGCGGCCTGCGGACGGCCTTGCTGTTTGTCGCAAATTCCAAGATCAAGCTGGCTGAAGGCATCGGTGGGGTCGATTGCTTCCGAAGCCCGCAAGTGCGCAATCGCTTCTGGAATTCTTCCCTGATTTATAAATTCGGCGCCCAGGCTGTCGTGGGCCATGGTGTTACGGTCGTTGATAGTAATCTCATGCGTCCAGAGGGAAACCGTATTTCTCCAATAA
>Ga0134126_10008790_pt1 | contig 12711 bp, 13 predicted proteins | sample KB31752_FD_96881 | JGI IMG/M metagenome (GOLD analysis project Ga0134126, IMG submission 96881) | Terrestrial soil microbial communities with excess Nitrogen fertilizer from Kellogg Biological Station, Michigan, USA - KB3-175-2 | ecosystem: Environmental > Terrestrial > Soil > Unclassified ...
CCGGGATTTGTCGAATTTGACCATGGGCTTTTCCGAAAAGGCGGCGGACTATCGCCTTTCGGCCCCCGCTCCATCAAGCCACTTCTGCTGCATAGCGGGCAGCGCGTCGTGGCCGAAGCTTTCTTCCCCCGCATCGCGGAGCGATTGGCGGGGGATTGAGGCGCACGGCCAAGGTGCGCCGAACGTCTTCCGAGGGTTTATCCGAGGAAGACAGATGGGGGTAATGAATAACCAGAAGAAAAAACCCCGGAAGCGAGGCTTCCGGGGCCAGATTCACGTACGTACCGCCTGTTCAGCGATAATAGTAGTGACGGCGGCCATAGCTGTCGCGGTACGAATAGCGATGACGGCAGTCATTGCTGCGGGCGATCGCGTTGCCCGCGAAGCCGCCGGCCACGCCGCCGACCACCGCGCCCACGATGCTGTGGGAAGCGAGACCGCCAACCAGAGCGCCGCCGCCCGCGCCCAACGCGCTTGCAGTATCATGGGAATGGCCGCTGCAAGCGTCAGCGAAAGCCGTGGTAGTACCGGCGCCAAGAACGATCAGGCAGGCGGCGGCGATTTTGCCAATGCGTTTCATCTCTTCCTCCTTGACCCTTCGAGGGACACAAAGGGAAACGTAAAAAACAAACGAATGTTCCCTGCGCGCTTAGCATTCGCTAAGCGTGGCAGGATTCAGGCAGGTTCCTTGGCGCGAATCGGGTAGTCGGTGTACCCCTTGGCGCCCCCCGCGAAGCCCGCAGGCTACAACTGCGTACCGATCGGGGTCTTTAAAAGGCCAGCGCGTCTGGTCCCGACTTTCTTCCCCTGCGTGGCGGACAGATGGGGGCAATCAAGAAATGGCCAACCGGGCCACAGCTTCCTTGAGGCGGGTCGCCAGCGCCGCCGCCTCGGCGCGTTTCTCGCGCTGTTCGTTCAGCACGTCTTCCGGCGCGCGGGAGACGAATTGCTCATTGGACAATTTGGCGTCGAACCGGGCGATCTCGTCTTCGGCTTTCTTCAATTCCTTTTCCAAGCGGGCTCGCTCCCTGGCGAAGTCGATCACATCGCCCAGAGGCAAAGCCGCCACTGCCTCGCCGATCACGAATTGCGCGGAGCCGGAGGGTATGACATCGGCAGTGCCCGACTGTTCCAGCCGCGCCAGGGTTTCGATCACGCCCTTGTTGCGGGAAAGCCTTGCAGCGCTTTCAGGCGAGGCCGAGGTGAGCGCCAGCGCGATCTTGGCCACGGCCGGGACGTTCATTTCCGAGCGTACCGAGCGAATGCCTTTGACCAGATCGATCACCCAATGCATCTCCGCCACTGCCGCCTGGTTTTCCGGCAACGACAATTTCGGCCAACCCGCCTCGATCAGCAGCGTCTCGCGCTTGTCCGGCGCAGTCACGGCCCAGAGCTCCTCGGTGATGAACGGCATGAAAGGATGCAGGAGCTTGACGATCTGATCGCGCGCCCAGGCGGCGGTGGCGCGGGTCTCGGCTTTCGCTGCCTCGTCCGCGCCGCTGAACAGGGGCTTGGCGAATTCCAGATACCAGTCGCAGAACACGTCCCAGACGAAATGATAGGCCGCTGCCGCCGCCTCGTTGGAGCGCAACGCTTCCAGCCCAGCGGTCACGTCAGCCGCCGCGCGCGCGGTTTCCGTCACGATCCAGCGATTGACAGTCTGTTTCACGGAGGCCGGATCGAAGCCCGGGACAGTGACGCAGCCGTTCATTTCGCAGAAGCGCGCCGCGTTCCACAATTTGGTGCCGAAATTGCGTCCCGCCTCCACCCGCGTGGGGCCGATGCGCATGTCGCGGTTCTGGCCCGCTGCCAGCGCCAAAGTGAAACGCAAAGCGTCAGCGCCGAATTCGTCGATCAGGGTGAGCGGGTCCACCACATTGCCCTTGGTCTTGGACATTTTGGCGCCCTGCTCGTCCAGGACGCGGTTGTGAATCAGCACCGTCCGAAACGGCACATCGTCCATGAAATGGGTACCCATCATCATCATCCGCGCCACCCAGAAAAAGATGATGTCGAAACCCGTCACCAGCACGGAGGTGGGATAGAAGCGGGCAAGCTCCGGCGTCTTGTCCGGCCAGCCCAAGGTTGAGAAAGGCCAAAGCGCCGACGAGAACCAGGTATCCAGCACATCCGGATCGCGTGTGAGGGCCTTGTCGCCCGCTTGCGCGCGCGCCTCGTCTTCGGTTTCGGCACAATAGATTTTGCCGTCGGCGTCATACCAGACCGGAATCTGATGGCCCCACCAGAGCTGGCGGCTGATGCACCAGGGCCGGATGTTTCTCAGCCAGCCGAAGAACACGTTGGTCCAATTGTCGGGGACGAATTTCGTTTGGCCCTTCTCCACGGCGGCAATCGCCTTGGCCGCCAGCGGTTCGACATTCAGGTACCATTGCTCGGTCAGGAGCGGTTCCAGCACCACCGTCCGGGTTTTTTCGTCATGGGGCACGGCATGGGTAATGGGCTCGACATGACCCAAGAGGCGCGCCGCGTCCAGATCGGCGACGATCTTTTTCCGCGCCGCCTCGCGCGACAGACCGCGATAAGGCGCGGGCACGTCGTTGCTGAGCGTTCCGTCCTTGTTGAGGATGTTGATCATCGGAAGCTTGTGGCGCTTGCCGACTTCGAAATCGTTGAAATCGTGCGCAGGCGTGATCTTGACCGCGCCGGTGCCTTTTTCCGGATCGGAATAGTCGTCGGCGATGATGGGGATCAGCCGTCCGGTGAGCGGCAGCATGGCCATCTTGCCCACCAGCGCCTTGTAGCGCGGGTCATCGGGATGCACCGCGACGGCGGTATCGCCCAGCATGGTCTCTGGCCTGGTGGTGGCGACAGTGATGAATTTCCCCGGCATGTCCTCGATGGGATAGCGCACATGCCAGAGATGACCCTTGATCTCGATATTCTCGACTTCCAGGTCGCTCACCGCGGTCTGCAGCCGCGGGTCCCAGTTCACCAGCCGCTTGTCCTTGTAGATCAGGCCTTGGGCGTAGAGTTCGACAAAGACTTTCACCACTGCGCGGGAAAGCCCCTCGTCCATGGTGAAGCGTTCGCGGCTCCAGTCGGCGCTGGCGCCCAACCGGCGCAATTGCTCGGTGATGGCGCCGCCCGACTCCGCTTTCCATTTCCAAATCTCGGCCAGGAATTTCTCCCGCCCCAGTCCGATGCGGCTCATCTGCCGCTCCGCCAATTGCCGCTCGACAATCAACTGGGTGGCGATGCCGGCATGATCGGTGCCGGGCTGCCAAAGCACGTCCTTGCCGCGCATGCGCTCAAAGCGCGCCAGCATGTCCTGGAGCGTGTTGTTGAGGGCGTGGCCGATATGCAGCCGCCCGGTGATATTGGGCGGCGGGATGACAATGGAAAAAGACTCGGCATTGGGCCGCCGTCCGGCGCGGAAGGCGCCGGATTCCACCCAGAGCGCATAAATGCGCCCCTCCACGTCCTTGGGAGAAAACGTCTTGTCGAGCATCGGAAACGAGGCTTTTGGGCTTTTTTAGGCGGCGGTCAAGCCCCGGCGGCAGGGCCGCAACAATCGGGCCTGATTACCGGCGGGTGCGGACTTTTACGATCCGCTCGACCTCGCCCCGTACCGCGTTTTCAAGCAGAGCGGGGAAATTCTCGTCCATCCATTCGCGGATAAGAGGTTTCATGCGCTCGATCACCAGCCCGGAATTGTCATCCAGATATTTCTCCAGCACCGGCTCGAAGCTTTCGCGGACCGCGCGCGCGAACACGCTTTCCACGCTGGAGCCATCCGCCGCCATGGGCGCGCGTTCCGCACGCGGATATTGGGGTTCCGCTTCGTCGGGAATGGAGTCGAACGTGTCCTCCATCGCCTGACGCGTTCGGTCGGAGAATATATCGTTGTCGGCGGCAGGCGCCGGTTCGCGCGCCGTGATGGGCTCGAACACGATCTCTTCGGTCTTCTCTTCCACCGGCTCCGGCGAGGGTGGCGGCGGAGCGGGCTCCGGCTCGGCCTCGACCAGTTCCTGGGTCAGCTCCAGAACTTCCATTTCGGGCTGTTTGACCGGTTCCGGAGCTGGGGCGGGAGCCGGAGCGTGTGTCGCTGCCGGGGCAGGCGCGGGTTTGGGAGCGGGCGCGGCAGGAGCGGCTTCAGGGAGATTGTCCTCGGAGATGATCTTGCGAATGGAGGCAAGGATCTCCTCCATGGTCGGTTCATGCTGAGGACTGGACATGGTCAAACTCCCAACCGGCCGTGATTTGGCCCCTGCCAAAACCTAGGCCAGCAAAGGGTCGAAGGCAAAGGCAAGTTCGGCCTTTCCCACCGTACAGGGATGATTCTCAACAGAATCCGAACGGATTAGAAGATGAAGCCGAGGTGCTTCTTGAAGCCGGCCAGAAGCGGCACGGTGGCGTCGAATCCGGCGCGCCGTCCCACTTGGCCATGCTCCTTGACGTAGAGCACGGCGCGTCCCTGCGGACCCGATTGTTCGAAGGTGACCAGGCGGCCGCCTTCCTCCAACTGGGACAGGAGGTCCGTGGGCTTGGTTTCGATCGCGCCATTCATGAAGATCACGTCGTAAAAGCCGCCGGCCTTGAAGCCTTCGATCAAGGCGCCTTGGGTCACCTGGATATTGAGCTCGCGTTCCAGAAGGCCGGAGGCCAGGCGCACCAGGTCGGCGTCCTGTTCCAGCGCCACCACATCCTTGGCCAGCCGGGCGAGGATCGCGGCCGAGTAACCGCTGCCGCAGCCCACATCCAGCACATGGTCCTCGGCGGTGATTTCCGCCATTTGCAGCCCCTTGGCAAAGCTCCTTGGGTCGAGCAGATAACGGCCCGGCGCGATCTCGACCGGCACGTCGGCATAGGCCAGCGCCTTTTTGGCCGATGGCACGAACCGCTCCCGCTCCACCGCGCCCAAGGCGGCATGGATGCGCATGTCGGTCACGTCATTGGTGCGGATCTGCGCTTCAATCATATTGAAGCGGGCGGTGTTGAGCATGAAGCGGCCCGGAACGAGGAATCGCTTGGGTTATAGGGGCGGGTCGGAACGGAGACAACGGCTCGCGCTTTTACCCCCGATCTCCCAAGTGACAAGCCGGGGCTCGGCTGTTAAAGACGCCGTCCACTCAGCCGATTTTCCTGCCAAAAGGCCACGTGGCGGAGTGGTGACGCAGCGGACTGCAAATCCGCGAACCCCGGTTCAATTCCGGGCGTGGCCTCCATTTTTCCGAAAGTTCCAGAAAAGCTGGCGTGGTTAAGCACTTGTTAACCCTCGGCGTGCATCATGCGGCTGTCTTCCTTGAAGACACCCCACCATTACCCAACGCCTTGGGGCCGGGCTCAAAACCCGGCCTCATTTTTTTGTGCATGGCGGTCCGCGAAGGCGGGAGAAGACGTGCGAAATTTCTGCTGGTTTTGCCAAAGGGGACGCGCTAGACACCCCGTCCTGTTCCTCGGTAGCTCAGTGGTAGAGCAACCGGCTGTTAACCGGTTGGTCGCTGGTTCGATCCCGGCCCGGGGAGCCATCTAGCTTTCGTTAGCGAGCGAAGCGAGCTTACGAAAGCTGATGTCCTCGGGCTTGACCCGAGGACCCATCTTCCTGCCTTCCGCCGGTATCCTGGGCCCTCCGCCTTCGCGGAGGGTGGCAGGTTTTCTAGGCGCTTGCGCGCCAAGAAGACCTAGCCAGTTCGATCCCGGCCCGGGGAGCCACCTAGTTTTTCTTAGTGAGCAAAGCGAGCTTAGAAAAACTGGTGTCCCCGCGAAGGCGGGGACCCAGAATCCCGGGCTTGACCGGCGGACCCATTCTTCAATCTGCACCGCTCTCGTTCTACTGGATTCCAGCCTGGGGCAGCCATTTCTCAATTAAGTCCATTGCCTTACGAGCCCTTCTTCGACCGAGGCCTGCCACCAATGCGGGCGCGGCTGTTCGCTTCGGGCCTCAATCATCTAAAAATTTGCCAGGCCAAATGTCGGCCTCGGACCTTTTGGTCCGTCGTTCCGGTGCCAGGCCGACCGGGCCGGCTCTAACCAAGGAGACAGACGATGCGCGTGATGGTGATGGTGAAGGCCACCAAGGACAGCGAAAAGGGTTTTGCCCACTCGCCCGAAGAATTGAAGATGTTCGAGGCCATGGGCAAGTTCAATGACGCGCTGACCAAGGCCGGCATCCTGGTTCACGCCGGCGGCCAGATGCTCGCCGCGGGACTCAAACCTTCCTCGAACGGCAAGCGCATTGCGTTCGATGGGACAAGTCGTCTGGTCATCGATGGCCCCTTCGCCGAGACCAAGGAACTGGTCGCCGGCTTCTGGGTCTGGGACGTCAAGGACATGGATGAAGCCGTCACCTGGGTAAAGCGCTGTCCCAATCCCATGCCCGGCCCCAGCGAGATCGAAATCCGGCCCTTCTATGAGGCGGCTGACTTGCCGGATGCTTGACCGGCGGCGCGGAACCCCATCAAGTCCACCTATGCTGTCTCGGATTCCCGGCTTGGGCGCTTTGGGGGGCGCCGGATTCCTTCTTCTTTTCGCGTGCGCGGCGGATGCCGCCGGCGTCCCACCCGCGCTCACGCATTTCCAGCCGAATTTCAACGCCGCGCTTGCCCAGCACCATATCGTGGGCGGCGCGTTCGGCTTTGAGCATGCGGGCGATCCCCCGACGGAGTTCTATTTCGGCGACGCCCGCCGCGAGACGCATCTGAAGATCGACGCGCGCACCGCCTATAACTGGGCCTCGATCACCAAGACGATGACGGCCATCGCCATCCTGCAACTGCGCGATCGGGGGCTTCTGTCCTTGGACGATCCGGCGGTGCGCTATGTGCCGGAGCTGCGCCAGGTCCATGACACATTCGGGCCGGTGGACGACATCACCATCCGCGATCTGCTCAACCATAGCGCCGGATTCCGCAATCCCACCTGGCCGTGGGATTGCGACGCCACGCCCAAATGCGACTGGCAGCCTTTCGAACCCACGCGCTGGGCCCAAGTCGAGGCCATGCTGCCGTTTACCGATGTCGCCTTCAAACCGGGCTCGCGCTGGAGCTATTCCAATCTCGGCTATGTCTTCCTGGGTCAGGTGATCGAGCGGCTTACCGGCGATGATTACGAAGTCTATGTCACCAAGAATGTCCTGATGCCCTTGGGCATGACCTCAAGCTATTTCGACAAGGCGCCCTATTTCCTGGAGCGCGATGTCTCGGAAAGCTTTTTGCGCGCGGGCGATACGATCACGCCCCAGCCGTTCAATTTCGACAGCGGGATCACCACCTCCAACAGCGGCCTGAAGGCGCCTCTCTCCGACATGCTCAAATATGAGCGCTTCCTGATCGGCGATCCGCACAAGGACATTTATGACCAGGTGCTGAAACGGAGTTCGCTGGAGGAAGCCTGGAAGGGCACGCTGCCCACCGGTGGGGCCGACATGCCCACCAGCTATACCGGCGGCCCGAACGGCACGGTGCCGATGATGGGGCTGGGCTTTTTTGTGCTTAATGTGAATGGCCACCGCTATGTCTATCACGACGGCGACCAGGGCGGTTTCACCGCCGAATTGATGATCGATCCCGACCGGCACAGCGGCAGCATCATCATGTCCAACACCACCGATACCGGCACGCCGACCGAAACCACCCATGTGGATCCTAACGCTGCGCCAGATCCCAAAACCGACCTGCGCATGACCTTGCGGGATGTGCTGATCCGCGACGTGTTTCCATCTGCTCAGTAACTCAGGTCCGCCTCCCCTGCGCATGCGAAGCATGCTGGCGGGGGAGGTGGCCGTAGCAGCGCTTGCGATGCGAAGGCCGGAGGGGGCGATCAGAAAACGACGGTCTCCTTCATCACCTGAATGGCGCAGATGATGTGATAAAAAGAGCTGGCGGGCGAAGGCTCTTCGACAAAGTTGCCGTCGGGCAGCATGCGGTCGCGCCACAATCCCGGCAAGGGCGTCTCCAGATAACGCCACAAGGTTTTGGCCGCCGCCAAAGCTTCGCGGCGATAATGCAGGCGTGCGGCGCCCTCAGATGCCGCCATGAACGCCAGCGCCGATTTAAGCCGCTCGGTTTGCGGCCAAAGCCGCGCGGTGGGACGAACGGGGCGGAATTCCTCGTCAAGTTCGTCCATGGCGACGCCGCGTTCCCTGTCCACGCCTTTGCTGCCGATCTCGAACAGGCGGCGCGCGGCTTTGTCCGCGGCCGGATCGCCGCGGAGCTTCGCCCAGCGGCCGAGTAGCCATGCCCATTCGAATTGATGCCCCGGTTCAACCGAGCGCCCTGCCGCGCCGGTAACCGGATGCCATTGCGCATCATAGAATTCCCGGATAGCGCCATTTGTATCCATCAGGCAGGTAAGGCCCAACCGGGCCGTCTCATCCGCCGCGGAATCCCACACTCCGCCGGGCTCGACCGCCGCCCATGCCAATGCGGCCTCCAAGAAATGCATGTGCGGATTGGATTGAAAGACTTGCGCCGCGGATTCCCTGAAACCACCCGCCGGATTGCGGCGCGTGGCGACGGTCGCGCGGTAAATGAGATGCGCAGCGTCGCGCAGGTCCGCGCGCGCCGGAAAATGCTTGCTGGCTTCCGCTAGGGCGAGGAGAAGAAAAGTCTGATCATAGAGCGTGGCGGTTTCGTCCAGCACCTGGCCATCGCCGGCGATCAAGGTGGGAAGCTGGCCGTCAGGACGGCGGTGCGACAGGGCGAAATCAAGACCCAGACGCACGCTTTCCGCCCAGGAGCCTTGCCAGCCCATCGTGCCGGCGAGCGCGAAGACCCAACACTGCCGTCCCTGCACGCGGCCGCGTTTCGGGCCGGGCACGGAGCATCCCCGCAAATCCACCACGTCAAAAAAGCCGCCACTTGTGCGGTCCAGTCCCTTATCCGCCCACAGCGGCAAGGCGTGACCCATCAGCCAGCGCTCGAAGCGCCCGACCAGCGCCGGGAATTCGTCTGATGTGGAATTGTCTGTCATGCCGAAACGATGGCCGAAATATCCTCTAAGGGCGCGCGTTTGGTTTCCGGAAAGAAAAACAACACCACGACGAATTGCAAGACCACCATGGCGGCAAAAAACAGGAACGGCGCGCCTTTGGAATAGGCCGCGACTACGGGGAAATAGGTCACGATGATCGCGTCCATCGCCCAATGGGTGGAGGTCCCCAGGCTTTGGCCCAGTGCCCGAACCTCAGTGGGAAAGACTTCCGCGATATAGACCCAGATCACCGCCCCTTGCGAAAAAGCGAAGGAAGCGATGAAACCGATCAGCATCCAGAGCAACAGATTCTGGTGCTGGCCGGTGAGCATGATCGCGGCAGTACCCACCAAAGTGACGAATAGGCCCACCGACCCGATCAGGAGCAGCGCCTTGCGCCCTGCTCGGTCGATCAAATAAAGGGCCGGGATCGTAAACAGAAGATTGGTGGCGCCGATCATCACCGATTGCAGATCCGATGACGTCTTGCTGAAACCCGCCGCCGTGAAGATATCGTTGATGTAATAAAGAATGGCGTTGATGCCGGCGAGCTGGTTGAAGGCGGCGATGGCGAACGCCAGGAAAATGGGCTTGCGGTATTTGACCCAGTTCGCGCGCCAATCCGCGCCGGAGACCGGGACCGGATTGAGTGCCGCCTTTTCTTCGCGGGCGCTGGCCTCCGGCGCGATGCGGCGGAAGATAGTCCGCGCCTCTTCCCGGCGCCCTTTCAGCGCCAGCCAGCGTGGAGAATTGGGGATGGTGAACAGCATCGCGAACAGCACCGCGCCCGGCCAGAACGCGATGCTGAATTTCCAGCGCCATTCATCCGCGCCCAGATGCAGTGTGCCGATCAGGTAATTGCTCAGATAGGCGACCAGGATTCCGAAGGTGATGTTGAACTGGAACATGCCGACCATGGCGCCGCGCCAGCGCGGCGGGGCGATCTCGGTCATATAGACCGGCGCCAGCACGGTGGAGGCGCCGATGGCAAGGCCCGCCAGCACACGAAAAACGACCAACGCTTGCCAATTCCACGCCAGGGCGCAGCCCGCCGCCGACACGACATAGAGCATTCCGATCGCTTTTAGGCATTGCCGCGCGCCGAAACGATTGCCCGGCACGCCGGCCAGAAGCGCCCCCGGCAAGGTGCCCCACAGCGCGCTGGAAACGGTGAAGCCCAGCCAAGCTGGAGAAAGCTGATAGGTTTGGCGCAACTGGCCAGTGACGCCCGCTATGACCGCGGTGTCGAAACCGAACAAAAGGCCGGCCAGCGCGCCCACCAGCACGCCGCGAATGACGATGGCGTTCATGGCTTCAGCCCCCGGTCACACCCCGGAAGTACGATGCCAAGAAAAAGAGGTGTTGTCAGCTAGCCAGTGTCGCGGTTTCGAAGTTCGCATTCATTTGATATCGGGCTTTGGCGAACTTCGAAACCAAAGCGACACTGGGAATCAATATTTGCTAGTGTCCTTTCGATTCTGAAATTCGCTAAGGCTCAATATCAGTGTCCGGCGAATTTCAGAATCGGGACACTAGCCCGGAAGACTGTCGCTGGGCGTGGCCATGGCGTTTTCACGCTTGACATGCAGTACCCGTCGTTCGCCCTCCCACACTTCCACGGCGTTTCGCCCACACAGTCGCTCGGCAATATCCAGCGCCGCAAGATCATCGGTGCAGGCATGAACTTCGCTCTGCGCGACGGCGCCGCCATCCAGCAGCAGATCGAAGCGATAATGTCCCATGAGAAACTCCTTTTATGAAATGAGGAGCTGCCTCTGAAGGGCGTCCTTCGGTACGAGCAAAAGACTAGACGCCGCGCCGCAAGGAATTATGGCAATGGCAAAATAAATATCGTTGTGATTTACAAGGATTGAGCCACGAAAAAAGGCTGGATTGCGGCAATGGATCCGGAAGAGCGCAAGAATCTCATAGTGCTTGGCACGGTGTTGGGTTTGATCGCGCTCTGCCTTTTTGTTCTGCATCTTTATTCCAGGAACACCGCGTTGGAGCGCTGCGTGGAGGAAGGCCGTCACAATTGCCTGCCAATTCCCGGGCCCAACAGTTAACCCCGCCCGCGATAAGGCGAAACGCCGGTATCGGGCAGCCACACATCCTTGGGTAATTTTCCCGTCTGCCAGAAAATATCGATGGGCATGCCGCCGCGCGGATACCAATAGCCGGCGATGCGCAGATACTTGGGTCTGATGGCCGTCGCGATACGCTTGGCGATGGTAATGGTGGTGGCTTCGTGAAAGCCGCTGGCATTGCGGAAGCTGGTGAGAAACAGCTTCAGTGATTTGGACTCGATGATTGTCTTGTCCGGCACATAGTCGATCACGAAATGGGCGAAGTCGGGCTGGCCGGTGATGGGACACAGGGTGGTGAATTCGGGGGCGGTGAAGCGGACCACATAGTCGGCGTCCAGGTGGGGGGTGGGCACGCTTTCGAGCTTCGCCTGGTCGGGCGATGGGGGCGTCTTTACGGCCCGGCCAAGCTGGGTGAGCTTCTTCGCCATTTCAGAGTCCTTCGTAGACGCAAGCCTGGCCATAGCTGGGCCGTTCGATCCGGACCCGGGCCACTTCGGGCAAAGCGCTTTTGGCTCGCGCATAGATGAAGCGGGCGAGATTCTCCAAAGTGGGATTGGTTAGCCCCTCCACATCGTTGAGGAGGTGGTGATCCAGAAGCGCCCGCACTTGCTTGAGCGTCCGGTCCACGTCTCCAAAATCGCGCAGGAAACCGGTCTGGGGATCGGGCTCGCCCCGCAGCGTGACCTCCACATAGAAGGAGTGGCCGTGCAGGCGGCGGTTCTCGCTGGCGCCCGCGCCCAGATGATGGGCGGCGTCAAAGCTGAAACGCTGGGAAATCTCGATCATGCCGAATTCAAATGGTCTTGCCGCGCGGGGCATAGGCGGGCAGCCGGTCCAGCGTCAAGCCAAACGGAAGGCTGGAATTTTGGGACCTGGCCAGGAGCGAGGAGCGATGCGGGCAAGACGCCTATGAGCGACGCCTCCGGGGCGCCAAAAGGCCAGCCTTCCCGGCCGCGACAGTCTGGCTTTTGTTCAAATGTTGCGCGCGCGTAAGGCCCATGCTAACTGGCTCGCGCGCGGCTTAAGTGACTCGCGCATCTCGAGATTTAGTCAATATAATCAAATTCTTGAATGAGAGCCGGCGGGCAGATGGAGACATCGGCCACGTCCGGTCCCATGAGGCGGAAGTGGCGAGCGAGAAGGCTCACGAAACCGGATTGGCAGGCCGTTATGCCAATGCCGTGTTCGAGCTGGCCCAGGAACAGGGCAAGGTTGACCGGGTGGCCGAGGACTTTGCGCGCCTTAAATCCCTGGTCGCGGAAAGCCCCGACTTTGCCCGGCTGGTGAAATCCCCCCTCTTCAGCCACGAGGACCAGGCCCGCGCCCTGAAAGCGGTTCTGGAAAAGATGGGCGCCGACGCGCTCACCACCAAATTCCTGCTCACCCTCACGAGCAAGCGCCGCTTGATCACGCTGGACCATGTGATAGCGGCTTATGAACGGCTGGTTGCCCGTCTCAAGGGCGAAGTCCAGGCCGAAGTCACGTCGGCGCACGCTTTGAGCCCGGCCCAAGCCGCGGAGCTCAAATCCGTTCTGAAAGAAAAACTCGGCCGCGAACCGCGCCTCAATGCCAAAGTCGATCCCACGCTGTTGGGCGGGCTGGTGGTGAAAGTGGGCTCGCGCATGATCGATTCATCCCTTCGCACCAAATTGGCCGGCCTCAAGGCCGCCATGCGGGGCCAGTAAAAAAGGAA
>Ga0134126_10008793_pt1 | contig 12709 bp, 9 predicted proteins | sample KB31752_FD_96881 | JGI IMG/M metagenome (GOLD analysis project Ga0134126, IMG submission 96881) | Terrestrial soil microbial communities with excess Nitrogen fertilizer from Kellogg Biological Station, Michigan, USA - KB3-175-2 | ecosystem: Environmental > Terrestrial > Soil > Unclassified ...
AAGATGTTTAAGAATAAAATACTTGTATTATTGAATTAACAATTCTTTCAAATAATCCTGATATTCTGTTGTCAAATAATTCTTTCATATTTGCAGCGAAAGGTTATCATAACTGGTCATTCCAATATGTTTCGAAAATTTATTTCAGTTTTACTTATTGTTTCGTTTTTTGTTTTGCAGGTAAATTCCCAAACTTGCACCACGCTTGGTCAAAATCCTTCCACAGCATTCCCTGTTTGTGGTATCGACACATTCAGCCAGAGCACTGTTCCTTATTGCGGTGGTAAATTAATACCAGGCACCTGCAGCCGCGATGGTGTTGCAGACACGAATCCGTTCTGGTATAAATTTACCTGCTTCAGCCCGGGCACTTTGGGCTTCTTAATAACTCCGAACGATTTAAATGATGATTACGACTGGGAACTTTTTGATATTACTGATCATAACCCTAATGATGTATATACCAACACTTCGTTGTTTGTAGCATGTAACTGGTCCGGTAATGTAGGACTCACAGGAGCCTCCGCCACCGGACATTCTTTGCAGAACTGCGCCGGCACAAGTTACCCAACTTTCAGTGCGATGCCGGCATTAAAACTTGGGCATAATTATCTCTTATTGTTAAGCCATTTTACGAGGTATACGCCATCACAAAATGGTTATAAATTATCATTTGGCGGTGGCACGGCAAGTATAACGGACACGCTTATCCCAAATATCGTTAGTGCATCTGCTTCATGCGATGCAACTCAAATTACGGTGCGGCTTAATAAGAAATTGAAGTGCAGCAGTCTTGCGGTAAATGGAAGCGATTTTACTATCTCGCCTGCTGCGGCTGCAATAGCGGGAGCGGCGAGTTTAGATTGTTCTAATGGCTTTGATATGGATTCTCTCACGCTGTCTTTAAATAATCCTTTATCACCTGGAAATTATACTATCACTATTCAAAATGGAAATGACGGGAACTCATTATTGGATATTTGCGATAAGAATATTGCACCCGGTAATAATATTCCATTGGTAATTCCCGTCGTAAAACCCACGCCGATGGATAGTTTGGCGAAAGTTGGTTGCGCTCCCCAATCTTTGGAATTAGTATTTAAGAAAAAAATTAAGTGTACTACTATTGCTCCTGATGGAAGCGATTTTATTGTTACGGGACCATCGCCGGTTTCGGTAACAAGCGCAAAGGGAAACTGTATCAATGGGTTAAGTAATGTAATTGATGTTATTTTATCTGCGCCAATTGTAAGCCAGGGAAATTATCAGATAAAACTTGTAAGGGGAACCGATGGGAACACCATTCTGGACGAATGCAGCCAGGAAACTCCGGCTGGATCCACTTTGAATTTTACAACAAAAGATACCGTGTCGGCAGATTTTACTTACAAAATATATCAAAGTTGTTTTCTTGATTCTGTCGCCTTTTTCCACGATGGAAGAAATGGTGTAAACGAATGGCTTTGGAACTTTGATTATTCAGGAACAAGTACACTGCGGAATCCCGTTGCTTATTTCACAACTTTCGGTAATAAACAAATTGTATTAGCAGTGTCGAATGGTGTATGTAGCGACACCGTTACTAAAACTATTAATCTTGATAATACATTAAAAGCAGCTTTTGAAACCAATAACTTGTTATGTCCTGAAGATACTGCAACGTTTGTGAATAACAGTATAGGTACAATTACTAATTATTATTGGGATTTTGGTAATGGAAATACCAGTAATGCCCAAATTCCTCCTCCGCTACACTATCCAATTTTAAGCGCTGAAAGAATATATACAGTTCGGCTTATTGTAAAGAATACCGCCGGTTGTTACGATACCGCTTTCCAGGATGTGAAAGTATTGAAGAGTTGTTACATTGCTGTTCCAAACGCCTTTACACCTAACGGAGACGGTATAAACGATTTTCTTTATCCTGTTAATGCATACAAGGCGGATGATCTTGAATTCAGTGTTTACAATCGCGTTGGACAGAGAGTATTTCATACCACAGACTGGACAAAAAAATGGGATGGAACCATAAGCGGAAATCCGCAGGATACCGGTGTATATGTGTGGATATTAAAATATACCAATCGTGATACGGGCAAAAGAGTTTTTCAGAAAGGATCCACCATATTGATTAGATAGTTTATTCAGTTGCCTCCATTTTATTTTACCCTTGGTTAACATTATTTAACCTTAAATAAAAGCGGGTTAACCCATTTTGTTAATTGTCAATAGGTTTGTTTATCAATAACCACCATGAAAATATTTTTTATTGCAACTTTTATTTTGTTCGTAAAATTTACTTCAATAAGTGCACAAACGGGCACAACAATTATTGGCGCTATTAAAGATAGGAGCAACCTTCAACGGGTTGAAGGCTCTAATGTTTCACTTATCAATACAAAGGATTCCGCATTGTTAAGTTTTGTACGAACAGACACGAGTGGACAATTTATATTTGAAAGAGTTCCAAATGGGAAATACAAACTGTCTGCGACATACACTGGTTTTCATCCTTACTGGATTTCATTTAATGTTAACGGCCAATCGATCCTCGACCTTGGTGAAATATTAATCAAGGATAATTCGCTGCTGGATGAAATAATCGTAGGAGGAGAAAAGCCACCTGTAACGATAAACGGAACACTCTTGAATTTAATGCCGGTTCGTTCGAAACCAAGCCAAATGCCGGTTTGTAACAGAATAAATACTACCTTAATAAAATCCCTTTGCTTATATTTTTACAATAGTAAACCCGGTTGCCGGGTTAGTGGACAATCGGGCTGAATTGTTGACCTGCTCGGTTTGAGTTCCGGTCGTTTTTGTTTGATTGGCGTTTGAAATTCCAATAATAAATAAAACGGGAATTGCTACTCCAACCATAAGTACCTGGAAAGAATAAATTGTACGTTTTACAGTTTCGCTAATTGAAGCTATGCTGTTGTTAATTATCGTTTTCATCTTCTTAATTTTTTAATTGTTAATGGTTAATTACATAACAAAGATATAGTTAAAACTATGTACTATGTAATGCATAGTATATAAAATGGCATAATACCTTGTTTAATGGTAGAAATCGATTACCAGTGGTTTTAAGTAAAAATTTTAAGAAATAGAAAATCAGGAGTTTGGAACTCAAGTTAAGTTCGGAGCTGGAAGTACCATAAATAAAAAGTGCTGTTAGAAACAGCACTTAGGATGTGGTTTTTCGAAATCAGGACTAAATAGGGGTAGTTTATTTATTAAAATCACTACAAATTATAAATTCACTTCATAAGTTAAAAAATTTTAAAAGGCAAAATAAAATGACAATACTATTAAAATAGGAACTTAAGAAGAATTATAGCAATTTATCAACAATGCCTTAAAAAATTTTAGTGCATCAAGCGGTTAATGTCGATTTCTAACGGGGAATTATGACGCTTATAATAACGTACGAATATTAATGTATAAAAGTATTAACTCCTTTTGAATTTAAAAAATATAAAATCGGATTATAATAACAAGTTTTGCACTTATGATACACCGTTATGGTTTATAAAATAATAGCCTTTTACTTAGACAGAACGATGACAAAATCAATTTCTCAAAATGGATAGTCAATTCCAATGGTAGCATTAAAATTTTCATATCGCCATTGACGGTCTGCTGCAGTGCCGCGAAAAAGATGATTAAAAGTAATGTCCGGAATTTGCCATCCATCATTTTTTGCGATGTCCGGTCGTTTAAATCGAAAACCCACATCAAACCTTATAAGAAAATAAGTAAAATCAAACCTGAAACCTACTCCCGATGCAACTCCCAATTGTTTATACAAATTTTGAAATTTAAATTGAGTAGTATCAATATTGCGATCAGATTTTGTGTTTTTAAAATTCCATATATTGCCAACATCAGTAAATAAGGCCATTTTAAAAAGGACCGCATTAGAAAAAAGTGGTGCTACATTGAATCGGTATTCTATATTTCCTTCCAATTGAATATCTCCGGTACGATCGTTAAAGAGACCGCTTGTATCCGGAGCGAGTTGCTGACCGCCAACTCCAATACCTCTGACCGGCCATGCACGCATGCTATTCGGTCCTCCGCCAAAATATTGTTTGAAGAAAGGCAAAGTGGTGTCACTTTTTGTTAGGGGAATTCCCACTCCTGCAAAAGTCCTGAAAACTATTGCCGATTTAGGATGATTAATAGTATAAGTGTAATCAACATCGGTTTTTATAAAATCTTTCAGGTAATTATTGAAGAAATTGCCGGTTTGAGAATTTTTATTGCCCTTTTTTAATAATCTCCATATTAAACCAGATTCTTCAAGATTGGCTTTAAAATTACTAATAAGGTTTGGCTTTTTCGTATTTGTATGGGTTGACGAATAACTAAGGCTTTGCCCCATAACCAGTGCCGTATTAAAAGAATATTTTAGAAAAGGGTACAATGTTAAGGTGCTGTCGAAGGTGTGCGACCTGTTGTAAATTCTGCGATAATCAAAATTAAATGGCTTGTAGCTCCAGAGATGATTTTCTTTATTAGTCCAATTATAGCCCAAGGCGATATTAAATATCTGCTGATCAAAAAAATCAATCCTGTTAATTAGCGAGAGATTGGTGTTAATAAAGGTTTGTTTTGTTAGAAGCTTTTTGCGGTTGAGTTTTTTAAAAGGAGTTACAAATTTTGGGAAAAGAATGCTGTTGGTGTATCCAATTTCGGTTGAGTAAATAAAAGTGCCATTGCTATTTTGATAAGCAGTATTAAATTCTGCTCCCGCTCTTATGGCGTTAGTCATTCTTGCCGCCTGTTTCCAGAGATTTCGGTTAGTTATTGAAAGATTTCCAGCTACACCAAGGAGATTTCCGGAGTTTGATGTGGCAATTGAGGTTGTCGTATTTGCTGAATAGCTTAGTTCAACGCTTCCCTCAAAGGCGTATTTTTTTATAGGATTTAGTTTAATCACCAGGTCCAGCAAGTTGGTATCTTTTTCTTCTGTAATATCAATAGTAGGACTTTCCCAGGCGCCAAGTTTGTACAAGCCATTGATAGTTTTTAAGTAATCTGCCTGGCTGAAAACATCGCCTTTTTTCATATACAGGTAAGTGCCTGGTATATAAAATTTATATAGTTTCCGATGATACCTTGTAATGTAATTCTTTGAAATATGCTCATGCAAAGTGCTGTCAGTGTATTGCTCTCCAGGAGTGTAATCGGGTAAAACAAAAATATTATTGACATAATATTTTTGTAGTTTGGAACTATCGGGTAAATTATTTAACTGAACACCCAGTCGTATAGTCGGCTTATCTCTTTTTTCATTTGCTTCTTCCAACAGGCGTAATTGTTCAAACGGATCCCCGGCTACAGAAGTAAGTGCTTCAATGGATGTATCACCGGTTATTCTTACCTCATCACCGGTGAATTTAAAATAGCCATGATTTCTGTAAAGGTCAACAAGACGACTTGTTTCAAACTGTACGGCATTTTTAGTAACCGGTTTATTTTTTTGCAAAAGTGATTCTTTCTTTGTGGAAATTGCGAGCGACTCCAGCTCAGGATTTGTAAAAAGATAAGCAAGTGTGTCTACCAGCGTGCGGGGGCCTGCTACAACATTGTAATTGGTAATTATTCTTTCCTGCTTTGAATGATAGACAGTGTCGAGCGAATAAGAAATGGTAGGATTATAGTAGCCAAGGTTTCCCATGGCTGTTCTCATATTACTTGCTGATTGAATAACGGCGGTGGTATCAAAAGCAGGAGGTTTTATTATAGAATGAAAAATAAAAGCCACATCTTTTATTTTCACTTTGGCGCTATCATCCAGTTGCGTATTTAATTTGGATTTTACGTTTGCTTTATCATCTTTATTTAAATCAGGCGCGGTGAGCGTAATATTGTTTTTGAAAAAAAAAGGTTTATTTTTTTGATATTTACGTACCGTTGTGAACCCCGAATAATTTTTTTTAGAAGTTGCGCAGCCAGATAAAAATATAAGGGCAATACATAGACTAAAAAACGCAGGAAATATTTTAATACGGATCATTCCATTCATATGCATGCACTATTGAGCAAAAAGATTGTCAAATATATTCAAAGTTTAAGCCATAAAAAATTACGCGACGAAGAGAATGCCTTTATTGCTGAAGGGCCGAAAGTAGTTACGGAGTTTTTGTCGGGTGAGAATTTTAATTGTAAAATTTTATGTGCACACGGAGACTGGCTCCTGGGAAGTAAAAATTTATTACAAAAGATATCTCCTGAAAACATTTTTGAAATTGATGATATCTCTCTGCAAAAAATATCACTTTTAAAAACTCCCAATAAAGTGTTGGCAGTTTTTGAGAAAAGATTGTACCAAAGCGGGCCGCAGATCGAAGACAAATTATCCATAATGCTGGATGATATACAAGATCCCGGAAACCTCGGAACTATTATTCGCATTGCTGACTGGTTTGATATTGAAAATATTATTTGCAGCTATAATTGTGTTGATTGTTATAACCCTAAAGTGGTGCAGGCCACTATGGGAAGCCTTTCCCGGGTAAATATCTGGTACACTTCTTTATTTTCCTTCCTTGATGCTCATCGTAAAATAAGCGTTTATGCGGCCGCGTTATCTGGTACCGCGTTGCAGGAATTCGCGGCGATAAAAGAGGGGATTCTTTTAATTGGAAATGAATCCATAGGAATTAATGAAGACTTGTTAAAAAAAGCAACTCGAAAAATAACCATTCCAAAATATGGAAAAGCAGAATCATTGAACGCTGCCGTGGCGACCGGAATTATTTTATCGCACGTTACCCCTAACCCTTAAAAGGGGAATGCACAATTCTGTGATAGTTTCTACTGCTCTGATAAATTTGAAAATGTCACTTTTTTTAAGCTAAAAATTTGGCTTATACAAAATTTCATTTGACGTAAATTTTTTACGTTTTGTTTTCCCCTTTAGAGGATAGGGGTTTACCTAAACTCAATTGCCTTAACCGGCTGTATTTTTCTTACAAGAAGAGATGGAATAATTAACATTAAAAAGCAAATTATTAATGTTGCACCATCAACTGCTGCAACCTGCCACCACACTACATCCGCATGGGCAACTTTCATGTAATAAGCCTCTTCATCGAGCTTAATAAAACCAGTTGCCTCCTGCAGGTAACAAATGCCTAAACCTAGCAGCGTACCCGCGATAATTCCTGTAAAAGCTATAATCGAAGTATTGTATAAAAATATTTTTTGAATCGTGATATTGGGAGCGCCTAATGCTTTTAATATCCCGGTCATTTTGGTTCTTTCCAAAACAAGTATAATAAGACACGTAATTAAATTAACAACGGCCACTACCATCATAATGCCCAGCAAAATACTTTTTATTCTTCCCTGTAAATTGAGCCAGTCGAAAATATTGGGATAAATTTCCTGTATGGTTTTGCTATACCATTTCCCAGGCAACAAATCAGCATCAAATAAATAATTATTTACAGAATCTGTTTGTTTGTAATCTTTTAAAAATATTTCGTATCCGCCTATTTCTGTGGAATCCCAATCATTGAGTCTTTGGATTAATTTAAGGTCTCCCAGGCAAAAGTTTTGATCATACTCTTCAATTCCGGTTTTGAATATTCCCGCAATTTTTAATTTTCTGGCTCGCTGGCTGCCATCACTCTGTATAAAAAGAATAATTACGCTATCATTTACATTTGCCTCGAGCTGGTTGGCAGTATATTCGGAAATGTCAATGTTTTTACTATAGCCGCTATCGTTAAATGACAGCCATTTTCCTTTTTCTAAAAACGAATTAATTCGGCTGAAATGAAAACTGCTGTCAACCCCCTTCATCAATACGCTTTCAATATTATCCTTATATCTTATAATAGAAGATTTTGTTGCATAACGCTCTACGCTTTTTACCTGTGGTAAAGTGCGTAATAAATTTTCAAGTGTATCATTTTTTTCAATCGGGTATTCTTCGGCAATGTTTGCCTGCGTCATAACATTTTGCTGTACACGAATGTGCCCCCAGAAACTAAAAACCTTGTTGCTTATTACATTTTGGAAACCGTTAACAAAACTTAATGCAACTATCATAACGGCAACACTTATCATTGTAGCGGTAATTGCCAGGCCAATAATAAATCGTGAAAAAGTTTTTTGCCTATTGAAGGCAATGCGCTTTGCTATAAAAGAAGAAACATTCAAACGTGTTAAATTTGCTATCTTGTAAAACTAATTTTTTTTAAAACATTTCAATGAAATCAATCGGGATTGCTGCCTTTATTTTCACCAATATTATTTTTTTATTTTCTTCGAATGTTATAATTGCCCAGGCGCCCGACAGCATTTATGTTGATAATATAAAAACCGTTAGGTTGTATAATTATGGAGACCAGCTCAGCATGCCGGTAATTAAACTAAATAGTGGCGACCAGGTTGAACTTCATTTTGATGATTTGGATGGTGATGTAAAATATTACTACTATACCTATCAGCTTTGCAATAACGACTGGACGCCGGTTGATATAAATCAATTTGACTATATAAAGGGATTTACCCAGCTAAGAATTTCCACTTATCGCCTTTCATCGCTTGCGCTTACCCGTTATACACATTACCAGGCCCTTATTCCTGATAAAAGCGGTTATCCTACACGTTCCGGAAATTATATTCTGAAAGTGTATTTGAACGGTGATACTTCTCAAATCGCTTTTACCAAAAGGTTGATGGTGGTCGATAATAAAGCAACCATTCTGGCAAGGGTTATCCAACCATACGCGCCTGATATTTCCCGGACTCATCAGCGCATTCAATTTACTGTTGGCATAAAAGGACTTGATGCATTTAATGCAGGACAGCAGGTTAAAGTTGTAATACTTCAAAATTATCGTTGGGACAACGCCCTGAAAAATTTTCCGCCAACGTTCATCCGCGGTACTACGCTGGAATATAATTCCGAAAACATCGGTATTTTCCCTGGCGGGAAAGAATGGCGGTGGCTCGATATTACTGATTTTCATCTGCAAAGTGATAGAGTGCGCACGGCGGATTACAGTAAAGCCTCCACTGAAATTTATCTAAACCCTGATGGGCCGAGAGATGCTCAACGATATGTTTATTACCGCGATTACAACGGTATGTTCGTTTCATCTGCCATACGGGGATATAATCCATTATGGGAAACCGATTATGCTACGGTTCATTTTTCATTTGTACCTCCTAACGGAGTCGAATATCCGGATAAGGATGTCTACCTGTTTGGCCAGTTAACTAACTACAATTATGCTGATAGTCTCAGAATGGTATTTAATCATGAAAAAAATCTTTACGAGACACATCTTTTACTAAAACAAGGTTATTACGATTATACTTATGTTGGTGTTGATAAAAATAATCCGGCAATAAGAAGTGAATTGGATGGAAACTATTTCGAAACAGAAAACCTTTATACCATTTTAGTGTATTATAAATCATTCACTGACCGTTCGGATCAATTAATTGGGGTAGCTACTTTTGATTCAAGAACCACTCAACCAGGATTGAGTTTTTGATCCGAAATTTTAAACCGGATTTCCCTCCACGCATTTTGAAATTTTATGATTTCGTTTTGATTTAACAAGACTTTTCAGTTTTGCAACTTCCCAATACGACATTTTATATATATTTGCAGCCGGCAAGTCTTATACGGCCAGCTCCTGCAGAACTCCCCCAGGATCGGAAGATAGCAAGGGTATGTGGTTGAGCGGTGCGATGTAAGTAACTTGCCGATTTTTTTTATACCACTTGCTGAATTGATTACATCAATTTCTGTGGGTTCATAGGTGTGACTCTTTCAATTCATAATTCTTAATCGACATCTCATAAATCATAAAGAAATATCTTTGCTAAATAATTTATATAATTTAAAAGTAATTAATCATGAAATTTTTTATTGATACAGCAAATCTAGATCAGATAAAAGAAGCCAACGATCTTGGTATTTTGGATGGTGTTACAACCAATCCTTCGTTAATGGCAAAAGAAGGAATTAAAGGAGGTGACGCCGTTATGAATCATTATAAAACCATTTGCGAAATGGTTGATGGAGATATAAGCGCCGAAGTTGTTACAACGGAATTCAAAACCATTATTGAGGAGGGCAAAAAGCTTGCAGCCATTCATAAAAATATAGTTGTAAAAGTTCCAATGATCCCTGATGGAGTTAAAGCGATAAAATGGTTCACCGATAACGGAATACGTACCAATTGCACGTTGATCTTTAGTGCAGGCCAGGCAATGCTTGCAGCAAAGGCAGGTGCAGCCTATGTTTCACCATTTATCGGCCGCATTGATGATAGTGGTTGGGATGGCATTGAACTCATACAGCAGATTGCCCATATCTTCCAGGTACAGGGGTTTGAATCAGAAATCCTTGCGGCATCGATTCGCAGTTCCCTTCATATCATTAAATGTGCAGAGGCTGGTGCTGACGTTTGTACTTGCCCGTTAGAGTCAATTATTGGGTTGACAAAACATCCTTTAACGGATATTGGGCTTGCAAAGTTTGTCGCCGACGCCAAAAAGTTTGCTTAATGCTGCAATATAAAGGAGTTGGATAATTTACGTTGTTGACGAAAAATAAAATTTGTTATTTAAAAATTTTCATTACATCTTTGTTCTGCAAATGAAAATTAAAAATACATATAATAGCTGGTGGCAATCAATCTCCTGATTGTGCCGCATAGCTATATTTGTATCTAAAAAAATAAATAGTATACCCCGGCACAAAGCCGGGGTTTTTTTATGTTATGAAGAAAATAGAATTAACAACAACGTTCAAAAAATTATTGGCGGATGTGTATACGCCTGTTGGAATATACCTGCGTCTGCGCGACCGTTTTCGCGATACGGTTTTATTGGAAAGTACCGATTTCCACGTAGGTGAAAATAGCTTTTCCATTATTGGGATTAATGCAATTGCCGGGATTGAAATAAGTAATTACCAGGAAATTGAATTCAAATTGCCATCGCAAAAAATTCAAAAGATCCAAATTACAAAAACTATGAAAGTCGCTGAAGAACTCTGGAAGTTTATGCAACACTTCGGTATTACGGAACAGGTGGTGGTTCCTGTAAGTAAAGCACAGGGTTTATTTGGCTACACTACTTTTGACGCAATACAATTTTTTGAAGATATACAATTTAAGTCTTTAAGGGGTAATGAAAAACCTCAAATACCCCTTGTGCGTTATCGTTTATACCAGTACGTTATAGTTATCAATCACTTTAAAGACGAATTATTTGTTTGCGAAAATCATATCAAGGGAATTGAGAGCGAGATGGACATTGTTGAGAGCATTATTAAAAGTAAAGACGTTCCAACGTATCCTTTTGCGGTGGTGCAAACAGAAACATCTCCGTTAGTTGATGAAGAATATATCGATATGGTTAAAAAAGGAATTGCAAGTTGCGCAAGGGGCGATGTTTTCCAGGTAGTTCTCAGTCGCAAATTCCAACAGAGATTTTCGGGAGATGAATTTAACGTTTACCGGGCTCTCAGAAATATTAATCCCAGTCCGTATCTTTTTTATTTTGATTATGGCGATTATCGGCTGTTTGGAAGCAGTCCTGAAAGCCAACTGATCGTTCAAAATAATATAGCTGTTGTTCATCCCATAGCAGGAACTTTTAAAAGAACGGGTAATGACGCTGTGGATGAAGGCCTTGCTGAGCAACTATCAAAAGATAAAAAAGAAAATGCCGAACACGTAATGTTGGTTGACCTTGCCCGCAACGATTTGAGTCGGTTATGCAATGAAGTGAAAGTTACCCGGTTTTGTGAAGTGCAATATTTTTCACATGTCATTCATCTTGTTAGCGAGGTGAAAGGGAAAGTTCCTGAAAACATTAATCCTTTCAATTTATTGGGAGTCACTTTCCCCGCAGGTACCTTAAGTGGTGCACCAAAATATAAAGCGATGCAGCTAATTGATGAATTTGAGAAAGAGTCGCGAAGTTATTATGGCGGATGCATCGGGTTTATTGGGTTTAACGGGAGTATTAACCATGCTATTATGATACGGACTTTTTTAAGCAAAGAGAACAGTCTTATTTACCAGGCCGGGGCCGGCATTGTTGCTGCGTCTAACCCTGAGAGTGAGCTACAGGAAGTAACCAATAAATTAAATGCACTTACATCAGCTATTAAATCTGCTGAAAAAATATAAAGAATGAAAATTTTAATTTTTGATAATTACGATTCGTTTACATACAACCTTGTTCATGTAGTTGAAAAAATAATTAATGATAAGGTAGATGTTTATCGCAATGATAAGATACCACTTGAAAGAGTAAAAGAGTACGACAAAATTATTTTATCGCCGGGTCCTGGTATACCCGTTGAGTCAGGCTTGTTACTTCCGCTGATTAAAGAATACGCTCCTTCCAAATCGATACTGGGCGTATGTCTTGGCCAACAGGCAATTGGTGAATCTTTTGGGGGAAGTTTAATAAATTTAAGCACCGTATATCATGGAGTGGCTACAAAAATAAAGGTTAACGCTGGCAGGATAAAATCACAAAATGATGTTTTTAATTCATTGGACAGCGAACTGGAAGTTGGCCGCTATCATTCATGGATTGTAAGTAAAGAAGGGTTTCCCAAAGAGCTTGAAATTACTGCTGAAGATGAAAACGGGTACATAATGGCGCTGAGGCATAAAACTTTTGATGTGCAGGGCGTTCAGTTTCATCC
>Ga0134126_10008794_pt1 | contig 12708 bp, 11 predicted proteins | sample KB31752_FD_96881 | JGI IMG/M metagenome (GOLD analysis project Ga0134126, IMG submission 96881) | Terrestrial soil microbial communities with excess Nitrogen fertilizer from Kellogg Biological Station, Michigan, USA - KB3-175-2 | ecosystem: Environmental > Terrestrial > Soil > Unclassified ...
GCCCAGGTACTCGCCCACCAGGTCGGAGCGCTGCGCCTCGACTACCTCGGGGCTGTCCAGCAGGCCGAACGAGTAGAAGATCTTGCCGATTACCCGGGCCACCGTCGTCTTGCCGGTACCAGGCGGGCCGAGGAAGACGAAGTGGCGCATCGGCCTGTCGGTGCCGAAGCCGGCCACCGCCCTGCGGCGCGCGGCCTCGATCGACACGTAGATCGAGCGGACCTGCTCCTTGACCGGGCCAAGGCCGATCATCGCGTCGAGTTCGGCGAGGGCTTCCTCGGGCGTGATCTCGGGGGTGTCCCCCGCGCCCGGCGCCGCTGGCCGCTGCTCGCGCGTCGTGTGATCCGCGTAGACCTGGGCGACGCCCTGCGCGCGGGTGCTGTACTGCGCCGGGGAGTGGCCACCCGGAGGGGTACGCGGCACTGGGCCAGTGCGCCTGCCGGACCCGTTCCCGTTCTGGCCCGCCGGAGCCGTCGGCGGGGCCGGCGGGGGGGCGCTCCCTGGGGGAGCATGTGCGGCGAGGGGGCCGTCCGGCCCGAACATGTGCGCTTCCTGCGATCCCTTCGCGGCGCGCCAGCCGATCAGCGCGGCGGCGATCACCCAGATGGCGATCACCGCGAACATTGCGTTCTGCGGGGAAGCCTGCACGATGAAGAAGACAATGGGCGACGACCACAGCAGCGACCACGCCACGGTGCGGCAGGGGATAAACCACCGGGACAGCGGCCGGACGTTGGCGAGCGCCGCGACGAGGAACGGGGTCGCCAGCATGGCGAGCAGCCACGCCGCCGGGACGGTGGGCGCGGTGTTGACGGTGTGCACTGTCGGTTCCGCGTGCGTGTTCAGCCGGTTCACGCTGATGAGGAAGTAGACCCAGGCCCAGAACGCGGCCACGTACAGCGAGGCCATGACCGTGCGGACACCGCGGACGACGCAGATGGGCCCGAGCAGCCAGGGCAGGAGAACCACGGATAGCGCCGCGAGCACCGGCCGCATCAACAACGGGGCCCGGCCGATCGCCGCGTGGACGCCGTCGACCACGGGCACGGGTTCATCCCCCGCTGTACGACCCCTAACGGGTGGCGACATCGTGCTCCCTCGGACAGTGGTAAATCCCTGTATAGCGCATTCAGCAGGGCGGGCGACAGCACGCGCGCGTTCACGGCGCGCCGCAAGTACCTGGCCCGGGCCTCACCAGGGGCGGAAGACCGCAGGTGAGACGGGAGTGAAACTTGCGGCCGTTCGGGATGGGAATTTGGGTTTCTCCTTTCTAGACGGGACTGGTGAGGTCGATTTCGTCCCTGAGCGGAATGCCGAAATCCCCTGTGCGGGGAATCTCCGGCTTTCGCTGCCGAGTGCGGTCCACCGCGCCCGGGCGGATGGCGGCGATGCGGAAGCCGCGGCGCTGGTAGAAGCGCAGGGCCCCGATGTTGTCGTTGGTCGTGGTGAGCACGACCTGATGGCAGCCGAGGCGCTTGGCCTCGGCTCGGACCGCTTCGATGAGCATGGTGCCGATGCCCTGGTACAGGTCAAGCGCGTTGATCGTGGCGATCTCAAGCGTGTGCTGGCGGACCTCGAACGTGACGAGGCCGACGATCCGGCCGTCGCGCTCGGCGATGAAGCCCGGAAGGGCGGCCGGGTAGAAAACCCCTTCGTGCACGGCAACCTCCGCCGCACCCCAGAGTTGGGTTGTCAGCCACTCGACCGTGGGCCGGTCATTCTCTTCCACTGGCCGAATCGCCACATCCCGCGGATACACAACCATCATTATCCAGCGTTTCTGAACGGATTACTTACGTTCGGTTCCTTGTGAACCTGGCCAGCCGGTTGAGGGCCGCGCGGGTGTCACCCCGGTCCAAGGCGTAGGCCACCACGGCGAAGACGAGGACCGCAGTCATCGCGGCGATGAACCCGGCGCCCACCTCGAAGACATTCCCGCCGGTGGGCAGCGCGAGCGTGGTCATGAGGCCCGCTGCGGCGCCGGCGGCGGCCGCGGCGATCGCCGCCAGCGTCGCGTGGCCAAGTCCGGCGACGGCGGCGGGCCCGCGCAGCCGCCTGGTGGCGATCACCATCGGGACCGCGACCACGAGCTGGCCGACGCTGCTGGCCAGCGCGAGTGCGCCCACGGTCAGGCGCGGCGGCGCCAGCAGCACCATGGGGAAGCTCAGCGCCGCCGGGAGCAGCCACTGTGCCACCAGGCCGATGGCGGCCCACTTGAGCTTGTTGAGCGCGAACAGCACACGGGACAAGTTGGTGACCACCGCGAATCCGGCCACGCCCGGCGCGTAGAGCAGGAACGACTGGGCGAGCGGTGCGATCTGGTCGTGCTGCTGCGTGAGTACGTGCGCGGCGGGCAGCGTGACCGCGATCATGATCGCGGTACCCAGGCAGGACATCAGCATGACCGCGCGGGTGGAGCCCGCGCTCGTCCGGTCGAACTCGTCGCCGTCCGTCGCTGACAGCACGGGGAAGGCGCTGGTCACGATCGCGAGCGGCAGGACCGAGCAGATCGCGGTGAACACGAGGTTGCCGTAGTTCGACAAGACCAGCGCGCCGGTGGTGCCGTGGCCGTTGGCCAGGTCGATCGTGGCGATGCTGTAGATGTCGGCGGCCCCGAACTCAAGGAGCCCGACCAGGGCGAGGCCGCTGGCCCGGCGGAGCACGCCGTCCGGGAACTTCAGCGTGAGCCGCCAGCGCAGGTGCAGCCGCCACGTCGACGGGATCGAGACGAAGACCAGCATGCCGATGTTCATCGTGGTGCCGATGGACAGCACCAGCATCGCGGTGAGCGGGGTCTGCGCCAGCGGCAGGTTGTGATCCAGCGACGCGAACACCAGGTAGGCGGTGATCACCACGACGTTGCCGATCACCGGGGAGAGGCTGATCGAGCCGAACTTCCGGTAGGCCTGCAGCAGCCCGAACAGCACAACGGAGAAGCCGTACAGCAGGATCTGCGGCGCGAACGAGATCAGCATGAAGCTGGTCGCGTTGACCATGTCCGCGTGGGAACAGTCGGCGTTGGGGTTCACCGGGTTCAGCGCCGCCGAGATCGGACCCGCCGCCGCGGCGATGGCCACCGTGATCGGCAGCAGGATCACGATGGACCAGGTCAGCAGCGCCGAGGAGGTCTGCTCGACGTTCCGCTTCGCCCGCGGGTCGGTCGACGATCTGTTGGCGGAGCGGGCGAGGACCGGGACCATCGCGCTCGACAGGGCACCGCCGATCGCGAGTTCGACGATGAGGTTGGGCACCTGGTTGGCGGTGACGTACGCGGTACCGAGGCAGCCCGCACCGACACTTTGCGCGAACACGACGGTGCGCACCAGGCCGAGGATTCGGGAAGTCCCGGTGAGGATGGCGATGATGAGGGCACCGCGCGCGATCCCGCGCGCTAGCGCGGCTCGGCTCGACTCCTCATCGCCGTCCGCCGACTCGGGCGACTCGGGCCGCGACGGATCCGCAAGGCCAGCTGTGTCGGTCTGCACCGCTCCCTAGCCCCCTCGTCCGACGACGTCGCCTGTTCCGGACAGGCTACGGCCTCCATGCCCTTTTTGGCGGGCTCATGGCATCGATTAACGTGACCCCTCACTAAGAGTCGTGCCGCCCGGAGATTGATACCTGTCGCCCGCAGCGGCGGTTAGACGGTGCGCAGGCGCGCGGCCTCGCGAGTGGCGTAGGGGTTGAGCTGACCGCCGCGGGATCCCGCCAGCTTGGCGGTCAGGTGCTCGCCAACCGTGACCGGCTCGTACCTGGCCGGATTGTCCCCGGAAACGCAACTGGGCAGGCACTCGATAACCGCGTCCACGTTGCCGTCGTGGAAGTAGGCAGCGGAACGCCGGGGTACGAGGGTGCCGTTGACCCTCGGCGCGGCGACGCGGTGCAGGGTGGAGATCCATTCCTCGTTGGTCCAGCGCGCCGTCGCGTCGCCCAGGTTGACGAGCAGCGCGCCGTCGGCTGGCATGACCGGGTGCCAGTTCCCGTCGACACCGTGGATCTCCAGGCCAGGTACCTGGTCGGCCCACAGGACGGTCACGATGCCGTAGTCGGTGTGCGCCCCCATGCCGAGCTGGTCTTTCTCCAGCGCTAGCCCTGGGTCTGGCAGCCGGTAGTTGTTCATCCGCAGTACGTCGATCGAGTGGTCGGTGAACTGCTCGAAGTAGTCCTCGCGGCCGCCGAGCGCCACGCCGAAGATCCTGACCATGGTCCTGGCGACCCGGCCCGCAGCGTGGAACCATTCGCTGACCGCGGCTTCGAAGCCGGGGACCTCGGCCGGGTAGACGTTCGGCGCGTAGACGTCGCCCGGCAGGTCAAGCCCGGGGAAGTCGTCCGTCGACGTGCCCACGTTGATCGCCTCGAACAGGTCTGCGGCGCTGGCCAGGCCGAGGCTGTTGGCCAGCGACTCGGCCTTCGGCGGGGTGTAGCCGCGGTTGATGCCCGGCGGGCAGCGGTACTTGGCTTTGGCCACGGCGTCGAGGGCGAAGAACGCGTCGGTCGCGCTGGTGAACTCGCTGAGGGTGGTGCCGGGGATGCCGTGCCCAGTGATCTGCATGAAACCCACCGTCCGCGCAGCGGCGTCAACCTGGCGGACAACTTCCAAGCGCGCGGCGGCATCCGCGTAGGGCATGCGGAAGCTGGTGATGTCGATCACGGGAACGGCCAGGATGCCGTCGCGCAGGGCGGCTGAGGACACAGGAACTTCTCCTTGCTGTTATCTCCCGGGGGCGACCCCCGTACCCCCGGTGTCGACGGCCGACGGCGGATGCCACCGGCCATGACAGCAGTCAATATGAGCAGCTGGGATAACACCAGTGTGCCCCGGCGATTACGGTGTTGTGAACGCCCGGCCGCCTCCGCCTCTCCCGTAACAACTTGTGCGTGAAACTTCAACAGTCTGTGTTTAAGTGTGTTATGACACGTGCGGGAAACGTGTTTGAGAAGGTTTGCAGAGCAACTTCTAATCATATTGGGATACCCATGTCTAGTGTTCTCCAACACTTTTTAATAGCCATTGTGTTACGTTCTGGGTTCTATGAGGCTCTTGACTGGCGCGCGGAGCTTGGCGCACCGCGCAGGGATAGACATCACTCGCTGGCCGCATCGCCCAGAGGCCGGCGTGATCGACTGGGCGCTCGACGAAATTCTCCGCTCACGCGGCATTAACTGCGTAATTGACGTAGGGGGCAACCGAGGTCAGACCGCCCAGCGGCTGCGCACTCTCGGGTTCACCGGCCGGATCGTCTCGTTCGAGCCGTCGCCGACCGTGCTGCCCGTCATCAGCGCCGCCGCAGCCCGGGACCCCGACTGGATCGTCCGCCCGGTTGCCCTGTCCAGCCGGCCAGGACAGGGCGAGTTGCGGCTGCACAAGGGAGCGGAACTCGACTCGCTGCTCGATGCGCTGCCCGGTGTAGTCGACCAGATCCCGATCATGGAAGGGACCGGGACCGCCACCATCACGCTGTCCACCTTGGCCGACGAGTTCGAGCAGATCGTCGCGGGCATCGAAGATCCGCAGGTCCTGCTGAAATCGGACACGCAAGGCCACGAGGTAGAAGTGCTCCGCGGCGCGGGCGAGAAGGGACTGGACGACGCGGTGGTAGCGGTGCTGGTCGAGCTGGCAGCCCAGCCCATCTACGCCGGCCAGCCGCCGATGACCACGGTCATGGACTTGATCATGACCGACGGCTTCAACCCGGTCGCGTTCGAGCCCTGGTTTGACTCCTCCGACGGGCTGCAGATGGTCGAACTCGACGCGCTGTTCATGCGCCCGGCTACTGATGGCCCCGACTGGGGCATGGGCGCGGGCAAGCGATCCGACTATGAGGTACCCGCCCCGCGGGAACGGGATCTTCCAGTTAACTAGGAACGCAATCCAAAGGGATTGAACATAAGAGGCGGACGGCGCGGAAAGCGCCGTCCGTCTTTTTTATGCGGTAAGGAGCTCGTTCTCAGCTAGTAATAAAGCCGTGCCGGGCTTGGCGTCACGCGGCAACGTCGACCCGGCTTTCATAAGCCGGGGCGTGGTGCAGCCGGAGGTTGCGGACGTCGGGCAGGGAAACAGGAAGCGACAGCGTGATGAGGACGAGGGCCGCCGCGCCAGCCAGGGGCCAGGTGTACCCGAACTCCCGGGTGAGCACTGGCCCTAGGGCGTAGCCGAGCGGCATCGCGCCCAGGGAGACGAGCCAGTCGTAGGCGGAGACACGGGCGAGGACCTCGGCCGGGACCTCTTGCTGGACGGCGGTCTCCCAGACGGGGTTGAGGAACCCGAGGCAGGCCATAGCGAGCCCGTACGCGACCACGACCAGCCAGGCCGGCGCGGCGATCGCGAACAGGACGAGCGGCACGGCGTAGCTCATGAGGGCGATGTTGCCGACGAGGATCGCACGGCTCACCTTCGTCCGCCCGGCGATGAAGGCACCAGCCAGGTAGCCGACCGCGGACGCCTCAAGCGCGGCAAGCCAGACGCTCTTGCCGCCAAGCTCGGTCACGGCGATGAGCGGCCCCGTGGTGGCGAGCAGGCCGGCGGCGAAGTTCCAGGTGGCGTGGCCGATCAGGCTGGTCCAGTACCAAGTGCGGGAGCGCACCTCGGTCCAGCCGGCGGCGAGATCGGCGCGGAGGGATTTCCGCGGCACGTGCACCCGCCTGACCTTGATCAGCGCCAGGGTGCCCGCGCTGAACCCGAAGGTGGCGGCGTCCAGGACGAACGCCCAGCCCGCGCCGACGGTGAAGAGCAGCACGCCGGCGAGCGCCGGGCCGGCCAGGTTGGTCGCGCTCCCCGCGATGCCCATCAGGGCGTTGGCGGCTTGCCTTCCGTCGCCTTCGGTGGTTCCCGCGACGAGCGGCAAGGTGGCCGGGGTGTCGAATGCGCTTGCTGCACCCTTGACCGCTGCCGCGATCGCGATGAGGAGGAAATCGACGTGCCCGGCGAGCAGCAGCAGGCCGATGGCCAACTGGGCGACGCCCGACACGACGGCAGCGGCCATGGCGACGGGCCGTGGTCCTAGCCGGTCGGCCACGACCCCGCCAACAGGCAGCAGCGTGACCTTGGGCAGCAGCGCGCAGACCAGGACGACGGCGAGGCCTGCCGTGGAACGGGTGGCGATGACGATGGCCAGGGTGAGAGCGGCCGGGCTGACTGCGTCGCCGAGCTGGTCGACGACCCGGCCGGTGAACAGCAGCCGGAAGTTCCTGTCACGGAGCGGGTGGGCCATGTCCTGAGATTAATTCGCTAGCGAAATATCTGTCAACGAAATATCTGTCGCCGCAATATCCGTCGGTCTTGCTAGGCTCGTGTCATGCAGCAGGACTCCGTCGACCGACACATCGAGCACTGGCAGCGGGAGATCCCGGAACTCGATCCGCTGGTTGAAGGCGTCATCACCCGCATGGAGATGCTGCTGCGGCACCTCAAGCAGACGCGGCACGCAACGCTCGCGGAGACTTACGGCCTTGAGGAGTACGAGTACGCCACGCTGCACTTCCTCGGCGGCTGCGGCCCCGACCACCGTGCGACGCCCAGCGAAATAGCTGCCTGGCAGAAGATGTCGCCGTCCGGGATCACCGGCAGGCTCGACGCGCTGGAGAGGCGCGGCTTCATCCGGCGCCTCCCCTCCCCGACCGACCGGCGGAAGGTCATCGTCGAGTTGACCGAGGAAGGCCGCCAGGCGTGGCGAAGCACGTTCGACCCGCAGACGAACGAAGAAGCGCGGGTGCTCGCGGTGCTTACCGCCGACGAGCGCGAACAGCTCAACGACATGCTGCGCCGGATGATGCGGGTCGTCGACCGGCCAGGCCTGCTGACGACGCCGCAGTCAGCGGAATCAGCGGACGCCGCTACAGAGCAGCGAAGCCGTTTCACGCCCTGACCGCTTGCCGACGGAAGATTCTCCCGTCGCGGACGGTTTACCCGGTGACCAAAGGAGAGCCTGATGCCTGAAGTGCCCGACAGCCACGTCGATCTGCTTGAGAAGCCACTCTTCGCGCACCTCGCCACGGTGCGGCCGGACGGGAGCCCGCAGAGCAGCGTCATGTGGTTCGCCTGGGATGGATCGCGCATCCGCATGACGCACACCCGAACCCGGCAGAAGTTCGCCAACCTCGCGAACGAGCCACGGGTTGCGCTGTCCATCGCTGACCCCGACGACCAGTACCGGTTCCTTGAGATCCGCGGCTCGGTCGAGAACATCGAGGACGACCCTGGGGCAGAGTTCTACCGGTCCCTGCAGCGGCGCTACGGCATGGACTACCCGGTCCACGACGCCGACGTGCGCGTGGTCATCACGATCCGGCCGGATCGCTACGTCGCGGTCCGCAGCGGCGCGGTCGTCGGCGTCGAGATCTGACCTAACCGCGAGGACGGGCCGGAGCCCGCTTGCCTGTCGTTACTGGGCGGTGTAGCCGCCGTCGACCAGGTAGTAGCTGCCGGTAATGAAAGAGGCGGCGTCGGACGCGAGGAAGGCGACGAGCGCCGCGACCTCATCCGGGGTGCCAAGCCGGCCGAGGGCATGCTTACTCGCGAGGAACACCCGGACCTCTTCGGTGAGGTTCGCGTCGATGAGCGGCGTGGCGATGAAGCCGGGCCCAACCGCGTTGACCCGGACGCCCTGGGTGGCGTACTCGAGTGCGGCGTTCTTGGTCAGGCCGACGATCGCGTGCTTAGCGGTGACGTAGGCGGCGGACATATGGAAGCCCACCGACCCGAGGATGGAGGCCATGTTGATGATCGAGCCTCCGCCTGGCTCAGCGGCGATCGCGGGCAACTGTGCCCGCATGCCGTAGAAGACGGCGTTCTGGTTGATCTCGATGACTTGCCGCCACGAGTCCAGCGGGTATTCGCCCACGGGCGCTGACGCGCCGCCGATGCCCGCGTTGTTGACGGCGATGCGCAGCGGGCCAAGCTGGCTGGCCGCCGCCACGGAACGGTCCGCGAACTCCTGGTCCGTGACATCGCCCACTAGGCCGGCGGCGGTTCCGTCCGCGGCGAGGATCTCGTCGACGACAGCTTTCACGCCCTGCTCGCTGATGTCGGTGACCAGGACAGCGGCGCCGTTGGCGGCCAGCAGCCGCGCGACCGCCCGTCCAATCCCCGAGCCAGCTCCGGTGACGATCGCGGCACGGTTCCCAACGTCGTATGTAGCCATCTTCTTGGTCCCCACTTCGTTCGCGCACCGTTCGGTGCAGGGCCGATCACTACGACAGTAAGCTGCCCTTCCGCGAGCTGTCGGTAACCGCCCTATGGCCGACGCCGATGGGATGAAAGGCACGACATCCGGGCGTAGCTCACACCAGGCCGACGTAGTCCCACACGTAGAAGACCGTGTTGCCTGAACGCAGCTTCGCCGCGAGCCGGTAACCGCTCGTGGTGGACAGCGCAAACGAAATGGCGTCGTCCGCCGCCGGCGTCTGGTTGAAGTTGAGGACCACCACCGAGAAGTAGTGCCGCGCGATCGCCCGCTGGTAGTACGCCAGGCTTTTGTCCGCCGTGCTCGACCACTGCCGCCAGGTGGTATCCGGCAGGTAGTACTGCAGCACGTCGTTGGTTTCCACGAGAAAGTGCCCGCCGTGCGCGGTGAGCGGGCGGACGACCTTGACGAGCCCGGCTTCGTCAGGCCAGTCGATCATGGCGCGCGCCTGGGCGGTGCCCATCGCGGCAACCGGGACCAGGGCGGCCAGCGACGCCGCCAAGACGACCCGCCTGCGGGACAGGATGCTCAGCAGGTAGCCGGCCGCGATCACGGCGAACCAGGCGCCGAAGTCGACGTGCTTGTTCAGCGAGGTCGTGGTCTGGATGCGCGCCTGGTCAGCGGGCGCTAGCAGTGCCGAAAGCCCGAGCACGGCCAAGAGCAGCGCCTGCGACCACCGGCGACGTGCGACGCAGAGGACAACCGCGGCGACTGCCGGAATCAATGCGACGGCGGTCCACGACCACGCGTCCGCGAACACGAGCGAGGCGGTAGCGGTTCCGTGGGCCCGTCCGGTAGTGGTCACGCGGATCCCGGCCAGGTAGCCGGGCCCGCCGAGGAACAGCAGCGCGCCCAGGACGGTCGCCGCCGAGCCGGCGAGCACGGCCGCGCGCCGGACGGCTTCTCGCCGCCCGGCTTCCACCCACGAGCTGAGCACGATGAGGCAAAGGACGGTGGGGTCATACAGGGCCGTCGCGTACTTCGTCGCGTTGGCGAGCGCGAGGAGGATCCCGGCGGCGACCATCCGCCGCGTCGCTTTCTCGCTGCCCCGGGCTCTGCTCGCACACCAGGTCGCCGCTGCCAGGAGGAGCAGCGCCGGGGCGTCGTAGGTCGCGTACGAGCCCAGGTGCAACGTCGGCGCGAGGGCAGCGAACAGCGCGGCGGCGAAGAAGGCGGCGCGTTGGTCCGCGAGCAGCCGGATCGTCGTGCCCCATACGAACGACGTCACGCCGAGCATGAAGAGCAGGGAAAGCAGCCGTGCCGCGGCCAGCCCGCCGAGGCTGTCAGCGATGGCGCCGACCGGCGGGTAGATGACCGGGGCACCGGAAAACCAAGTCTGATACTGCGGTAGCTGGGTGCCGTGCAACCAGTGCGGCCACTCCAGGTGCCCGGCGGAAAGGTACAGCGCCTCGTCACCGAACGCCGTCCTGACCCGCAGCATGCCGGCCGACAGCGCCGCCTGGACGGCGATGACGGCAAGCAACGGCCACGGCACCCATACCTTCCGCCATCTCCGCACGTCCGGAGGCTAGGCGCGCCAGGTGGCGGTACCGGGCTTTTTCAATGCCCTCTCAGCAACCTCTCACCTCGCTCGAAGGCGCGGGGCTAGGGCAGCGCGGTTACCGCGCTCACGGTCAGCGCGCCGCTGTAATCGCCCTCCGTGGCCGCGGGCGGGATCGCCAGCGTCAGGTCCGCCCCAAGCTCACTGGTCCCGTAGCCGCTGCCAGCGGGCGCGGACGCCAAGACGGCCGCCGTGGTACCCAGCCCGGGAGCGGCCGGGGTCACGATGCCGCCCAGCGTTACGCCGGCGGCAAGGGACGCGCCGCCGGTCGGCGCCCACCCGAGCTGGTTGCCCGAGATGGACGCGCCAGCCGCCGGACCAGAGCCGCTGAAGTCGGCCGCTTGGCCCGACACCGACCAGCCCGGATAGGAGTTACGGGTCTCGGAGACCACGACCGAGGTCGTCGCGGCCTTGGCACTGCTTCCGCTCACCGCCAGGGTCACCGTGTCCGTGGCGTCGACGGTGAGGCTGAACGTACCAGTCACCGGGACAGTCGTCGCCAGCGGAATGGTGCCGGAGGACGGCGGCGGGTTCACGGTCAGGCTGAGCGTGGCGGCGGAGCCCTTGAAAGCGGTGGGGTTTGTCGGCGTGAACACCGCCGACAGCGCATCCGTCCCCGCAGCCGCGAACGTCGTGGTCGTGGTGGCCTTGCCGCTCGAATCGACGGCGACCGGAGAGCCGATAGCGGTAGCGCCGACCTCGAACTGCACCGAGCCGGTCGGCCTGGTGGTCCCCGTGGCAGGTGTCACGGTGCCAGTGAGGGTGACGGCATGACCTACCGTCGCCGGGTTCGGCGACGCGGTCAGCGTCATGGCGGTGTGCACCGCGGCGCCGCAGTGGGCGGCGCCCTTCTTGTGACAGGCGGGAGGGGGATGCTGGTGACGATGCCCGCGATGGCCGCGCCGGACAGGCGCATGCCGGTGACCCGCTGGCCGCCGATGGACAGGGTGTCTATGAACGCCAGGCCGCCGGCCGTGTCCGGCATGTGGGTGCACCGGCGGGGCCCACGACGGGGCAAAGTGGGTGCCGTGGTGCACCCCCTCCGTGATCGGGCTGAAAGTGCCCGCGAATGCGGACTGCGCGGGATCGATAATTCCAACGTACAAGGCGACCAGCGTCGCTGTGGCGGCCATTAGCAGCCATGCCCGCATCTTGCGCGCGGTGTTCATGATCCCCCTAGGCCGAGGGCCGGCTGCCAAGCCCATCCCACCATGGGCTCTGGCTAGTCCGGTACCCAGCCGTGAGGAACGCTATCAGGGTGACTTAATCACGCCAATATCCTGGCCCGGGTTCCGGCGGTGATCTTGTCATCACGCCCTTTCACCTGCGGCGCTCCGGCTACCTGGGTGCCTGACTAGGGGGTACCTTCGGCTTAGCCAAGGTATACCGAATTTGGGTGGGACAGACTGCCGCGAACCGGACAGATTTATGGCGCGAAGTCGGTAAACCTCTGCGGGGAGGACCGAGTGGGTGCCGCTGATTCAGCGGCACCCACTCTGAACTGGCAAAACTTTCCTACCTGGGCCTGGAATCAGCTGCAGCCGCTTGTGGAGCCGCAGCCCTCGCAGACGTAGCAGCTGCCTGCCGGGCGCATCTTCGTGCCGCAGGTGAGGCAGAGCGGGGCGTCCGCCGTGCGGCCCTGCTGGAACTCGATCAGTTCGGCCGTGGAGTGCGGGCCCGCCGACCCTGTTGCCTTGGCCGACGGCTGGCTCGCAGCCGGGGACGCCGACGGCGCCGCGGTCGTGGAAGTGGCGGGTGACTGCGAAGCAACAACCCGTTCTGGAAGGGGGTTGTTCTCCACTCCTGCGGACTGGGCGAGCGCCACCCGGTCCATCTCCAGGCTCAGCGACGCCGGGTCCTGGCCGGCGAGCTGGGCGGCGCGCTCGGCGGCGGAGAGAATGCCGAGCTCGCTGCGCTGGTCGAAGGGCAGGTGGTCGAGGGCGAGGCGGCGGAAGATGTAGTCCATCA
>Ga0134126_10008795_pt1 | contig 12708 bp, 13 predicted proteins | sample KB31752_FD_96881 | JGI IMG/M metagenome (GOLD analysis project Ga0134126, IMG submission 96881) | Terrestrial soil microbial communities with excess Nitrogen fertilizer from Kellogg Biological Station, Michigan, USA - KB3-175-2 | ecosystem: Environmental > Terrestrial > Soil > Unclassified ...
CGGCGGCGATCAGGACGCGGTCGGCGCCGACGCCGAGTATGGCGGCTCGGTGCCCGGCGGCCTCGATCTCGTCGGCGGCAATCAGCGAACGGACGCAGTCGATTTCCGGGCAGCCGGAAGATGTTGCGCTGTCGCCCGATTCCGCCGTCCACGGATCGATTGCCGGACTGTCGGCAGACTCGCCAACCGCAGCCGTCAAGCGGTCGCTGGCCGCTCTGGCCCTAAGTGCAATCTCCATGCCCCCACCCGGCGTCGTATTTTTTCGGCGGGAGTTTAGTCTAAATACAACTAAAACGCGAGTCCGGTTTTAGACCGGTTCGTATAGATGCGTCGCCTATTTTGTGAGGCTTGGCATTGTCGCATTATCGATGGCCGTACTTGATCGCCGGTGCTAGAAGGCCCGTTCCATGTCGGATTTCATGTCGCATTATCTTGTGCCGGCTGCGATTGTTGCGGTGGCGATCGTGCTGGTGCTCGGCCTGGTCAACATGATGCGCGGCGGCTCGCCCAACCGCTCGCAGCAACTCATGCGGTTGCGCGTGCTGCTGCAATTCGTCGCCATTGTCGTGATCATGGCGACGATCTGGGCGTTGGGGCGCTAGTAATGGTAGAAGAGCGGGTTTAGGGCCGGGCGGTCATTTCATCGGCGCCGCACGCATATATTCCACCTTTTCCTTCTTCACCTTCGGCTTATGCTTCTTGGCTGAATAATCGGTGGATACGGCTTTGGCCGAATGCATGGACGCGCCGCAGGCCTCGGCAGGCGCCGTGACAGGCAACATCAGAAGCGTTATGGCGGCGGCAATCATCAGGAAACGCATGTCAGTCACCCCATTATTTGAGACGAAAATCCGATAATATAACAGTTTACTCCGAATCCGCAGCGCTAGGCGAGGTCCCCATGGTCGTGCTCAACCGTATTTATACCCGCACCGGCGACGACGGTACCACGTCGCTGGGGACGGGGGCGCGGCGCAAGAAGTACGATTTGCGGGTCCAGGCTTACGGCACGGTCGACGAGGTCAATGCGGTGATCGGCTTGGTGCGCCTCCATACCGCTGGCGATATGGCGCTCGACGCGGCGCTCGGGCGCATCCAGAACGACCTGTTCGATGTCGAGGCCGACTTGTGTCTGTCTGAAAAAGGGCCTGGCGGTGCGCGCCTGACGGTCACCGAGGCTCAGGTGGTCTGGCTCGAGGCCGAGATCGACCGGCTCAATGCCGAACTCGAGCCGCTGAAATCCTTCATCCTGCCCGGCGGCAGCGCGGCCTCCGCCTATATGCATTTGGCCCGCACAGTTTGCCGGCGGGCCGAACGGATCATGGTCGAACTCAAGGATCAGCCGGAGGAGGGCGTGTCGGCGCCCTCGCTCAAATACGTCAACCGGCTATCGGACTATCTTTTCGTCGCCGGCCGCTACACCAACGACAAAGGCGCTCAGGACATATTGTGGAAACCGGGGCAGAACCGCTAGCCGCTTTGGGGAGATGTGTAGAGGCTCACTGGTTATTAGGTCCTGGGCGCCTGGATCTTGGCGCAGTTTTGGTCGATCTCGGTGCCGACCCAGGATCAGCTCCGTTATATGGGTCATGTCGGAAGGTTGGCGGCCGGCGCGGTGTTATTCTCGCTGCTGCTACCGCGCGGTAAAATTGTTCGAGTGCAGCCGGGAGGAGAGTGCGCCGACGCCGACAAACCAGGTCACCTAGCTGCGCTCTCTGCGTGCACCGCAGCATAAACGTTGACATGCCGATGGCGCGGCCATTAGCTTCCGCCCGCTCTTGCTAGCGTCCGTCTGGGATGGAGATTCATGAAAATTCTTGTGCCCGTGAAACGGGTGGTCGACTTCAACGTCAAGATCCGCGTCAAGCCGGATGGCTCCGGCGTCGAGCTCGCCAATATCAAGATGTCGATGAATCCGTTCGACGAGATTGCCGTCGAAGAGGCGATCCGCCTGAAGGAAGCCGGCAAGGCAACCGAGATCTTGGCAGTGTCGATAGGGCCGGCGCAGGCGTCGGAAACCATCCGTACCGCGCTCGCCATGGGCGCCGACCGCGGCATCCTGGTGAAGGTGGAAGGCGCCGTCGAGCCGCTGGCGGTGGCGAAAATTCTCAAAGCCATTATCGAGGCGGAAAAGCCCGGGCTGGTCATCCTGGGCAAGCAGGCGATCGATGACGACTGCAATCAGACTGGCCAGATGTTGGCTGCGCTGCTGGGCTGGGCGCAGGGCACCTTCGCTTCCAAAGTTGCCATTGACGGCGATAGCGTCTCGGTGACCCGCGAAGTTGACGGCGGATTGCAGACGGTCAAGCTTAAAGCGCCGGTGATCGTGACGACCGATCTGCGCCTGAATGAGCCGCGCTACGCTTCGTTACCCAACATCATGAAGGCGAAGAAAAAGCCGATCGATGAAAAGACTCCCGATGCCTATGGTGTCGACATCAAGCTGCGGTTGCAAGTGCTCAAGACCACGGAGCCGCCGGGACGCAAATCCGGTGTCAAAGTCGGCTCGGTTGCCGATCTGGTCGGCAAGCTCAAGAATGAAGCGGGGGTTCTCTGATGACTACGCTTCTCGTCGCAGAGCACGACAATAAAACGCTCAAGGACGCTACCAAAAAGGCCCTGACAGCCGCCAAGGCTATGGGCGGCGACGTGCACGTGCTGGTCGCCGGCAAAAATTGCAAGGCGGCGGCCGATGCCGCCGCCAAGCTCGATGGCGTGAAGAAAGTTTTGCTCGCGGATAGCGCGCTTTACGAACATCAACTGGCCGAGCCGCTGGCCGCGCTGATTGTCTCGCTTGCCGGTGGCTACGACGCTTTGGCCGCGCCGGCGACGACCAACGGCAAGAACGTCATGCCGCGCGTGGCGGCGCTACTCGATGTGATGCAAATTTCCGATGTTACCAAGGTGATCACGCCCGACACTTTCGAGCGGCCGATCTATGCCGGCAACGCGATTCAGACCGTGAAATCGACCGACGCCAAGAAAGTCATCACCATACGCACATCGACCTTCCAGGCGGCGGGCGAAGGTGGCTCAGCCAGCGTGGAGATTGCCGCAGCGGCGGCCGATCCGGGGCTGTCATCATTCGTCGGCGAGGAATTATCGAAATCGGATCGCCCGGAACTCACGTCGGCGAAGATCATCATTTCCGGCGGCCGCGCCATGCAGAGCCGCGAGAACTTCACCAAATATATCGAGCCGGTGGCCGACAGACTCGGCGCTGCTATGGGCGCCTCGCGCGCCGCGGTTGACGCCGGCTATGCGCCTAACGATTGGCAGGTCGGGCAGACCGGCAAGGTGGTGGCGCCGGAGCTCTATATCGCGGTCGGAATTTCTGGTGCAATACAGCATCTCGCCGGGATGAAAGACTCCAAAGTGATTGTTGCGATCAATAAGGACGAGGAGGCGCCGATCTTTCAGGTCGCCGATTACGGTCTGGTGGCCGATCTTTACCAGGCGCTGCCCGAATTGGCGGCGGAGCTCGACAAGGTCAAGCGTTGACCACACTCGCAAATTAGCCGCTCCGCCGGTGGTGTAGACGGGCGGTTCGTCGTAGAAGTGCCACGCTTTCGTATCGATCGGGTCAAATCATGGCGTTGAATATTAAGACTGTGGGGGTGATCGGCGCCGGGCAGATGGGCAACGGTATTGCCCATGTCTGTGCGTTGGCGGGCTATTCCATCATGTTGAACGACGTGTCGGCCGACCGCATCAAGGCCGGCATGGCGACCATCAACGGCAATATGGCAAAGCAGGTTGGCAAGAAGGCGATCAGCGAGGATGACCGCAAGGCTGCGCTAGCGCGCATCAAGCCGGCAGAAAAATTTGATGCCATGGCGGCCTGCGACATCGTGATCGAGACCGCGGCCGAGAAGGAAGACGTCAAACGCAAGATTTTCTCGGATTTGTGCGCCTCGCTCAAGCCGGAAGCCATCGTCGCCACCAATACCTCGTCGATCTCGATTACGCGGCTGGCTTCGTCGACCGACCGGCCCGAGCGCTTCATCGGCATCCACTTCATGAATCCGGTGCCGCTGATGGAACTGGTCGAGGTGATTCGCGGTATCGCCACCGACGATGCCACCTTCGAGACAAGCAAGGCTTTTGTATCCAAGCTCGGCAAGACCATCGCGGTGTCGGAAGATTTCCCGGCCTTCATCGTCAACCGCATTTTGCTGCCGATGATCAACGAAGCGATCTACACGCTCTATGAAGGTGTCGGTAACGTCGAGGCGATCGACACCGCGATGCGGCTCGGCGCGCACCACCCGATGGGCCCGCTCGAACTCGCCGATTTCATCGGCCTCGATACCTGCCTCTCGGTCATGCAGGTGCTGCACGAGGGTCTGGCCGATTCGAAATACCGGCCCTGCCCGCTGCTGGTGAAATACGTTGAAGCTGGCTGGCTTGGTCGCAAGACCCAGCGCGGTTTCTTCGACTACCGCGGCGACAAACCGGTGCCGACGCGCTAAGCCGCTGGCATGACGTGGCCGCGCTCGCACCCACGCGGAGCACTGAAGGGGCTGATCTGATCTGGCGATGACGACCGACCCATCATCCGGACGGCGGATGAACGGCCTCGATCGCACCAGGGTCAAGGCCCGCGCTATGTTGCGGGCACCGGTGGGACTGACGGTTCGGTTGATCGAGCGAGCCAGTGGAGACTTCAAATACCCGCTCGCTGTATGCGCCATCTTTCGCGAGGAGGCGCCATTTCTCGACGAATGGATCGCCTTCCACTACGGCATCGGCGTCAGGCACTTCTATCTCTACAATAATTTCTCGTCAGACCATTTCCGGCAGGTGTTGGCCACCTGGATCGCGCGCGGTCTGGTCACTCTCATCGATTGGCCCCAGCCGGTCGGCCAACTGTCCGCGTACCGCGACTGCATCTGGCGGGCGCGTCGCGACTGCCGCTGGATCGCTTTCCTCGATCTCGATGAATTCCTGTTCTCGCCGCAGTCAACCGACATCGGGGACGTACTCGAGCGGTACGCCGATTTGCCGGGGCTGGAGGTGTGGCAGGTCTATTTTGGCTCCGGCGGTCATGAGGCGCGACCTGATCTGCCGGTGACCGAGGCCTATCGGATGCGTGCTCCAACGAACCGCAACAGCGCCAAAACCATCGCGAATCCGCGAATGGTGTACAAGGTCGGTGTGCATCGGTTCAAATACTGGCGCGGTCGCGCACTCGACACCGCGCGGCTGCCGGTCGGCCCTGGCCGCGAGCCGGTGCTGGACCTGTTGCGTATCAACCACTACTGGTCGCGCTCGTTGCAGGATCTGGAGCAGAAGGTGGCACGCCACGATGCCTCAATCGCGGACTTGCGCGATCGTAGCTGGCATTTCGCTTTTGAGCGAACGCTCAATGCCGAACGCGACGAAACCATCCTATCAGTCGCCCGCGCTGTCCGGCAGCGGCGCTGACGCGTGGCCATCTAGAAGGCGCCGGCGGCGCGGCACTCTCGCTGTTCCGTTGCGTGGGTGAGAGGTGCCGTCCGCTGGGGGGCGGCGTAACCAACTCCTTCCGGTAGACGCTGCCGTGTTCGCTTGATGATTGGGCCATCGATGCGTCCGGTTACTGTGCACTGAGATATTTGCCGAGCTTGTCCATCGCGCTGGTCCAGCCTTTATTGTGATTGTCGCGCACGGTCTCGTCGAAGAACTGTTCATGAACCATCGTAAACAACGTGCCATCGCCGTCAGGCTTGAATGTCAACGTTACAAGTGATTCTCGCTCCGGCGTCGATTTCCACGCCCAGGTGAAAACCAACTTCTCGTTCGGAATCACTTCGCGGTACATTCCGCTGACGTCGTGGTGTTCGCCGCCGGGGGCCTGCATGAGCCAGCGGTAACGACCGCCGGGCCGTGCGTCGCTTTCCGTGGCCAGCACTTTGACTTCGCCGGGACCCATCCAGCGTTTTACTTTTTCCGGGTCGGTCCACGCGGTGAAGACTTTCGCCGGCGCGGCGTCGAAGCGACGCTTGATCGTGAGGCTCGGTTTAGTGGTGATGGTGGACATGAGTCTTCCTCCAGGAATGCGGCGAGTTGGTCGAGTTTTTCGTTCCAGAATCGCTGATAACGATTGAGCCATTCGTTGGCTTCGTGCATCGGCTCGGCGCGTAGCCGGCACGATACCGTGCGGCCGGCCTTGTTGCGCGTTACGAGCCCCGCATCCGACAGCACGTCGAGATGCTTCATGATTGCCGGCAGCGACATCGTGAACGGCTTGGCGAGTTCGCTGACCGAGACGGCCTCGGTTTCGCTCAGGCGCGCCAGCAAGGCGCGCCGCGTCGGGTCGGCGAGTGCGGTGAAGATGCGGTCCAGAGCCTCGGTTCTATAGTAAACCATATGGTTAAGTATAGACGCGCGCGGCAATAAGTCAAACCGGACGCCGCACCCATTCGAACGGGAGGGATTATTTAGCGATTGCCGCCTGAACCAATTTGACCGCGTCGTCGCTCGCCCATTCGGCCGGGCCGGCGATGGTGCCGATTTCGCAGCCCATCGGATCCAGCAGCAATGTGGTCGGCATGCCGAAGGCGCGGCCGACGGCCTTCAAATCCTGAAACGTCTTGGCGTCGGGGTCGGCGTAATAAGAAAGCTTCTCGACGCCGACTTCTTTCAGGAAGGCTTTCGGCTTGTCGGGATCGCGGGTGTCGATATTGATTGCCACCACCTCGAATCCCGGCCCGCCCAGCCGTTGCTCCAGCGTATCGAGTGCCGGCATCTCCTTGCGGCACGGCACGCACCAGGTGGCCCATAGGTTGAGCAGCACCGTGCGCCCACGCCAATGGTCGAGCGTCAGCGGCTTGCCGGCGGCGTCTTGGAAGGCGAGATTGGGCAGCTTAAGTGGGCTCTTGGCGACATTAACTGCAGCCACCTCGCCTCGTGCTAAAGGCCCTATTTTCTTGGCTAATTCGACGGCCGATCGACAGGTTGCGTCCTTTGACGCCTCTCCGCCTGCATTGCCTCTCAGGGCTGCAATCCCGTATACCCCCGCAAACCCGGCGATCGCGCCGGCGACGCCACCGGCCAGAATCATGGCCAGGTGCCTTTTTGCGAAGCTGGTTGCGGGTCGTTCGGTCATAGGCGGTTGAGATCTCGGTGACGTCATGAGCAACAAAATGTGGGGCGGGCGGTTTGCGTCCGGTCCCGGCGCCATCATGGAGGAAATCAATGCCTCCATCGACTTCGACCGGCATCTTTACCGTCAGGACATTGCCGCGTCCAAGGCTCATGCCGACATGCTGGCCAAGCAAGGCATCATTGCGGCGGACTCTGCAAAAAAGATCGCTCACGGTCTAGACACGATTCTGTCAGAGATCGAGGCTGGCACGTTCTCGTTCAAGCGGGCACTCGAAGACATTCACATGAACGTGGAAAACCGGCTCGGCGAGTTGATTGGCGAGGAGGCTGGGCGTTTGCACACCGCGCGCTCGCGCAACGATCAGGTCGCCACCGATTTCCGACTCTGGATGCGCGATACTATCGACGCACTCGATACGGCGCTGTCCGGCTTTCAGCACGCGCTGGCCGAGAAGGCACTGGCGCATGCCGGCACGGTGATGCCGGGTCTCACCCATATGCAGACCGCGCAGCCAGTGACCTTCGGTCATCATCTGCTCGCCTATGTCGAGATGGTGGCGCGCGACCGCGGCCGGTTTGCCGATGCGCGAGTGCGGCTCAATGAATCTCCGCTCGGCGCCGGCGCGCTCGCTGGTACGTCGTTCGATCTCGATCGCGACATGACGGCGAAGGCCCTGGGCTTCGATCGGCCGGCGGCGAATTCGCTCGACGCCGTGTCCGACCGCGACTTCGCCATTGAGACGCTCGCCGCCGCATCGATTGCGGCGGTGCACCTGTCGCGGCTCGCCGAGGAGATCGTGCTCTGGACTTCGCCACTCACCGGCCTCGTCAAACTGTCAGACAAATTCACCACCGGTTCATCGATGATGCCGCAGAAGCGTAATCCCGACGCCGCCGAGCTGGTTCGCGCCAAGACCGGTCGCGTGATTGGCGCGCTCAATGCGCTGCTGATCGTGATGAAGGGCTTACCGCTTGCCTATGCCAAGGACATGCAGGAGGACAAAGAAGGCGCCATGGACGCGCTCGGGGCACTTGCGTTGTCGATCGCGGCGATGACCGGTATGGTGACCGATCTTGAGCCCGACACGCCGCGCATGAAGAAGGCAGCCGGCGAAGGCTATGCCACTGCCACTGATCTCGCCGACTGGCTGGTGCGCAGCTTGAAAATTCCATTCCGCGATGCCCATCACCTGACCGGCCGAATCGTCGCCAAGGCGAGCGAAGCGAACGTGCCGCTGCATCGGCTGCCGCTTTCCACCATGCGCGAGGTTGAGCCGCGAATTGGCGAGGATGTGTTTAGCGTTCTCTCAGTCGACCGTTCGGTGAAAAGTCGGGTGAGTTTCGGCGGAACGGCGCCCAAAAACGTACGCGCGCAAGCCAAGAAATGGCTACGAAAGCTGGAAAAAGAGAAATCCTGACTTCGCCTTAATGGCATGATTTGATATGTTAGCGTTTATTGATGGAGCGCATTTCTTGAGCCGCTTTCTCGACCGCCCGTTTTTGCATCTTGCCCTAATCGGCGCGCTTGCCATGTCGATTGGCTTGGCGGCGTGCGGCCGCAAGGGGACGCTCGATCCGCCGCCCGGAGCATCGCTCGAAGGCGTTCCGCAGGCCGACAGGCCCGATTTGATGAGCAGAAATAAAGCTGCGCCGATCGGCGGGCAGGTCAAAGAGGGCCATGCGAGCGTCGGAGCCAACGGCCAGCCGCTGGCGCCTCCGGGGCCGAAAAAACAAATCCCTCTCGACGTCTTATTAAACTGAGCGTGTGATGCACCACTTCGCTTATTGCGACGGTGTCTTGCACGCCGAGGCGGTCGGACTCGACACGCTCGCGGACGCCGTCGGAACGCCGTTCTATTGCTATTCGACCGCGACGCTCGAGCGCCACTACAAGGTATTCGCCGGCGCCTTCGCCGACGTGAATGCGCTGGTTTGCTACGCCATGAAGGCGAATTCAAACCAGGCGGTGATAGCGACGCTCGCCAAGCTCGGCGCCGGCGCCGACGTGGTGTCGGAGGGCGAACTGATGCGCGCGCGATTAGCTGGCGTGCCCACCGACAAGATCATGTTTTCCGGCATCGGCAAGACCGCGCGCGAACTCGCGCTGGCGGTCGACGAAGGCATCCTCTGCATCAATGTGGAATCCGAGCCGGAGCTTGACCTGCTATCTTCGATCGCTTCGGCCAAGGGCCGGCTTGCGAATATATCGGTGCGCGTCAATCCCGATGTCGATTCCAAGACCCATCACAAGATCGCCACCGGCAAGGCCGAGAACAAGTTCGGTATCCCGCTCAGCCGTGCGCGCGAGGTCTATGCCCGAGCCGCGAAATTGCCGGGGATCAAAGTGACCGGCGTCGACATGCATATCGGCAGCCAGATCACCGATCTCGATCCGTTCGACAGTGCCTTCATGCTGCTAGCCGATTTCGTGCGTACGTTGCGCGGCGATGGACACACCATCTCCCATGTCGATCTCGGCGGCGGTCTGGGCATTCCCTATTACGACGACAACGAACCGCCACCGCACCCGGACGATTATGCCAGGTTGGTTAAGCGCGCCACGCGCGGTCTCGATTGCCGGTTAATCTTCGAGCCGGGCCGTTTGATCGTCGGCAATGCCGGCATTCTGGTGACGCGCGTGCTGTTCGTGAAGCACGGCGAGGCGAAGAACTTCGTGGTGATCGATGCGGCCATGAACGACCTCATCCGCCCGACACTATACGACGCCTATCACGAAATCTGGCCAGTCGCGGAGCCCACCGCCTCCGCACGCCGCTTTCGCGCCGACGTGGTCGGGCCGGTCTGTGAAAGCGGTGATTTCCTCGCCCTTAACCGCGATCTGGCGGAGCCGGCCGATGGTGCCTTGCTGGCGATAATGTCGGCGGGCGCTTATGGAGCGGTGCAGGCCGGGACCTACAATACGCGCCCGCTGGTGCCGGAAGTGCTGGTCAAAGACACGCAATGGGCGGTGGTGCGCCCCCGCCTTGAAGTTGACCAATTGCTTGCGCTCGATCGCATGCCGGACTGGCTTTAGAGGCAGGAACTCGCGCATGGCTTGAGAATTGCCTGCGTGTTAAACTGATTTACCATAGATTCTCCTGAGCCCTAAGCGACGGAGCGGCTTTTGGACGGTTTGGACGAGCAGCCAAAGCGACAGGTGAACCCGACCCGGCTCCTGCTCGTGCGGGCGCTTAAGCGCGCGCGAGGCAGTCTGTTGTGGGAACGCTTGTGGCCGGCTCTGGCTACGCTGGCGACCGCGTTTGGCCTGTTTCTCGCGTTCTCCTGGGCCGGATTGTGGTTGGCGCTGCCTCCAATCGCGCACGCCGTCGTGTTTTTCCTGTTTGTGGTCGTTATCGCTGTCGCATCCGTGCCGCTGATCATGCTGCACGTTCCCAGCGCCGCCGACGGGTTGCGCCGACTCGATCGCAGCAGCGGTGAGACCCACCGTCCGGCTACCGCAGTCGCCGATGAGATTGCTGCCAACCAGCGTGATCCGGTCGCACAGGCGCTCTGGCGTGCGCACGTCGAACGCGCGCTGATGTCGGCGCACAAGCTAAAGGCCGGCTGGCCTTCGCCGCGGTTAGCCATTCGCGATCCGATGGCGTTACGCGCGTTGGTGCTCATTCTGGTTGTCGTGAGTTTTTTCGCTGCTGGCAGCGAGCACGTAAAGCGCATCACCGCCGCCTTCGACTGGCAGGGTGTCGTCGCCCCGGCCAACTTCCGCATCGACGCCTGGGTCACGCCGCCGGTCTATACCGGCCGCCCGCCGATCATGCTGCCGGGTTTACGCCCAGGCGAAACCGCACACGCGGCGGCGCCGGTTTCGGTGCCGGCCGGCAGCGAGCTCGTAGTGCGCTCTACCGGCCATGTTCGGTTCGATATCGCGCGCAAAGGCGGCCTAGAGGATGCGCCGACGGATGCTCATGCGGCCTTGCCGGTGGGCAGCGAGGAGCGCCGCTTCGTGATCAAAGACGACGGCGCCGCAATTCTGCATGGGGTCGGCGGTAGTGATCTCACTTGGAATTTCGTCGCCATTCCTGATCGCACACCGACGATCGAACTGATCAAGGATCCCGAGCGGCAGGCGCGGGGTTCGCTGCGACTCGACTATCGGATGGAGGATGACTACGGCGTGATCGCGGCGCATGCCGAATTTGCACTCAAGGACGACGATGGGACGAACGAAAAACCGGTGCATCCGCTCTATAGCGCGCCGGAATTCCAGCTCGCGCTGCCGCAGGCGCGCACCCGAAACGGCGTAGCGCAGACCACGCGCGATCTCACCGAACATCCGTGGGCCGGCGCCAAGGTCGCGATGACGCTGGTGGCGCGCGACGAGGCCGGCAACGAGGGCCGCAGTGAGATGACCGAGTTCCAGCTCCCGCAACGCATTTTCGTCAAGCCGATGGCTCGCGCGCTGATCGAGCAGCGCCGCATCCTGGCGCTCGATGCCGAGGCAAAGCCGTTGGTGCTGGCCGCGCTCGACGCACTCACCATCGCGCCGGAACGCTTCATACCGGAGACCGCCGTTTTTCTCGGCTTACGCGCGATTTACTTCGACCTCGCCCACGCCAAGAACGACGATCAGTTGCGCGAGGTGGTAGCGCGGATGTGGGATATGGCAAACCAGCTCGAGGACGGGAATGTCTCGCAGTCTGAACAGGCGCTTCGGCAGGCGCAGGAGCAGCTGCGTCAGGCGCTCGAACGCGGCGCCAGCGACGAAGAGCTCAAAAAGCTGATGGATCAGCTGCGCGCCGCGATGGACAAGTACCTGCAGGCGCTGACCGAAGAAATGCGCAAGAATCCGCAGCAGCTCGCGCGTCCGCTCGACCGCAATACCCGCATGCTCAGCCAGCAGGATCTCAAGAGCATGCTCGATCGGCTGGAAAATCTGGCGCGCTCCGGCAACAAGGAGGCCGCGCGCCAGCTGCTGGAAGAATTGCAGTCGATGCTCGAGAATTTGCAGATGGCGCGGCCCGGCGCGCAAGGTGACGATGGCGACGACGATATGATGTCGTCGCTGGATGAGCTGGGCGATATGATCCGCAAACAGCAGCAATTGCGCGACAAGACCTTCAAACAGGGCCAGGATATGCGGCGCGACCGCCAGCGTCAGCAGCAAGGTCAGGGCCGGCAGCAATTGGGCGATCTGCAACAGGACCAGCAGGGCTTACGTGACCGGCTCAACAAGCTGCTGGAACAATTGCGCCAGCGCGGCCTCGGCAGCCCGGGCCAGCAAGGTCAGGACCAGAAAGGTCAAGGCGAGAGCGATATGGATAAGCTGGGCAGCGCCGGTGAAGCTATGGGCGAAGCCGAAGGCGAACTTGGCCAAGGCGATGCCGACAGCGCGGTAGACAGCCAGGGTCGGGCGCTCGAGGCCATGCGCAAAGGCGCTCAGGGCTTGGCGCAGTCGATGCAGCAGCAGATGGGCATGGGTCCGGGGCCCGGTAGGCCCGGCCGCAATGGACGCCAGCGCGCCGAGCAGAACACCGATCCGCTCGGACGGCCGATGCGCGGCCGTGAATATGGCGACGACGTCACTGTGAAGGTGCCAGGCGAGATCGACGCGCAACGCGCGCGGCGCATTTTGGAAGAACTGCGCAAGCGCTTTGGCGAGAG
>Ga0134126_10008796_pt1 | contig 12707 bp, 9 predicted proteins | sample KB31752_FD_96881 | JGI IMG/M metagenome (GOLD analysis project Ga0134126, IMG submission 96881) | Terrestrial soil microbial communities with excess Nitrogen fertilizer from Kellogg Biological Station, Michigan, USA - KB3-175-2 | ecosystem: Environmental > Terrestrial > Soil > Unclassified ...
AGCGCCGCCAGGCGCTTGCGCGAGGCCTCGTCCTGCTCCTTCTTCAGCGCCTCCTGCTCGATCTTGAGCTGAATGATCCGCCGCTCGAGGCGGTCGAGCGCCTCGGGCTTGGAGTCGATCTCCATGCGGATCCGCGCCGCGGCCTCGTCGATCAGGTCGATGGCCTTGTCGGGAAGCTGCCGGTCGGTGATGTAGCGGTGCGAGAGCGTCGCCGCGGCGACGATCGCCGGATCGGTGATGTCGACGCCATGGTGGACCTCGTAGCGCTCCTGCAGGCCGCGCAGGATCGCGATCGTGTCCTCGACCGAGGGCTCGTCCACCAGCACCTTCTGGAAGCGGCGCTCCAGGGCGGCGTCCTTCTCGATGTACTTGCGATACTCATCGAGCGTCGTCGCGCCGACGCAGTGCAGCTCGCCGCGCGCCAAAGCCGGTTTCAACATGTTGCCGGCGTCCATGGCCCCTTCCGCTTTGCCGGCGCCCACCATGGTATGCAGCTCGTCGATGAAGAGGATGATCTGCCCTTCCTGCCTGGCGAGATCGTTGAGGACCGCCTTCAGGCGCTCCTCGAACTCACCACGGAATTTGGCGCCCGCGATCAGCGCACCCATGTCGAGGGCGAGGATGCGCTTGTTCTTCAATCCCTCGGGCACCTCCCCGTTGATGATGCGCTGCGCCAGCCCTTCGACGATGGCGGTCTTGCCGACGCCGGGCTCGCCGATCAGCACGGGGTTGTTCTTGGTACGACGCTGCAGGACCTGGATCGTGCGGCGAATCTCATCGTCGCGCCCGATGACCGGGTCGAGCTTCCCCGAGGAAGCCCGCGCCGTCAGGTCGATGGTGTACTTCTCCAGCGCCTGCCGGTTCTCCTCCGCGCCTGCGTCGGCCACCTTCTCGCCGCCCCGCACCTCATCGATCGCCTTCTCCACCGCGCCGCGCACGACGCCGGTCTCGCGGAAGATGCGGGCCAGGTTGCGGTCCTCGAATGCCGCGAGCACGAAGAGCTCGCTCGAGATGAACTGATCGCCGCGCTGCTGCGCCAGCTTGTCGGTGACGTTGAGGATGCGGTTCAGGTCATTGGAGACGTGAACCTCACCGGGGGTGCCCTCCACCTTCGCCAGCCGGTCGAGCGTCGCGCCGAGCTCCGAGCGCAGCCGGTTGACGTCACCGCCTGCCTTGAGCAGGAGCGGCCGCACGGTGCCGCCCTGGCTGTCGAGCAGGGCGAGCAGCACGTGGGCGGGCTCGAGGAACTGATGGTCGCGGCCGACGGCGAGCGACTGGGCATCGGCCAGCGCCTGCTGGAATCGGCTGGTGAGCTTGTCCATCCGCATCGGGGAAGGCCTTCACGTGGGGTGGGATGGCGCAGAAATTGGGGTAAACGGCGGCCGTTCAAGCCCGCCAGATCAATGCCGCCATCCGTCCGCAGCGGCCATCCCGGCGGTACGAAAAGAACCGTCCGGCGTCAGCATAGGTGCACCAGCTTCCCCCGAAAACGCAGGGCCCGGAGACTCCGAGGGAGGCCAGCTTGCGCCTTGCCAAGGCATGGAGATCGCACTGCCAGCGGCCCTGCGGATTCGCAATGAATGCGGCCGCGGCTCCCGAATCGACGGCCATGAATGCGGTGCGCACCTCTTCCCCGACCTCGAAATGAGCCTGCCCGATGGCAGGTCCCAGCCAGACGAGCAACTCCTCGGGTGGCGTCTCCATGGCCTTCACGGTGGCTTCCAACACCCCTTGCGCCAACCCCCGCCAGCCCGCGTGCGCGGCGCCGACCACAGAGCCGTCCGCCGCGGTGAACAGCACCGGCATGCAATCGGCCACCTGGATCGCGCAGACCCTGCTGGCCAGACGGGTGACGACGCCATCGGCAGCCCTCGGAGAGCCGTCCGACGCCGAGCCAACGAGGTCCTCCCTTCCGAGATCGATCACCCGACTGCCGTGGACCTGCTCCAACCACGCAGGCTCGGCCGGCAACTCGAGGCTCGCCCGCAGCCGCGCGCGATTTTCGGCGACCGCACGCGGCTCATCACCGACGTGCGCGGCGATGTTGCAGGTATCGAAGGGAGCCTGGCTGACGCCATCACCGGTGCGAAGAGTGAAGGCGGCGCGGATTCCCGCGGGCGCGGGCCAGCGGGGAAAGAGGATGTCAGGACCGCTCACGCCCGAGGCGCCCGCGACTCTCTCGCGCATCACGCACCCTCGGCGAGCCGTTGGTCTTCATCGAGTGCCGCCAACAGCCGCGTCATGTCATCGGGAAGCGGCGCTTCCCACTCCAGTTGCCGTCCCGTCATGGGATGCGCCAGCGCCAGCCGGGCGGCATGCAGCGCCTGGCGCGGAAATGCGCTGAGTGCCGCCGCCAGCGCGGGGCTGCAGCCCGCGGGCAGACGCTTGCGGCCGACGTATACCGGATCGCCGGTGATGGGGTAGCCGATATGCGCGAGGTGGACGCGGATCTGATGCGTCCTCCCAGTCTCGAGCTGCACCCGCACAAAGGTGTGGGCGCGATAACGCTTGACGATGCGGTAGTGCGTGACGGCTTCCCGGCCATCGCTTCGCACCGCCATCCGCGTGCGTTGCGTGCGGTGACGTCCGATGGACGCCTCCACCGTGCCCCCGCCCGTCATCGCGCCGTTGCAAATCGCAAGGTAGCTGCGCTCTATCTCCCGTTCCGCCAGCGCGGCGACCAGTCTTGCGTGTGCCTCGGGGGTACGCGCCACCACGAGCAGCCCGCTCGTATCCTTGTCCAGGCGATGCACCAGACCGGCCCTCGGCACGAGGGCGAGCTTCGGATCGAGGGCCAGCAACGCGTTCTGCAGTGTATGGCGGGGATTGCCGGCGCCGGGGTGGACGACCATGCCCGCCGGCTTGTCGATGACGAAGAGGGCCCTGTCCTCGTGGACCACCGTCAGCGGCTGCGCCTCGGGGAGAACGCGGTCGTCGGCCTCGAGACGCGCGGCGATCTGCACCTGCTCGCCGCCGAGCACCTTGTCCTTTCCCCGTAGCTGTCGCCCGTCGACCCGGACGGCACCGGCCTCAATCCACCCCTGCAGGCGGCCGCGGGAGTACTGCGGCAGCTCCCGCGCGAGCGCCTGATCGAGCCGCAGTCCCGCGGCACCTGCCGGCAGCACCAGGGAATGCCGGCGGAACTCTCCCGAGGCTTCGCAGTCCCTAGGGCTGCCGGCCGATTCGCTATACTCCCGCGCCATGCTCAATCTCGTCTCTCGTCACGGCCGCCCTGTGCCGTTCGCGCCCCGGGCAGGCTCCGCACGCCTCCTCGTCACCGCCCTTTTCCTCAGCGCGCTCGCGCTGACGGGCTGCACGCACCGCAAGCTCCAGCAATCGAGTCCCCAGGCACTCTATACGCGGGCCACCCAGGACCTGCACAACTACAATTACAACGCCGCCATCAAGACCTACGAGCAGTTGACGGCGGTCTACCCCTTCACCGACCAGGCGCACCAGGCGCAGCTCGACCTCATTTACGCATATTACCGCGCCGGTGAGACCGATTCCGCCATCGACGCGTGCAAGACGTTCATTCGCGAGAATCCGACCCATCCGCGCGTCGATTACGCCTATTACATGGAAGGGCTGGTGAACTTCGAGAAGCAGCCGAATGCCATCGAGCACCTCTTCCACGTCGATCTTTCGAAGCGTCCGCCCACCACTGCGCGCAAATCATTCGCCGCCTTTCGTACGGTCGTCACCGAGTACCCGAAGAGCGCCTACGCCTCCGACGCGCGCCAACGGATGATCTACCTGCGCGACCGTCTGGCTTCCTATGACGTCGAAATAGCCAGGTACTACCTCAGCCGGGGCGCCTACATCGGCGCCATACGTCGGGCGAAGCTGGTCATCGAGAACTACGAGGGCGCGCCGGCGACGAAAGATGCGCTCGCGATCATGATCGTCAGCTACGACCGCCTCGGCCTGAAGAGCCTCGCCGCCGAGGCCCGCCGCGTCTACGCCGCCAATTTCACCGGCCAGATATCCCAGGTCGCCTCGGCCGTGGCCCCGCGGCATTGGTGGCACTTCTGGTAGCGGATTCGCTCCTGCCCGGTATTGCCGATGGGCAATGAGCTGCGGTTACGACTTACTGCCTGACTTGCTGTCTGGCTGCGCTTGCGAGGTAAGCGCCTCGACATCCGCGGCATCCTGGGTTCGCCCGGCTGCCCGTTTGTTCTTGATCAGTGCCGTGCGCCCGATCACGGGAATCCGGCGGCCTTCCAGCGGGAATGAGCTGCCCTCGGCCACGGCCTCGTCGAAGCTGACTCCATCGGCTCGGTTGAGAATATCGACGCGCCGAGGCGGCAGGCCGATCTGCAGTATGCCGTTGTAGGTCGCGAAGTCCTTCGCCTTCACGTCAAAATTCTGGAGAGGCGCGCCGAAGGCAGCAAGCGCCCGGTAGACCTTTTCCGCATTCGACGAATTGGCCCGGATGAGGATGTCCATGTCTTTGGTGGCGCGAGGGTGCCCATGAAAGGCGACCGCATGGCCGCCCACCAATACAAATTCGGCGCCGGCGTCGGCCAGCTCGATGAGCAGATCGCGGAAGTCCTCGGGCAGCTCGATCACTTGGAACGTCGGGGTGCGAAACACACGGGGATGTCCCCGCGAGAATATTGCGGGATATCCCAGCCGGCGGCGCTCCAGCTCTCTCGGGTCAAGCGCTCGACGAGCGACACGGCTTCCGGCCCCGAAACAGGCGCCGGATCGGGCTCGATGCCGCCGAGCGTGGCGCGACTGAGAATCGCTGTCCGACGCCGGTTCTCGGCGCGTAAACGTCGATCGGAGTCACTTGACATGGCGGCAATTTTACCATGGGAGCCGGCGCAGGATCCCGCGCCGGCCGGGGACTAGACTAGCGCCGGTAGCCGTTGGTGATCGGATAGCGCCAGTCGCGCCCGAAGGCGCGGCGGCTGACCCTGACCCCAGGGGGTGCCTGGCGGCGCTTGTACTCGTTGCGTTTGACGAGGTCGAGGACTCTCCCCACCGTGGCGCGGTCGAAGCCGCGCGCCTCGAGCTCATCCACCGATAGATCCTCCTCGATGAACGCCTCGAGGATGGGGTCGAGGACCTCGTACGGGGGCAGAGAGTCGGAGTCCTTCTGCTCGTGGCGCAACTCCGCCGAGGGCGGGCGGTCGATCACACGCTGCGGAATCACCCGGCCGAGGGAATTGCGGTAGGCCGCGAGGCGATACACCAGCAGCTTGCTGCAATCCTTGATCGGCGCGAAGCCGCCGGCCATGTCACCGTAGAGCGTGGCGTAGCCCACGGCCATCTCGCTCTTGTTGCCGGTCGTGAGCAGCATCCGGCCCGTCTTGTTGGAGATGCCCATGAGAAGCAGCATGCGGCAGCGCGACTGGATGTTCTCCTCGGTCGCGTCCGGCGACCGGCCGGCGAATTCATCCTTCAGGGTGCCGAGAGTCGCCTCGAACATGCCTTCGATCGAGAGCTCGCTATATTTCACACCCAGGAGGCGCGCCTCCTCCGCCGCATCCTGCACGCTCATGGAGGACGTATAGCGCGAAGGCATCATGACGGCGTGCACGCGGTCTGCCCCGAGGGCATCGACTGCAATCGCCAGCGTCAGCGCGGAATCCACGCCGCCCGAAAGGCCCATCACGACGCCGGGGAAACCGTGCTTATTAACGTAGTCGCGCACGCCTAGCACCAACGCGCTGTAGACGGTCGCTTCATCGCTCAACTCCGGTACGACATCTCCTGGTACCGGTGCAACCACACCGCGGCCTCGCCGCTGGAAGTCGATGTAGTAGGTGCCTTCCTTGAAGGCCGGCGCCCGCATGACGACCTTGCCCTCCGCATCCATCACGAAGGAATTGCCGTCGAACACCAGCTCATCCTGTCCTCCCACCATGTTGACGTACGCGATGGGCAGCGAGACGTCGGTGGCGCGTATGCGGACCACCGATTCGCGCTCGCGCTGCTTATCGCGCTCGTAGGGGGACGCGTTGATGACGACCAGCAGCTCCGCCCGGTCGGAACGCGCGAGCTGCGCCGGCTCCGGCTCCCAGATGTCCTCGCAGACGAGGAGGCCCACCCGGAAGCCCTTGCAATCCACCACCGTCGGTTGCGCGCCGGCGTGGAAGTAGCGCTTCTCGTCGAAGACCTTGTAGTTGGGCAGCTCCGCCTTACGGTGGATGGCGGCGACCGCGCCGCCGGTGATGAGCGCCGCGGAGTTATAAATGGTCGAGCGAGTGTACTCGGGGTAGCCGACCATCACGGCGGCCCCGGAAACGTCCCGGCACACCTGCTCCAGCCCCGCTTCGATCTGGCGGCGGAAACCGCGATGGAAGAGGAGGTCCTCCGGCGGATAGCCGGACAGGGTGAGCTCGGGAAATGCGATGAGGTCGGCCTGATGCTCGCGATGCGCGGCGCGCGCGCTCTCGATCACGCGCGCCGCGTTTCCCTGAACGTCGCCGACCAGCAGGTCGAGCTGCGCGAGCGCGATGCGGAGCGACTCGCTCATTCGCGTCTGCGGCCGCTTCCTAGCGGCGCTTGCCCTTGCGCGCGGCCGGCGCCTTCTTGGCACCGGTCTTGGCACCGGTCTTGGCACCGGTCTTGGCGCCGCCCTTCGCGCCCGACTTCGCGCGGGCTTTCCCGGCGGTCTTCTGGCCCGCGCTCTTGCCGGCGGCGGATCGCGCGGCGGAGGAGCCCTTGCCCGCTTTCCGGCTCGGCTTGTTGCGCAAAGAGGCCGGCGCTGGCGCGGGCTTCGAGGCGCGTTTCACCGGCTTTGCGGCTGGCTGCACCAGCGCGAGTGGACGCAACACTTTCGCCGCCGCACTGGCGCGCCGGCGCCGCAGCAGGTCATTCATCGCAGTGCCGAGCTCCGCAGGTGACTTGACGGTCCGTACCCCCGCCGCCTCGAACGCGGCGTACTTGTCGGCGGCAGTGCCCTTGCCCCCAGCCACGATCGCACCCGCGTGTCCCATGCGCTTGCCCGGAGGCGCGGTAACGCCCGCGATGTAAGCCACGACCGGCTTGGTGACGAAGCGGCGGATGAAGTGCGCGGCCGCCTCCTCGTCACTGCCGCCGATCTCGCCCACCAGGATGATGCCCTCGGTGCGCGGGTCGCGCTCGAAGAGCTCCAGCACGTCGACGAAGTTGAGTCCCCGCACCGGGTCGCCGCCGATGCCGACACAGGTGCTCTGGCCGAGACCGATGTGGGTCGTCTGGAACACGGCCTCGTAGGTCAGCGTGCCCGACCGGGAGACGATTCCCACGGTGCCCTTCTTGTGAATGAAGCCCGGCATGATGCCGATCTTGCATTCCTCCGGCGTAATCACGCCGGGGCAGTTGGGACCGACCAGCCGTGTGGCGGAGCCCGCCAGCACCGACTTGACGCGCACCATGTCGTTGACCGGCACGCCCTCGGTGATGCAAACCACGAGATCGATGCCGGCATCGGTCGCCTCGAGAATGGAGTCAGCCGCACCCGCGGCCGGCACGTAGATCATGCTGGCAGTCGCGCCCGTCTCCTTCACCGCATCCTCGACGGTATCGAACACAGGCAGGCCGAGGTGCTTTTGACCCCCGCGCCCCGGCGTCACGCCACCAACGAGCTGCGTGCCGTAGGCGATGGCCTGCTCGGAATGGAAGGTGCCCTGCTTCCCGGTGAAGCCCTGGCAGATCACCTTGGTGTGCTTGTTGACCAGAATGCTCATGCTTGCAAACCCTTACTTGCCGGCCGCAAGGGTGACGACCTTGCGCGCGGCATCTGTCAGATCGGTGGCGGGGGTGATGGTGAGGCCGCTGCTGGCCAGCGTCGAGCGCGCTTTCTCCGCATTCGTGCCTTCGAGGCGAACGACGACGGGTACCTTCACACCCACATTCTTGACGGCATTGATCACACCGTCAGCGATGAGGTCGCAGCGGACGATGCCGCCGAAGATGTTGACCAGGACCGCACGGACCTTGGGATTCGAAAGTATGAGCTGGAATGCGGCGGTCACCCGCTCACTGGTCGCCCCGCCGCCGACGTCGAGGAAGTTGGCCGGCTGGCCGCCGTGCAGCTTGATGAGGTCCATGGTCGCCATCGCGAGTCCCGCGCCGTTGACCATGCACGCGATATCACCGTCCAGGGAAACGTAGTTGAGCTCATGCTCACTGGCACGGCGCTCCATCGGGTCTTCCTGGCTGGGATCGCGCAGCTTCGCAAGGTCCGGATGCCGGAATACCGCGTTGGCATCGACGTTGATCTTGGCATCGAGCGCAACGAGCTTGCCGGCCTTCGTCACGATGAGGGGATTCACCTCGACCAGGCTCGCGTCCTGCTCCATGTAGAGCTTGTACAACGCCGCCGCGATCGACTGAAACTCCTTGATCTGCTCGCCCTTGAGCCCCAGGCCAAAGGCAATCTGCCGCGCCTGGTAGGGCTGCAGGCCGGCCGAGGGGTGCACGGTCACGGACAGGATCTGCTCGGGCGTCTTCTCCGCGACCTCCTCGATGTCCATGCCGCCGGCAGCGGAGGCGATGAGGGCGATCCGGCCCTTCTCGCGGTTGAGGGTCAGGGAGAGATAGATCTCCCGCTCGATCTCGGAGCCCGACTCCACATAGACGCGCTCGACGGGCAGGCCCTCGGGACCGGTCTGCTTAGTTCTGAGGCGCGTGCCGAGCATCGCGGCGGCCGCATCGCGGACCGCTTGGTGCTCGCGCGCCAGCTTGACGCCTCCGGCCTTACCGCGCCCGCCGGCATGGACCTGGGCCTTGATGACCCAAACCGAGCCGCCTATCGTCTTGGCAGCACTGACGGCTTCATCGGCGCTCGCGGCCACGCGGCCCGCAGGCACCGGAATTCCGTAATTCCTGAATATCTCTTTAGCCTGATATTCGTGCAGATTCATTAGGGGATCCTGGTCACTCGAACTGGCTGACGTGAACTTCGCATTGTGGCGAAAAACGATCACCGCTGCCAGCGCAGAGCAGCATCAGCCCTCGAACTCACGATTGCGCACCCATTCGCCCAATGCATCGTCTTGTACTCGGTAGTCCCCGTAGTCCATCCGGAACACCAAGTCGGCATCGCACAATCGGCGTAGCGACTGCTGCGGGACGTTCTTGGTGACCGTCTGCTCGACGCCCAGTGCCGACCCCAATCGCCGGCGCGAAGTCTCCGAGAACAGATCGGTGACGCCTGAGGCCACCAAGCGCAGCACCTCGCGATCGGCAGGGTGCAAGCGCTCCCACGTAGTGATGAAGTTGGCATCATTGAATATGTGAGCCTGAGTGTCCTCGAGCGCCGCCGCTGCACCCAGATCCGCATACGCGAGGTAACGGTTCAGGTATCGCCGAAAGAATTCGGGTGTTCTCTTGAGCGCCTCGAAGGCGGCCAGCGCTTCCTTGTCGGCGAGCGGAAACTGCGACAGCCGATTAACCTTTGCCACCATCGCCCGGACGAACTCATCTCCGAGCAGCTCGAACGGCTCGAGCGGCGCCCAGTTGTAGAAAGGCTCCGTGGAGCGTCCAAACATACGTCTTAACGTTGCTTCCGAGCTGCCAGCAAAAACGACCTTGATGTTCTGCTTACGGCCGTCCAGGCTGGCCCGAAGGGAGTGGGTGAGATAAGAATGAGCCGACTCCGCAAGCACCTGAGCCTCGTCCAGAATCATTAACATACGCCGGCCCGGTCGGTTGAAGCCTCGGATCAACTCGGTAATCCGCGGAGTCGATCCCGGAATCTCGGCCCCGCTGAGCTCGGCCTCGACGCTGCCTGCCGCGATCCCGCCTACCTTGGCCGAGGCTTTTACGCGCTTGATGGGCCGCTTCAGCGATTTTGCGAGCTTGCCGAGACTGGAGGGCTCGAGGGCTTGCGTCAGCGCCGCTAAAAATGCGGGGGCCGGCTCTCTTCTGGCATCCCAGAGATTCAAGTAGACGGTTGCGTATCCAGCCTCCCGCGCAGCGGGAATGAGGTCTTGCTCGAGGAACTCAGACTTGCCCATCCGCCGCTTGGCAAAAAGCGCACGAGCCGAGGTCAGTCCGATTTCGAAGGCCTTCAGGTAGCGCGCCGCAAGCCCGGGTCGCGGGTAATGCCACGGGTCTGGCGGTGCGCTTCGGAGCATAACGGTATCAACAAGTATGCAAGTGCAGTGAAGTATTATTATTGATGATACTCGAAGCCACTCGGCCATAGCCAGAGTGACTTGCCTCTAAAAATGCGGCCCAGTTTTTAGAGGCAGTTGCCGGCCTCTGCCGCGCCGAGATGATAGAGTCCGCGCTCATCCCGCTCGAGCCCCCCCTCAACGTCGTCCCATGCCGGCCACCACTGCCGCGACCTCATCCGCCGCACCCGCCGATATCGCCTGGCGGGTCGTGGGCCTGCTGAACCTTTACCGGGTGCTCGTCCCGGTGGTTCTGGTGGCCGCGCTCTGGATGTCCGGCCAGCCGCTGAAGATGGTGCCCCATCCGCACCTCTTCCTCACCGCCTGCGTGGCCTATTTCACCGCGGCGGTGCTCCTCGTCATCGCGCGGCGGCTGCGGTGGTCGACGCTGCGGCTGGTGGCGATCGTCAATGCCAGCGTGGACTCCAGCGCGATCGGCGTGATCCTCTACGCCAGCGGCGGGGTGGCGAGCGGCTTCGGCATCCTGCTGGTGCTGCCGGTACTCGCCATGGCCACGCTGGCCAAACATCGCGACGCGCTGCTCATCGCTGCCATGGCAGCGATCGCCGTGCTGGTGCAGCAGTTCTTCGTCGGCCTCGAGGCACCCATAGGCTTTGGCGAGTACACCACGGCGGGCGTTCTGGGCGTCGTGTTGTTTGCGATCGCCGTGCTCGCCTGGCCACTCGCCAATCGCATCCGCGAGAGCGAGGCGACCGTGCGGCGCCAGGAGGTCGACCTCGCGAACCTGGCGCAGCTCTCGCAATACATCGTGCAGCACCTGCGCGAGAGCATTCTGGTGGTCGACCATCAGGACCGCATCCGCCTCATCAACGAGTCGGCGGCGCAAATGCTCGGCGACGACAAGGCTTATCCGGACGCGCTCCTGGGTGAGGCCTCGCCACGGTTGCTGTTCCTTCTCGAGCGCTGGCGGCAGAGCACCGGCGATACCGGCATCTTTCCTGCGATGGAGCAGACTTTCGTCGGCGCGGATGGCGCCCAGGTCATCCGGGCGCATTTTGCGCCGCTCGGCACCTCGACGCCCGCGCCAGTGCTGGTCTTCCTGGAGGACACCAGCCTGATCACGGAGAAAGTGCAGCAGACGAAGCTCGCGGCCCTTGGCAGGCTGAGCGCCAGCATCGCGCACGAGATCCGTAATCCCGTCGGCGCCATGAGCCACGCCGGCCAGCTCCTCGCCGAATCACAGCATTTGGAGCCTCAGGAGCGGCGCCTGACGGAGATCATCCGCAACAACGCCGAGCGGGTGAGCGGCATCATCGACAGTGTCCTCAGGCTCTCGCGCCGAGAGGAGGCGCGCTCCGAGCGCCTGCCGCTTCAGGCCTGGAGCGAGGAATTCCAGGAGGAGTTCTGCGAGACCATGCAGTGGCCGCACGAGCGGCTCCAGATGAGCGGCCCTTCCGAGGAGATAGAGGTCCGCGTCGACCCGAGCCAGCTTCGCCAGATCGTGTGGAATCTCTGTGAAAATGCCATGCGCTATGCTTACCCGCAGCAGGCGCCTGCAGACCCGCGGGTGGCGGATCAACCGTCGCTCGATGGCGACAAGGTCATCGAGATGCGGTGCGGCCGCCTGACAGCGAACGGCCGCCCCTTCCTGGAGGTGGCGGACCGCGGCCCCGGGGTTGCGCGGGAGAACGTCGATCGCATCTTCGAGCCCTTCTTCACCGGCGGCCGGGGGACGGGCCTGGGTCTCTTCCTCGCCCGCGAGCTGGCCCAAACCAATGGCGCCACGCTGCTCTATGAGCCCCGTCACGGCGGCGGCAGCGTTTTTAGGCTGGTATTCGCAGACCCTCGACGATGGGAGGTCGAGCATTGAACGCACCTTTGACGAGCGCCCGCCCGGAGCCGGCCAAACCGGCCGTGCTGATCGTGGACGACGAGCCGGATTTGCTCGAGCTCGTCAGCCTCACGTTGAGCCGCATGAACCTGCGCACCCGGACCGCGCCCGACGTCGGCACGGCCAGGAAGCTCCTCAAGAGCGAGCCGTTCGACCTCTGCCTCACGGACATGCGCCTGCCGGACGGGGACGGTCTCGACCTCGTAGCGTGGATCCAGGAGAACCGCTCGACGGTGCCTGTTGCGGTCATCACCGCTCACGGTAACGTCGAGTCGGCCGTCCGCGCCCTGAAGCTCGGCGCCTTCGATTTCGTCTCCAAGCCCCTCGACCTCGGCGTGCTGCGCAAGCTCGTCGGCAGCGCCATCCGCCTCGCCTCCAGCGGCCCCGACCGGTCCGCCGATCCCAGCGCCGCGCGCCTCATCGGCCACTCCGCCGTCATGGAGCAGGTTCGCGAGATGATCTCGCGCGTCTCCCGCAGCCAGGCTCCAGTCCACATCTTTGGCGAGTCCGGCACCGGCCAGGAGCTGGTCGCCCGTATGATCCACGAGTCAGGCGCCCGCCGCGAAGGCCCCTTCGTCGCCGTCAACTGCGGCGCGATCCCGACGGAGCTGATGGAAAGTGAATTCTTCGGCCACAAGCGCGGCAGCTTCACGGGCGCCGTCGCCGACAAGAAGGGGCTCGTGCAGACGGCCGAGGGCGGCACACTGTTCCTCGATGAAGTGGCCGATCTGCCGCTGCAC
>Ga0134126_10008797_pt1 | contig 12706 bp, 11 predicted proteins | sample KB31752_FD_96881 | JGI IMG/M metagenome (GOLD analysis project Ga0134126, IMG submission 96881) | Terrestrial soil microbial communities with excess Nitrogen fertilizer from Kellogg Biological Station, Michigan, USA - KB3-175-2 | ecosystem: Environmental > Terrestrial > Soil > Unclassified ...
ATCTCGTCGTAGCTCGTCCGTGCCGGGTCGAAGACCGCGAGGACGACCTCCGCGTGACCGGTGCGCGGGTACACCTCGCGGACCAGCTCCCAGCCCTCGGGGCGGTCGTCCTCGACGAGGCTGATCGCGCGCGCGAGCGCACGGCGGTCGCCGTCGAGCAGGCGGCTTGCGAGCGAGGCCTCGGTCATCGAGCGCGCATCATCGCAGGGGCGCTCGGCCCCTCGCGTGCGCAGGCTACGATCCGCGGCCATGGGGCTTCTCGCAGATGCGGCGCGGCCGACGCCCGAGCAGATGGGCGCATCGGGGGTCAGGCGTCCGCCCGAGCCTTTGCACGGGGGGCCGCTGACGCTGGTGCGGTTCATGCGCCGGAACGGGATGCTGCGGCCGGGCTACGTGGCGCTCCTCGCCCGCCTCGCCTGGCTGAAGCTGCGTTTCGGCAGGCGCCTGCAGACAGAAGGCCTGTGCTTCATCTGCCCCGGCGTGAAGCTCGAGATCGGCCGCGGCGCGAGGCTGCGGATCGGCCGCTGGGCCTGGGTCGGGCACGGCTGCAAGATCCGCGTGCACGAGGGCGAGGTCGAGATCGGCGCCAAGACGGTGATGGGCCAGGAGTGCACGATCTCGGCCTTCCAGCGGGTCTCGATCGGGCGCGAGTGCATCCTCGCCGACCGCGTGATGCTGATCGACTTCGACCACGGCGTCACCGAGGTCGAGCGCCCGATCCGCCTTCAGGGCATCTACAAGCGCGATGTCGAGGTCGGCCACAACGTCTGGGTCGGCTACGGCGTTTGCATCCTGCGCGGCGTGAGCGTCGGCGACAACTCGATCATCGGCACGAGCGCGGTGCTCACGCGCTCGTTCGGAGCCAACGCCGTGCTGGCGGGCGTGCCCGCGCGCGTGATCAGGATGCGCGAGGAGCCCGAGCACCTGCGCTTTGAGTAGGCGCCGCTCAGCGCGGCGCGATGAAGTCGAGGAGATCGGCGTCGACGGCGATGTTGCGAAGGGCGCCCTCCACAGCGTCGGCTTCGCCTGTGAGGGCGCGCGCCACGAGCTCGCGGTGCCCGTGCTCCCGCTCGCGCGCGTAGGGCACCGCGATCCCGCGGGTGACCATGAAGGCCCAGTCGCTGGCCTGGAGCGCGAGCAGCGCCCTGACGGCGCCCCGCTGCACGCCGGCACCCGCCCGCAGCACGTCGAGCTCGGCGGAGCGGGCGTCGAAGGCCAGCTCCGCGACGGCCGGGCCGGACCACGTCGACAGGTCGCCGCCCTCCCCCCAGCTGCTCGCTTCCCACTCGGCCTGTCCCGGCAGCTCCGCCGGCTCGCTCGATGCGAGCGCGTCGTCGAGGGCGACGAGCTCCAGCTCCTGACGCGCGCTCTCCTCGATCACCGCCTCGAGCCAGGCGACGCCCTCGTACCACCAATGTCCGAGCAGCTCGGTGTCGAGCGCGCAGACGACCAGGCCGCCCCCGGGCAGCCCGGCGCCGCCATCGGCCAGGCGCGCCTTCGTTCGCGCGACGAAGTCGGCGGCGTGCTCTCGGGCGAGGGCGAGCGCCGCGCCGTGGTCGTAGACGGCGCCGGAGTTGTCCCACGGGTTGTGGTGGTGGACCGTGTGGTGGTGATAGTCGCGGTAGGGACCTGCCGCCGGGTACCCCTGCGGGCTCCACAGCAGCGACATCGTCAGCCGGTCGACGGGCGTGAGCACGAGCCCCGACTCGGCGAGCACCGGCCGCAGGTGCCCGGGCGCCCCGAGCCCGAGCCGCGCGGTCAGCTCCACGCACACGGCACGCACGCCCGCCTCGGTCAGCGCCGGCTCGAGCGAGGGCTCGTGCGCGCACTCCGGCAGCCAGAAGCCGCCGCGCCAGCCCGCACCGAAACGGCGTTCGTGCGAGCGGACACCCGCGCGGATCTGCTCGCGCAGCCCGGCGCCCGTCGCCAGCAGCGGCAGCACCGCGTGCGTGGCCGAGGAGGTCCAGCCCGCGTGCCTGCCGAGCGCCCCGAGCAGATCGCCCCCGAGCTCCTCGATCCGCTCGGCCGCACGCGCGTAGTCGCCCCAGGCGCGGTCGACCTCGGCCGCCAGCTGCTCGTGGCCACCGGCGCGCAGGCCCTCGGCGTCCTCGCGGTGGGTCTCGCGCCGCACCCCCTCGACGAAGTCACCGAAGCGCGCGGCGAGATCGGGAACTTCGATCTGGTCGCACAGCACGGGCGTGAGCGAGAGCGTCAGCGGCGCGCCGCGGTCGAGCAGGCCGAGCAGCGGCAGGTAGCTGCCGGCGATCGCCTCCCACAGCCACTCCTCACCGAACGGCCAGGTCCCGAAGCCCTCGACGTAGGGCATGTGGGTGTGCAGCACGATCGCGAGCGCCCCGCGCTCGGAGCGGGCGCTCAAGGCCGGCACACGGCGAGCAGGTCCAGCGCCCCTCGCAGCTCCGCCGGTCGGCCGCGGCGCAGCGCGAAGTCACCGACGCCGATCGCCGGCGTGAACCAGGCGTAGAACGGCTTGGTGAGGCGCAGCGCCGCGTGCACCCTGTCCCAGCCCGCCCGCAGCGCGAGCTCGTGGACGCGCAGCTTGCCGGCGTGGAACAGGCCGTAGAGCTCGACGCGCCCGAACTGCCCGAGGCACAGCTGCTCGAACTCCTCCGGCAGGTACTCGTGCACGTGCCAGGGGTTGTCCGAGCGCGCGGCGCCCTTCGGAGCGAGCGTCAGCACGTTCGGGGTCGAGACGTAGACCGCACCGCCCTCGCCGATCAGGGAGCGGAAGTGCGCGAGCGTCCCCCCCGGGTCCTGGAGGTGCTCGATCGTCTGCAGGAAGACGACGGCATCGGCCGGGGCCGAGAACTCTTCGACGAGCGCCCGCTCGAACTGGACATTCGGGTAGCGCCGGCGAGCGTGCTCGAACGCCTCCGGATTGGCCTCGACACCGATGACCGTTGCGGCGGTGCGCGCGAGCACGCCCGAGCCGTAGCCCTCGCCGCTGGCCATGTCGATCACCCGCTCGCCCCGGACACGCTCCGCGATCCACTCGTAGACGACCAGGTGGCGCCGGTACCAGTAGTTCTCCTCCGGCACGTCGGGGAGCGTCCGCTCGCCGGTCAGCGAGAGCGGCGGAACGCCCTCCGGCTGGTCGCGCTGTACGTAGGAGCTCTGCATCGAAGGCGTCTCAGATGGGGATGCCCCGCCTTCCGCAGGCCACCCGGAGCGAGCGGCGGGGCGGGGGCGCGCGAGTATATGGTCCGCGCTCGTGCCACTGAGCGCCGAGGAGATCCGTGACGCAAACACGCGCTACCACGACGTGGCGGCGGACCACTACGACCACAAGTGGGGGATCGACTTCGGCGACGTCGGCGGCGCCCAGGTTCTGGCCAAGGTCCGCAAGGCGCTCGGCGACGAGCCCCCGCGCTGGGGGCGCTCGCTGGAGATCGGCTCGGGCACCGGCTACTTCTCGTTGAACCTGATGCTCGCCGGCGTGATCGGCGAGGCGACCTGCAGCGACATCTCCCCCGGGATGCTGCGCACCCTGCGCGCGAACGCGGACCGGCTAGGGCTCGAGGTCACGACCGCGCCCGCGGACGCCGAGCGCCTCCCTTTCGAGGACGGGAGCTTCGACCTCGTGCTCGGCCACGCGGTCCTGCACCACATCCCCGACCTGCCGCGCGCTTTCAGAGAATTCGAGCGCGTGCTCGCGCCTGGCGGGACCGTGCTGTTCGCGGGCGAGCCCTCACGCTACGGCGACCGGCTCGCGCGCGTTCCGAAGCGGCTCGCGAGCGCGATCGCCCCCGCGTGGCGGCTGGCGATGCGGGCGCCGGCGGCGCGGCACGAGCCGGGCGCCGACTCCGACGAGGCGCTCGAGCGTGTCGTCGACGTGCACGCGTTCGCGCCCGGAGAACTGCAGAGCGCGGCGCGCAGCGCGGGCTTCGACGATGTGCGCGTGACGGGCGAGGAGCTGGTCGCGAACTGGTTCGGCTGGACCAACCGCACGCTCGAGGCGACGGCGGATCCGGAAGGGGTCCCCTGGGCCTGGCGCCAGTACGCCTACCGCGGCTATCTCGCGCTCCAGGAGCTCGACCGTCGGCTGCTGGAGGGTCGGCTGCCGCCGGCGATCTTCTACAACCTGATGCTCACCGCGCACAAGCTCCGGGCGCCGTGACGGCGCGGTCCTAGACTCAGCCGCATGCCGGCGCCCACGCTCCGCGACTTCCCGCTCTTCCCGCTGGGGCTCGTGGCGCTGCCGAGCGAGAGCGTCCCGCTTCACATCTTCGAGGACCGCTACCTGCGGATGATCGCCCACTGCATGGAGGGTGAGGGCAGCGAGTTCGGGATCCTCTGGCTCTCCGACGACGAGCTCAAGCAGACGGGCTGCGCGTGCCGGGTCGAGGAGGTGCTGGAGCGCATGCCCGACGGGCGGCTGAACATCCTCGCGCGGGGCACACGGGTCTTCCGCCTGCTCGAGCGCCAGGACGACCTCGCCTACCCCGCGGGCGTCGTCGAGTTCGCCGCCGAGGAGGCTGACGAGGAGACCGACGAGCTCCTGGCCGCGAGCGCGCGCGAGCTCTACGGCGAGCTCGTCTCCCAGGCGACCGACCGCGAGCTCTCCCTGGATGAGCTCGCCGAGCTCGACGCCTACCGCATGGCGGGCACCGTCGAGTTCGACCTCGACGCCAAGCAGCAGCTGCTCGAGCTGCGCTCGGAGAACTCGCGGATGCGACTGCTCGCAACGCTGCTCTCGGCCGCGATCGAGCGCCTCGAGCTGCTCGAGCGGGCGCAGGTGCGCGCGCAGTCCAACGGCAAGGTCCGCTTCGGCTAGCTGCCCGCGCGGTCGGCCTACTCCGGCAGGCGGCAGCGCTGCTGGGCCGCCTGGAGCACCAGGAGCTGCAGCCGGTGGAGCACCGGGGGTTGATGCGGGGAGTCGTCGGAGAACTCGACCGTCCCGTCGGCGGTGCGGACGTGGTAGCGCAGCACCGAACGCGCGGCCGGTGGCAGGCGCAGGTGTTCGGAGGCCGGGTGCTTGAGGTCTTCCTGGATGCCGCGGCCTTCGACGATCTGGGCGTCGTCGAGCTTGCCGGCGGAGCGCCCGTTGCAGGTGACGCCGCCTTCTTCGTTGACGAGCAGCACGAGCTTCTGCCCGGCCGCCGGGCCTTCGCGCGTGACGAGGAACAGATCGGCCGCCTGTACCCCGCCCCCGCAGCCGGACCACACCAGCGCCAAGGCGAGCCCGAAAGCGGCCGCGCTCGAGCGTGCGGGGCCCCTCACACGAGCTCCGCGGCGCCACCACGGCGCGGGTCGCCCGCCCCGCTGATGGCGCCGTTCCGGCGCAGCGCCGCCTGGACGCCGCCGAAGAACAGGTTGAGCGCCCCGAAGCGCACGACCTGAAGCTCGGGATCGATGCCCTCGAGGTCGACCTCGGGCTCGGCGTAGACGACGCCGTCCTCGAAGTGGAGCCTCGGCGCGTCGACGGCAGCGCGCGCGTCGAGGCCGCGGTCGACGACGGCCACGATCGTCTGCAGCAGCGCCGAGCGGATGCGGTTCGAGCCGGCGCTGCCCAGCACCAGCTCGACCTCGTCTTCGCACATCACCACCGACGGGGCCATCATGCTCGGCATGCGCCTTCCCGCGGGGTGCAGGTGGAAACCGAGCGGGTTGAGGTCCTCCTCCCCCATCACGTTGTTCAGGTGGAGGCCCGTGCCGGGAACGACGACGCCGGAGCCCTCGCCGTTGGTGCAGGTGACCGCGCACGCCATCCCGCTCGAGTCGATCACCGAGATGTGCGTCGTGGATCCGAGCCGGCTCGAGATGAAGCGGTCGAGGAACCCGGGCGCGTCCAGCCCGTCGAGGAACTCGGCGCCGCGCTCCGCCTGCGCGGCCGCCATCGCCTCGACTGTCTCCTGCGCGCTCGGTGGCGAGGAGCCGCGGTCGAGCAGGCCGAGCGAGTATGCGAGCAGGATGCCGCCCGCGGAGGGAGGCGGGTTGGTCAGGATCTCCCGGTCGCGGTAGCGCATGCGCACGGGCTCGCGCTCCACCGCCCCGTAGCCCGCGAGGTCGGCAGGGCCGAGCGAGCCGCCGCGGGCCGACAGCCAGTCGCATACCGCGGCCGCCACCTCGCCGCGGTAGAAGGGCTCGGCGCCCTCGCGGCCGAGCAGGCGCAGCGCGTCGGCCAGGTCGGGGTTGCGCATCGTCTCGCCCTCGCGAAGGACCCGGCCCTCCGGTGCCCACAGGGCGGCGCACTCCGGCGTCGAGGTCAGCAGGTCGCCGAGGATCTCGGCGACGTAGGCCTGCCCCGCGTTCAGCGCGACGCCGCGCTCGGCCAGCTCGGCCGCCGGCGCCGCCAGCTCGTCCAGCGGCACGCTTCCCCAGCGCGCCGAGGCGGCCGCGACGCCGGCCGGGTTGCCGTAGGCGCCGCACGACGCCGGTCCGATGTGGAAGACCTGCACGGCATCGCCGAAGGAGACGTCGACCGCGAGCAGCTCCGCCTCCTCGCCGTCCTCGCGCCGTGTCGGCGCCTGCACGAAGAAGTCGAGCAGCACGGGCTCCTTGCCGGGCCCGGCGACGAGCATGTAGCCGCCGGCGCCGAGACCGGTGAGCAGCGCCTCGGCGGCGAACGACGTCAGCATCGCGGCCAGCGCGCCGTCGACCGCGTTGCCGCCGGCGCGCAGGACCTCGGCCCCGGCCTTCGCGCTCAGCGGGTGCCCGGCTGCGACAACCCCATGTGGAGCGCTGCTCGCCATCGTGGGAGCACTACCACAGCGGCGCTCGCGGCGGTCGGCCGCGCTCAGCGCCCGCCGTCGCCGCCGCGGGACCTCCCGCCGCGGGAGCGGCGCCGGCCGCGCCTTGCCCGCAGTGAGCCGAGCCCCATTTCGTCGCGCACCAGGTAGGCGACGAGCAGCACACCGAGCAGCGCGGCGAGGCCCGCCTCCCAGACGAGACGGCCGGACGACGCCGGCCGCACAGGGAGGGCTGAGCCGGGGATCGCCTCGGCCGGCGGCACGGACTCCGGACCGGGCCCGGCCGGGGCCTTCAGGTAGAGGCCGCCGGCGACGCCACCTGCGGGGACGAGCGAGCCCGGCCCGACGATGCTGAGATACGCGACCGAGACGAAGCGCGAGGCAGGCGCGAGCGCCGGCCGTGAGCAACCGCTTGTACGCGCGGCGGTCACGAGCCGCCGCAGCGAACGGACTTCCAGGATCGCGAGCCGCCGCCTGGAGACATGCAGCTTCCGGGCGACCGCGCGCGCGCTGAACGGGTGGCGGTCACCCACGCCGGTGCGCAGCCGGAGCACCGTGCGCATCCGTGCCGGGAGCAGAGGCAGGCAGGCCACGAGACCGCGCACGAGGTTCCGGACCCGCGGGTCGGCGAGCGTGATCCGGCCGCGAGCCAGCAGCCGCAGCGCCCGCTCTGCGCCGAGCATCGTGGGGGCCGCCCCGTCCGAGGAGGGGAGGCCCTGCCCGCCTTGGAGAAACCCCGCGAAGCCGCTGAGCGCACCCGCCGCCGGGCCGTCGGACAGCAGCCCGTCGCCGCTGGTCGCCGCCGAGCCCACCGCGCCGGGTGTGGCGCCGACCCGGGAGATCCGCGTGGCGGCCGGAGACCCGCTCGCCGACGGCACGGATAGCGCCGGCACGGAGACGCGGCCCGTGCCGGGCAGGGACGGCGACGAGGCGACTTCGACGCTCGGCGTGCTCACCGCGGGCGGTTTCAGGGGGACCGGGATCTTGACGGGGACCGGCGTGGCTTTGGGGGCGGTTTTGACCGGGAGCACCGGAGGCGGCGCGGGGCCTGGCGGCGGCTTGGCGGGCACCGAAGGAACCGTCACCGGTGGCGGCGTCGGCGATTTGACGGTGACCGTCGGCGTTGTCACTTGGACGGTCGGCGTTCCAACGGGGACCGTGGGCGTTTTCAGCGGCACGGTCGGCGTGCTCACTGTCGGCGTGGTAAGCGTCAGCGCCGCGCTGCTGGACGTCACGACCGCACCCGGCAGCTGAACGACCACCCCGACCACCATCATCCTCAACAGCATTCTCTGCGACATCCGGCCCCATCCCTCAGGTCACCCGATGCCAGGATCGATTACCCCGCTGGCGCACCGTCTATTCCAGGCGCGCAGCTGCGCCGCCTGCGCGCGTCAAAGCCCGGCCTGGGCGCGTCAGATCAGAGGTTCGGGATGAACTCGGGAATCTCGAGCTCGTCCAGGCTGCCGCGGCGGCGCCGCCCGCCGTCGGCCGGCGGCGCGTTGCGCTGCACGCGGACCTCGCCCGCGGCCGGCTCCTTGAAGCGGCTGACGCTCTTGCGCCGGCCCTCGTCGCCGTAGCCGGTCGCGACGACCGTGACCCACACCTGGTCCTCGAGCTTCTCGTCGACCATCGCGCCGAAGATGATGTTCGCGTCCGGATGGGCCGCCTCGGAGACGGACTTGGCAGCCTCGTTGACCTCCCACAGCGAGAGGTTCTCGCCGCCGGTGATCGAGAGCAGGATCGAGCGCGCGCCCTCCATCGAGGTTTCGAGCAGCGGCGAGGAGACGGCTTGCATCGCGGCCTCGGTCGCGCGGTTCTCGCCGACCCCCATGCCGATGCCGAGCAGCGCATTGCCCGCGTCGCTCATGATCGTGCGCACGTCGGCGAAGTCGAGGTTGATCAGCCCGGGCAGCGTGACGAGGTCCGACACGCCCTGGACGCCCTGGCGCAGCACGTCGTCGGCGACGCGGAACGCGTCGACCATCGAGGTCTGCTTGTCGAGGACCGTCAGCAGCTTGTCGTTGGGCACGACGATCAGCGTGTCGACCTCGCCGGCGAGCGTGGTGACGCCGCGCTCGCCCTGCTCGCTGCGGCGCGAGCCCTCGAAGCCGAACGGCCTCGTCACGATGCCGACGGTCAGCGCGCCGACTTCGCGCGCGATGCGCGCGACGACCGGCGCGGCGCCGGTGCCCGTGCCGCCGCCCGAGCCCGCCGCGATGAAGATCATGTCCGAACCCTTGAGCAGGGCCTTCATGCGGTCGTAGTCCTCCATCGCCGCCTGGCGGCCGATCTCGGGGTCCGAGCCGGCGCCGAGGCCGCGGGTCAGCTCGCCGCCGATGTGCAGCGTGAGGTCCGCGGTCGACTGCTGCAGCGACTGCACGTCGGTGTTGACGGCGAGGAACTCGACGCCCTCCACCTCGGCCTCGACCATGCGGTTGACGGCGTTGACGCCACCGCCGCCGACGCCCACGACGCGGATCACGGGCTGGCCTTCGGGCGTCTGCATGCGTTCGGGTGCGACCTCGTAGCGCGGCGCGGCGGCCGCGGGCGTCACGGGCGCGGGGCGGTCCATCACGTTCTCGGGGATCTCCGATGAGAACGCGTGGCGCAGCCGCTCCTGGGGCGAAGGGATGCGCGTCTCCGGCTCGGCCTCGGCCTCGCGGGCGCTCAGCGCCGGGTGGGGCACGCCGGTCTCGCGGGGATGCGGCGGCGGCTCCGGCTGGCGCTGGCGCGCGGCCGGCGCGCTCTCGGCGGCCTGGCCCTCGGCCTCCTCGCCTTCCTCGGTCTTGCGGAACAGGGCTGCGAGGGGCCCTTCGCGCATGCTTGCCCGCTTAGGATTGGCCATGGGTGAGAACCTCCCTCGCGAGCTGCCTGTAGGACTGGGCTGCGACACCGTCGGGCTCGTACTTGAGGACCGACATCCCCTTCACGGGTGCCTCGGCGAAGCGCACGGTCTTGCGAATGCGAGACGCGAACACCCGGTCGCCGAAGTTTTCCTCGAGTATCTCGATCGCCTCCTTGGCGTGGATCGTGCGCGAGTCCACCAGCGTGGGCAGGATACCCTCGATGTCGACACCCGGATTGAGGTTTTCGCGGATCATCGCGAGGGTGTTCTGCAGCTGGATCAAGCCGCGCATCGACAGATACTCGCACTGCACGGGGACGATCACCTTGTCAGATGCCGTCAGCGCGTTGATCGTCAGCAGCCCGAGGCTGGGCGGCGTGTCGATGCAGATGAAGTCGTAGTCCTCGAGGATCGGTTCGAACGCCTTCTGCAGCGAGCGCTCGCGGCCGATCATCGTCGACATCGCGATCTCCGCGCCGGCGAGGTCGATCGAGGCGCAGGCGACGTCGATCTCGCGGCGGCGGATCACCTCGCGGATCGAGACCTTGTGGACGAGGACGTCGTACATCGATTTCTCGATCGCGTCCGGGTCGATCCCCTGGGACATCGTGAGGTTGCCCTGGGGGTCCATGTCGACGCACAGAACCCGGTGCCCCTCCTCGGCGAAGGCGGCGGCTAGGTTCAGCGTCGTCGTCGTCTTGGCCACGCCGCCCTTCTGGTTGGCGAATGCGATGACCTTGGCCTTTCCTTCCACGATGGCTCCGATGCTCGATTGCTTGGAACGCCTTCCGGTCGGTATTCGCATGGTCACTGTGGATTCCTGCTTGGAAGCCCGTACGGAACACCGGCGGATTTCCCTCTACTTCTACGATCCCGGCATGGCCGCGCGCAAGAGCGACGACGGGCAGGGGCTGCCCGCGCGGCTGGCGGGCAAGCGCGTGGTCGTGACCCTGGGGGCGGGCGGCGTCGGCAAGACCACCACCTCCGCGGCCCTGGCGCTGGGCCTCGCGATGCGCGGCGCGAAGACCGCCGTCGTCACGATCGACCCGGCAAGGCGGCTGGCCTCGGCGCTGGGGCTGGACGAGCTCTCGGGCGAGCCCCACCGGATCGACGACGCCGCGCTGCGCGCCGCAGGCCTGGCCCCGAAGGGCGAGCTGTGGGCGATGATGCTCGACACGAAGGCGACGTTCGACGCGGTCGTGGGCGATCTCGCACCCGACGAGGCGGCCCGCGAGGAGATCCTCGCGAACCCCGTCTACGGTGAGCTCTCCACCGCGGTCGCGGGCTCCCAGGAGCTGAGCGCGGTGGCCAAGCTCTACGACCTCTACGAGCAGCACGACTTCGACGTGATCGTGCTCGACACGCCGCCCTCGCGCAACGCGCTGGACTTCCTCGAGGCGCCCGGGCGGCTGCTCGGCTTCCTCGAAGGGCGCGCGCTGCAGGTGTTCCTCGCGCCCGGCGGGCTGACTGCGCGCCTGTTCGGCCGCGGCACGGCGCTGGTGTTCTCGATCTTCGCGCGCGTCACCGGCGTCGACATGTTCGCTGAGCTCTCGACGTTCTTCCGCTCCCTGAGCGGCGTGCTCGAGGGCTTCGGCGACCGCACGCGCACGGTCCAGGAACTGCTGCGCTCCGGCGAGGCCGCGTTCCTGATCGTCACCTCGCCCGAGCCCGAGCCGACACGGGAGGCGCGCTTTCTCGCCCAGCGCCTGGCCGAGACGAAGCTCCCGACGCCGCAGCTGATCGTCAACCGTGTGCACCTCGACGGCCTCGGCGGCCGCTCGCCGGAGGCGCTCTCAGATCAGCTCTCGCCGCAGCTCGGCGCCGAGCTGGCGCGGCGCGTTGCGGCCAACCTCGCCGACGTGGACGTGCTGGTGCGCCGCGACCGGGCGACCGTGGGCGAGCTCTCCGAGCTCACGGACGGGCACGCCCCGATCGTCGTCGGGCACCTAGATGAGGAGGTCCAGGATCTCCTCGGCCTCAGCCTGATCGCCGAGCAGCTCGGACTCTGAGCTGACCGGGCCCGCCGGCGCGAGCGCCTCGATCTCCATCTGCTCCTCCACGACCGGCTCTGGTTCCGGCGGTGAGGGATGGTCGGAGAGCAGCAGCTCGTCCGCCAGCCCGACGAGGTCGGGGTCGAGATGGCCGCAGATCACATCGCGCAGCAGTGCGCGCAGATGGTCGGAGATCTCTTCGGCCAGCAGCCTTGCGCCCTGCCGGCTGCCGGCGGTCCCCGCGATCGCCGCGCGCTCGAGCGCGATCGCCTGCACCGCGCGCTCGGACAGCGCGAGCCGGTGCTCCGGGGTCGCGCAGAGAGCCGCGAGCCGGCCGGGCAGCATGCCGCTGGCCGGGCCCTCCGGCTCGAGGATCGCGCGCAGCGCCATCAGGTTGTCGCTGAGCCCCTCGATCACGTCCGCGCGCTCGCAGCCCAGCTCGAAGCGGCGCAACGCCCACGCGAGCTCGTTGCCGTCGGGAGCGCGCCGCGAGACCAGGTTGCAGAACGCGCGCAGCTCGTCCTCCTGCTCGGCCGTGACCACGAGCATGCCGTGCGGGCGCCCGCCGGAGCCGACGGTCAGCGCGGTCCAGCCACCGCCGCCGACGCGGGCCCAGCCGAGCGGGCCGAGCGTCACGCGCCCGTCCCCGAACAGCCGCAGGGAGCGCAGCAGATCGCGCAGGACCGCGCGGCCGGCGTCGACCGCCAGCCGGACGTCCTGCTCGGCGCAGGCCAGCGCGACCACGAGGTGACCGGCGCCGTCCTCGGACCCTGCCCGCGCTCCCGGGGGCAGGCCCTCGAGCGCCTGTGGCTTGGCGATCGTCAACCCTGAGGTCAGCTGGAGCTCGGAGCTCGTGATCGTCATCCCCTCGAGGCGCGCGACGATCGTCACCTCGGCGCTGTTGGCGAGCGCGGTGCTGTTCAGCCGCTCGAGCGCGCTGGCGACACGCTCGGGGTGGTACTCGAAGTCGGACTGATCGCCGTAGACGTCGCCGAGCAGCGACGCGATCGCGGCGCGCACCCGCGCCTCACGCGAGAGCCGGGTGACGTCCTCGCCGAGCGCCGCCAGGTAGCGATCGAGCCCCTCGAAGTCCGCGAGCGCGGCGGAGACCGACCGGTAGGAGGGCAGCGCCTCGATCTGGGCGCGACGCTGAGCGATGA
>Ga0134126_10008800_pt1 | contig 12704 bp, 8 predicted proteins | sample KB31752_FD_96881 | JGI IMG/M metagenome (GOLD analysis project Ga0134126, IMG submission 96881) | Terrestrial soil microbial communities with excess Nitrogen fertilizer from Kellogg Biological Station, Michigan, USA - KB3-175-2 | ecosystem: Environmental > Terrestrial > Soil > Unclassified ...
TCCTGGTCCACCAGCTCGCTAAAGGGATAGTTCTCTTTGATCAGCTCGTTGTTCAGGGCGACGCTGGCCTGCATCTCCCCGTCGATAATGAGGTTGGGCTCTTTGCGCTTGACGATCTCCCGCGCCTCTGCCACCAGCCGGGCCTCCGGCGAATCGCTGGTCCCGAAATTCGAGTAGCTCAGCAGGGCCACCCTGGGAGTCAGATTGAACTGCTGCACCTCGCGTGCGACCAGTAGGGTGATATCCGCCAACTCTTCCGCTGTAGGATTGAAATTTACGGTGGTATCGGCAAGGAACAACGGGCCGCGTTTGGTAAGCATAAGGTACATCCCCGCGATCTTCTTGACCCCCTCTTCGGTTCCGATGACCTGTAACGCCGGGCGGATCGTATCGGGATAGTTCTTGGTGAGACCAGAGATCATGGCATCCGCCTCACCCGTCTCCACCATCATACACCCAAAATACAGCCGGTCGCGCATCCGCTTGTACGCTTCGTATTTGTTGAAACCGCGTCGCTGCCGTTTCTGAAAGAAGATCTCCCCAAAACGTTTCCGCTGTTCTTCATATTCGTCGTTATAGGGGTTGATCACCGGCATGCCCTCGATATCGATCTGGTTGGTCGCGGCAATATGCCGGATCCTGCGTTCGTCGCCCAATAACATTGGAAAGGCGACCCCATCCGTATAGAGCATCTGGGCAACCTTGAGGATCTTCAGGTTGTCGGCTTCGGCGAAGACCACCCGTTTGGGATTCAGCCGGGCCTTGGTGCTCAGCACCCGCATCAGCTGGTTATCCAGGCCCAGCCGGCGGTTCAGCTCGATAGCATAGGCTTCCCAGTTGTCGATATTGGTCTGGGCCACCCCGCTCTCTATAGCTGCCCGGGCCACGGCCGGGGCTACCGTCGAGAGCAGCCGGGGATCCAGCGGCTTAGGAATAATATAATGTGGTCCGAATAGAAGATTCTTTTCGTTATAGGCCATGTTCACGATATCCGGGACCGGCGTCTTGGCCAGATCGGCCAGGGCCTTTACCGCGGCCAGCTTCATGGCCTCGTTGATCTGCGTAGCCCGTACATCGAGCGCCCCCCGGAAGATAAAGGGGAATCCCAGCACATTGTTCACCTGGTTAGGATAGTCGCTACGGCCGGTGGCCATAATGATATCCTCGCGCGCCGCTGTCGCATGCTCATAACTGATCTCGGGGTCCGGATTGGCCATGGCAAAGACTATGGGCTTCTTCGCCATGCTCTTCACCATCTCGGCCGTCACGACGTTGCCAACGCTCAGACCTACGAATACATCCGCATCCTTCATCGCCTTTTCCAGCGTCCACTCGTTCTTGGGAACGGCAAACCGTCTCCGCTCTTCGTCGAGATCGGAACGTTCGTCATGCAACACCCCATCCTTGTCAAAAAGGATGAAATTCTCCGGCCGGGCGCCCAATGCGACATAGAGTTTGACACAAGCCATCGCCGCCGCACCCGCGCCGTTGATGACAAACCGGACCTTGTCGATCTTCTTTTTTTGTAACTCGAGGGCATTCAGCAACGCGGCACTGCTGATAATAGCCGTGCCATGCTGGTCGTCGTGCATCACGGGGATCTTACATTTCTCCCGCAGCGCCTTCTCGATATAGAAACATTCCGGCGCCTTGATGTCCTCCAGGTTGATCCCCCCAAAGGTGGGCTCCAGCGCCTTCACGATCTGCACGAATTTTTCGGGGTCCTTTTCGTTGATCTCGATATCGAAGACATCGATGTCGGCAAAGATCTTGAACAACACTCCCTTTCCCTCCATCACGGGTTTCGAAGCCTCGGGACCGATATCCCCCAGCCCAAGGACCGCTGTACCATTGCTGATCACCGCCACGAGATTGCCCTTGGCGGTATATTTATAGACTTCCTCGACATTTTTGTGGATCTCCTTGCAGGGTTCCGCTACACCAGGCGAATAGGCCAGGGAAAGGTCTCGCTGCGTTTTGGCCTCCTTTGTGGGCACAACCTCGATCTTTCCGGGCCGTCCTTTGGAGTGATATTCAAGCGCCTGTTCTTTGCGGAGCTGTTTTTTTTGCGTCATTACCCCCGCAAAATACGAAAATGCGGGAAAATGGGCCTAACAAGGGGCTTTACCGCAGTCGCGGTGCATCTCCCCACATTAAGTTTACACGCGAATTGCCGCACCCGCGTCCGCGTCGCTACCGGATTGCACACCCGGGTCCATAAGCGGCAAAATCTACCCTTCCGCCCTTTACTGCAACCACAGTTCACCCCCGCTTCCTAAATTGTGCGTCGACCTTATTCCTTTCGTATGGCCCATAAAACGATGTCGCAGATCATCGTGCTGTTACCCACCCTGATCTGCTTCTACTGCTGCCAACCCGTAACGCATCTCACCGGCGACCAGACCGACGATCCGCCAGGCAATAAGTATTTTAACAACCGAACCGCCAAATGGCTGGGCAGCGATAGCACGGCAGGGGATAGCTGCTGGCTGGTTGACGCCGAAAGCTTCGATAGCATCAACACCCGCTATCATGGCATCACGGGTGAAGAAGCACGCGACGGACTGGGCCGGTTGGACCGCATTCCCATACACATCAATGATAGCATCGCCCTCCTGCTGCAAAAGACGCGGGACTCCACCGCCCTCACCGGCAGAGAATACCAGATGCTGATCTATCTCGATCTGTATTCGGGTAACCTTTCCGCCGTATGGGCACCGGTAGGTGAAAATCATAGAGATACCTTCGATATAAAACGCTCAAAAAGCGGCTTCGACTATCTGCCTGAAGCGGATTATATGACTCCGCTTCACCGGATGCTGCTCGCGCAGGCGCATGGTCATCCGAAACCCATGGAACAAGATCTCGAGTTGTTGCGGGATCAATCGGATAGCGATCGCTGTACGGCGTTTAGAATGCAGGGGGCTGTCTATCCCGTGATCGCCGTCGATCCACGGCAGGGCGTACAGGGCGAATTGTGCCGGGTACTACCCAAAGCTATAAACGGACCTGCCCGCGCAGACGTAAAGGTGGGAAAGACCCGGGGAGAACCCGCCAGAAACGGTGTATTCAACGTAGGCTTCGACGCGCTGCTGATCTATAGTAAAGGGATGGTACCGCAAACCGGCTGTCTCATAGAGGCTATGACCCAAATTTCACATGGCTCCCTAGCCACGACATCATCCCCACCCCGATCTCGATAGCCGATTCGTCGATATTGAACCGTGGAGTATGTACCCCGGCCGTGATGCCCTTTTCGACATTCATGACGCCCAGCCGGTAGAAACATCCGGGGATCTGCCGGGTATAATAACCAAAGTCTTCCGCGCCCATCCGCACTTCGGTTTCCAGGACCCGGTCGGCTCCCATAAACTCTCTCGCTTCCGCCCGCGCGACCCGGTCGAGAACTTCATTGTTATAGACCATGGGATAACCCACATCGATATGCAGATCAATCTCGGCCCCCATGCTATGGACCAGCTCGGTAGCCTGCTTGCGGATCAGCTCATGCGCCCGGAACCGCCATTCTTCATCCATCGCCCGAAAAGTACCCATGAGCCTGACCTCGCTGGGGATCACATTGGTGGTATGCCCGCCCTGTACGCTAGTGATCGATAATACACTAGGAGATAGCGGATTCCGGTTCCTGCTGATGATCTGCTGCAACGCTACCACCAGGTGCGAGGCGACCAGGATGGTGTCGACCGTGAGATGCGGAGCGGCAGCATGTCCTCCCTTGCCCCGAATGGTGATATAAAGCTCATCGGCACTGGCCATCACCATGCCCGCGCGGAAGCTCAGCTTTCCCGTCTCCAGCCCCGGATGGACATGCAGTCCAAAGATGGCCTGCGGTGCGGGGTTTTTCAGCACGCCTTCCTTGATCATCAGGCTGGCGCCGCCGGGATTCTTCTCCTCTCCGGGCTGGAAGATCAGCTTGACGGTGCCTTCCCACTCATTCTTCAGCTCGTGCAGGACCTTCGCCGCGCCCAATAACACCGTCGTATGGACGTCATGCCCGCAGGCATGCATGACACCGGCGTTTTTGCTTCGATAAGGAACATCATTCTCTTCTTCGATGGGCAGGGCATCCATATCCGCCCGGAGCGCGATCACCCGGCTGTCGGCATTGTTGCCTTTCAACAGACCCACCACCCCGGTACCGGCCATCACCTCGAAAGGGATGCCGATGCCGGACAACTGCTGCTGCACAAATTTCGAGGTCTCGAATTCCTGGTAAGAAAGCTCCGGATGTGCATGCAGATGATGCCTTATAGCGATGAAATCCGGAGCATATTGCTTGGCTAAATGTCTGATCTTTTCTTTCAACATAGTATCATGGATTGCTCATGGATTGGGCGGCGTCGCCAGGTCCGAAAGTTTCAGCTCGATGATGGCACGGATCACATACATTCCCTCGGGAAAAAGTTTCGATTGCTGTAGCTGCTGCAACGCAGCATTCGCCTCATCCTCGGTCTTGAAATCGCCTACCCGTAGTTTATAATTGGGCGCCTGGTAGAGTACATAAGGTTTCCAGTCGGGAAACTGCTCATAGACCTTCGCCTTGGCATCGTAGATCTTGCTGCGGTCCGGGGTGTTCATCACCTGTATCCGGAAACCGGGCACATTTCGCCTGCTTTCACGTGTAGCCAGCTCGTTCGCAGCGATCTGCCTGCGGACCAGCGAGTCGATCCGCGGGTCCTTGGTGACGACCACCCCGCTGGTATCGACCTGCGCCCAGCCCCGCTGAGCAAAGAATAACAGTGACGCAAATAAGAATTTATACATAAGATACTGTTTTAATAACCTTCAGCGGCCGCTTCACCACGCACAATCTCCACACTCGCGCTACATCCCAGCCGATCCGCCCCCGCGGCAATGAGTTCCAAGGCAAACGCATAGGTCCGAATGCCACCCGAAGCCTTGATCCGCACACTCGGCGGCAAATGCTGCCGCATCAACCGCACCGCCTCTACCGTAGCCCCCTTTTCCGCATAGCCGGTAGATGTTTTGACAAAATCCACGCCAATGCCACTATAAATTTCGCAACACCTGATGATCTCGTCATCGGTGAGCACCCCGCTCTCGATAATAACCTTTACCAGGGTGTCGTCCGCATGCGCCATCTCCGTTATGGCCCGCATTTCGTCCTCCAGAAATTTCCAATTGCCGTTTTTTAGCGCGATCAAATCAATAACGACGTCCACTTCTTCCGCACCTTCGAGCATAGCCGTTTCGACCTCCGCTAGCTTTGCCTTCAGGCAAGAATAGCCAAAAGGAAATGCAATCACGGTGGCCATCTTCACATGACGCATGGGCGGATACCCGTCCAAAGCCGACTTCGTCTGCCACCGGCCAATAGTCTCTTTAGCAGAACATACACAATCCGGCGGTACACAAACGGCGGCAAAGCCATATTCATACGCCTCTTTACATATCTTATTTATTTCAATATGAGAGGTCGTCGGCTTCAGAATGGTATGGTCGATATAAGACGCTAACGTACTCACCGAATCGTGTCCTTTTTTTACCGTTAAAAAAATATCTAAACGCTAAAATTACTTCATTTAAGTAAATTCGGGAACACTTATCGCACAAACATACAAAACTACACACATGAGAAAATCACTTCCACCACCGAGGGGTAGAACCCTCGCCTGTACACTTGCCCTTTCTCTCTTCACCTTGTTGTCCAACGCTCAGCAGACCTTTCCCGTGAATGGGGTAGTCGACCCCCGCGAACATTGCTATGCCTTTACGCATGCTACTATTGTCAAAGACGGCGCCAACACTATCAGCGATGCGACCCTGATCATCCAGGATGGACTGATCGTCGCTGCAGGCGCCGGCCTCACACCGCCTAAGGACGCGGTGATCATAGATTGCAGCGGTAAATATATCTACCCCTCTTTCATCGATCTCTACACGGACTACGGCATCCCCGAGCCGGAACGACCCCGGGGCAGCGGCAACCCCTTCGAGTTCTACCGCCAGCCGGCTCAGATGAACTCCAACACCAAAGGGGCCTATAACTGGAACCAGGCCATTCATCCGGAAACCGATGCCTTCCGTCTTTTCGCCGTCGACTCGGCCAGGGCCAGGTCCCTGCGCGACGCAGGCTTCGGCACCGTGCTCTCCCACGAAAAGGATGGTATCGCCCGAGGTACCGGCGTAGTCGTGACCCTCGCCCAGGAAAAGGAGAATTTGGTGATCGTGAAAGCAAAAGCCTCAGCACACTATTCGCTGAGCAAAGGCACCTCGACCCAAAGTTACCCTTCTTCGCTCATGGGCTCCATCGCTTTGCTGCGCCAGACCTATATCGACGCAGCCTGGTACAAAAGCCAACCCTATCACGAAGGGACCAACCTCAGCCTGCAGGCCTGGAACGAAGAACAAGCCCTGCCGCAGATCTTCGAAGGCAGCGATAAATGGCAGGACCTGCATGGTGACCGTATCGGCGATGAATTCGGCGTACAATACATCATCAAGGCCGGCGAGAACGAGTACCAACGAATCAAAGAGATCGCGGCTACCAAAGCGACCTATATCGTACCGGTAGACTTTCCCCAGCCCATGGATGTCGAAGACCCCGACGCCGCACGTTTCGTGTCGTTGGCCGATATGAAACATTGGGAGCTGGCACCTACCAACCCCGGCGCCTTCGAAAAAGCCGGCATCCCCTTCTGTCTTACGACCGCCGATCTTCACGACCCCAAACAATTCCTGACGAACCTGCACAAGGCCTTTGACTACGGCCTCACGGAAGCGAAGGCCCTCGAGGCGCTCACGAAGATACCGGCAACGCTCGTAGGCGTCTACGACAAAGTTGGCTCGCTAGACGCTGGAAAATTGGCCAATTTCCTGATCACCACCGGTCCCATCTTCAACGAAAAGACCAGCATCGTGGAAAACTGGGTACAGGGCAGAGGTTACGACGTCAAGGAAGACGCCTGGAAAAACATCAGGGGCGAGTACAACCTCGTGGTCACCCCGGTAAACGGCGGCGGTTCTTCCACCTATGTGCTCGAAGTCAAGTCGCCTACATCCGCCAATGTCATCGGAAAAGATACCCTCACGGGCAAATTTAGCTTTGACGGTAAACTGATCTCGATATTTTTCGGCAAGGCCGAAGCCACAGCCGCTCCCGGCGCTGGCCGCGGCCGCTTGGGCGGGCGTCCCGGAAATGCCACCCACCTCACCGGCGCCGTCAACGGCCAGATCTTCAACGGCAACGGCACCGACTCCGCCGGCAATCTCGTGATCTGGACGGCAAGCTTCTCGAAGGCCACTGCCCCCGATACGACGACGACACACCATCGCCCACCACACATCGGTAAAGTGCTCTATCCCTTCGACGGCTATGGCTGGGATAGCCTTCCGACCCAGCATGACCTGTTGATCAAAAACGCCACAGTGTGGACCAATGAAAAAGAAGGCCATCTCGAAAATACCGACGTCCTCGTAAGAGCCGGTAAGATCGCCAGGATTGGCAGGAATCTCGAAGCCGGCAGCGCCGAGGTCATCGACGGCACGGGCAAATACCTCGCTCCCGGTATCATCGACGAACACTCGCATATCGCCGCCTTTTCCATCAACGAAGGGGCGCAGAGCGTGACCTCCGAAGTACGCATCGCCGACAACCTCAACCCGGAAGACATCAACATCTACCGGCAGCTGGCCGGCGGTGTCACCAGCTCGCATATCCTGCATGGCTCGGCCAATACCATCGGTGGCCAGACCCAGCTGATCAAACTGCGCTGGGGCGTCAACGATACGGCGCTGAAGTTCAGGAACTGGGACCCCTTTATAAAATTCGCATTGGGGGAGAACGTAAAACGCACGACCTCACAGAACAACAACCGCTTCCCCGATACCCGCATGGGCGTGGAAGAGGTCCTCATGGATGCCTTTACCCGCGCCCGCGACTACCAACGAGCCCGCAAAGCCGCGTCCCCTAATAATCCTACGCGTCGTGACCTCGAGCTGGACGCCCTCGTAGAGATCCTCGAGCACAAACGTTTCATCACCTGCCACTCCTATGTTCAAAGCGAAATAACGGGGCTGATGCGCGTAGCCGATAAATTCGGTTTCACGGTCAATACCTTTACGCATATCCTCGAAGGCTATAAAGTAGCGGACAAGATGAAGGCACATGGCAGCAACGCCTCCACCTTCTCGGATTGGTGGGCCTATAAGATGGAGGTCCAGGACGCCATCGCCTACAACGCCGCCATCATGGTGAAAGAAGGGCTGAATGTCTGCATCAATTCGGACGATGCCGAACAGGCCCGCCGTCTGAACCAGGAAGCGGCCAAGAGCGTGAAATATGGCGGTCTCACAGAAGATGAAGCTTTCAGGATGGTCACTATCAACCCCGCCAAGGCCCTCCATGTGGCGGACCGGGTAGGGAGCATTAAAGAAGGGAAAGACGCCGACCTCGTCCTCTGGAGCGATAACCCGCTGAGCATCTATGCCCGTGCGGAGAAAACCATCGTCGACGGCATCGTATACTACGATATCGATCGCGATGCGCAGATGCGTAAATACATCACCGCCGAACGCAACCGGCTTATCCAAAAGCTCGTGGGCGAAAAAAGGACCGGTGCGGCGATGGCGCCCCCGACCCCAAGCTATCACATCGAGCTCAGCTGTGGTGACCACAGCCACCACGACGGCCTGCTGACCATCGACGAAGGCGACGACGACCAATCCACCAATTAAAAAAATTATTCATGAAACTAGCAAAGATATTTTTCCCCCTGCTGCTGGCCGCGACTATCGGCGTCACAGCTCACGCACAGGACGACGTTTACCCAGCCCGGCCGTATATGGGCAGACTCTTCATCACCGGCGGGACCATCCACGTAGGGAACGGCCAGGTGATCGACAACGGCACCATCGAAGTCGACAACGGCAAGATCGTCCGCGTGGGCGCCGGCATCCAGCCCTCCGGCGACGCGAAGACCATCGATGCCAAAGGCAAGCAGATCTACCCTGGTCTCATCCTTTCCGTGACCGACCTCGGGCTAAAAGAGATCGGCAGCGGTGTCCGCGGTTCCAACGACTACGACGAGCTCGGCGACCTCAACCCTGATATCCGCTCCATCGTAGCCTATAACACGGATTCGAAGATCATCAATACGCTCAAAGCGAACGGCATCATCCTTGCGGGAACGACACCCGAAGGCGGCACCATCAGCGGTTCCTCGACGATCGTGCAGCTCGACGCCTGGAACTACGAAGACGCGGCCTATAAGCTGGACAATGCGATCCACGTCAACCTCCCCAGCTTCATGCCTCCGCCCCGGCGTTTCGGTGGACGTTTCGGTGGCGCACCGCAAGGCGATCCCGTAAAAGAGGCACTCAAGAAGATCGAAGAGCTCAAGACCTTTTTTCGCGAAGCAGCGGCTTACAACGCCGAAACAACTCATAAGGAAACCAATCTGAAATTCGAGGCGGTCAAGGGCCTCTATACGAAACAACAGAAATTGTTTGTACACGCGGACCAGGTCAGACAAATGCTCGTGGCCATCGAACTGGCCAAAGAATTTGGCTTCGACGTGACCATCGTCGGCGGCAGCGAATGCTGGCAGATCGCCGACCTGCTGAAACAAAACAATGTCTCCGTAATCCTCCAGCAGCTCCACGCCCTTCCCACCACGGAAGACGACGACGTGGATCAGCCCTTCAAGACCCCCGCGGTCTTGCAAAAGGCCGGCGTGCTCTTCGCCCTTAACGATAACCACGAAGAGTCACGCTATCGTAACCTGATGTTCAACGCGGGTACCGCTGTGGCCTATGGGCTTACAAAAGAAGAAGCGCTGGAAGCCATCACCCTCAACGCGGCAAAGATCTGCGGTATCGACGACCGCACGGGCTCGCTCGAAGCCGGCAAAGACGCCAACATCGTGATCAGCGGCGGCGACATCCTCGATATGCGCACCAGCCTCATCGAGCATTGTTTTATTCAGGGCAGGGAAGTGAGCCTGGAGAATAAACAGACGCAGCTATACCATCGGTACATGACAAAATACGGGCTTCCCGAGACACCGGGCCATTAACCATACCCGACATTTATCCCCGCTGCCGGCGACGACAGCGGGGTTTTCTGTTATATTTCAATTAGTTATAGCTTTAAGTATAGTTAAAAGAAAAAGCTTTATTTAATAAATTATAGATGTAATTATAGCTTTTCATATATTTGCAATTACTGTAACTATATCTATAATGCTGGTGCCAAGCCCGATCTTCTCGAGGGATGTCTATATCGACCGGATAAAACCCTTTATTCGGAAAGGGCTCATTAAAGTTCTATCCGGACAACGCAGGGTAGGCAAAAGCTATTTGCTCTTTCAGCTCATTGAATTCATCCGATCTCAGGATTCGCAAGCAAACATCATTTACATCAATAAGGAAGATCTTCAATTCGATGCGATCGCCGATGCAAGCAGCCTTAATCAATATATTCTTTCCAAATCCAAAAAAGAAACCGTCAACTATATCTTCATAGATGAAATTCAGGATATCGATGAATTTGAAAAGGCGCTACGCTCATTGCTGCTCGATCAGAATAATGATCTTTATATCACGGGCAGTAATGCCAATCTTCTTTCCGGAGAACTGGCCACGTATTTGAGCGGCCGGTATGTTGAATTCAAAGTGTATAGCCTCGCGTATACGGAATTCCTGCATTTTCATCGGTTGGAGGACAGCGATTCAAGTATTGAATCCTATATTAAATATGGAGGATTGCCTTATTTGATACACTTACCTCTGACGGACCTGGCATTCGAGTACATCACCAGTATTTACAATACGATAGTTTACAGAGACGTGGTTAGTCGGTACAGCCTGCGCAATAGCCCATTCCTGGAAAAGCTATTGCGTTTTCTTGCCGATAATATTGGAAGCCTCTTTTCCGCGAAACGGATCAGCGATTTCCTGAAGTCTCAACGCACGAATATACCGCCTAACCAGATTCAGCAATATTGTGCTCATCTGGCAAATGCCTTTATCGTCCATGCGATAGATCGCTATGATCTCGTGGGCCGAAGAATTTTTGAAATAGGAAACAAATTCTACTTTGAAAATACCGGGATACGAAATGCCGTATGCGGATACAAGATTTCGGATCGCGGTAAGCTTTTAGAAAATGTTGTATGCAATCACCTGCTCTACCTTGGATATGAGGTTAAGGTGGGCATATTCCATAAACAGGAGATCGATTTTGTCTGCGAACGGGTGAATGAGCGTCTATATATTCAGGTAGCATTAAGGTTGGATGATCAGGCAACTATCGATCGGGAATTCGGCAATTTGCTGACCATTCCCGATAACTATCCAAAGATCGTAGTGAGCGAGAGTAATTTTAAGGGAAATACTTATGAGGGAATTCGGCACATGCATATCCGGGAATTCCTCAAAATTGACTATGCCCCCGCGCGGGCGGGCGCCGGTTTATAGAACTCGACTACTACCACCAGGAACGCCACATGGAGCAGCTGCGTCGGCAGGATATTCCAGTTCTCGATGGTCGTAGTGCCGAAGATCAGCAGGATCATCACGATCGCGCCTGCGATCGCCGCCTGCCGCGTGAACACCCCCGCAAGCAGCAACACTCCCACGATCAATTCGGCAAAAGGCAAAACATAGCTAAAAGGGAGCACCAGCGCCTCGGGCAAATACGATTTTTGGAATTCTCCGACCATTCCCTTGCTAAAGGCCGCCAGTTTGGGCATCCGGACCACGCCGTGGCCAAAAAAGCTCATGCCGATCGCTAACCGCGTGAGGAGGTATGATGTGGACTTCATAGTAAGATAATTTGATAACACAAAAATTGCGATAATTTAGCTCATGCGTAGCAAAAATCGGCGGTTGGCTCTACTCTTTTTATTCTTATTGGGTTCCTTTTTTGGCAAAAGCCAGGATTTTTCCCGGCACGGAGATACTACCCGTACCCTGCTTCCCAATGGCTGGTATCTCACGCCTGCCGGGACCTCGATCCCCCTCAGCTCCGATCTCCCGCTGAACATCGCCCTGGCGCCGGATGGCCGGCATGCCGCTGTGACCAACAACGGCAACGGCATCCAGACCATCGATCTCGTCGACCTTCGCAGCCGCCGTGTGACGGCTGCCGTGCCTATCGCCAAGGCCTGGCTCGGTCTCGCCTTCGATAAGGACCAGTTGTATGCTTCGGGCGGCAACGACGACATCATCCTCCATTACAAGCTTTCGGGCGATACGCTCCTTCCTGTGGACACCCTCGTCCTCGGCAAACCCTGGCCCGCCGATAAGATCAGCCCCACCGGCCTCACCGTCGACTCGAAACATCATCGTCTGTATGTCGTCACCAAAGAAGACAATGCCCTCTATGCCTTCGACCTGTTCACCCGCAAGCTGCTATCGCGGACCCCGCTGAGTGCCGAAGCCTATACCTGTGTCCTCTCGCCGTCCGGACAGCAGCTCTATATCTCTGCCTGGGGCGGCCGCAAGGTCTGGATCTATGATACGCGGGCACAAAGTCTGCTGGATTCCGTCGCGACGGACGATCATCCCAACGATATGGCGCTCGACCGAAAAGGCCGTTTCCTCTACGTCGCCAATGCGAACGCCAATTCGGTGAGTATTATCGATGTCAAGACCCGCGCCGTCATCGAAACCCTGCACACCGCCCTCGCCCCCGACGCACCCATCGGTTCTACGACCAA
>Ga0134126_10008803_pt1 | contig 12703 bp, 10 predicted proteins | sample KB31752_FD_96881 | JGI IMG/M metagenome (GOLD analysis project Ga0134126, IMG submission 96881) | Terrestrial soil microbial communities with excess Nitrogen fertilizer from Kellogg Biological Station, Michigan, USA - KB3-175-2 | ecosystem: Environmental > Terrestrial > Soil > Unclassified ...
CGACGGCAAGGGCTACTGGCTGGTGGCCGCCGACGGCGGCGTGTTCGCCTACGGCGACGCCCCATTCGAGGGGTCGGCAGCCCACGGGTCCACCGGCGGCACCCACCTCAACCAGCCCATCGTCGGCATGGCGGCCACCCCCGACGGCAAGGGCTACTGGCTGGTGGCCGCCGACGGCGGCGTATTCGCCTACGGCGACGCCCCATTCGAGGGGTCGGCAGCCCTCGGCTCGACCGGCGGCACCCACCTCAACCAGCCCATCGTCGGTATGGCCGCCACCCCCGACGGCAAGGGCTACTGGCTGGTGGCCGCCGACGGCGGCGTGTTCGCCTACGGCGACGCCCCATTCGAGGGGTCGGCAGCCCTCGGCTCCACCCACCTCAACCAGCCCATCGTCGGCATGGCGGCCACCCCCGACGGGAAGGGCTACTGGCTGGTGGCCGCCGACGGCGGCGTGTTCGCCTACGGCGACGCCCAGTTCTACGGGACCGCCGCTACGGCCCACCCGAACCGGCCGGTCGTCGGGATCGGCTAGTCCTTCCGGGTCAGATGGCGGCGGCGAGCAGCTGGTCCTGCCGGTCGGCCTGCGAACGGACGCCCTTCCAGGCGAGGGCCAGGTACAACAGGCCGGCCACCCCCATCCCCATGAAGATGCTGAAGTCGGCGCCGTAGCCGTAGGCGTCCCGGGTGGCGTAGGTGACCGGGTTGAGCCACTGCGGCAGGTGGAAGGTGGCCGAAAGGGCCGAGAAGGCGGCGTACATGCCGACGACCTGGGCGGCGATCGCTGGCCAGAACACGCCACCGTTGCGGTAGTAGAGGCCGTCCCGGTCCGTCCGTTGCAGCTCGCCCGGCACGTAGCGGCACCGGCGCATGAACCAGTCGACCACGTAGATGGCCGCCCAGGGAGCGATCCAGACGATGACGACATCGACTAAGTCCTTCAGGTAGCCGCTGAAGGACGAGTTGAACACCGCGTACATGGTGACGGCGAAGGCCACCGCGCAGTCGATGAGGACGGCCTGGTAGCGCTTCACCTTCAGCCCCAGGGCCTGGAGGGTGACCCCGGACGAGTACATGTCCAGGCTGTTGATGGCGAAGAGCTGGAAGATGCAGAAGACGAGGAAGACGTCGACGAACCACGCCGGGATGTAGCTTTGGTGGGCGAACGGCAGGAAGGCGTTGGACGCCTTGCCGACCGAGGTCAGGAAGGTCCCGACGGTGGCCCCGAGGGCCATGATCAGGATCTGCGGTATCGCCGTCCCCAGGAACACCCAGCCCACGATGGCCTTGCGGGAGGCGTCGGGCTTGCAGTAGCGGCTGTAGTCGTTCCCGCACTCGGCCCAGCCGAGGCCGGACAGGGTGATGGTGAAGGCCAGCCCCTCCATCCAGGTCTGCCAGTCCGCCCCGCCCTTCACCCCGTGCACCGTGGCGTGGGGGACGGCGAACCCGAGCAGGACGGCGAAGAGGACCAGGAACGGGATCACCAGCACCCGCAAGGTCTTCACGATGGTGGCGTGCCCCAGGAACGGTAGGACCCCCTGGATGAGCACGGCGACGACCACGAACACGACCTTCGACGGGTCACCCGGGGAGAAGCCGGCCTTGATGGACAGCACCAGCGCCGCCCCGACGATGAGGATCAGCCCCTCCACCTCGAAGCCGATCTGGGTGGCCCAGTTGAACAGGGAGATCAGCCGGGAGCCGTTCGGTCCGAAGCTGGCCCGGTTGATGGCGAACACGGTGGTGCCGGTCTGCGGTCCCTGCAGGCTGCACAGCCCCAGCAGGAAGTAGGACAGGTTGCCCAGGACGATCACCACCAGTGCCTGGGCGAAGGTGAACCCGAAGGTCATGAGGATGGCGCCGTAGATGAAGTACTCGACCTGGACGCTGGCTCCGGCCCACATGCCCCCGACGTTGCGGGGCGTGGCCCACCGCTCGGACAGCGGGACGAACTCGGTCCCCCGCTGCTCGATGTGGAACGCCTGATCCGCCAGCGGGAGCTCGCCCGCGCTGGTGGTCGTGTCAGATGCGACGGCCACGTACCCCTCCGATCCGCCCTGGTGGCAACCCGTGCGACCCTTTGGTGGCGCACCGCCTCATGTCGCGACACACCATGCGTGCTCCGGCGTGTGACGTCAAGCCAAAGTGTGTGAACGGCAGGTTTCCCGCCGTCGGCGGCGAGACCGTGCGTCTCAGCCGGCCAGGGGTCAGCCGGCCAGGGGTTAGCCAGTGAGCCCCTGGCCGGACACCGGCGCCGTGCACGGGCGGTGGCCGCAGACGTTCGGGACCGATCCGGTCAGCTGGAACTGGTTCAGCTGGTACTGGGCTGCCGGCACCTCCCGGGGCACCGTCTGGTGCGGGTCGGGGCCAGCCGTCGGCGGCTCGTCGGCGGTGGTCGGCGCCGGTACGCCGGGGTCCCAGACGTAGAGGGCCGCTTTCCCGCGGTAGGGGTCCCGGGTGATGGGCTTCAGCCCCCAGAACAGGTTGCCGGGGAACCGGCCGGGGGCCAGCGTCGGCACGTGCACCGCCGCCCCGATGGTGCGGGCCTCGGTGACCGTCGTGAAGTTGGACACCTGGTGGTCGCCGAACCCCATCTGCAGCAGCACCTGGTGGGACGGCGTCCCCGGCAAGCCCCCGGTCATCTGCTCGGCGTACCCGTCGGTCTCCCCGCGGTCCCACTGCATCTGCAGGAGGTCGAAGATGACCAGCCGGTTGTCCGCCCCCGGGTAGGCCGGCTCGAACAGGCTGTTGAAGGCGACGAAGTCCGAGCTGCGGTCGAGGAGGATGTCGTAGTCCATCGACGGCACCCCGAGCACCGCCCGGCGGAACACCGTCGAGATGGCCGTCAGGGCCCCTCCGGCCAGGCTGCCCTCGCTGTTGCCGTAGTAGGTCAGCGGATCCGAGACGTCGATCAGCGGGGTCCCCGCTGTCTGGAACGCCGGGTCCGACGCCAGCCCCGACCGGCTGCTCATCAACCGGCCGAGGTAGAGGGCGTTGATCAGGGACTGCGTCAGGTGGTCGGGGAGGGTGGTGAAGTTCGACAGGTCGGCCAGCAAGCCGGCGTCGGGGAGCTCCTCGTTGCCTGTCAGGCCGATCCAGTTGGTGGCGCACAGCACCATGTCGTAGTGGTCGGCCATCACCGACACGTTCTCGTTCCCGATCTTTGTGGCCACGTTGAACAGGCCCACGCCGTAGAGGACGGGGCGTCCACCGGGTGCCGTCCCGGCGCCCTCCCCCGAGCCGGACGCCGTCGAGCCGGACGCCGTGGCCGACCGGGGGATCAGACAGCTGAAGGCGGCCTCCTGCACGTTCCCCGGCAGCTGCTGGGGCAGGCCTGTCGGCCCGAGGTTCAGCGTCGACCCGTACGGTCCGCCCGGGGCGTCCAAGAAGCTGGGCACGGTGAAGGTCCCGTTGACCTGCCGGCTGTCGCTGCCGTTCTGGGCCGACGTGAAGTTGGTGACGCCGGTGACGGTGAACGACGGGGGTCCGCCGTGGAGCTGCGCCATGGCCACGTCGCGCATGTGGACGGCATAGCCGGTCAGGTTCTCGGTACTGATGACCGTGAAGTCCCAGGCCGCCGTCATCGAGGTGGTGGGGACGCCGCGACCGTGCAGGTACGACACCACCGACCGTTCGTGGCCGAGGAACGCCGTCGTCACCCCCTTCGGGGCCGGCCGCCGACCCAGGACCGCGGCGAAGGCCGGCCCCGGCTTCACCGGGGCCCCGGCGCGTGTCCGCACCCCGGCCAGGGCCACGGCGATCCGGTGGCCCTCCGGCAGGTTGGCGGCCGGGTGGATCATCAGCAGCTGGGTCGACGGATCGGTGTCCCGGGCGTCCAGTTCCCCCCAGTAGGCCAACCGCTTCCCCGTGGTCTCGTCCACCAGCACGACGCCGGCCCGGTGGCCGAGCGATGTCGCCACCCGCCCCACCCCGGGGATTCCCGACGTGGCCAGGCTGATCCCCGGCACGTGCACCAGGATCGTGCTTCCGGGGCTGAACCCGTCGTTCCGGCTGTACGTCGTTGGTGTGATGGGCATGCCCACCACGTTCGTGGGCATCGCGGTCTTCGGGAACACCACCTTCCGGCCGGACGGCATCGACGGGGCGACGACGGTGTAGTAGTCGCTCGGGAACGGCGCCATGCAGGTCGACCCGCCGAGGGGATTGCAGGCCGGGGCGCCGGCCACCGAGGCCCCCCAGTTGGTGCTCGGTGGCGCGGCCGGGCCGCGGTGGTGGGCCGCTCCGGCGGGGGCCGTGGGGCCCACCGGGGCCAGTAGGGCGGCCGCACCGGTGACGACGGCGGTGACGACGGCGGCGGTGGCAGCGACGGCGACGGTGCCCGGGCGCCGCCGCTTCTTGGCTGGGCCAGGGCTCATCGGAGGTCGAAGAGCATGTGGTGGCGCAGGTCGCCGACCAGGTCGACCAGCATGTGCCGGTGGCGGAGCTCCCAGCCACCGGCCACCCGCTCGAACCGGTCACGGTACCGGCCGGCGATGACCGGCTGGAGGGCGAGCGCGCCGGGAACGGCCTGGAGGACGGTGAAGTACGACCGGGCGGTCGCCGTGCCGGACGGCTCGTCCACCGCCACGATCACGTTGGTCATCACGTGCTTCGTCTTCGGGGTGCCGTCGTCGTAGCGCCGGGTGGTGGCCTCGTACATCGCCCGGACCTCGTCCCGGCCCCGGCGAACCTGATCGAACCCCTCGAAGGTGACGTCGGCGCCGGCGAACAGCTCGGCCACCCCGTCGAAGTCGCCGGCGTCGATCCGCTCGGCATAGGTGAACAGCAGATCGGTGATCTGGTCCCTGGCGGTCTCCCCCACGGCGGGGAGTGTACGGCCGGGCCCTCCCGTAGGGGCGGCGGCCCGGCGGCGGTCGTCAGCCGCCGAGCAGCCGGCCCATGGCGCCGGCCAGCCGGCTCGGCCGGCCCCGCCCGTCCTCGATCCGGTCGGCCAGCCTCATCGTCGCCAGCCCGGCATTGGTCCCCAGCCAGCGAAGCGGTTCGGGCTCCCACGGTGGCGATCGGTGGCCCACCCACGGCAGGTCGACCAGGTCGCCGTGGCGTCCCAGGATGAGGTCGGCCAGGGTCCGCCCGGCCAGGTTGGTCGTGGACACCCCGTCGCCGACGTACCCGCCGGCCCAGGCGACCCCGGTGGACCGGTCGTAGCCGACCGACGAGAACCAGTCCCGCGGGATCCCGAGGGGGCCGCCCCAGGTGTGGGTGATCCGTACCCCGGCCAGGGAGGGGAAGAGGTCCACGAGGGTGTCCCGCAGGGCTCGGTGCACCGTTGGCACCTGGTCGTAGGTCGTGCGGATCCGGGAGCCGAAGTGGTATGGCGCCCCCCGCCCGCCGAAGGCGATCCGGTTGTCGGCGGTGCGCTGGCCGTAGATGATGAGGTGCCGGTGGTCGGAGAAGGTCTGGCGGTCCGCCAGCCCGGCACCCGTCCAGAACTCGTCGCCCAGCGGCTCGGTGGCGATCATCAGGGAGTACACCGGGGCCAGGGCCCGCTCGGACCCCGGCAGGGTCGAAGTCCAACCCTCCACGGCCCGGACCACCGCGTCCGCCCGGACCCGGCCCGCCTCGGTGTGGATGATGGGCCGCCGGGCCGGGCCCCGCCGCGCCGACCCGCCGCCCGCCGCCGCCGGCCGCCCCTCCTCGATGGCCGTCACCCGGGTGTGCTCGTAGACGACGCCACCCCGGCTCTCCACGGCCTCCGCCAGCCCCCGGGCCAGCAGTGCGGGCTGCAGCGCCGCGCAGTGCGGGGTGTACGTGGCCCCCAGCACGCCGTCGGCCCCGAGGGCCGCCCGGGCCTCGGCGACGTCCAGCCACCGCAGGTCGGCCTCCGTTGTCCCGTGCCCCCGGGCTTCGGCCACCTCCCGCCGGGCCCGCGCCACCTGGGCCGGACTGCGGGCCGCCACCACGGTCCCCCCCTTGTGGAAGTGGCAGTCGATCCCGTCGGCCGCGGCCGCCCGCCCCACCTCGTCCACACTGGCCTGCATGGCCCGCCGCATCGCCCGGGCCGCCGCCGGACCGTGCTCCCGGGCGATCCGGCCATCGGAGGCGGCGAACAGCGCCGAGCACCACCCGCCGTTCCGGCCCGACGCCCCGAAGCCCGCCACCTCCTGCTCGAGGACCACCACCCGCAACGACGGATCGACCGCCAGCAGCGAGTGGGCGGTCCACAGCCCGGTGAACCCGGCGCCGACCACGGCCACGTCGACGTCGAGGTCGCCAGGCAGCCCCGGCCTCGCCGTCAGGTCGGCGTCCGGCCGCGCGGCCGCCACCTCGTCCCACCACAGGGACAGCCGCCGGTACGGCCCCGGCCCGTTCACCGGTTCAGATGCGGCGCCAGGCCTCTGACAGGATGTCGCGGAGCACCTGCGCCATCAGGTCGATCTCGGTCTGGCCGCAGATGAGGGGCGGGGCCAACTGCACCACCGGGTCCCCGCGGTCGTCGGCCCGGCAGATCAGGCCGGCGTCGAACAGGGCCCCGGACAAGAACCCCCGCAGCAGCGACTCGCTCTCGTCGTCGTCGAAGGTCTCCTTGGTCCCCTTGTCCTTCACCAGCTCGATGCCGTAGAAGAAGCCGTCGCCGCGGACCTCGCCGACGATCGGCAGGTCCCCCAACCCCTCCAGGGCCGACCGGAAGGTGTCCTGGGTGGCCCGGACGTGGTCCAAGATGCCGTCCCGCTCGAACACGTCGAGGTTGGCCATCGCCACCGCGCAGCTCACCGGGTGGCCGGCGAACGTGAAGCCGTGGGCGAAGCTGGCGTCGCCGTGCAGGAACGGCTCGACGAGGTGGTCGCTGGCGATCATCGCCCCCAACGGGGCGTACCCACTGGTCAGCCCCTTGGCCACCGTGATGATGTCCGGCTGGTAGCCGTAACGGTCCGCCCCGAAGTACTCACCCAACCGACCGAACGCACAGATGACCTCGTCCGACACCAGCAGCACGCCGTGCCGGTCGCAGATCTCACGGACCCGGGCGAAGTACCCCGGTGGCGGCGGGAAGCAGCCGCCGGCGTTCTGCACCGGCTCGAGGTAGACGGCGGCCACCGTGTCCTCCCCCTCCCGTTCGATGGCCCGTTCGATCTCGTCCGCCGCCCACCGGCCGAACGCCTCGCGGTCGTCCCCGTGCTCGGGGGCCCGGTAGAAGTTGGTGTTCGGCACCTTCACCGAGCCGGGCACCAGCGGTTCGAACGGCGTCTTCAGCTCGGGGATCCCGGTGATCGACAGCGCCCCCATGGTGGTGCCGTGGTAGGCGATGTTGCGGCTGATCACCTTCGTCCGCATCGGCTGGCCCTGCATCCGGAAGTACTGCCGGGCGAGCTTCCAGGCCGACTCCACGGCTTCCGACCCGCCGGTGGTGAAGAACACCCGGTTCAGGTCACCGGGTGCCAGGCCGGCCACCCGCTCCGCCAGCTCGATCGCCCTCGGATGGGCGTAGGTCCACAGCGGGAAGTACGCCAGCTCCGACGCCTGCTTCGACGCCGCTTCGGCCAGTTCCGTCCGGCCGTGCCCGATCTGGCTGGTGAACAGCCCCGACAAGCCGTCCAGGTAGCGCTTGCCGTTCTGGTCCCAGACGTAGGCCCCCTCGCCGCGGACCATCACCGGTACCTCGTGGTGCGGGCCGTAGACCCCCAACCGGGTGAAGTGCATCCACAGGTTCCGCTGGGCCCGCTCGCTCAGCGTGTTGTCGTCCACCGTGCCGCTGACGGGAGCAAGGTCGCTCATCTGGTCCCCCAGGTGTAGGTCTGCTTGGCCAACTTCAGGTACAAGAACGTCTCCGTCGACCGCACGCCGGGGATCGACCGGATCGAGTCGTTCAACAGGTGGAGCAGCCGGTCGTCGTCCTCGCAGACCACCTCGGCCAGCACGTCGAACGACCCGGCGCACATCACCACGTAGTCCACCTCGTCCAGGGACCCCACCTTGGCGGCCACCTGCCGGACGTCTCCCTCGACCCGGATGCCGACCATGGCCTGCCGGGTGAAGCCCAGCTGCAATGGATCGGTGACCGCCACGATTTGGATGACCCCGTTCTCCCGCAGCCGCTGCACCCGCCGGCGGACCGCCGCCTCCGACAGGCCGACCTCTTCGGCGATGGCTCCGTACGGTCGGCGGCCGTCACGTTGGAGGGCTTCGATGATCGCCCGGTTGGCCCGGTCCAGCAGTCCCGACGGCAGTCCGGAGCCGCCGTCGAGATCGGCCGCCGCCGTGTCGGCCGCCGCCGTGTCGTCGGCGTTGGGTTCGAGAGCGTCGGGTTCGAGATGGGCGTCGGCCCGGGCGGAGTCGGCCCTGGCGGAGTGGGCATCGCGAGGTTCGGCGGGCATCGGGCTACGGCGTCTTCTACGCTCCATCTAGCGGTCCGTCCCAGTCGGAGGGAACAGGGCCCCGGTGTCGAATTCTTTCATGTTGTCCGGCATAGTCAAGGGTTTTCGGCGTCCAATCTCCAATTGTTTACGGTATCGCTTGTTCGGCCCCACATTCTCTGTGATCCTGGTGACCGGGTCAGCCGGATGGGGACGGCTCCCGGCGAGGAGGTTCCAGTGAGCGCAGTCGCCACCAGTCCAACCACCGAGAGCGGGCGGCAACACCTCCGCAACTTCATCGGCGGCCACTACGTCGAGGCCGACGGCCCTATGGCCCCCGTCGTCGATCCCAGCACCGGGCAACCCTACGCCGAGGCCCCCGTCTCCGGGCCGGCCGACGTCGACCGGGCGGTCCGCAGCGCCGCCGACGGCTTCGCCACCTGGAAGCGGGCCACCCCGGCCGAGCGGAGCCTGGCGCTCCTCCGCATCGCCGACGCCATCGAGGCGCGGGCCGACGTCCTGGTCCGGGCGGAGTGCGCCAACACCGGCAAGCCGTATGCGCTGACGATGGCCGAAGAAGTCCCGCCCATGGTCGACCAGATCCGTTTCTTCGCCGGCGCCGCCCGCCTGCTCGAAGGCCGGTCGGCCGGCGAGTACCTGGCCGGCCACACCTCCTACATCCGTCGAGAGCCCATCGGGGTCTGCGGGGCGGTGACCCCTTGGAACTACCCGATGATGATGGCCGTCTGGAAGTGGGCTCCGGCCCTGGCCGCCGGCAACGCCATGGTCCTCAAGCCTTCCGACACCACGCCCGTCAGCACCCTGCTGATGGCCGAGATCGTCGCCGAGCACGTCCCCCCCGGCGTCCTGAACGTGGTCTGCGGGGACCGTGACACCGGCCGGGCCCTGGTCGAGCACCCGGACCCGGCCATGGTGTCCATCACCGGCAGCGTCCGCGCCGGCATGGAGGTCGCCGGGGCCGCCGCCGCCGATCTCAAGCGGGTCCACCTGGAGCTCGGCGGAAAGGCCCCGGTCATCGTCTTCGACGACGCCGACGTCGCCGGCACCGCCGAGGGCATCGCCGGCGCCGCCTACTTCAACGCCGGCCAGGACTGCACGGCCGCCACCCGGGTCCTCGCCGGCCCCCGGGTCCACGGCGACCTGTTGGAGGCCCTCGTCGAGCAGGCCCGGGGCCAGACCGTCGGCGGCACCGACGTCGACGACGCCGACTTCGGTCCGCTCAACAACGCCAACCAGCTCGACCGGGTCCGGGGCTTCCTGGAACGGGTCCCCGCGCATGCCCGCGTCCTGACCGGCGGGACCCCGGTGGGGGACCGCGGCTACTGCTTCGCCCCGACCGTCGTGGCCGGCCTCCGCCAGGACGACGAGATGGTCCAGCACGAGGTCTTCGGCCCCGTCGTCACCGTCCAGCAGTTCGACGACGAGGCCCAGGCCCTCGAATGGGCCAACGGCGTCCAGTACGGCCTGGCGTCGTCGGTGTGGACGAAGGACCACGGTCGGGCCATGCGGATGGCCCGCGACCTCGACTTCGGTTGCGTCTGGATCAACACCCACATCCCCCTCGCCGCCGAGATGCCCCATGGTGGCTTCAAGCACTCCGGCTACGGCAAGGACCTCTCCCTCTACGGTTTCGAGGACTACACCCGCATCAAGCACGTCATGAGCTACATCGAGGAGTAACCATGATTGTGGGGGTTCCGAAGGAAGTGAAGGCCGACGAGTACCGGGTGGCCATCACCCCGGCCGGCGTTCGGGAGCTGGTGTCCCATGGCCACGTCGTCCAGGTAGAGAAGGGGGCAGGGGAGGGGTCGTCGATCGCCGACGACGAGTTCGTGTCCACCGGTGCGGTCATGGTGGCCGACCCCGACGAGATCTGGGCCACCGCCGACATGGTCCTCGGGGTGAAGGAGCCGGTGGCGGAGGAGTACCCGCGGCTGGCGCTCCGCCAGGACCAGGTGCTGTTCACCTACCTCCACCTGGCCGCCTCCCGGCCGTGCACCGATGCCCTCCTGGCGGCCGGGAACACGGCCATCGCCTACGAGACGGTCCGGCTCGCCGACGGTTCCCTGCCGCTGCTCACCCCGATGAGCGAGGTGGCCGGCCGGATGGCGCCGTTCATGGGTGCCCACTACCTGATGGCGCCGGCCGGCGGTCGGGGCAGCCTGATCTGCGGGGTCCCCGGCGTCGAGGCCGCCAAGATCGTCATCCTGGGAGCCGGGGTCGCCGGGATGGCCGCCGCCACCCTGGCCGTCGGCATGCACGCCAGCGTCTACGTCCTCGACCGCAACCTCGAACGATTGCGCCAGGTCGACCACCACTTCCGAGGCGCCCTGGAAACGGTCGCCTCCAGCACCCACGCCATCGAGCAGGTCTGCGAGGACGCCGATCTGGTCATCGGGGCCGTCCTGGTCGTCGGCGCCCGGGCCCCCAAACTGGTGACCGACGAGCTGGTCGCCAGGATGCCCACCGGGTCCGTGCTGGTCGACATCTCGGTCGACCAGGGGGGGTGCTTCGAGTCGACCCGGCCCACCACCCACTCCAACCCCACCTTCGAGGTCAACGGTTCCATCTTCTACTGCGTCGCCAACATGCCCGGTGCCGTCCCCCACAGCTCCACCCAGGCGCTGGTCAACGCCACCCTGCCGTACACGCTGGAGATCGCCGATCGTGGGTGGAAGGAAGCCGTCCGGGCCGACGCCGCCCTGGCCCAGGGGGTCAACGTGGTCGAGGGTTCGGTGGTGTGCCAGCCCGTGGCTGAGGCCCACGGGCTGCCCTGGGTGGCGCTCGCCTCGGTTCTCTGAGGCCAGCCGATCTAGCCATGCCGAACCTCACCGCAAGTGCCCAGCGGATCCTGTTTGCTGCCTGCCGTGAGGCGGATCTTCGTCGAGCAGATGCAGTGCGGCCCGTCCATGTCTTTTCGGGGATCCTGCATGGCGGACGCTCGGTTGCTCGACTCGTATTGGAGAGCTTGGGGTATACGAGCACCGATTCGCCTTCGGCGACCGACCTTTCTCAAATGGGCAGCAGTCTCCTAGTGCTGTGTCAGCCAACGTTTGCCTCGACGAGGGGATGCCGCAGACCCGGCATTAAAGGGACATATCGGTCACTCGAGGCCTCCAAGTCGGAGCATCTCCCCGAGCTTGGAGAGCTTCTCTTCGGAAAGCGCCCCCGTTTGCTCATTCAGGTCGGTCTCGTTCAGGCTGACGAGCCACGAGCAGGGGATCCGGTCCGGTCGAGCTAGCGCAACTCGCACGACGCCGCAGCACAGCCCTTCCTCGCGCCCGACCGCCAGTTCGATAGCGACACCCGTAATGTCGGTCTCGGCGGCCGGTACGACGTAGATCCCACGAAGGCCCGGCTCGTTGCCGGTCGACAAGATGACGACAGCGGATAATTCCGCGCCGAACACCCGCCAGACTTCGCCGCGAGAACGCACGCCCCAGTATTTGCCCGGTGGCAGGTACAGGGCAAACGTTGCCTGACGCGGCACTAGATCACGAGACGATCGGGAGTCCCCACCAAGACGTTTCCGCGGAAACGTCCGTCGCCTCCCGACGCGCCGCGCTGGGCGTGGGCTCAACGTGGTCGAGGCCTCGGTGGTCTAGTCGACCGAACCGGCGGGCACCACCCACTCGGTGGCCTGCCCGGTCACCGAAGCGATGAGGTCGAAGTCGGCGTCGTAGTGCAAGACGGTGAGCCCACGGTCCTCGGCTGCGGCCGCCACCAGGAGGTCGGGCACCTTACGACCCCGCAGTCCCCGGTCGGCCAGCTGCCGTTGGACGCGTCGGGCGCGGCGTAGATGACTGTCGGTCGTCTCGACCAGCGAGAACACTTCGAGGGCAGAGGCCAAGCCGTCCCATTCGGTGGCATTCCTGGCCGAGAACCCGACTTCCAGATCCGAGATCCCGGCCCGGGCGACCGCCCCCACATGCAGCCGCCGGGTCAGTGCCTCCCGGATGGCCGGCGACCGGAGTCGGGTGAGAACGCTCGTGTCGGCCAGGTGGGTCAGCGCCACGCCTCGGAACGGTCGGCCATCGGTACCCGACTGAGCGCGTCCAGCGCCTGGTTCACTTCGGCCTCCCGGTCGGTCGTGGCGAGCTGCAAGGCCCGACCCACCGTGTCCTTGATGGTGGTGGTGCCCAAGTGGTCGCGGGCGGCGGCCAGCACCTCGTCGTCTATCTCGACCAGCCTTTTCGTCACGAGGAAAGTATATACGAAGTCGAAGTCGATATATACCGGGCGGCCGACGCCGACGACGTCTCCGCGGAAACGCCCCGCCGACGACGTCTCCGCGGAAACGCCCCGCCGACGACGTCTCCGCGGAAACGCCCCGCCGACGACGTCTCCGCGGAAACGCCCCGCCGACGACG
>Ga0134126_10008804_pt1 | contig 12703 bp, 9 predicted proteins | sample KB31752_FD_96881 | JGI IMG/M metagenome (GOLD analysis project Ga0134126, IMG submission 96881) | Terrestrial soil microbial communities with excess Nitrogen fertilizer from Kellogg Biological Station, Michigan, USA - KB3-175-2 | ecosystem: Environmental > Terrestrial > Soil > Unclassified ...
AGAAACGGCGGCGACAGATAAGCCAAGGTCGCCGTCAATTTTACGAATCCCCGCGCCGGCAAGTCGGTGCGGGTCACTGCCCATGCCAAGGGCAGCCCTATGAGGATACTGAAAAGTCCCACCCAGGCACCGAGAACAAGCGAATTCGCGAGCGCCTGAAAATATATTCGGGTGTAAAGGACACGCGTAAAAAAGCCGATTGTTAAGCCACTTGCCGATGCGACGCTGCCCCAAAGCAGGAATGCGAGTGGCAGGACGATCAAAATCATCACGGCAGCGACAGCGGTCGCGCAGACCCAAATTTCGAGATTGATTCGGTGAGGTCGCGCGCTGATCACAGTCGCTGTCTCAGGGGTGCTATTTTCAACATCGAAAGGCTCGGGGCACTCCATCAGGGTAGCGAAAGATCGCGCCCATGTCTTATTCGCAAGTGGCGGTCATGGACCACAAGCGCGCCGTTTACGAAGCGGAGCGGTTTTTTTCTGTATTCCTGCGCCCGGGTACAATACGACAAAGGAGATTCCGCGGGGGAGTACCTTCATGGCACGCTATCTCGTTACGGGTGGCTGCGGTTTCATCGGTTCGCATGTCGCCGACGCTCTCGTGGCGGCCGGACACTGGGTGCGCGTTCTCGACAATCTGTCGACCGGGAAACGCGCGAACGCCCCCGCCTCCGCCGAGCTCGTGGTCGGCGACATCTGCGACTTCGCCGCCGTTAAGCGCTGCGTTGAGAGTGTGGACGGGATCTTCCACCTTGCCGCGATTGCATCGGTTGAGGAGAGCCGGCGGAAATGGCTCGAATGCCATGCGGTCAATCTTGGCGGCACTATCCATTTGTTCGAGGCCGCACGGCAAATGCCAACCGCGCCGCGGATCGTCTATGCGTCCTCGGCTGCCGTCTACGGCGATAGCGCGGACGTGCCCTTAGCGGAGACGGCCCTGCCGCGTCCCATCAACGCCTATGGCGCGGACAAGCTTGGATGCGAGCTGCATGCGCGCGTCGCTGTGCTGCTGCATGGAGTGCCCACCGTCGGCTTGCGCCTTTTCAATGTCTACGGACCGCGGCAGGATCCCGTGTCATATTATTCCGGTGTGATCTCGATGTTCGTTTCCCGCCTCGAACACCGGGATCCGATCACAATTTACGGCGACGGCCGGCAGGTGCGCGATTTCATTGCGGTCGCCGATGTCGTTCGCTTCTTTCTTTCGGCCATGAGCGTGGACCGGGTTTCCGGCGAGGCTTTCAACGTCTGCACCGGGCACGGCGTCTCTGTGCGGCAGCTTGCAGAAATCTTGGGAAGCGTCATGGACGTCGATCCACAAATCGAACACGCACCGGCGCGTGTGGGCGACATTCGGGTGTCGATCGGCGATCCTGCCCGCGCGGCGCAGATTCTGGGTCGGCGAGCCCAGTATTCCCTCGCCGAGGGGCTCGCCCGGATGCTCGCCCGCTCCTAGACAGATTTCGGGCGAGAATAAATCGGCTTACGTGCCGTCGAAGCCGGTCTCTAGCCTTACGATCACAAATTCGTGTCATTGCGTCGTTCGTCAGCGCCTATCCCATCATAACAGTGCTTAATACGGCCGCCATTGCCGTTGACGGTGCTGGATTGGATTACTAGGCAGAGTAGCAACTGATGGATCAACTATCCCGGGTGAATCGGGCATCCGAATGCGAATTGCCGGCGCGTGTCGTCTTCGTCGTAGACCGGAGGGGCTGGGCATTTCACAACATCGCCAGCCATATTCAACCGCTCCTGAAGCGCGATTACGATCTCGATGTTGAAATTCTATACACTCAGGATTTCGCGAGCGAAGGCGAATTCTTAGACACCTTGCTCGAACGGAAATACGACGCGATCCATTTTTTCTGGCGGATGTATTTTAAGGCTTTTGTCGAACACAACATTGCAATCGGTCGCGCACAGGAGCTGGAGCAAGCGCTTACCGCGTCATGCGTCTCGTTTTCCGTTGCAGACCACCTCTTCAGCGATCCCGGGGGCATTTTCGACTACAGCCCGCATTTCCATCTCGCGGATGGCTATTGCACCACCTCGCAACGATTATTCGATTTCTACGACGACCAGATACTGGTTCCGCCGCCGTGCAGCACGATCCACGATCGCACCGATCTCATCGTGGAGCTGCTCGACCGGCAAACACGCCATATCCCGGATTCGGGCAGCTTGAACGTTCTCTGGACGGGCAATAGCGAGTGGGGCCGCTGGATTGGTTTCCATGACTACAAAGGCATCGAAATCATTCGCGCGGCTGTCCGGGGGGCGCGCGACGGCGGCGTGGCCATCAACTATATCGAGATCGACTCGTCGCGACGGCAGGCTTCTCAACAGCAGGTCGCCGAAGCAATGCTCGCGGCGGACGTATATGTCTGCGCATCAGAGGGTGAAGGAACTCCTCTCCCGATCGTCGAGGCCATGGCTGCCGGCTGCGCGGTCGTGACGACGGATGTCGGGATTATCAGAGAGATCGCACCGGAAGCTCAGCAGCCCTTGATCGTCGAGAGGAGTGTTGGCGCCATCGCCCATGCGCTTGTCACATGCGCGAACGACAGGGCCAGAATCGCGGAGATCGGACACCTCAATCGTGAAGCCATTCGGCGGAGATGCAATCTTCCTATTCAAGAACATTGGATGCGTTTCTTCGGTCAGATGTATTTTCAGTCGCACACTGCCGAACAAATCGAAACCAAAAAGGTCATTCTTCGAAATCTGCTGCCCTCCCCGATGGGTATCAAGCTCAACAAACTGCGCAACCTTGTGCGTCGATCGCCGGTCGCTCTTGCCGTCGCTAAAAAACTATATCCCACCCTGGCCGCTGCATTGCGCGGCGCAGGTGAAAGGTATGTCAAAAAAGCGCGCGTTCACCGGTTGCAGCGGTTCCGCCGATCTTTGATCTCACGGAATAAACTATCATCGATCAACACACTCGCGATTTACAATCCGATGTGGCGCGGCGTGGCTGCGTCGACACGGGCCCTGGTCGACAGAACGATGCCCATCCCGATAACGGAGGATCAGCATGCATCATTGGTAACGGGTCGGGAGATTGATGAGTATGTCGCGATTTTGCGCACGCTTAATCCGAAGCGACTGGTGATCTCGGGTGGAGAAGAGTTGCATTGGAAGATTCTGTCGCAGTTCAAAGCAGCGAATCCTGATACGCGCGTGGAACTCATCACGCACAGCAGTCAGACGCTTTGGTCCGACGATCGTCATCGTCAGGATTTCATCCGGTGGATACCGCGTTATCACGTTGGAATAATCGAGAAGATTTGGGTTTTAAAGCGAGGCCTCGATATCATCCTTCGTAGCAACGGAATAGAGTCAGAGGCTATCGAGAACTATCTGCCCCAGCTTGTTTCCACCCCGAGAAGGCTCCGAATTGATGAGCCGTATAGGATCGGCATTTGGTCCGTCGATAACAATTGGCAAAAGAATCTGACCTCGCAGCTACTCGCATTTGCCGGAGATCGGCGCTTCCAGGTTTACTATACCGCAACAGATCTTGCTCTGAACTCGTTGGTGAGCACGTTCGCTGTGCCTCACGTGCGGGTGCATGAAGGCCCTCTGCCTCATGCGCAATTACTGTCCTGGATGGCGAAGATGGACTTGAACCTATACGTGACGCTGTCCGAATGTTCGCCGATGACCCCTTTGGAGAGCATCTCACTGGGCGTCCCGTGCATCGTGGGACCCACCACCACATTCTTCGACGATAGCCCGCTTCTCCGCTCTACCTTGGTAGTGCCGAGCCCCGAAGATGTCGGTTCGATCAAAGCCACGGTCGACGCGGCGCTACGAAACTATGACGCGGTCGCCGAGGAGATCATCAGGCTTGGTTATCGGCGTGAGCGCTCGATGATTGAGATCAAAAAGCGGCTCAATGCCGGCGCCAGGCAGGGCGATAACATGGCTGATCACGCACTCGTTTCGCTGAATGACTGGCCTCGGCTGCGTAAGGAAGCGCACCATTCACGAGCGAAGCTTGGGCCCTCCTGAAACGCAAGGCCTTCTTGATGCGAGAGGTCTTCGACGGCTTCGTCGCAAATTGCCAGCCCGAAATCATCTGCGATCTCGGTTGCTTCAACACGAGCTCGCGGGCCTTCAACCGAATGAGTATCCCTATCTTCCACAAAACCGGCGATAGAGCCTTTGTGCGCGGGCGAACACGAAAGGAAACCTTTCTAATCGGCGGGCTATGACCGGTTTTATCTTTTCTTCGATCTTACCTTCGAGCGTCGCGGCGGCGATGCTCAAGAGACCTCTCGGAGGGTCTCCACCCGATTTCGGCGGTTCCAAGACGTGAAGACTTATCTGAGGGTTTGGATCCGATTTCGGCGGCGGCGCCAATAATACGTCGCCGGGCGGATAAAAAGAGACATAGGCCAATGGCGTCAGCCTCTTCAGATTTATTGCGGTTCTAAGATTGTCATGCACTAAAAGTGCGCGCCTATCCTGGTCCATCGCTTCCTTGATCATCGATCCCGGGAGATTGCGGTAATAGAAATAAACATCATTCGCGACCAGAAAGCGGCGCCCGTCCTGGGCTAGTCGCAAGTACAGATTCCAATCCTCATAACTCCTCAGGCTCTCGAAATAACCGTACTCGCGCAGAACCTTGGAACGAAAGCACGCCGTGGCCGTCGAGAACCTGTTCTGCCTCAATCCGCTGACAAGGGCTTCCCCAACGAAGACCGCGTAGTCTTCAAAATCGGCCCTTTCTCCGGGCAGCACGATCGACTGGCCATCCCTGAAAAAGGCGGCCTGGGTGACAAAAACGTCGAAATCGGGATTGCCTTGCAAAGCACGGACCGAGACCTCGATGAAACGTCGATCGAGAAGGTCGTCAGCGTCGAGTGGGACAATATACTCGCCGACCGCATGGTTGATCGCGAGATTTCGGGCGGCTGCCAGTCCTAGATTCCCGGACGGCGTCACGACCTTTAGGCGCGTGCGGGCGCGCGCATGCAAATCTTCAATCAAGGCGCGGCTCACCGCATCGGTGGAGTAATCGTCCACGAGGACGATTTCGACGTTTTCGTAGGTCTGCTCAAGCACGCTGATCAGCGTTGAGGGAAGATGCGCAGCGAGATTGAAATGCGGAATTATGACGGAAACCAGAGGCCGATCATCACTCTTTGGCAGTGTCGCGGGCGGCTTCCGTTGCGCCCAAGGCCATGGATCCGACGGAAGAACGACCGGGCGCAGAGTGCTTTGGCCCTCGAAATTGCGGTTGAGGGCTCGTTGCATCCCGAGCGATGTCCCGTCGAACTTGTAGCAGTTAACACCGTCGATCCACGGCGTTCCCTCCCCGAACGCCGGATTGGCGCCGTTGAGAACAAGACGGGCGCCAAGCAGCGACGCTTCATAGGCGGCAAGGCAAAAGGATTCGAAGTCGCTGGGCACGACGAACGTGCAGGTCGCGATCAAAGGTTCGCGGGCGGCGTTTGGCGGATCGAAATGAAAACGCGCCACCAAGTCCGGCGCCACGAGCCCCATCACAATCTCGCTATAAGCGCCATCAAAACTGTGCGCTGAGGCAAGTACGTCGCCGGCATAATTCGGCGCTTCACGGCAGAAAGCGCTGACGCCGCGCACGAATAGGTCTGGCCTCTTAACCCGCTGGATCTTCGAGCCGAACACGATCGGCATTGAATCCGTGGCCGCGATCGTCTCGGTCTTTGGGCTGCATGTGTCGAGCAGGACAGGCGGCGCGTGAATCACCAGCCGTGGTTCCCACTCGCTGCGATCGAATCCAAATACCTCCCGCATGGATTCGGCGACCGGCGCGAGTTGGCCGATCAGGAGGTCGCAATCTCGGAGCGTCTTCCTCTCGATATCGACGACGGCGCCATCGGTGTCCTTGACGATATAGGCTTCATGCCGAAGCAAAACAGCGTGAGTCGAATGCAGGCGCACGGCCACTGTCGCCTCGCTCAGAAAACCGCTGATCTTCTTTTCTTGGACCGTTGCGAATCCGAGCGCTCCCCAATCCGGGAACTCGACATAATCGATCTCGACGTCGCGCGACAAAGTACGCAATGCGCGAAAGACGACGGACGATTTCCATTGAAAATCGGTGGAGGTAAAGGCGCGGCGTGGCGGCTGATGGCCGCTTACCTCATGACGTCCAACGTCTTCATTGCTATCGACGGTGACGAGACGCACGCCGGGAAAGACCGCAGCGAATTCCGCGTCGCGGACTGTACAATCGAGCGCCAAAACGCAGGCGCGCCGACGGTCCTGAGGCGCCATGGATTTCAAGACATTGTGCAGAACGCGCCCTATGCCGCCTGCGGTGAAAGGGCTCAACTCAGTGGTTACGAAAACAAGCGCGCCCATTTCAGAGCTGAAGGAATTCGCGATAGCGGGAGCAAGCCACGTCGTCGCTCTTTTGCTGGTAATCCAGCGTAAGATCCTTAAGCTCGGCCGACGGGACCGACAACAAAACTTCGATGCGATCGCGAATTTCGGATACGGATGTGACGTCGGCTACGTTGGTCAGGCCAATATAGGGATGCTCTTCTAACGCATCGAGATAGAGATTGCCGCGCAGACAGGGACAGCCAATGGTCTGGGCTTCTATATTTACCATCGGATGACAGTCGACCAGCGACACATTCATGCAGAGTGATGCTTGCGCCATCAATTTCAACGTGGACTCTCTGGTCATGAAAATCTGTGGTCTGAGCTTTTCCGAAAGCGGTTCCGGTAGCTCAATATTTTTCGCATATACCCAAACAGAACGGACGCTCTCGGCCATCGTCGCTGCTAAAACGTTCGTATAAACATTCTTCCGCCAGCCGCTCCAGCCGGGGACGAAAACAATGCCTTTTTCGAACAATCCGCTGAGGCGGCCTATCCTGTTATTGGAATTGAGCTTGGGCGAAAGATTGAACAACATTGGCTTAAACAAACCATCGACCGGATAGCTGAAACCCCTCTTCAAGAAGTGCAGCCCTTTGATCTTTCTGCTTCGAAGGAAAGCGATACTATCAAAAGCAGCTCGTCGTTCCGGCATGTGATCCCACTGGGCTGTCGCACCTTGCATCACGGCGAACATAATTTCAGCAAAGCCTCGGTGCGCCAAAAACTCGATCAATATGGCAGTGTTTTTCGATGCACCGTGAAACACGATCCGTTGATAGCCGCCGCTCAGGATCGCGTCGTAGATCTCAATAAGCTGATCGGTCGAGAGGTCGGCGTCGGCCGGAATGGCGAGCTTGCATCCCGGCAGCGAACCTGCGACTGCTCGAAGGCCGAACCATTCCTTATGAAAAACGTGCAGAACGTTTCCGAAATCGGGCAAAGAGTGACTATAACGCGTGTCCTGAAGCGCGTTCCATTCGACCGACCGCCGCGGCGCGAGCTCCGGTTCGACCGCCGAAGGATTATGCGTCGACGCTGCGCCGGATCGCCTCGCCGCTCGGCTAACCGCCGAACCCAAATCTTCGACCAACTGCTGGCGTTCGAGAAAACGCGATCGTGCAGCGGATAGTTCTTTGCGCAATTTCGGCGTTTCAGCGGTGAGCTCTTCGAGATCATGAACACGGCCGACCAGGGCGCTGTGATCCTGCGCGGTCGCCGACCATTCAGATATCAATTGATCGGCATTGAGGGCGGCGCGATTGAGGCCCTTCAGTAGTATGCCTTGAAGATCGAGGGTCTCTGCAGGGGCGTCCGGGGTTGGACGATAGGTAAAGCGGCTGGCGTGCCGACTGGCGGCTGCACGAGCGATATAGATCCCGCGCTGCGCAAAATTATCGACAATTTCCACGTCGGCCCGACCGTCGAAATAGCGCGCGAACGAATGGCACCAGCAGCCGTTGTGCCAAAAATTGTGGAGTGCACTGACCGCCGTATGGGCATTCTCAATGAGGACGACGACGCCATCAGGCGCAAGTCGCTCCAGCATTCGCTCAAGGATCTCCGTCACCGCTGCCGGCGGATTGTGGATCAGAACCGAAATGGACAAAATGACGTCGAACTTCTCGCTTGCCGGAAAAACTGAATCGAGCCGGTCGGCGATGCGAACATGATGATCGATATTGGATCGCAGGCGAGATGGCGGATTTGCCTTGAATGAGCTTGTCATCGAGCGAGAAAAATCAAACCCGAAGTACTCGACCGCCTCCAATTCGCAAACGACGCGGGCGACACGCCCAAAACCGCAGCCATAGTCGAGGAGGCGGGTCTGGCTTCCTTTTCTGCCGCCCGAAAAGTCGTGGAGAAACTTTGTCAGCCAGACTTCTTGAATTTCATAGGCATTATTGAGACCGTCTGCGCGGCTCTCTTGCTGAAGACGATAGTCTTCGCCGGAGCGCGCGGCCCAATAATCTAAATTCGAGTTTACGGACAGGATGAACCCCTGCTTCGGATATGGCAATATCCGCGGAAAGTCAAGGAAATCATCAGGCTTGGTTATCAGCGGAAGTGCGCCATGATGGATGTCGGGAGCAGGTTCAACTCGGATGAACAGTCGATCAGAGGCGCTGCTGATCGTATCGTCGCTTCGTTGAAGCCCGCTTCATGAGCGAGGCTTGGGCACTCCTCAATCGCAAAGCCGTCTTGATACGGCAAATATTCGACAGCTTCCTCACAAATTGCCAACCGGACATTATCTGCGACGTCGGTTGCTTCAACGCCGACGAGATCGTTCGTTTTCGGAAGTTATCACCGCGCTCAGCTTGCTTCGGCTTTGAAGCCGACGGACGAAACGTCGAGCAATTCATCAAGCCAAGGAACGATCTCGGCGACATCGTCATCGAGCACATGGCCGTGAGCGATCGGACCGGCGAAACCAGGTTCAATATGCTCGAGGCCAATGACACGGCCGCCGATTGGCGGCGCGCCGCCGGGTCGATGCTTGAGCGCTCGGATGCGCTTCCCGCGCGAGCGGTCACTGTCCGCTGCGCGACACTCGACGACTATTTCCGACCCGATATCGTTGACGGCAAGACGCTCATTCTGTCGATCGTCGTTGAGGGGACGCTCTTCAACGTCATCGAAGGCGCCAAGGAAACGCTCGGCCGCACGATCGCGCTGTGTGTGGAACTGGAGCGGCATCAATTCTGGAAAGATCAGAAGCTGGCCGCCGACAACGTGGCTGCCTTGAAGGCGGCCGGTTTCGTTCTCGTGGCAGACAGCTTTACTGAGGACACGCATCCCCAGAGTCATGCGCTGTTCGTTAATGAGAAATGGTTGGCTCTCTCCACCGCTGTGAGGGCGGTGGCCACCTTTCAGGATCGGCGCGAAATGTTCGATGAGCCGCCGCCATTCAAGAGCGACACCTTGCACCCCCGGGAACGCAACGACTTCCTAACGCGAAGCGTCTTCGACAGCTTTGTCGCAAATTGCCAGCCGGACATCATCTGCGACGTCGGTAGCTACAATGCCGCCGAGATCGTTCGCTTTCGAAGATTATCACCGAAATCTGCCTGTTTCGGATTCGAAGCCAACGGACGAAACGTCGAGCAATTCATCGAGCCAAGGAAGGATCTCGGCGACATCGTCATTGAGCATATGGCGGTGAGCAACTGCACGGGCGAAACAACGTTCAATATGCTCGAAGCCGAAGACACGGATGGCGATTGGCGTCGCGCCGCTGGATCGCTGCTCGAGCGTTCGGAGGCGATTCCTGCGCGAGTTGTCACCGTGCGCTGTACGACACTCGACGATTATTTCCGCTCCGAGATTGCAGCCGGCAAAACGTTCATTCTGTGGATCGACGTGGAGGGGGCACTCTTCAACGTGATCGAAGGCGCCAAGGCAACGCTCGGCCGCACGATCGCGCTGCGTGCCGAACTGGAGCGGCATCAATTCTGGAAAGATCAGAAACTGGCCGCCGACAACGTGGCCGCCTTGAATAAGGCCGGCTTTGTTCTTCTGGCCGACACCTTCATCGAGGGCACTCCAGCGCAAAGCGATGCCCTGTTCATCAATAAGAACTGGTTGGCCCTTTCCACCAAGGGATGATGCGGCTGAAACTTTCTACGCACTTTGATGGCTATCTCCTGGCCGAAGGAATGCGGACGCGGCGCCTGGTCACGAGGATATCAGCGCCTCGATCACGCGACGCGCCAGCGCATAGACTTCCGCATCGCTGCTGCATCGCGGCCCCGCGATGTTGAGAACCGTGCCGTCGATTCCGGCCAGCCACGAGCGCGTCCGTTCGATCGCTTCCTCGGGCGAAAGCGCGCCGAGATCGACATGGAGGCACGGCTTAGCGTGGCGCTGCGCCAGCTTTTCGGTCAGCGCCGAACCGCCGCTCAACGCGCCGCGCGACAGGATCAGCGTCGCGTCGGAATCGCGCACATTCATTTCGGTGCGCCGCGCGAGCTTGCGGCTATCCGTTTCCTTGACCGGGTAGCGCGGATCGAGCGGTCCGTCTTCGTTGCAGCGCCCGCGCGGCACCCAGCCGCCGCAAGGAAAGCCCGCTGCAAGCGCGGCATCGAGCGCCGCAAGATCGACACCGGTCTGACCGCCAGAAATGATACGCGCGAGCCGCATTGCCGCGCGCTGCGGGGGTCAGGCAGCGCTGCGCGCGCCAGCCTCGAGGAGTCCGGCTTTGACCAGCGCCGCGCGGATACGCTCGATCTCGGCTTGCGACAACTTCGCCAGCGGCGGCCGCACCACCGCGCGCGGCTGTTTGCCGAGAAGCACGAGCGCTTCTTTCATGCGATTGTGCATGTCGACGAAGGGATCGGCGTAGAAAACTTCGGCCGTCGGGTAGATGCGATCGTTGATCCGCCGGGCCTCGGCGAGATCGTTCGCCTGGATTGCACGGAAGAGCCGCGCCTGGAGATCGGCGATGACGCTGCCCGAGCCCGAGAGCAGCCCCTTGGCGCCGAGCACGAGGGAACTGAACAGCCACGAGCTATTCGTGCTGAGCACGTTGACGGGCTTGTCGAGGCTTTGCAGTGTGCGGATGTGCCGCTCGTGCAGCGGCACTTGCGGCGTCCAATCCTTGATCGCGCGGATCGTCGGCACTTTCGAGAAGAGCTTTAAGAGCGTGTCGAGCGGATAGCCCTGACCGCCGGCGAGCGGATATTCGAAGACGATGATCGGCAAATCCGAGGCGTCGGCGATGCGCTGGAAATGCGCCAGCGCCATTTCCGGCCGCTGGCCCAAGCTGAACGGGCCCGGCGGGAAGACCAGCAGCGCCGAAGCGCCGCCGTCATGCGCCATCCGCGCGAGCTTCGCCGCTTCGAGACTACCCTCGGCATAGATGCCATTGACGATCGGCGTCTTGGCGCCGATCTCGTCCTGCGTGATCTCGAGAATGCGGCGCTGCTCATCGAAGCCGCACGACGCGACTTCGGTCGAATGGGCATTGATCGCGATCGCGGTAACGCCCTGGACCGCGGCAACATCACTCAAGTGACGGCGGAAGGATTTCTCATCGATCGAGAGATCGTCATGGAAGGGCAGCAGGCAGGCGGGGATGACGCCTTCCGGAACGAATTGCGCGAAACGCGGCATGGCTAGGGTCTCCTCACGCGGAACTTGGCGGATGTTAGCACAAGCACGGCGCCCCCTCACCAGGCCCCGGCGAGACAAGCGATGCAACGCCTCCCATAATGGCAGCGTTGTCAAAAGGATATTGTCCAAGGGAGATGATCTTTATGCACGGTGCGACAAAGACCGCAGCGATCCTCGCGACGGCGATGCTGGTGCTCGGCGCCGGAACGGGTGCGGCGCGTGCGGCCGACGGGGCCGAGATTTTCAACAACAGCTGCGCCGTCTGTCATTCGACCGATCCGGGCACCAACAAGCTCGGCCCCTCGCTCGCGGGCGTCGTCGGCCGGAAATCGGGCGGCGAGCAGGGCTTTTCCTATTCCCCCGCGATGATCAAGCTCAACGCCACCTGGGACAAAGCGACACTCGATAAATATCTCGTCGATCCGCAGGGGATGGTGCCAGGGACGAAAATGATCTTTCCCGGCGTCAAGGACGAGGCTGATCGGAAAGCGCTGATCGATTACCTGGCGACGCTTCAGGGCTGAGCGCGTCGCTCGCAAGCGACCCCCGATTTCATGGCGCGTGCGCCAGACCGACGAAGGGCATGAGCTCGATGCCGCGGCGCGCGACGAGGGCCTGGATTTCGGGATCGGTCAGCGCCGCCGCCTCTTCCGCGCAGCGATACTCCGCCGGCCAGACCGGCGGCCGCACCGCCGCGGGATGGAAGTAAATCTCCGAAACGCCGTCGGGCAGCCGCTCCAGATAATACCGCACGCGCTCTGCCGTCATCGCGCCCGTATCGGCGAGACCGAAAATCCGATCGTTGTGCGCCATCCCGGCTGCATCGAGATTTTGCCGCAGGCGATGCGCGTGCCGCGCCTCCAGCGAGCCCGTCAGCCACGCCGAGCGCTGCCCGCTTGCCGCGGGCGGTTCCAAAGGCAGGCGCACCGCGCGGATGCCGAATTCCGGTGCGAGACGCAGCAATGTCTGCTGGATCGTCGGATGCAGATGGAAATGGTGATGCGCGTTGACGTGATCGAGCGCGAGCCCGGTGGCGCGGAAAGCCGAGAGCTGCGCGCGGATCTCGGCCGCGAGCTGGTGGCGCGCCGAAGGCAGGCAGAAGATGCGAACGCCTTGCGTGAACACATTCGTCGAGAAGCGGCCATCGCTGCCGACGAGAGCGGGGATCTGCTCGGGCGGCAGGACCGGCACGCCATCGACCA
>Ga0134126_10008805_pt1 | contig 12703 bp, 7 predicted proteins | sample KB31752_FD_96881 | JGI IMG/M metagenome (GOLD analysis project Ga0134126, IMG submission 96881) | Terrestrial soil microbial communities with excess Nitrogen fertilizer from Kellogg Biological Station, Michigan, USA - KB3-175-2 | ecosystem: Environmental > Terrestrial > Soil > Unclassified ...
CTCGAGAGCTCGAATTCGCGCATGGCGAACCTCGCCCGCCAGGAGATTTACTTCGGGCAGTTCTTCACCGCGGATGAGATTATCGCGCGCATCGAAGCGGTGCAGCCGGCCGAGGTGCAGGCCATGGCGCAGCGGCTGTTCGATCCCGACCGGATCGCGGTCACGCTGCTGGGTCGTCTGGATGGGATCAAGCTCAACCGCCAGCGGCTGGTTTGCTGAAGTTCGGGGGCTCGCCTGGCGGGCCCCGCAATATTTGAGCATAAATAGCTTTGACCGCTGCTCGCAACGCGTAGTATTCCCGGCACCCGCAAAACAGGTTCGCACTGTCCGAAAACGGACGCCGCTCTGCATTGCCGCGCATCGGAGCTCCGGGCGAGGCGGAGAGGACGGCCGCGTAGTCGTTTGTTTTCTGCTGTCTCGCTGAGCAACTCCTTTGGCCCTGCGGGTGCTTTTCAGAATCCCGGATGCACCCGGTTGGACTGCAAAGGCACCGGCCACATTGGAGAATCGAATGTTCCTGCAGAATCTGCGCTACGCGCTGCGGCAGTTGCGGAAGTCGCCCGGATTTACCGTGGTCATCGTGCTCATGCTCGCATTGGGCATTGGGGCCAATACGGCAGTATTCAGTGTGATGAACGCGATTCTGCTGCAATGGCTGCCCGTCAGCCATCCCGAAGGTCTCTCGTACGTGCGCATGGCAAAGCCTTACGGTCAGCCGCCCAACTCCGACAGTTCCGGCGATCCATCCGCCACTTTCCAGATGCCGGTATTCCAGGCCCTCCGCCAGCGGACGGACGTGTTCGAACAGCTTGTGGGTTACGTGCCGCTCGCCTTCACCGGCAGCGTTGCGGTCCGCCATGGGGTGCTGCCGGAGGAAGCCACCGGCGACGAGGTCAGCGGCAACTTCTTCTCCGGCGTGGGGGTGAGAATCCAGTCAGGGCGCGGCTTTTCAATGAGCGACGAGAACGACCACGCCGCAGTCGCTGTCCTGAGTTACGACTACTGGACCCGCAGCTTCGCGCGCGACCCGAATGTGCTGGGGCAGACCCTCTCCGTCCGCGGCATTCCTATGACCATCGTCGGTGTAACGGCACGCGGCTTCAAAGGCGTCGAGCCCGCTTCCTCCACCGACTTCTGGATCCCGCTGCAGACGCGGCCAGAGCTGAACGCCTGGGGAACGCCAGTGGTGTACAACTCGCTCTATGGATCGCCCAAATGGTGCGCCCTGATGATGATGGCGCGCTTGCGCCCCGGCGTCACACCGGCTCAGGCGCAGCAGGCACTCGAAGGCGCTTTCGGCGAAATGATCACCCGCTCCGTGGGGTCTTACAAAACGTCGGAATGGAAGCCGCTGCTCGATTTCATTCCGGCGCGCGGTATCGTCGGTTACAACGACAAGTATCGCGAGCCGGTGAGGATTCTCATGGGCCTAGTGGCGCTGGTGCTGCTGATCGCATGCTCCAACGTCGCGATGATGCTGCAATCGCGTAACGTGGTGCGGCAACGCGAATTCAGTCTGCGCCTGGCCATTGGCGCCGGCAAGCGCATCCTCTTCGGCCAGTTGTTCACTGAGAGCCTGCTGTTGGTCATCGCCGGCTCCGCCCTGGGCTGGGCATTCGCGCTTGGGGCCACCCGGGCGCTTGCAATGTGGTCCGGCATTGGGACGGGAATGGCTCCCGATCGCAATGTGCTTTTGTTCACGCTTGGACTCTCAGCGCTGGCGGCGCTCGTCTTTGGACTCGTTCCCCTGTGGACGGCGATGCGCGCTCCTGTTGGAGCCGTGTTGCGGTCGGCTTCTCACACCACCACCGCCACTCCCTCGCGCATGTTGGGAGGACGAATTGTGCTTGTAGGCCAGATGGCGCTGTGCCTGGTGCTGCTGATGGCCGCCGGCCTGCTTCTGCGAACGCTGCGCAACTATGCCGATGTAGACCTGGGAATCAACACGCACGGGTTGCTGGTCTTCGGCGTGACGCCGCAGGGCAAGGGCGATTCTCATCTCTTCTATCGTGATCTGCTTGACCGCATCGGCCGATTCCCAGGAGTGGAGTCGGTCTCGATGGCATCGCTTCGGCCGGGCACTGGCTGGTCAAACAACAATGAGCTGAAGCTCGATGGCGTAGAGAAGAAGGACGTGATACTTCGATCGAACGACGTGGGTCCGAATTTCTTTCACACCATGGGCGTGCCGATTCTCGCCGGGCGCGACATCGCCAATTCCGACGTGGAGGCCAAGGACCACCGCAGTGGCGTGTGCCTGGTAAATGAGACTTTCGTGAAACGGTTCCTCCCCGATACCAACCCCATCGGCCACGTGCTGGGAATGGGCGTCAAGATGACCATTGTGGGCGTGGTGCGCGACAACAAATATTCCGAGGTAAGCGAGAAGCCTATGCCCATGGCCTACAACGCGGTGATGCAGGCGCCGACCCTGGGCACCATGCAGATTGAGGTGCGCACTCACGGCGACCCCATGGCGATACTGCCGTCCCTGCGCGGGGCTCTGGCGAACATTTATCCCGACGTGCCATTGGAGCAGCCGATTGGGCAACAGGAACAGTTTGAAGACAGCTACCGGCAGCAACGTATGTTCGCCGCCATGGGCGGGTTCTTCGGGCTCATTGCCGTGCTGCTCGTCGCCACCTGCCTGTACGGAACACATTCGTTCCGCGTAAGCCGCCGCACAGCTGAGATCGGCGTACGCATGGCCCTGGGAGCGTCGCGCACGCGTGTGCTGGCGATGGTCCTCAAGGAAAGCCTGTGGGTGCTGGCGTTCGGGCTCGCTGCCGGCATTCCGCTGGCTCTGTTCGCGGTGCGGCCGCTGCACGCCATGCTCTACCAGATGTCGCCCTTCGATCCGCTTAGCCTGGCGTTTGCACTGGGAATCATGGTGCTGGTTTCCGGCATCGCCGCGCTGGTGCCGGCGCAGAGGGCCGCCAACGTGGACCCGATGCGGGCGCTGCGCAGCGAGTAACGGCGGGACTGCCACCGAGCTGCTATACCTCGCAGTGCCGGCGCCTTTGCCGCCGGGCAGGACTCAATCCTGCGCCGGATACGTCGCCGGATTACCATCGATCTTCGGCCCGGCGCCGCGCGGTTCCGATTCGCCAGGGTGCGCTAGCGTCTCCGCATCCAGTTCGTGTTCTTCGCGGTAGTGCTCGATGGGCATTTTTCCATCCCACCACGCGGTGTTCATGGGATACACGTCCGGATCGAAGAACACCTGGTAGAAGTGCCACACGAGGATGGCGAGGGTAGCGAGAATGGCCTCGTAAAAGTGAATGGCCGTCGCTACGTCGACCCACCAGCGCGCCAGAAGGTTGCCCACCCAGACCTTTGCCCAGAGCATGACGCCGGTCACGCCCATCAGCGCAGTGCCCCACACCAGCGCCCAATACTCCGCCTTTTCCGCGTAGTTGAACCTGGCGAACTTCGGCTTTTCCGTGCGCAGATGCAGGTAGTAGAGCATCGCCTTGACCGCGTCGTGCAGATCGCGCGGCCGGGGCGCAAGGTCGCGCAGCAGGCGGCGGCCTTCCCGCGCCGCGGCGAGATAGAAGACGTGGTAGATTCCAGCGGCGATGAGCGCCACTCCGGCGACGCGGTGCACCACGCTGCGCAGCCGTTCGCTCATGTGAAGCAATTGAGCGAACCACGAATCAGGATATTTCAGCGCAAACCCGGTGATGACCAGCACGATGAAGCTGACCAGCAGAATCAGATGCTGCCAGCGCTGATTCGAAGACATTCGCACAACAGTCATGGTGTGCGCCATCTTGCGGTCGGCCAGCTTGCGCCGCCAGATGACCAGGTTGTGCAAGGCCATGAATCCGATCACCAGCACGATGAGCGGGATGTAAATCATGCGCACCCACCGCACGGTGTTTCCGCCGATATCTGCGGTGAACGAGCCCGGGCCGGCGGCTCCGTCCTGCATGTGCACCTTCGTGAGGGTGAATTTCGCCGTCACGCCCTTGTGGCACTTGCCGCATGTGGCTTCCAAGTTGGCGCGGTTGATGCTGGAGCGCGGATCGCTCGATGGCAGAATGTCGTGCACGCCGTGGCAACTGGAGCAGTTTGCCGCGACCACCGAGCCGCCCTGGGCCGCAAGCCCGTGATAGCTGTCGAAGTAGCTGGAGACGCGGTGCCCGGGCAATCCAAACTCCTGCGAGAGGCGCACTCCTTCGTGACAGCGCGCGCAGGTGTCCCGCGAAACGTTCCCCGCAGCCACGGGCGCATTCGGGTCCTGATGCTGCTTGATGGAGTGGATGCCATGACAATCCGTGCAGTCTGGCGCGAGCTTGTTGCCGCGGGCCAGGCCCTGGCCGTGAATGCTGGCCGTGAACGTGTGCTGGATATCGGTGTGGCACTTGCCGCACGTCGTCGGCACGTTGAACTTGTAGATGGGCGACTCCTGCCGATTGGCGGGAAGAATGGCGTGCGTGCCGTGGCAGTCAGTGCAGACGGCGGCTTTCAACGAGCCGTTTTCCACGGCGCGCCCATGCACGCTCTCCTGGTAGGAGAGGAACGGCTGGGCGCTCTGCCCGTTCGATTCCATGAGAAACTTCTGCCCATGACAGCGACCGCAGGTGGAGGGAATGTTCGCGTGGTTGACAGGCGACGCGCGGTCCGCAACCGCTACGGCCTCGTGGGGGCTGCCGTGGCAATCGCCGCAAGTGGCCGCCGGCTTGCCGCTGGTTGTGAGCTGCGCATGCACACTGTGCTGATACGCGGTGAGCGCATCGGCATGGCATTGGGCGCAGGCGATCTTCTTTGGCGGCGTCTCATGGGCGAGGCTTTTGACGTCAGTGTGGCAATCGACGCACGCGAACATGGAGCCGTGTGCGGAATGCTTGAGCTTTCCCGGATCCACAAACAGGCTGTGCGGCTTTCCGTCGACGTCCACTGAGAGCGAGGAATCGCCGTGGCATGCGAGGCAATCCTCGTTCTTCAGCCTGGATTGACCGTGGATGGAGATGGCCCCGGAAGCGAAGCAGAGGAGCAGGATTGGCGACAGAACGAGACGTGCCTGATTCACGTCAACACAATGCGCTCCCGGGGTTGCTTGCCGCCGTGACTGTGGTCACAAACCAGTCGCTCGTCCGCGGGGTACAGCCTTTCCTTCCTGGAACACCGCTCATAAGTACGCCGCGCAGCTTAAGTTGCACGTATGCAAGTAAATTAGGGCGCGATCTCAAATGGTGAATGCCGGAACCTTGACCTGAGGTCAACCTGCTGCGGAACCACGGCATCTAGGCACGAGGAAGGGTTGTTGCCGGCCGCCCCGGCATAACCGCTGGGCCTATAGGTAGACCAGGAATTGTCCTAGAGTTCGTTAAATTTCATAGGAGTGTATCCATGAAGCGCAGACTGTTTTATGCCGGGCTGATCACCGTCCTGGCCCTCCCCCTCACCCTCACTGGCATGGCTCAGACGATGCAGAACCCGCCTGAGAGCGGCCACACACTGAATCACGGCGAGTTCGCGGTGTACGGCGACATGTTCCGCTATACGCCGAAGAATTCCAACACGGCGAATTTTCTTGGGCTAGGCGCCCGGGTGGGCTTTAATGTCCATCCCAACGTAGCGCTGGAAGCCGAGATGAATTACGACTTCGAAAAGAATTACACCACGGTGACAACGAACGGGACCTCCGGCGGCGGAACGAGCACAACCATGACGGCGCGTGTGCGTCCGATCACGGGTCTGTTCGGTCCCAAATTCCAGTTCGGTACCTCAGGTCCGTTCCGGGCGTTTCTCACCGGCAAAGCGGGATTCCTGCAGACGAGCAGCAGCATGGTGAGCCCATCTGGGTCGACGTTCACGGGTTCACTCAGCCAGTTCGGCGATAACGGAACCCATTTCGCAGCGTATCCGGGCGGCGGCATCGAAGCGTTCCTCGGGCCGATCGGTATCCGGCTGGAAGCGGGCGATGAGATCTTCCTGAGCAGCGGCGTGCGCAATAACCTGCGCGTGACATTCGGGCCGAGCATTCGGTTCTAGGCAAGCCCGGCACGAAGCTCGCGAACATCGCGCATCGATCACGAACACAACGGCGCGGGATCCGAATTCCCACGCCGTTGCTCTTTCTGAAAATTGCGCTCAGCCGAAATACGCCGTGAGCGTCAGGATCAGCAACACGACGCCGATGGTGATTGCGGTGAAGCCGGCGATTTTCGCAAACCGCACGTACCACGATTGCGGCTTCTCGCCGAGTTTGGACTCGAGCTTGCCTTCGGCCTTGAGCCGCTGATATTCAAGCGGGCGCTTATGCTTGAACTCTTCTTCGCTTTCGACCCCGGTGAAGATCACCATGTCCATGGGGAACGAGTCAGGGCGCAGATGTGTGTTCACAAAATGGATGGAGAAGATGAACAGGATGGCCAGCAGGCCCTCTTCGCTGTGAATCACCAGCACGGCATTGAGCGCCCATCCGGGCAGAAAATGCGCAAAGAACGGCGCAAACCACATCGCGTATCCTGAAAAGCCGATGACCATCATGCCCCAGAACACCGCCCAGTAGTCGAACTTCTCCCAGTAGGCATAGCGCTCGAACTTCGGCTTGGGTCCCAGGCCCACCATCCAGCGCATGTGCCCCACGATGTCTTTCACGTCCTTCCAGTTCGCCACCATCGAAGTCGCTCCCCAGAAGATTCCCTTCTCGTGGTGCGCGAATGCCCGCGTGATGAGGTCCTTGACGTGAACCAGGAAGGCGACGGTCAGCGCCAGTGCGCAGAACTTGTGCACAAACAGGATGGCGCCGAATCCACCGACGAACCCCGCCAGCCCGCGTGCCCAGATGCTCTCACTGAAGCGCAGCGGAAGGCCCGTGGCCGCGAGGCCCAGAAACGTGGTGAACAGCACGGCATGCAGCGTCCGCTGCGCGCGGGTGAAGCGCTGGAAAAACCTGCCGGTGCCCTTCGTCGATTCGGGTGTTCTCTCAGCCTCTACTACCAACTCAGGCATGATCGCCTCCATTTGCCTTGTTCTTGACCTGGTCGTAGCGCGAGCGGACCAGCCACAGGATGGTGTGAATCACAAAAAAGGTAAGGGTTCCGGCGAGCAGCAGGTTCATAAACAGCCGCACGAAATAGAGCGCCGGGTTCAGCTTGCGGTCGTGCGCGTTGGCATGCGGCTGATACTGCACGAACTGTACGTTCGCCCCGTTATGACAGCGGCCGCAGGTCGTGACCAGGTTGGCCGCATGGATGGGCGATGCCGGATCGTTCTTGCCGCGGATGTCGTGCGCGCCATGACAATCCCAGCACCGCGCCGTCTCCACGTACCCGCCCAGGGATCCAAGCTGCGAATGAAACGTGTCGCGATAGGTGGAGAGCTTGTCTTTGTGGCACGATCCGCAGATGGGCGTGGACTGCGTGCGGAACTCCGACTCGGTCGGCTGCAGGATCTGGTGCGCCGTGTGGCAATCGGTACAAACCGGCGCCTGCATCTTGCCCGCGGCAATGGCTTTGCCGTGCGCGCCGTCCGTGTACTCCATGTTGATTTTGGCGTGGCACGTGCCGCAGGTGTTCGGGATGTTCGCCTTATACGTGGGACTCTTCGGATCCTTGTGGCTCAGGATGCCGTGCGATCCATGGCAGCTCTGGCAGTTCGCCGCCACCAGAAGGCCTTCCTTGTTCAGGGCGAAGCCGTGAATCGAATCCACATACTTGGGATAGACGCTGGCAAGCCCATGCTTCTGCGCCATGCCGTCATTGCCGTGACACTTGCCGCAGGTAGACGGCACATTGAGCGGATATACCGTCGATCGCGCATCGCTCTTGGGAAAGATCGAGTGTGCGTCGCCGTGGCAGCTCGTGCATGGATGTTCGTTGCCGTCGCCATGCACGCTCCCCTTGAGCTTCGCTTCCTGGTCGCTGTGGCAGGTGGCGCAGTTGACCTTCGCCGGCTTGTCGGGGTGCGGATATTCCTTGATGTCGGCATGGCAGTCGTTGCACTTGAACCCGCCGTGGACGCTCTTGCCGAACTTGTCGCCGTCAACGGAAATCTTGTGCCCGCTCGCGTCTGTCATCGTCTGGTCCGCGTGGCAGGCCAGGCAATCGGTCTGCGCCTGCGCGGCCGGGGCTTGAGTCAGCAACAGAACAGCCGACACGGCGAAGGCGGCCATACGCACGGCCGGTCCGAATCTTCCCGGCCACAAAGAGAACCGATGCCTAAGAACTTCAGTCCGGGAAGTGCTGGAAAGCTGGGTCCGGCACCTCTCTTCAAAAACAGGACAACTACTGCTTGCGGCTTCAGCCATTCTGCCGTCTTCTTTCCCCGGAGCCCGGGATTCCGTGGCCCATTGCATCCGGCTCGTGCCTTGCGCGAGTGCTGAAGGTGACTTGCAGTTTCGAGGAGACTCCTTTTGCCCACTCGATATCAGTGACTCGCATCACAATCGCACGGTAATTGTGAACATTGCATGTGGTTCTGAGCGAGATAGAGGTCACATCGCTGTGCAGATTCTGATCAGATTCAGCGTCGTGTTGAGACGGAGATCACTCGGGCTTCAGACGGACCGCTCCTGTCCGGAATCGGACATGGGAGCGTATTTTCGAACATTCGGCTGGCGCTGGCGCGTTGGGCGCGTTAACTGGAGGGCCTGATGGGTGATGCGGTTGACCACTCGTGCGGGTTGGCATCCGGTTTGCATGCTACCTGTTGGCCCCTTCCCTGGAATTGAGGAGAAACCTGTGAGAGAACACCCGACTTCCGGTCGCTGTCTTGTTCCTTCCAAGTGGATGACCCGCGTGGGATCGATGGTGCTGGCATTCTTGCCGATCGCCCCGATTCCATCGCTTGCGCAGAGCAATGCAGGAAACTCTGCCGCTGCGCAAAGCTTTCCTTTGACAGAGCCATCCGATCTTGTTGTTGCCGGAGGGAAAGCCGATCAGGTGGAGTATCTGGGGCGCAAGGCGGTGCGACTGACCACCACCGTAGAAAGCGATATCTTCGCTTTCGTGAACGGATCCGACTTCCAGGACGGAGTGGTGGACGTGGACATTGCGGTGCATGTGACCACGCCTCCGGGAGTCCGCATGCCGGGGTTTACGGGGATTGCATTTCGTGCGCGGCCTGACGGTTCGCACTACGACATGTTTTATCTTCGCCCGAAGAATGCGCTGGCCCAGGATCAGGCAATGCGCAATCATTCGGTGCAGTACGTGGCGAAGCCAGGATTCGACTGGTCGCCGCTGCGCCGCCGGTGGCCCTGGGTGTATGAATCGTGGGCGGATTTGAAACCGGATACGTGGACGAATGTCCGAATCGAAGTGCACGGCCGGCTAGCGCGACTATTTCTCAACGGATCGGATGAACCATCGTTGATTGTGAACGGGCTCAAGGGGGAGGACCTCAAAGGTGGAATTGCACTCTGGGGTTACCCCAGCGAGGAGTCCTATTTTTCGAACCTGCGCGTGACCCGGGAAACATCGGCCGCCCTCTGCAACTGCGGCGAAGCTGCAGGTAGCTGGCATGTGCGGTTCGCCACCGACGACGGTCCATTCGAAGGAGACATGACTCTGCACCGCGAAGGCTCCGCTGTTTCCGGCACGTGGGCGGCATCCGCGGGGGAGAGCCGGGCGGTGAGCGGGAGCTGGCGCAATGGATATGTCGAGCTCACCTTTACGTCGGAATGGAAAGACGAGAACCCAGGCACGTCTGTTGCGAGAATGGCCGGCTGGATCGACGGTGATTCCGGGACGGGGCGCATGAGTCTGGAAGGCCGAGCCGATGGCCAGTGGATCGCCGAACGCAAGAAGTAGCTTTCATTCGCGGTTTCGCGAACCATGTGACTTTGCCAGCTTGACAGACTCAGTTTGGCTCCGGGCAATCAACTGTTTTGCGAATTCCTCCGCGTTCGTGATGTGGGTCACATTCGACAAGGCTCTCGCTCCGGCACAATTACCGCGCTGCCGGAGGAATCCTCAATGAGCACGTCTGCGCTCCCGCAAAATGCTTCCATGCTGACGCTACCCACGGACCAGGTCCGGGCCATCCTCTGGCGTTTTGACCAGCGCTTCGACCTGCAGATGCTGGTGCAATCGGCCCGCGGAGTGGCACGCGGCACCGTCGCCCGCCTGGTGGCCGCCGGGGAGCGCAACACGCACGACTGGACACCTCTCAAAGACGAGATGATGGACGCCTTCGACCGCGCGGGCCTCAGCGCCGTCTTCATGGAACCTGAGGAAGGCGGATTCATCGCTGGTCCCAAAAACCTTGCGCTGGCGCTCACTGCGTTCGAACTCGCCTGGGTTGACGGTGGCGCCGCCACGGCAAGCCTCGCCGGATTCCTTGCCCTTTCGCCTATCCATGAACGCGGCACGCCGCAACAGGTGCAGCACTACATGAGCCTGGCCGTCCCACCGCAGCCCAGCGAGGACCGCAGGCCATGGCGCGGCGCATTCGCTCTGACCGAGCCCATTCCATACGTTGGCGTCGACACGGGAATGTTGAGCGGCAAGGTACGCATCGCCGAATGGAACGATGGCGAAGAGCCGCTGCTGCAGGTGGACAAGCGCGGCCGCTTTATCACCAACATTGCCTCCGCCAACTTCGTCACGGCTGCGGTCAACTCGTGTGACGACCGCATCAAGGGCTCGTGCGTCATCATCCTGGAGGAGACCGACGAAGGCACGTTCGATGCGGGCACGCCGACAAAGAAGCTCGTTCACCAGCTCTCGTCGACGGGTGACCCGATCTTTAATCTGAAGGTTCCGGCAAGCCGCATTGTCGGCGGATACACCGTGAAGAACGGCATGATTGTACCGAATTTTTCGCATGGCGAAGTCATTGAAGCCGTCTTCCGGCGCACGCGCGTCACAGTGGGACTCATGACCGCGGCGAAACTTTTGTCCGCGGTGGAACCGGTCATCCGCTATCAGCGCAGCCGCTTTCGCGGCGCGGAAGGCGCGAGACCCGGGTCGGTTCGCTACGAGCACGGCATCCAGCAAAGGGAAGACGCACTGCACCGCCTGGTCGACGTTTGGGCGTGCGGGGAAGCTGCAGCTTCCCTGGGCTTCGCCGCGGCGCGGCTCTTTGACGAGCTCGATCCGCTCGAGAAGCAGAAGAACGCCATCCTGCAGGAGCGCGGAATCACCGCCGGCCGTACCGAAATGAAAGCTTTGCGCGAGGTGGAGCAGCGCGCCATCGAGTTTCTTTTCATGCATCCCAACGATCCGCGCCGCGCCGAATATGCATCCGACCCGCTCCTTCAGTTCGTGCTCAAGGATGCCGAGGCCAACGTGCTCTGCCCCGCTACCAAGCTCTGGAACACCGGCCATGGCGCCAACCTGATGCGCGAAGCCGTTAGCCTGATGGGCGGCTACGGCATTACCGAAGACTGCCCAGGGTTCCTGGCTAATAAGTGGATGGATGCGCAGCTCGAAGCCACGTACGAAGGACCTGAAGCCGTGCAGCGCCGCCACCTCACCGTCACGATGACGGGCGAGGTTTTTCTCGCCGAGTTCCGCTCCTGGATTGGCGCCATGCGGCGGATTGCATCCACCCGGCCGGGAACCGGTGCGTGTACGCTCGCCTCTGCCATGCAGATGTGGCTGTGGACGCTCACGCATCTGCAGAAAACAACCGATGCCGATGGCAACAAGCTCTACCAGGGACAGCGGCAGGGAGTGACGTTCGCCATGGCCGACGCGCTGTGCTGGCTGCTCGCCTCGCGCGCCCAGATCCTTGACGTGATCGAACTTGAACTCGCGGCCGCATCCGATCATTCGCTTGCGGACAGCCTGCCGGGAACGCTGCAGTTCCTGAGTGACCTGTGCCACGTGCAGGCCGCCGACGCGGCCGGCCAGGTGAGCCGCATTTGTGCCGAGCTGGTTTTCGGCTACAAAAAGCATCCCTCGTGGAATGATGCGGGATGCAGCCAGTGTTTCTCAGCCGATGAACTGGAGGAGTTTGAGCAGACCATGCCTGGCATCACGGCCATGGTGATGGACGTGCTCAAGGCCGACGGCACACACCCCGCGAAAGCCGGCCCTTGCGCCACCTGCGGGCGCGAGAACGACTTCCTGCATTTACAGAACAAGCTTTCCCGCTGTCTGAGCGGTGCGCGCCTGGCAAAAGATCGCGCCGCCGAGACCGTGAGCACAGTAATGATTCCCGAGGCCCTGGACTATCCGCAATGAATGCCGGTGTGGAGCCCGCTATGAACGCTCTCAGTCAAGCCGATGGAGTCGGTGAAGATGTTCGCCAGACCGTGAACGTGGACATTGCCTGTGTGGGCTTTGGCCCCGCCATGGGCGGATTCCTCACCACGCTGGTGAAGGCCTGGAATGAAAACCCTGCCGATCCGGCGTTTGAAAGCTCGGTCGCTCCCGGCATGCCTCTGCAGGTGCTTTGCTACGAGCGCGCTGACGACCTGGCGGCCGCGGTGAGTGGCGTGGTCACACGCGCGCGCGGCATCCGCGCCAGCTTCCCCGATCTGAATCCGGAAGATATTCCCATGAGCGCGCCAATCAGGCAGGAGCGCATCTTTTATTTACTCGACCCCATCGGCGCGAGCCGGCGTACGTTCGGTTTGCGCGCGGCAGACGCGCTCCTTCGCCGCCTTGGCCGCATGGCCGGCGTTAGGGACCACGCCTTTGAGCTGCCATGGACCCCGGGCTTTCTGCACAAGAGTGGCGGACTCTTGCTCTCTCTCGGTCAGTTCAACCAGTGGGTTGCGTCGCAGATCATGGCCAGCGGA
>Ga0134126_10008806_pt1 | contig 12703 bp, 14 predicted proteins | sample KB31752_FD_96881 | JGI IMG/M metagenome (GOLD analysis project Ga0134126, IMG submission 96881) | Terrestrial soil microbial communities with excess Nitrogen fertilizer from Kellogg Biological Station, Michigan, USA - KB3-175-2 | ecosystem: Environmental > Terrestrial > Soil > Unclassified ...
ATCGGCGTGCAGCCGGGCGACGTCATCGTCTCGATCAACCGCAAGCCGGTGTCGACGCCGCGCGAGGCGGTGCATGAGTTCGAAGCGGCGCAGAAGGCGAAAGGTCCGAGCCAGACGCTGCTGTTGCTGATCAACCGGCACGGCGTCAACGAATATGTCGCGCTCACGGTCCAGAACGGCGCGGAAAAGGGCTGATGCGGGTGAGGGGACGCGCGTGCGTATCCTGGTTATCGAGGACGATCGCGAGGCGGCGGCCTATCTCGTTAAGGGCCTGACCGAAAGCGGCCATCGCGTCGATCTCGCGTCGGAAGGACGCCAAGGGCTCGATCGCGCCCGCAGCGGCAACTTCGATGCCATGATCATCGACCGTATGCTCCCGGGCCTCGACGGCCTCTCGATCATCGCGGCGCTGCGTGCGGCCAACGATCTGACGCCGGTGCTGGTATTGAGCGCGTTGGGGGATGTCGAGGACCGGGTGCAGGGCCTCAATTCCGGCTGCGATGATTACCTGCCAAAGCCGTTCGCATTCTCGGAGCTGCTGGCGCGTCTCGGGGCGCTGACGCGCCGCGGCGGGGCCGAGACCAAGCTCAAGATCGCCGATCTCGAAATGGACCTGATCGCGCGCCAGGTTTCCCGCGCTGGCCGCACTATCGAACTGTTGCCGCGCGAATTCCGAATGCTCGAATATCTGATGCGCAACGCCGACCATATCGTCACGCGAACGATGCTGCTGGAAAAGGTCTGGGATCATCACTTCGATCCGCAGACCAACGTCATCGACGTCCATATCAGCCGGCTGCGGCAGAAAATCGACCGCAGTTTCGATCAGCCGCTGCTGCACACCGTCCGCGGCACCGGCTATATCCTGCGCCCACCGCGGAGCTAGATTCCGCGCGTTCCCATCTGTAGGAATTTGGCGCGCCGCGCTGCGCGCAGGCTCGGTCCGTCAAGCTTCAACAGCGGCAGCAGCGCCTTCTCGATTGCGTCGCCGACTGCGGTGATTGCCGCCTCGTGGGCACGGTGCGCGCCACCCAACGGCTCGGGTACGACACCATCGACGACGCCAAGCCGCAGCAAATCCTGCGCGGTCAGACGCAGCGCCTCGGCCGCGTCCTGCGCGTTTTCGGCGCTGCGCCACAGGATCGAGGCGCACCCCTCGGGCGAGATGACCGAATAGACCGCGTGCTCGAGCATCAGCACGACGTTGCCCGCGGCCAGCGCGATCGCACCGCCCGAGCCACCTTCGCCGATGATGGTGGCGACCAGCGGCACTTCGATCTCGAGACAGGCTTCGACTGCGCGCGCAATCGCTTCGGCCTGGCCGCGCGCCTCGGCGTCGACTCCGGGATAAGCACCGGCTGTATCGACGAACGTCACCACCGGCAGTTTGAAGCGATTGGCCATTTCCATCAGCCGGCGCGCCTTGCGATAGCCTTCCGGCCGCGCCATGCCGAAATTGTGCCGTACGCGCGCGTCGGTATCGGCACCCTTTTCGTGGGCGATGGCGATGACCGAGCGGCCACGGAAGCGGCCGAGGCCGCCGATGATGGCGCGATCCTCGGCGAAGGTCCGGTCGCCGGCGAGCGGCGTGAAGTCGGCAATCAGCCGCTTGAGGTAATCATTGCCGTGCGGCCGGTCGGGATGACGGGCAATCTGAACCTTCTGCCACGGCGTTAGCTTGCTATAGGTCTGGCGCAGGAATTTCTCGACCTTGGTTTCGAGCCGCGCGACTTCCTCGGCGATGTTGAGATCGCCGCCGTCCGAGATGTGGCGCAGCTCTTCGATTTTGCCTTCGAGGTCGGCGAGCGGCTGCTCGAAATCCAGAAAATGACGCATGGCGGCTTGACCTAGCATGCGGCGCACGGCGGCGCCACCCTGCGCAAAGCGTTATTTCTTGCGCGCCAGCGGGTGCGCCTCGTTTACCAATCGGCGGAGCCGCTCGCTTTGCACATGTGTATAGATCTGCGTCGTGGCGATATCGGCGTGGCCGAGCATTTCCTGCACGCTGCGCAGATCGGCGCCGCGATCCACCAGATGGCTGGCAAAGGCGTGGCGCAACACATGCGGCGAGACTTTGAGACCGGTTTCGCGCGCCAGCCCGGCGATCAACTGGCCGCACCGTCGCCGCGTCAGATGACCCTCCGCACCGCGTGACGGAAACAGCCAGCGCGATTCTGCATCTTCTTTAAGGAAGCGGTTGCGCACTGCGAGATAGGCGTCGAGTGCGCGCCGCGCCGGCCGACCCAACGGCACCAGCCGTTCCTTGCCGCCTTTGCCGCGCACGATAAGAAACCGCGGATCACGGCGGACGGCCGCGACGGTCAAGGTCACCAATTCCGACACCCGTAGGCCGCCGCCGTAGAGCAACTCGACCAGGCATAGGAGTCGCACGCCCTCGGCGCCGTCCTTTGCTCGCGCGGCGGCGATCAGCTTTTCGGCGTCGTCAGCCACCAGCACTTTAGGCAGCGGCCGGCGCAGCCGCGGACCGTCGAGTGCCGCTGTCGGGTCGTCGCGGCGGACCTTTTCCAGCACCAGGAAGCGGTAGAATTGACGGAGCGCCGACAGCCGGCGGGCGGAAGTTCCCGGCGCGCGGCGTGCGCCTGCGAGGGTGGCGAGATAGCCGCGCAGATGGTCGCTCGTGGTGGCGACCAGCGTTACACCGCGTTGTTGCAAGTAGCCTTCGATCTGCCGCAGATCGTTGCGATAGGCGTCCAAGGTCAATTTGGCGGCGCCGCGTTCGGCGGCAAGCATTTCGAGGAACGCCTCGATATGCCGGTCCATGTCAGATGCCGGCGTCGAGCGCCGCCTCGAGCGCCAGCGTGTGCGCGTCGCTGTCGAGTCCGACCGCGCGCAACCCGGAGACGGCACGTCCGAGCAGCAAGGATTCCGACGTCAGACGGCCGTCACTCTCGGCGATCAGCAGCGTCGCCAGCACGGTCGCACCGAATTGCGCATTCTCTGCCGCCCGTTCTTGCTCATCCCACAGGGCCGCATTCGGTAGCGCGCCTGGCGTGGCCGGTGCGGTCAATGCCGCCGGCGTGAGATCGGCCAGAGTCGCCGGATCGACACCCAAAGCTGTAAGCAGCACATAAAGCAATCCGGCACGCGGACCAGCGGCAGCGTCGCCGGCCGCCGCGACGGCATCGTGCGCGACGCTGGGCTCTACGCGCGGCACGCCAGGTGCTGCGATCAAGCTCAACAGTAGCGTCGCCTTGTCGCTGGCGGCGGTCACCCACGGCTTCGCCACATCGGCAGCGCCGGTTGCGAGCAGGACGCGCGCCGCGACGGCAGCGAATTTCGGATCGGCACCGGCAATCGGGATATCGGCCAGCGTCGCCGCCAACAAGCCGGCTTCCGGTACGAATACCCCGCGTTTTTCGGCGTCAGCGGCCAGCGCCTCGATCGCTGCCATGCGCACGGCGAAATCGCCACCGGATTTTGCCAGCGCATAGAGCAGGGCGCGGTCGCGAGGCGTCGCCGGAGGCCGGATCGACCTGCGGGCGCGGTCCAACTCCTCGGGCTTGAAATTGATCGCGCCGTAGATCACGGCCAGTGCCGGCGACGGCAAAACGCCAAGCGCCTCGGCGCGTTCGGCTGCGGCGAGACGGTCATCCGCCGGTACGTTTGTATTGCTTGCGTATCCGGCGAGCGCGGCGGGATCGGCTACCACGATCGCCTCGGCCGGCAACGGACGCTTGGCGGCTACCAACAGGGTCACGCGCAATGGCGTCGGATCGCCGAGCCGCGCAATGCGCGCCGCGCCACGCTCCGACAATGACCGGATCAGCGCGTCGAATTCCGGATCGGGCGGCGCCTTTTGGTCGGCGAGTAGACTCTGGCCGAGCGACACTTTGGCGAAATCGCCGGCCAGCGCCTGGCAGGCGATCAGCGCGCGCGCCCACCACGCCTCAGGATAACGGCCGATGCGGGCGTTGACGTCGTTGCACGCGCCGACGGCGTCGTTTGCGGCGAAGCGCAGCTCGACGCGATTGCGGTCGATGGCGTCGGTGATCGCGGTATCCGGCAGCGATTCGATCAACGCCATCCCGCCATGCACCAGACCCAGCGCGTAGATCCGGTCAATACGCTCCTCGAGCAGACGCGAGCCGTTATTCGTATTGGTTGCATTGCCGGCCGGTGCGGGAGCTGCCGCATCACTCAGCAACAGCCTGCGCGCCAGGCTAGTGAGCTCCGGCGAGGTCACCGGTTGGAGCAGCGGCAACGCGGCGATGACGAAGCCGCGGCTAGCGCCGTTCCACATGTCGTGCGGGAAACCGCCTTTGTCGGCGTTGAGCAGGCCGGTCCACGACGTATCCACCGGCTGCAGCGGTGCCACCTGAATCTGATCGCCGCTGTCAAGGCTTTGCGGCGGCGCGACCGATGTCGGGCCTGGTGGCGACGGCGTCGGGCTCGGAGTCAGCTGGATCGGCTGCGCTGATGCCGGCGCCGCGCCCAACAAAGCCGCGGCCACCAGCCATAGGGCGAGCTGCCGCGCCGGCGGCCGGTCAATGCGGCAGCTGCGCATCGGGAATGGGGTGTTCGATACGCGCGGTCGGTGCCGGGACGTGCCACAGCATCAGAACTCCGCCGCCGACGATGATCAACACGACCAGGGTCGCGAGCGCGATCAAAATGAATTTTCCCATGGACTCCGATTTCCTCGACGAGCCCGGTCTGCGCGGGCCGAATGGCGGCGAATCCCGGCGATATGCTAGGCTCCGGCGATGAGCAAACACCTCCAGTTTATCGGCGCCGCATGAGCGTTTCAACGCCACACCGTGCGTTGCACGTCAGCAAAACGGTCGCGCTTGTCGGTTTGATGGGCGCAGGCAAGACTGCCGTGGGACGCCGACTCGCGCAGCGGCTCGGCATCGAGTTCGCCGACGCGGACGCCGAGATCGAAAAGGCGGCCGACGCCACGATCGCGGAGATTTTCGCCGCGCACGGCGAACCGTTTTTCCGTGATCGCGAGCGCGAGGTGATCAAGCGGCTGCTCGCCAATCCGGTGCACGTTCTCGCCACCGGCGGCGGCGCCTTCATGGATTCGTCGACGCGCACCTTGCTGCACGAGCGCGCCATTACCGTGTGGCTGCGCGCCGATCTCGACTTGATGCTGGCGCGGGTGATGCGCCGCAACAATCGGCCGCTGCTCAAGGACGGTGACCCGCGCGCCGTGCTCGAACATCTTATGGCCGAACGCTATCCGATCTACGCCGAGGCCGACATCACCGTCGACAGCGTCGACGGACCGGCCGAGGTGACGCTCGAGCGCGTCGTCGCGGCCCTAGCGGCCTACTTGGGCGTGCCGGCGGGTGCCGCATCATGAGCGAAGCGCAGCGGCTGCGCGTCGAACTCGGCGCCCGCAGCTACGATATCGTGGTCGGCGCGCGGCTGTTAGCGCAAGCAGGCGCGCTGATCACTGGCGTCACGCGCCAGAAACGCGCCCTGATCGTAACCGACGCTAATGTAGCGCGGTTGCATCTCGACACGCTGCGCCGTGGTCTCGAGGCGGCAGGCTTCGCGCACGCCGCCATCCTGCTGCCGCCCGGTGAGGAAACCAAGGATTTCGCGCACTTCCAGAAGCTATGCGAGGACATCCTCGCGGCTGGCATCGAACGCGCGACGCCGATCATTGCGCTTGGCGGCGGCGTGGTTGGCGATCTCGCCGGCTTCGCCGCGGCGACGTTGCTGCGCGGGCTCGATTACATCCAGGTGCCGACCACGCTCCTCGCGCAGGTCGACAGCTCCGTCGGTGGCAAAACCGCCATCGACACGCGTCAGGGCAAAAATCTGGTGGGCGCGTTTCACCAACCGGCGCTGGTCATTGCCGATACCGATATGCTCGACACCTTGCCGCGCCGCGAGCTACTCGCCGGCTATGCCGAAGTTGTGAAATATGGGCTGATTCGCGACCGCGGTTTCTATGAATGGCTCGAAAGCAAAGCTGCCGCGCTGCTGCAAGGCGATTCCGATCTGCGCCGCGAGGCGGTGCTCCGCAGCTGTGCCGCGAAGGCGGCTATCGTCGCCGCCGACGAACGCGAGATCGGCGAACGCGCGTTGCTGAACTTCGGCCATACTTTCGGCCACGCATTGGAGGCCGCGACCGGATTCGGCAATACGCTATTGCATGGCGAGGCAGTTGCGCTCGGTATGGCCATAGCTTTCGATCTTTCGGCCAAGTTGCGTCTATGTCCGGCGGACGCGGCCAGCCGGGTCCGGCGCCACTTTGCCGCCATCGGCTTGCGCACCGAGATCGACGGCGTCGATGCTGACGCCCTGCTCGAGCTCATGCGCAAGGACAAGAAGGTCAAGGATGGCCGCATCAGCCTCATCCTGGTACGCGACATCGGCCAAGCCTTCGTCAGCCGCGACGTCAGCGCCGACACGCTGCGTGTATTCCTGCGCGACGCGGTCAAGACGCTGGCGCGGCCTGTGCGCGCCTCTCAATAGTTCGCCGTTTCGGGAGGGTCCGGCCATGCCGCTGTCGTCCGCGTCGCCGCGTGAACATATCCACACACGCCAAATCCACTGCCGCGGCTATCGTCGCAACGACGGTTTGTGGGATATCGAAGGCCATCTGACCGACACCAAGACCTATGCCTTCGACAATGACCATCGCGGCCGTATCGAGCCGGGCGATCCGGTGCACGACATGTGGGTCCGGCTCACCGTCGATGACGACCTGATCATTCGCAGCGTCGAAGCCGTCATCGACAAAAGTCCATTTTCGGTCTGCCCGGCGATCACGCCGAATTTCGCCCGCCTCGAGGGTTTGAGTCTCCGGCCAGGGTTCCTCTCGAAAGTACGCGAGCGGCTTGGCGGGATCGAGGGTTGCACTCACTTGGTCGAGCTGATGGGGCCGATCGCGACCACGGCTTATCAGACGATTTATCCTTATCGCCGCCGCCTGACGCAGGCGTGCGGCGATGCGCCGCCACAGCCTCCGAAAGAGCGGCCGCGGCTCATCGGCACATGTCACGCGTTCCGTAGCGACGGTGAAATCGTCAAACAACTCTGGCCGGATTATTACACCGGTGCGCGCAGCTGAGAGCGCGCGTCACACACGAACGCGGGGCCGCGCAGTGCCGTGGCCTGCGCGCAGATGGCCTTCGTCGGTCGCGGCCGCCTGGAAATATGTCAGCAGGAATACGCGGATCGCGGCCGTGAGCGTCGATTGATTGCGGCCGCGAGCGATTCCAGTCACAAGTTCGTTCATGTTTTTGCTCTCGCGCTTGCAGACCATGGCGAGCGCCTCCCACATTGCGGGCTCGAGGCGGATGCTGGTGCGGTGGCCTTCGACCGTGACGTTACGATTGACCAGCGTCGAGCGTGTAGAACCGACACGCACTTCTCCTCCGCCTCCGGTCTGATCGTGACCGGCCAGCCTCTGTTCACGAGAACCCATAACTAAATGTTAGCGCGATTTGCGCGCGTTGCAACCCTTAAGAGAACGGCAATAGCGCAATACAACCGTAGATTGCAACAATTGAATATTCGGGCATTCAGCCTACGCCGCGATCCTCGCCGGGCGCCAGCGTGGTCAGTTGCAACGCATGCACGCCGGCGCGCAGCTCGTCCGCGAGCAGTGCATAAACGCGCCGTTGCCGCACAACCCGGCTTTCGCCGGCGAAGGCGGCTGAAACTATTTCCAGCCGGAAATGGCTTTCGCCGCCGGGACGTGCGCCAGCATGTCCGGCATGGCGGCCGGAATCGTCATGGATAACGAGCCGCGTGGGCTGCAAGGCAGCGAGTTTGTTACGGATTCGCTCGGCGACCGCTCCGGACATCGATTTAGCCCTTTAAAACCTCGGAAATAAGCCCATTTTGTGGAGAGCCGTGACCTGCGATCGGCATAGCCTTGTCAGGAATCCACTGCCTCTCCATACTAAGAAACATCATGCCACGTCCCGTAAGCGCGAGCCATGCCGACCCGGACAGGGCGGCAAAGCACCGGCCTTGCGACCATCCCGGCTGTGCTGGAATGGGGGAATTCCGTGCGCCGCGGTCGCGTTCGGCGTTGCATGAATACCTGTGGTTTTGCCTCGATCATGTTCGGCTCTACAACTCGTCGTGGAATTACTACGCCGGCATGTCACCAGACGAAATCGAGCGCGAAATTCGGCGCGATACCGTCTGGCAGCGGCCGACCTGGCCGCTCGGATCGCGTACGTTTCGCTATCAGGCGCGGTTCAAGGGCGACGGTCTGTTCGATCTCGATGACGACGAGCCGGCGGCCAACGGTAACGCCGCCGGGCGACATCGCCATCCGGCATCGCCCGAGGCGCGTGCGCTGGCGGTGTTCGACCTGAACGAGCCGGTGTCGTTGCCGGATCTCAAGGCGCGCTACAAGGCGCTGGTCAAACAGAACCACCCCGACGCCAACGGCGGCGACAAGGACGCCGAGGAGCGTCTCAAAATCATCAACCAGGCTTATTCGACGCTCAAGGCCTGCTACACCTCGTGACAAAGAACAGCGACAGAAAGCGGTTATGCCAGTGAATACGACGACCCCATCCGACGAGACGCTCGACCGGCCAGACATCACGGTTTCGGTGCGGCAGACCTTCGGCATCGACTCGGACCTGCAAGTGCCAGCCTTTTCGCGGCCGAGCGACCATGTGCCGAATCTCGACGAGGCTTATCGCTTCGACCGCGACACGACGCTCGCGATTCTCGCCGGTTTTGCCTACAACCGGCGCGTCCTCATACAGGGCTATCACGGCACCGGCAAGTCGACCCACATCGAGCAGGTCGCCGCGCGCCTCAATTGGCCGCTGATCCGCATCAATCTCGACAGCCACATCAGCCGCATCGATCTCGTTGGCAAAGACGCGATCGTGCTCAAGGACGGGCTGCAGATCACCGAGTACCGTGAAGGTCTGCTGCCGTGGGCGCTGCAGCATGCGACTGCGCTGTGCTTCGACGAGTACGATGCTGGCCGGCCCGACGTGATGTTTGTCATCCAGCGCGTGCTCGAGGTCGAGGGCAAGCTGACGCTGCTCGATCAGAATCGCGTTATCCGTCCGCATCCGGCATTCCGGCTGTTTGCGACCGCCAATACCGTCGGCCTCGGCGATACCACCGGTCTCTATCATGGCACGCAGCAGATCAATCAGGGTCAGATGGACCGCTGGAACATCGTCGCGACGCTGAATTACCTGCCGCACGATGCCGAGGTCGACATCGTGCTTGCCAAGGCGCCGTCCTACGACAACGAAGAGGGCCGCCGCATCGTCCACGCCATGGTCTCGCTCGCCGAGCTGACGCGTGCCGGCTTCATCAACGGCGACATCTCGACCGTCATGTCGCCGCGTACCGTCATCACCTGGGCGGAGAACAACCGCATCTTCAACGATCTGGCCTTCGCCTTCCGCACCACTTTCCTAAACAAGTGCGACGAAGTCGAGCGCGCCACCGTGGCCGAATACTACCAGCGCTGCTTCGGCGGCGAGCTCAAGGAAAGCGGCGTCCGCGTCACCATCAGCTGACGCGCCGGAGGCCACGGCCATGCCGGACAACGATTCACCCGTCGAGGTCTTCAAGCGGTCGACCGCTGCGGCGTTGCGCGCCATCGCGCGCCGCGGCGACGTGACGGTGACCTATGGTGCCGAGCCGGCCGGCCCCGCTGGCACGCGGATCCGGCTGCCGCTGCCGCCGCGCGACCTGGCGGAAAAGGATGCGGCGCCGGTGCGCGGCGCCGCCGACGCGTTGGGCCTGCGGTTGCGGTATCACGACCCGGCGGTGCATGCGCGGCGCGCACCTGCGGGCGAAACCGCGCGCAGCATCTTCGAAGGCATGGAGCAGGCGCGCGTCGAGGCGCTCGGCTCGCGCAACATGGCCGGCGTTGCCGGCAATCTCGCCGCCATGCTCGACGAGCGCTATCGCCGTCAAGGCTACGAACAGATGGCCGAACGAAACGATGTGACGTTGGCCGAGGCGATCCGCCTGCTGGTGCGCGAACGGCTCACCGGTGCGCCGCCGCCGCCGGCCGCGCGGCAGGTGGTCGAGCTGTGGCGGCCGTATCTCGAGGGCAAGGTCGGACGCGATCTGATCGAGCTCGAACGCCACATGCGTGACCAGGCGACCTACGCCCGCAGCGCGCGGCAGTTGATTCAAGATCTTGATCTCGACCTGGGCGAGGCCGAGGACGACAACGCCGAGGACAGCGCCGACGACGACAGCGACAAGGTCAACGAGAACAACAGCGAAAGCGACAACGACGAAGCCACCAGCGCCGGCGCGCAGGGCTCGCTCGAAGCCGGCGCGCCGGACGAGGAAAAGCAGGACGGCGAAGCCGGCGGCGCCGAGGAGGTCCAGGGCGAATTGATGCCTGGCGCCGGAGACGACAATCCGGGCCGACCCGGCCGACCAGGTCAGATGCCGCGCCAGCGCGGCGCCAATGAGGACCCGCTGGCCTATCGCGCGTTCACCACCCAATGCGACGAAATCGTCGACGCCGCCGGCCTGTGCGATCCCGACGAGCTGACGCGGCTGCGCGGCCTGCTCGACCAGCAGCTGGCGCATCTGCAAAGCATCATTGCGCGGCTTGCCAATCGGCTGCAGCGCCGACTGCTCGCCAAGCAGGCGCGCTCGTGGGAGTTCGATCTCGAAGAGGGTATTCTCGATTCCGCGCGCCTCGACCGCGTCGTCACCAATCCGATCTATCCGCTGTCGTACAAGCGCGAAAAGGAAATGGAATTCCGCGACACGGTGGTGACGCTGCTGATCGACAATTCCGGCTCGATGCGCGGCCGGCCGATCACCGTCGCGGCGATGAGCGCCGACATTCTCGTGCGCACGCTCGAGCGCTGCGGCGTCAAGGTCGAGATCCTGGGCTTCACCACGCGCGCCTGGAAAGGCGGCCAGGCACGCGAGCGCTGGATTGCGGCTGGCAAGCCGCCCAATCCGGGCCGGCTCAACGATCTGCGCCACATCGTCTACAAGGCCGCCGACGAGCCGTGGCGGCGCGCGCGCAAAAGCCTCGGCCTGATGCTGCGCGAAGGTATCTTGAAGGAGAACATCGACGGCGAGGCGCTGATCTGGGCGCACGACCGGCTGCTCGCCCGGCCGGAGCAGCGCCGCATCCTGATGGTCATTTCCGACGGCGCCCCCGTGGACGATTCGACGCTGTCGGTCAATCCCGGCAACTACCTCGAACGCCATCTGCGCGAGGTCATCGGCCAGATCGAGCGCAATTCGCCGGTCGAGTTGACGGCCATCGGCATCGGTCACGACGTCACGCGCTATTACCGCCGCGCCGTCACCATCGTCGACGCCGAACAGCTCGGCGGCACGATGCTCGAGCGATTGGCCGAGCTCTTCGACGAAGACGGCCCACAGGCAGCAACGATGCCACGCCGCCGCCAGCGGTCTCGCGCTTAAGACGTCAACGCTTTACGCCGATCAAAACTCTGGAGCCGCGCCGGTCGCCGCCGTTATTGAACCGGCGGTTCGCCTGTGGGTTCGCCGCGCGAGCGCGCATGGCGCCCGAGCACGGCGCTGAAATTGCGCCAGCCATAGGCGATTGCCTCGACCGGCTGGCCGGCCACGGGAATTGGCCGGTGCATGACCTGTTTGCCGCCCAGGCGCTCGTAGAAAAAGCGTGCCGGATTGCCGCGCACGACCCAGACCAGCGCCGAACGGTGGCCGGACGCCTCGAGCCGTTGGAACAGCGCGCCCATCAGCGCGCGGCCGATGCCAGCGCTCTGTAGGTCGGGCAGCACGTACAGCGTGTAGATCTCGCCGGTGTAATCCACCGTGCCGTCGCGCTGGGCGCCGCAATTACCGAAACCGATGACGCCGATATGCGGATGCTGCGCCACCCACACGTCTTCCGGCCGATGGCGCAGGAAACTGGCCCAGGACGAGGTCTGGCGTCGCTCCGACATGTTGAGCAGGATTCGATCGGGCAGCATGCCGGGATACGTCGCCCGCCAGGTGTCGATCTCGATCTTGGCGATCGCCTGCGCGTCCTCGAGGCGCGCCTGACGAACGACGCTCATCCTCATGCCCCTCCCAAGGCCCGGACATCATAGACCGGCCCACGCGCCGCTTTCGAGAGGTTTTGCGAACAACTTGGGGATATTTCCCGGTTCAGTTGTGCGTCTCGAGTACGATCTTGCCGGTTGCCCGGCGCTCGCGTAGCAGATGATAGGCCTCCGGCGCCGCGGCCAGCGGCAGCCGATGCGAAACCACCGGGTGCAGGCGGCCTTCAGTATACCAGCCGCACAGACGCGCGAACGCCGGTGTCAACAACTCTGGACGGCGTGTCCGGTACGTACCCCAATGAAAACCCATGATGTCGATGTTCTTTACAAGCACATGGTTGGCCGGGATTTGGGGCACACTGCCGGAGGCGAAGCCGATCACCAGCATGCGGCCGCTCCAGGCGACGGCGCGCAGCGCCTGGGCAAAGGCGTCGCCGCCTACCGGATCGAACACCACGTCGGCGCCGTGTCCGTCAGTGAGCGCCCGCACGCACTCGCGCAAATCCTCGCGGCGATATTCGATCGTGTGCGTTGCGCCATGCGCGCGCGCCAATGCGCATTTCTCGCTGTCGCCGGCGGCGGCGATCACTGTCGCGCCCATTGCGGCGGCAACTTCGACGGCGGCCAGGCCGACGCCGCCGGCGGCGCCGAGCACGAGCACGGTCTCGCCCGGCTTGAGCTGCGCGCGCCAGGCGAAGGCGCCGTAGGCGGTGCCG
>Ga0134126_10008810_pt1 | contig 12702 bp, 10 predicted proteins | sample KB31752_FD_96881 | JGI IMG/M metagenome (GOLD analysis project Ga0134126, IMG submission 96881) | Terrestrial soil microbial communities with excess Nitrogen fertilizer from Kellogg Biological Station, Michigan, USA - KB3-175-2 | ecosystem: Environmental > Terrestrial > Soil > Unclassified ...
CGATGGGCGCGCCCGCCACCGCGTACAGCAGGATCGCGGCCGCCAGGTAACGCAGGCAGCCCGCGCCACCGGTCGGTGCGTGCAGCGCGAGCGTGGCGAGGGTCGACGCCGCTCCGACCGCGACGACCGTCGCCGCTCGCTGCGTCGCCAACGCCACCGCGACCAGGAGCGTCAGCCAGACCAGGCCGCGGTGGCCGGGCAGCCCCATCGGGATCCGGATATCCGCGTAGCCCACGATCAGCGCCACCGCCAGCAGCGGGAACGCAACTTCATGAACCAGTGCAGGACGAGGGCAATCGACCGGGCCGGCACCCACCCGTGACATCACTTGCGGAACATTACGCTAGTAGTGACCTTGGATACGGTTTTTTGCGGTAATAATCTCTGTATATGCGGAAATATTACCGCCGGCTGCTGGTACCGGCGCTGGCGCTGCTCCTCGCCGGGTGTGGCTCCCCGACCGACGGGCATAACGACCTCGCCGTCCAACGGAACGGCCGCGTCGCGAGCCGCTTCACGATGGCCCAGTTGCACGATCTGCCGCAGGTCGAGGTCGCCACGCCGCGGTCCCGCGGCGCGCAAGTCCAGAAGGGGCCCGCCGTGCGGGCGGTCCTCACCGCCGCCGGTGTCACCGACGTGGACCGGGTACGGGTGGAGGGTCGCGACCCCGCGCAGACCTTTGCCGCCGCCGAGCTCACCGATCAGGTCATCCTGAACTTCACCAAGCGGAACACCCTCAAGCTCACGGGAAGTCAGCTGGACAGGGATCGTTGGGTGCGCGACGTCACGACGCTGGTGGTCAACCCATGACCCGTGCGCACGCGCTGGCCGGCGTCGACCTGCTCATCGGCATCGACGACACCGACGATCTGCAAAGCCCGGGAACGGGCCGGCGCGCCCGGGCGCTGCTGCGCGAACTGGCCGAAGCCGGGTTGGGCGAGCCGGCCGGTGCGACCAGGCACCAATTGCTGGTCGACGAGCGAATCCCTTACACGACACACAATTCCAGCGCCTGCCTGGCATGGCGCAGCGCCGGCGGAAATCCGGACGCGGTGTTGGCGGACGTCATCGACCGCGCGGGACGATTCCTGGAGGGTGTCTGCCCACCGGATGCCGACCCGGGGCTGGTCGTGGCCATCCCGAGTCGCCTGGAGGCGGCGAAGCTGGTGGACTTCGGCCAGCGGGCAAAGCGGGAAGTGCTGCGCACCAGCGATGCTCGTGAACTGGCCGCCGCACTCGGCGTGCACATGTCCGGACACGGAGGCACCCAGGACGGGGTGCTGGGCGCGTTGGCGGCGGTCGGACTGTACCTGTCGGGCAACGACGGGCTGTTCATCACGCTGCCGGGCCTCTACGAGCTGCCGCGCGAAACCACCATCGACGACCTGCGCGCACGCATACCCCTCGACCTTGCCCGCGACGGTGAGTATCGCCAGCCCGGGCCCGGCGAACCCATCGAACTGGACGACTGGGTACATCCGGTATTGCTGGACGGCCGCACGGTCCTGCTGCTGGAACCGCCCAGGGAGCGCCCGGATGGGCGACGTGGCTGGCGGACCGCGCCGCGGTCGGTGGTCAAACAGCATTGACGGCACCCGTCCGGCGGGTTTGACGGAGGCGTTGCGGCGCACGCGAAGTGACGCTACTGAGCCAGTGCGACGAAGTACTCAAGCTGACGGAACAGCACCGGGACATTCGATCACGTCGATCGCGATTGCCGGCAGCCACGCTCAACCGAAGTGCAATCGTCGTCGGGGATCTCGGACAAACATGTTGCCCGGCGGGGCGGAGCCAAAACTCGGCGGGCCGTTGGGTGGGCACTGCCGGCCCGTCATATGCCGGTCCTTCCTCCTTAGAGCGTCTCGTCCAGCTCGCCGAGGCGGTCGGTCAACCGGAGATTCTCGGAATAGTCGACCGGACAGGCGATCACCGACACCCCGTCGTCGTCGAGCGCGGCCCGCAACGTCGGCAACAACTCGTCGGCGCTGTTGATGCGATACCCCTTGGCGCCAAAGCTTTCCGCGTACTTCACCACGTCGGGATTGCCGAACTTCACGTAGTAGTGGTTTCCGAGTTCGAGATCCATCTTCCATTCGATCAGCCCGTAGCCGCCGTCCTCCCAGATCAGCACCACCAGCGGAATCTTCTCGCGCACGGCGGTTTCGATCTCCTGCGAGTTCATCAGGAAGGCACCGTCGCCGACCACGGCCAGCACCTTGGCGTCCGGCCTGGCCAGCTTGACCCCGAGCGCACCCGGAAGGGAAAACCCCATGGTGGACAATCCGTTCGAAACCAGGCAGGTGTTGCGTTCGAAGGTCGGATACAGCCGGGCCATCCACATCTTCGTCGCGCCGGTGTCCACCAGCACCACGTCGCTGCGGCCCAGGGCGGCGCGGGTGTCGGCGACCACCCGCTGAGGAGCCAGCGGGTAGCGCGAATCCTGTTGTCCCCGCTCGAATTCTTCGGCGAGCAGACCCGAACCCGCGACCTCGTCGCAGGCCTCGAAATGGTGCCCCTCCAGCGCGTCGGTGAGCGCCTCGAGCGAAGCACTGATGTCGCCGATGATCCCGACGTCGACCGAGTAGTGCATGTCAACCTCGGCCGGGAACCGGTGCACGTGGATGACCTTCTTGTCGCCCTTCGGGTTGATCCGCACCGGGTCGAACTCCTGCAGCTCGTAGCCGACCGCGATGATCACGTCGGCGTTGTCGAAGCCGAAGTTGACGTAGTCGTGGCGCATGAACCCGAGCGTGCCGATGCTGTTGGGGTGGTCGTCGGGCATGACGCCCTTGCCGTGGAAGGTGTTGGCAACCTGAATGCCGAATCCCTCGGAGAAGCGGACCAGGGCCTCCGTCGCGTCGCCGCGGGCCGCGCCGTGCCCGGCCAGCACCACCGGGCACTTCGCCTCGCGCAGAATGTCCACGGCCCGCGCCACCTGGCGAAACGCCGGCGCTTCGGCGCGGACGACGTTGCGGGGCAACGGCGTCAGCTCGTAGTCCGCGTCATCCGCGTCTATTTGCTCGGGCACCGCGAGGTAGACCGCCGCCGGACGCTCGGTCTCGGCCACCTTGAACGCCTTGCGGAACATCTCCGGCACGGCATTCACGGTGGGGACGCCGGCCGCCCACCGGGTGATCGGGGCGAACATCGACACCAGGTCGACGTACTGGTGCGACTCCTTGTACTCGCGGTCCTGGCCGACCTGAGCAGAGATTGCCACCAGCGGGGTGCTGTTGGTGGTGGCGTCGGCGACGCCCAGCTGCATGTTGATGGCGCCCGGACCCAGCGTCGCCGATGCCACGGCGGCGCGCCCGGTGACACGGCCGTACATCTCGGCCATGAACGCCGCACCCTGCTCGTGGCGGGTGAGGACATAGCGGATCGGCGAGGCGGCCAGCGCCTGAATGAAGCGGATGTTCTCCTCTCCCGGCACCCCGAACACGACTGAAACACCCTCGTTTTCCAGGCACTTGACCATCAACTGCGCGGCTGTGGGCATCCGGCACCTCCGCTCGTCACGATAGCGCCATAGCCGGCCGATGGTGCCTGCATGCGATGTTCGGTGAAGGGCCCCACATCGCTAAGGTCCGCCGCTTAGCATCGGCGGAGTGCCCAACCTGAACACTGCCCGCGGAGCCATCGATACGACAGATCTCGGCGTGACGCTCATGCACGAGCACGTCTTCATCATGACGACCGAGATATTGCAGAACTATCCGGAAGCCTGGGGCGATGAGTCCAAACGCGTTGCCGACGCCGTCGCTCGCTTGAATGAACTGAAATCCCGCGGCGTTGACACCATCGTGGACCTGACGGTCATCGGCCTTGGCCGATACATCCCGCGAATCGCCAGGGTCGCGGCGGAGACCGACCTGAACATCGTCGTCGCGACCGGGCTATACACCTACAACGACGTGCCGTTCTACTTCCACTACACAGGTCCGGGCACCGCGCTCGACGGACCTGAGGTGATGACCGACATGTTCGTCCGCGACATCGAGCAGGGCATCGCCGACACCGGCATCAAGGCCGCGATCCTCAAATGCGCGACCGACGAACCGGGAGTGACCCCGGGCGTCGAGCGGGTGCTGCGGGCCGTCGCACAGGCCCACCGTCGTACCGGCGTGCCGATCTCCACCCACACACACGCGGGCACCCGCCGCGGGCTCGAACAGCAACGCATCTTCGCCGAAGAGGGTGTCGATCTGTCCCGGGTGGTGATCGGCCACTCGGGTGACACCACCGATCTGGACTACCTCGAGGAACTCATCACCAACGGCTCATACATTGGCATGGACCGGTTCGGCGTCGACGTGTATCTCCCGTTCGAGGACCGCGTCGAGACCGTGGCGCGCATGTGCGAGCGCGGGCACGCTGACAAGATGGTGCTTTCCCACGACGCTTCTTGTTATTTCGACGCGTTGCCGGAGGAGACGCTGCCCGTCGCCCTCCCGAATTGGCACTATCTGCACATCCACAACGACGTCATCCCCGCGCTGAAGGAGCGTGGCGTCACCGACGAGCAGCTGACGACGATGCTCGTCGACAACCCCCGCAAGATCTTCGAGACCGAGGGCGGCTACTGATGGCCGCAGCCGTCGCGCCGATCGGCACGCAGTTCTCCCAGCTGGCCGAAGCCGCGCCCGACGTACCGGCCGTCACGTGCGACGGACGGACGCTGACCCGTGGTGAACTCGAGGTGTCGACGAACCGACTTGCCCGTGCCTACGCCGAACTCGGTGTGCGCCAAGGTGACTACGTGACGATCGTGATGCCCAACTCGATCGAGTGGGTGCAGGCGGTGCTGGCCACATGGAAGCTCGGCGCGATTCCCCAGCCGTTGTCGGCTCGCCTCCCGGACACAGAACTGGCCGGTCTCCTGGCGCTACGGCAACCGTCCTTGCTTGTCGGCCGCGACGACCCCAACGGCAAATCGCGCAGCATCGCAGGCGATTACACGCCCGATCCCACCCTGTCGGCCGCACCGCACGCCGAATCGGTGTCGCCGGTGTGGAAGTCGATGTCGTCGGGCGGCAGCACCGGCAGGCCCAAGCTCATCGAGGCGGGCGGCGACAGCCGGTTGCCCGCGGCGGCGGGCTACGCGCTGGGCGCCCAGGAGGGCGACGTTCAGCTGATGTCGGTGCCGCTCACTCACAACACGGGTTTCACCACATTCGCGATCGGGCTGATTCAGGGACACCATCTGGTGGTGATGCCGCGCTTCGAACCGCGCGAGTTCCTCGATCTGGTCACCAAGCACGGGGTGACGTTCCTCGCGACCGTGCCGACGATCATGCAACGCCTGCTGCCCGTGTACCGCGCCGCCCCTGATGCCTACGATCTGTCGTCAATCCGGCGGTTCTGGCACCTGGCCTCACCCTGCCCGCCCGCGGTCAAGGAGGCCTGGATCGATCTGCTTGGGCCAGAGGTGATCTGGGAGCTCTACGGCGGGACCGAATTGCAGGCGCTGACATTCATCAACGGCGCGCAATGGCTGGAGCATCGCGGTTCGGTCGGCATCGTCGTGGCAGGCGAGATGAAGGTGCTCGACGACGACGGCAACGAGTGCCCGCCCGGCGTGGTCGGCGAGATCTACATGCGGCCGTCGCCGGGCAGCGCGCCGACATACCGGTACATCGGCGCCACCGCCAAGAGCCGCGACGGCTGGGACTCGCTCGGCGACCTCGGTTATTTCGACGAGGACCGTTTCCTGTATCTCAACGACCGCCGGGTGGACATGTTCACCGTCGGCGGCCGGAACGTCTACCCCGCCGAGATCGAATCGGCGCTGTCGGCGCATCCGAAGGTGTTGTCCTGCTTGGTGGTTGGCGTGCCCGATGCCGATCTGGGCCAGGTGCCTCATGCGATCGTGCAGGCCGACGGTCTTGACGAAGCCGCCGTCACGTCGTTCCTGGCAGAGCGCATCTCCTCGTACAAGGTGCCGCACACCGTCGAGTTCAGCGACACCCCGTTACGCGACGACGCAGGCAAGGCGCGACGGTCGGCAGTGCGCGACGAGATCATCGCGCGACGGCAGGCTCAGGCGCGTCAGTGACCGAGCTATCAAGCGGCGCTGGGTCGTTCCGTCGCTCCCAGCGCCGTAGCGCGACTCGGCACGGCGACTCGACCAGCGCGTAGCTCACCGCCGCGATAGCGAAACCGAACACTACCGTCAGCACCAGGACCACCGGCATGTGCCCGTTGAACGGGAACTCCCCAATGACGGGGAACACCATCGCCAGCGCGGCAAGGTGCCAGATGAACAACCCATACGACCAACGGCCCAGCGTCACCATCGCCGTGCTGCCCAGCAGTCGATGCGAGGTCTCGGGACGGTCCAGCACCAGCGGGGCTATCAATGCGGCCGCGAGCACCGCGCCCATCGCGATCTTCACGACGAGTTGGCTCACGGTGCCCGGTGTCAGCCTTTCGGGGCCTGCCAACGGCGTAGCGGCCACCAAGAACGCCACCGCCACGACCACCGCCATCAGCACTCGCCGCCTGGCCAACCGGTGCGCCCAGCCGATTTCCGTGAGGGTGAGCTCTGCCAGCAGCATGCCCGCCGCGAACCACGAGAAGAACGCGGGCGGCCAGGTCTGCGGGTTGATACCGAACGGCGCATCGAACGGGATCAGCACCCATGCGAGACTGGCGACCGCCACGGCGGCGATCACGGGGATGCGGGCACGCACCGGCAGTCGTCGCGCCAGCAGAGCAAGGAACGGCAGCGCCAGGTAGAAGGCGACCTCGACGGAAAGGCTCCACATCTGGGTCAACCCGGCGGTCAAAGTGAGCGGTACATAGATCTGGGTCAGTGACAGGTTCGCCAGCCAGACCGTCACATCGGCCTTGACGTCGGGGAGCAGAGTCAAAATCACCACGACCGCAACCAGGTAACCCGGCATGATGCGGACGATGCGGGACCGCAGGTAGCGGCCGGTCGGTGGCACTGGCCGCAGACCGCGCGCGGCGGCGGCGTGGCCGCGCCACAACAGGAAGCCCGAAAGCGCAAAGAAAACCGCAACGGCCAGGTCGAACCTGCCGAACAGCCGGCCCGTGATCCCACTCGTATGGTCGGTCTGGAATGCGACGTGCGTCACGACGACGCCGACGGCGGCACACGCGCGCATCCCCTCGACCGCGGGCAGAAAACTGCGGGTCCCGCCGACGATGCTGTCCGTCACGTCGACCAGTGTGCCCGGCGGATCTCCACCCACCTAAAACGGCTAGTCAAGCCGCCGCCAGTCGATGCACTCGTAGTAAGGGATGGCTTTAGTTTGTGCTGTTAGGGTCGAACGGATTTGCCGTCGCTCCCAGGTAGGGGCGGTGGCGGAGCGTCTATGGCCGAAAGGTGAAGGAGGCACGGCTTGAACCGCGCAGTGGCTCTGCGTATCGCGGCGTGCGGAATCATGGGCTTGGGGGCCGCCCTGCTCATAGCGGCGCTGTTGCTGTCCACCTACACCAAGAGCAAGATCGCCAAGATCCCGCTGGACATGGACGCCACGCTCGTTGCCGACGGAACCGGCACGGCTTTCGACCCCGAGTCACTCAACGCCGACAAGTTCGTCATCAACAAGAACGTCCCGCTGGCGTTGCAAGAGCAGATCAGCGTTGAGTCGCCGTCCAATGCCGACGTCATCACCCTGCAGGTCGGCAGTACGCTGCGCCGCACGGACAAGCAGCAGGACGCAGGCCTGTTGCTCGCACTCGTCGACACCGTCACGGTCAACCGCAAGACCGCGAACGCGGTCTCGAGCGAAACCAACCCGGGCGGTGCCGTGCAGAAGCCTCGCTCCATCGACGAAACCCTGCCGCCGACCAACATCGCCCTCCCCCACGACGGGCTGACCTACCGGTTCCCGTTCGACACCCAGAAGCAGACCTATCCGGTTTTCGACCCGATCGCGCAGAAGCCGTTCGACGCCAACTACGACGGCGAGGAAGACGTCAACGGGCTGACCACCTACAAGTTCAGCCAGAATGTCGGCTATGACGCCGATGGCAAGCTCGTCGAGCCGATCAAGTACTCATCGCTCTACGACGATGACGCCGACGCCGACGTCACCGCCCGGGCGACGCTGTGGGGTCTCCCGGGCAATCCGGACGAGTCGATCACCCTGGCGCGGTACTACGCCGCCCAGCGCACCTTCTGGGTGGATCCGGTGTCGGGCACGATCGTCAAGAAGAAGGAGCACGGCTTCCACTACTACGCGCGCGAGCCACTCAAGCCCGAGGTGACGTTCGTCGACTTCACCGTCACATCCAACGAGCAGACCGTCGAGTCGCAGGTGGCCGCCGCGCGGGACGAGCGCGACAGGCTCGGGCTGTGGGGCCGCATCCTGCCGATCACGTTCACCGCGATCGGCGTGGTGGCATTGGTGGTCGGCGCGCTGTTGGGCTCGTTCAGCCTGCGCGCCGAGTCCGCGCTGATCGATCCCGGGCTGGACGAGGCTGATCGATTCTTCGGGCCACGCGGCGCCGAAAGCGATCGGGTGCCAGGGGCCGAGGCACAGACCGAGAAGCTACCGGCTCCAAGACCGTCGGATCTGCCTCCGGACAGACCAGTCTGATTCCGCGGGTTTCCGCGCCCACCCCGGCGCGATCGCTCGGCACGCCGGCGTACGCGCTGGTGCTCGCTCTGCTGGTGACGGCGCCGCTGCTGGCGCCGGGTTATCTGTTGCTCCGCGACGCGGTATCGACACCACGCTCGTACCTTTCCGATTCCGCGCTGGGGTTGTCCGAGGCGGCACCGCGGGCACTGCCACAGGACTTCTTCGTGGCACTGGCCACCGAATTGGTGGACGGCGGCGTGGTGGTGAAGGCGCTGCTGGTGACCGGGCTGTTCCTGGCGGGCTGGGGCTCCGCCCGGCTGGCGGCGACGGTGCTGCCGGAAACCGGCATGGCCGGTCAGTGCGTGGCCGTGACGATCGCTATCTGGAATCCGTATGTCGCCGAACGACTTCTGCAGGGGCACTGGAGCCTGGTGGTGGGCTACGGCTGCCTGCCTTGGGTGGCGAACACGATGCTGCGACTGCGGACGTCCGACACCCCACCGTTCTACGAGGCGTGCGCGCTGGCATTCTGGATCGGCCTCGCGGGTCTGACCCCGACGGGGCTGATGCTGGCCGCGACGGTCGCGTTGGTATGCGTCTTCGCGCCGGGTTCGGGCCGACCGCGGTGGTGGTGCGCGGTGGTGGGGCTCGGCGCCTCAGTTCTGGTGGCGCTGCCCTGGCTGACGGCGGCGGCGATGGTCGGTTCATTGTCGTCGACGCAGGCGGAAGGTGTTGGCGCGTTCGCGGCCCGCGCCGAACCCGGCCTTGGCACGTTGGGCAGCCTGGCCAGCCTCGGTGGCATGTGGAATGCCGACGCGGTACCAGCCTCGCGCACAACACTTTTCGCGGTCGTCTCGGCTCTGGTGCTGCTGGGAGTCGTTGCGCTGGGTCTGCCAACGATCGTACGGCGCCCCGTCGCGATACCGCTGTTGATCCTCGCGGCGGTGGCGGTGGCAGTGCCTGCTGTAATGGCGACAGGACCGGGCATGGCTGCCGTAGAGGCGACAATCCGAACACTGCCCGGCCTCGGCGTGGTGCGTGACGCACAGAAGTGGGTCGCTCTCGCCGTGCCTGCCTATTCGTTGGCAGGTGCCGCAGCCGTTGCCACGCTGCGTCATCGGATTCCTGCCGCGGCGACCGCGCTGATCTGCTGTGCCGCATTGATTGCGACGTTGCCCGATCTCGCCTGGGGAGTGGGCGGCAAGGTGTCGGCCGTCCAGTATCCGCCTGGATGGGCGAATGTGTCAGCGATGATCAACGCGGACCCGCGACCCGTGGCGGTGCTGCCCGTCGACAGCATGCGCCGCTTCGCGTGGGCCGGCGATGCCCCGGCACTCGACCCACTCCCGCGCTGGGTGCGCGCCGACGTACTGACGACTGGCGACCTGACGATCGGCGGCCGCATCGTGCCCGGCGAGGGCACGCGCGCCCGCGAGGTGCAGCAATTGCTGCTGTCCGGGGCCGATCGGGACACGCTGGCAGCGGCTGGTGTCGGCTGGGTCGTCGTCGAAAACAATTGGAACACAGGATGGTCCGCGCCCGCGCTGCAGCTGCCTGTCGCCTACGGGGATGAGGACCTCACCCTGTACCGAATTGGTGGCGACCATCCGGCCGCGTCAGGCAGGGGCATCATGCTGGCCGCGCACTGGGTGTGGCTCGCGGTGCTCGCCGGGGGATTGATGGGGTGGGCGTTAGGGCTGCGGGTCAGACCACGCCGCTGACGATTCGCCCGACGTGCACGGACTCCAACACCGTTCGCATCGCGTCGGCGCTTTGCTCCCAAGAGAATTCGCCGCTGCGGGCCTGCGCTTTGGCGCCGAGCTGCTCGCGCAGCACGTGATCGGTCAGTAGGCGGTCGAGTTGGTCGACCAGATCATCGTGGTCGTTCACCAGAATCCCCGTCACCCCGTCGACGATCGAATCCGACAAGCCGCCCGAGGACCGGTAACCGATGGTTGGGACGGAGTGCTGCCCCGCCTCGGTGACCGCCAGCCCCCAGCCCTCCTTGCGCGACGGCAGCACCTGCACCCAGCCCCGCTGCAGCACAAGGTGTTTCGTCTCGTCATCGACGTGGCCGTGGAACGTCACGGCGTCGGAGATGCCCAGCAGCGTTGCGTGATCGACGAGCCGCTGTTCCCACCAGCCACCGCCGACGATGTCCAGGTGCAAGTCCGGTATCCGGGGTAGCAGCGCGGCGACGGCCTCGAGCGCGTCCTCGATCTGCTTGTGCGGCACCAGGCGTGACAGCACGACGGCGCGCGGTGTCGCCGACCGCGCGACGTCCAGCGTCTGCGCCGGCGCCTCGTCGAGTCCGTTGCGCACCACCGCGATCTGCGCCGGACGCACACCCAGACCGGTCAGGTCTCGCGCCGACGGCAGGGACACCGTGACGTACTGGTTGCGACGGTGTACCCGCGGCGAAAGCTTCGACTCCACGAACCAGCCGATCCTGCCCATCACCGGACCCGCCACCGGCCACTGCTCGCGATGGCAGTGGTGCACCAGCACCGCGACCCGTCGGCCGAAAGCCCACCGGGCCATGAAAGGCAACCCGTTCTGGGTGTCGATCACCACATCGGGCCGTGCCCGCCGCAGCGGGCCGAGACCGATCCGCGCCGCGACCATCGCCAGCCCGGCCCAGATGTAGACCGAGTAGCGGCCGCCCGCGCGGCTGAGCTGCACACCGTCTTTGACTTCGCGGCGCCGCGCACCCGGATATCGCGCGGTGCGCAGCGTCACCCTCACACCGGATTCGGCCAAGTGGGCGCCGATGCGCTCCAGATAGGCCTCGCTGCCGCCACCTTGCGGGTGGCCCGTGTCGCGCCAGCACAGCAGCAACACGGAGCGCACCTGCGCACGCGAGGAGCACAGATGGGTTCCGTGGGCAGACATCCGGACCAGAGTAGCGGCTGATTAGGGTTCCTCATCGATGGTGCCTCCTCGCGCGAGCGCTCGTCGGAAGGGAGTCGCGCCCCCGTTCGCCCAGAGGGCGACGCTGTCCCGGTCGCTGCGGCTGCTCAGCCAGTTCCGCTACGAGCAGCCCGACCCGGCCCGGTTCTACGGGGCGGTGGCCGAGGACACTGCGACGATGGTCACCGATCTGTGGCGAGACGCCACGGGTACGGCGCCGACCGGCCGGACCTTGCTCGACGTGGGCGGCGGCCCAGGATATTTCGCGGCTGCCTTCACCGAAGCAGGTCTGCACTACATCGGTGTCGAACCCGATCCCAGCGAGACGCACATCGGCGCTGTCCGGGCGGCGACATCCGGCACAGCTGCGGCGTCGGTTCGTGGCACGACCACCTACGTACGGGCGTCGGGCGTGGCACTGCCGTTCGCCGATGCCAGCGTGGACATCTGCCTGTCGTCCAACGTCGCCGAGCACGTCCCGCAGCCATGGCGACTGGGCAGCGAGATGCTCCGGGTCACCAAACCCGGCGGATTGGCGGTGCTGTCGTACACGGTGTGGTTCGGCCCGTTCGGCGGCCATGAGACGGGCCTGTCCCACTACCTCGGCGGCGCCCGCGCCGCGGAGCGCTACACCCGCAAGTATGGGCATCGACCGAAGAACGACTACGGATCGTCGTTGTTCGCGGTGTCGGTATCCGAGGGGCTGGAGTGGGCGGCGAGCACCGGCGCGCTGATCGCCGCATTTCCCCGTTACCACCCACGATGGGCGTGGTGGATGACGGGTGTACCGGTGCTGAGGGAATTCACAGTGAGCAATCTGGTGCTGGTCCTAAAGCCGCGGTGAGGCCCTGAACTGGAACAGGTTCTCGTTTCGCAGGAATCTGGGTAGTGTGACGCTCATGACACAGAGCGTGGACACGGCCGGCAACACACCAGCCGCGGAGGCGGCGTATCAAACCCAGTACGACAAGCTTTTCATCGGCGGCAAGTGGGTCGAACCGTCGACCTCCGAGGTCATCGAGGTCTTCTCACCCGCGACCGGTGAAAAGGTCGGGCAAGTGCCGCTGGCCGCCGAGGCCGACGTCGACGCCGCATGCGCGGCGGCCCGCAAGGCTTTCGACGAAGGCCCGTGGCCCACAACGGCGCCCGCTGAGCGCGCCGCGGTGATCGGCCGGGCGCTCAAGCTGCTCGAGGATCGCGCCGATCTGTTCAAACATCTCCTCAAGCAGGAAACCGGCCA
>Ga0134126_10008812_pt1 | contig 12700 bp, 10 predicted proteins | sample KB31752_FD_96881 | JGI IMG/M metagenome (GOLD analysis project Ga0134126, IMG submission 96881) | Terrestrial soil microbial communities with excess Nitrogen fertilizer from Kellogg Biological Station, Michigan, USA - KB3-175-2 | ecosystem: Environmental > Terrestrial > Soil > Unclassified ...
CGCGGATCGGTTTCGCCGATCACGGCCGCGGCGCCGCGCTTGAAGATGCCCGCCTTTTCGCCGGCAATTTCCGCGAGGGTCGAGCCGAGGTACTCCGTGTGGTCGAGCCCGATCGAGGTGACGCCGGCGACGAGAGGCTGGAGCACGTTCGTCGAGTCGAGGCGGCCGCCAAGGCCGGCTTCGATCAGTGCCACCTCGGCGCCGGCGCGGGCGAAATAGTCGAACGCCATTGCCGTCGTCGCCTCGAAAAAGCTGGCCCCGATCTCCTCGACGAGCGGCGTGTACCTCGTGATGAAGGCGACCACGTCCGACGCTGGAATCAACGTGCCGCCGACGGTCATCCGTTCGCGAAAGTCGACGAGATGCGGCGACGTGTACGTGGCGACGCGCATCCCTTTCGCGCCGAGAAGAGCGGCCATCGTGGCGACGGTGCTGCCCTTCCCATTCGTGCCGGCAACGTGAATGCTCGGATACCGGCGCTCGGGATTGCCGAGCGCGGCGAGTAACATTGCCGTTCGCTCGAGACCGAATTTGAAACCTCCGGTCGTGCGGGCGAAAAGAAAGTCGAGCGCGTCGTGGTACGTGGTGAGCGGCGGCGGGCCGCCGGCGGTCCGCTCGCTCAGGGCGACGTCCACCCCGTTGCCGCGGGGCGGCCCGACATGTGGCGCAGCAGTTGGCTCACGGTGCGCTTGAGGTTACGCCGGTGTACCACGCTGTCGACGATGCCGTGATCGAGCAGGAACTCCGAAGTCTGAAAACCTTCGGGCAGATCCTGACCGAGCGCCTGCTTGATGACGCGCGGCCCGGCAAAGCCGACGACCGCGCCCGGTTCGGCGAGGATCGCGTCGCCGAGCATGGCATAGCTGGCGCTCACACCGCCCATCGTCGGATTGGTGAGGATCGAGATGTACGGGATGCGGCGTTCGGCAAGCTGCGCGAGCACGGCGGAGATCTTTGCCATCTGCATCAGCGAGAGCACACCCTCTTGCATCCGCGCGCCGCCCGAGGCCGAGACCACGATGAGCGGATACTTGCGCTCCAGCGAGCGCTGGCCGAGGCGCGCGATCTTTTCGCCGACGACAGACCCCATGGACCCGCCCATGAAGGCGAAGTCCATCACGCCCACGCTCACGGGAAGCGAGTCGAGCATGCCGGTACAGGCGAGCAGCGCGTCGGTGTCGCCGGCGTTGGCCGCGGCCTTCTTGAGCCGCTGCGGGTACTCGGGAAATCCGAGCGGGTCGGTCGAGCGCAGATCGACCTCGACCTCCTCGGTCGTGCCTTCGTCGAGGAGGAGTGCGCTATAGTCGGCCGCCCGAATGCGCCGGTGATAGTCGCAGTTCGGGCACACGTTCATGTTGCGCTCGAACTTCTCGCGGATGTCGGTGTGCCCGCAGGCCTCGCATTTCTCCCAGACGTCGGCCGGGATCTCCAGCCGCTCGCGACGGGGTTGTCGAGGCTTCTTCTCCTTCTTGAACCAAGCCATGGGCGAAAGGTGGCGAGGCCCGAGGTCAGCGGCTAGGTGCTGTGGCCTCGATCGCTCGGAGCGCTCGCCGTCAGACCCTGAGCGCCGCGGCCATTCCGCCGCGGCCTTCGCTGGAGATGCGGGCCAGCACGCCGATCGCCAACCAGCAGGCGAGCATGAACGATCCGCCGTAGCTGAAGAAAGGAAGCGGAATACCCGTTACCGGCATGACGTTCAGCGTCATGCCGACATTCTCGAGCACGTGCGTGAACCAGCTGGCGAGCAGTCCGAACGCGACGAGACTGCTGAACGAGTCGTTCGCGCGCTCGGCGATGCGAATGACGCGCAGGAACAGAAACATGAACAGCGCAAGCGCGATCAGAACGCCGATGAATCCAAGCTCCTCGCCGACGACGGCGAAGATGAAATCGGTGTACTGCTCGGGAAGAAAGGCGAGGCGTTTCTGCGGACCATGCAAATAGCCGCGCCCCAACCAACCGCCGGATCCGATCGCGACGATCGACTGCAGCACATGGTATCCGCTGCCGCGTGGGTCGATCGAGGGATTGAGGAACACTTTCAGCCGCTCCTGGCGATAGCGCGGCATGTGCTCCCAGAAGGGCGGCCCGACGATGCCCATCAGCACATTGGCGGCGACGACGAACAGTGCTTCGCCAAGGAACGGCTTGTACCAGAGCACGAGGGCGAGCAGCAGCAGGAACCAGGCGCCCCAGATGCGCGAATCGAACCCGAGAATCAAGCTGATCACCGGGCTCGCGAGGAGGACGAGCAACTGCCAGGACACACCCGCCCAGAAGAGCATCGCGAACACGATCCCCGCGAACACGATCGACGTGCCGAGGTCGCCCTGGGCGACGATGAGCACGAGCGGCACGCCTGCGACGAGGAGCGGCTTCCACAGCTCGATCAGCGATTTGGGCGCGACGCGGTTCTGGCTCAGCACGCGGGCCAGCATGAGCACGACGGTGAGCTTTGCAACTTCGGCCGGCTGTCCGAGACGGTGGCCCCCGACGGTGAGCCAGCCGGAGGTGCTGGTCGCCGTTCCAGCGCCCGAGCCAAAGCCGACGAGGAGCGCGACGAGGAGCGCCAGAGTGAGCGCGTACGCGGGAAGAGTCGACCACTCGATGAGACGCACCGAAGCCCGGCTCACGGCGTACGCGCCGATGATACCGACGACCGTCCAGACGATCTGGTGCTTCCACGCGCCGGTGGCTTGCGTCGGGACGTCGGTCTGACCGGCGGAGTAGACGATGGCGAGGCCGAAGATCGTGAGCGCGACCGCCACGATGATGAGCGGCAGGTCGACGTTGATGCGACGAGTCGCCGCCATCAGCCCGTGTTCAGCACGGTATTGTTGATCTGCACGTGGAGGAAGTGCGCCATGATCTTCGTCGCGAAAGTTGCCGAGGTGGACCCCTCGAAGGTGACGTTCGGCACCATGACGACGACGACGATCTTGGGATCCTCGGCCGGCGCCATGCCGGCGAACCAGGCGTAATAGAGCGGCTTGCCGTTCGCGTCTTTCTTGAAGCCCGGTACCTGCGCGGTGCCGGTCTTGCCCGCCACGTTCACGCCCTTGATCGCCGCGCCGGCTGCCGTGCCGCCGGCGCGCACCACGCCCATCATCGCCTGGCGAACCTGCGCCAGCACCTCGGGAGAGAGACGGAGCGTCTTGGTGCGCTTGGGTGCTGCTCGCTTGATCGTCGGCGTCGGCTCGCTGCCGTCGGTGGCAAGCGCGCTGTAAAAGCGCGCCATGTTCAGCACGGTCTGGGCGTTCTCACCCTGGCCGATCGCCAGATTGAGCTCCTTCTCGCCCGGCGTCCAGCCGCGCGGGTATTTCTGGTTGAAGTATTCAGGAACACTCGTCGGAAACTGCGGGCGGTGCTCCTCGGGGAGGTCGATCCCCGTCTTCTTGTCGAATCCGAGCGACACGCCGCCGGCGACGAGTCGGCTCAAGCCGAGCTTCTGGCCGAGCTGATAGAAATAGACGTCGCACGACTGGGCGATGGCGCCGCGCAAGTCGAGGCTGCCATGTCCTTCTTTTTTCCAACAGTGCCACGTGCGGTTGCCGAAATAGTAGAACCCGACGCAGGGCTCCGGCATGTGCGAGTCGAGGGTGATGATGCTGTCTTCCAGGGCCATCGCCGAGATGGCGAGCTTGAACGTCGATCCGGGAGCGTACTCACCCTGAAGCACCTTGTTGTACATCGGATGCCGAGGGTCGTTGTTTAGAGAATCGTAGTAGGCGGCCGACACGCCGCCGACGAAACGGTTCGGATCGAACGATGGCGAGCTGTAGAGGGCGACCACCTCGCCGGTCTGCGGCACCATCGCCACGACGGCTGCGGAGGTCGTGTCGCCGAACAACGAGTGGATGTACTCCTGCAGATCCAGATCGATGTTGGTGTAGAGCGGCGGACCTTCCTCGGGCGTCACGTCCTCGCGGGCCTGGCCGTTCGGCACGATCCGATTGCGCGAGTCGACCTCGACGAAATTGATCCCTTCCCGCCCGCGCAGCTCCTGCTCGTACTCCTTCTCCAGGCCGGCCTTGCCGATCAGCTGCCCGGGCTTGTAGTCGTCGGCGGACATCGACGCGAGCTCGTTGTCGCTGATCTCGCTGATGTAGCCGACGAATCCGCCCACCGCTTCGCCGTCGGGGTAGATGCGCTTGGGCGCCGACTGGATGAGCAGGCTCGGAAAATCGAGATGGTGCTCCTCGAGCACCGACACGACGTCGAACGAGGCATCGGGGATGATCACCGTGGGGCGCGTCGGGTCGCGCCGGAACCGGTTCATCGCGTCGTTGAACTGCTTGTTCGTGAGCTGAATCGTGTTGCGGAGCCGCGTCAGGGTGGCGCGCAGCGTGTCGGGCGATTGGGCGAGCAGCGCCACGGAGTAGCCGACGACGTTTTCGGCGATCGGCTTGTTGTTGCGATCGAGGATCTTGCCGCGCGGCGCCGCCGTGGGAATCTGCCGGAGTCGGTTCTGCTCCGACTGGAGCAGCGACTGCTGATTGTGCAGCACCTGCGCGCGGAAGAACGCGCTCAGCAGAAAGACGAGCACGCCGCAGACGATCACCGTCGCGGCGCGGCCGCGGCGCACGACGTCGTTCGGATGAAAGCTCACGCTACGAGGCTCATGCCGTTCGCACTTCCATCAGCGGTTTGAGAAGTGACAGCACGACCACGCCGGCCACCGCAGTCACCGCCGCGGAGAGCGGGGACCAGACGAAGAGTTGCATCGCGAGCTCCGCGCCACTGGCGCGTTGGCTGACGAGCAGGAAGATCAGGTCGAACAACCACTTGGCGAGAAAGAGAAAGAAACCGTTGAGCGCGAGGTTGTCGGCAAAGAACACCGCCTTGAGCCAGGACGCGGCGAAACCGACGACCGACATCGCCAGTGCCGCAGCGCCGAACGCGCTCACAGCCAGCGAGTCCGACACGAGGCCCAACAAAAAACCGTACAAGGCCGCGGTCCCCGGGCGCAAGCGGACCGAGCCGATGAGCAGCGCCACGACCAGAAAGTCGATTGACGCGTGCCAGGCGAGCAGCGGCCGTAGCGTGTAGTGCAGAACGATCAGAATGGCGCAGACGATGATCGTCCGCACGGCGCCGGTCCAATTCATGGGCGAGGCGGACGGGTGGTGTCGGGGCGCGTCGAGTCGCGCTTCACGGCTGGGGCCGTCGGCACGCCGAGCGCGCGCGTCACCGAGTCGATCGTGGCTCGGCGCACCGAATCGAGCGCGGCCATCCGGGCGCGTGCCTCGAGCACCGCCGCCTGTTTGGCGAGCGAATCACCGGCCGCAGCGATCTTTCGGGTCGCCGAATCGGCGTTCACCGTGGCGCCCCAGACGTTGCCGGTGCCCTGAGTGATGCGCTGCGCCGTGAGGATCAGGACGCTCGTCACGCGAGATGGGCTCACCGCCGGCCGGACGAGATAGGTGCGAGTCCAGACCTCCGACGTCTTGAGCTCCTGCACGATCGTGCCAATGGTGATGCCGCGCGGGAACACACCGCCAAGCCCGGACGTGTAGATGACCGTTCCCGGCTTCAAGGTCACGCGCGTCGGAACGCCGCGCAGCTCGAGCATGTACGTTTCAGCCGAACGACCGCCCGACGTATGCGGGTACACCATGCCGAAGGTCTCGCCGTCCGCGGTCACTGCGCTGGCGCGAAAATCCGGATGGGTGTAGAGGATGGCGATGCTCATCGTTGGATCGGCGGTCTGGATGGTGCCGACCAAGCCGTCAGGCGCCACGACGGCGCTGTACCGTTGAATGCCTGCGGTGCTCCCCGCGGTCAACGTGAGCGTGGTGACGAGCTCCTCACTCGGCGTCGTGTTGTGCAAGGCCTCGGCGGGAACGAACCCCCACTTCAGACGCGAGCCGAGCCCGATGATCTTGCGGAGCTGATCGTTCTCCAGCACGAGCGCTTGTGCGTTGACGGCGCGCATTGCCACGGAATCCGCGCCCGCCTGCCGCGCGTCGCTCGTCGCCCAGGCGCTTCGCCAGCGTTCGGCGCCGCGCTGCATGCCGACGAGGGGTGCGACGATCGTCCGGCGGAGCGCGCCCGAAATGGGCTCGCGAGCGTCACTCGGCAGGGCGATGGCGATGAGCGACAGGACCACGCAGCCGGCCAAGAGGGCGGCGTCTGTCCGCGTATTGAGTCGTGCTGCGCTCGCCACCGATCACCTCACGTGCTGAGGACCGACCAGTATTTCTCCTCGTCATCGAGGATCCGGCCGGTCCCGCGCACTACGCAGGTCAGGGGGTCCTCGTCGACGTGAATGGGCAGGCTCGTCTCCTGGCTCAGGAGCAGATCGAGCCCGCGGATCAGCGCACCGCCCCCGGTCATGACGATGCCGCGGTCGACGATGTCGCTTGCAAGTTCCGGGGGAGTAATCTCGAGGGCGCGCCGCACGGCGTCGACGATCTGCTGGATCGGCTCCTGAATGGCCTCGCGGATCTCGCTCGAGTGGACGCGGACGGTCTTCGGAATGCCGGAGACGAGATCGCGGCCTTTGACTTCCATCTCGCGCTCGTCGCCCACGGGCGCCGCCGACCCGATGTTGATCTTGATCTGTTCAGCGGTCGGCTCGCCGATGAGCAGATTGTAGTTCTTGCGCATGAACTGCACGATCGAGATATCGAGCTCGTCGCCGCCGGTGCGAATCGACGTGTCGCTCACGATGCCGGAGAGTGCGATGACGGCGATCTCGGTGGTGCCGCCGCCGATGTCGATCACCATGTTCCCGGTCGGCGTCTCGACCGGCAGCCCCACGCCGATCGCCGCCGCCATCGGCTCGGCGACCATGAACACCTCTTTCGCTCCCGCACCAAGCGCCGAATCGCGCACTGCGCGCTTTTCGACTTCGGTGATCCCGGATGGGACGCACACGATCACGCGCGGTTTCACCTTGAACACGTGGTTCTCGATGATCAGCGTGAGGAAGTACCGGAGCATCTTCTCCGTGACGTCGAAGTCGGCGATGACGCCGTCCTTCATTGGCCGCACGGCGATGATACCCTCCGGCGTGCGTCCGAGCATGCGCTTGGCCTCGAGCCCAACGCCCTTGATCTTCTTGCTCTCGCGGTCGATCGCGACAACCGAGGGCTCGTTGAGCACGATCCCTTCACCCTTGACGTAGACAAGGGTGTTCGCGGTGCCGAGATCGACACCGATGGCGTTCGCCGGAAAGAGCGAACCCGCTTTGATGAGAGGCCAGCGCATCCAGTCCAGGGGAGTCGTACCTAAAGGGTCAGTAGAGCAAGTTCAAGGTATTGACGCGCCGTAACTTAGGCAACGAACGCGCTGGGGTTTTCATACTTCATGCCGAAGGCTTCGGCGACACCCGGATACGTGATGTGCCCCTCCGTCATATTGAGGCCTTTGAGCAGCGCCGGATTGTCGCGTAGCGCCAGCTTCCAGCCCTTGTTGGCGAGCTGCATCGCGTAGGGCAGCGTGGCGTTCGTCAACGCGAGCGTCGACGTACGCGGCACACCCCCCGGCATGTTGGCAACGCCGTAGTGAATGATGCCGTCCACGACGTAGGTCGGATTCTCGTGCGTGGTGGCGTGGATCGTCTCCACGCACCCACCCTGATCGATCGCGACATCGACGATCACCGCTCCCGGCTGCATGAGCTTGAGATCGTCGCGGCGCACGAGCTTCGGGGCCTTGGCGCCGGGAATGAGAACCGCGCCCACGACGAGGTCCGCCGTCTCGATCTGCTCGAGGATGTTGTGGCGGTTCGAGTGAATGAGCACGCAGTTGGCCGGCATCACGTCGGACAGATAGCGCAGGCGCTCGAGCGAAAGGTCGAGGATCGTGACCTTGGCGCCCATGCCGGCCGCCATCTTGGCTGCGTTGATCCCGACGATGCCGCCACCGAGGATCACGACTTTGGCGGGCGCCACGCCAGGCACGCCGCCAAGCAAAACCCCGCGCCCGCCGTAGAGCTTCTCGAGATACTTGGCGCCCTCTTGGACCGCCATGCGTCCGGCCACTTCGGACATTGGCGTGAGGAGCGGGAGCTCCCGCGAGGGCAACTCCACCGTCTCGTAGGCGACGCAGGTCGCGCCGCTCGCGATGTGCGCCTTGGTCAGCTTCTCGTCGGCCGCGAAATGGAAGTAGGTGAAGACGAGCTGCCCGCGGCGCATGTGCTTCCACTCGGGCTCGATCGGCTCCTTGACCTTCATGATCATGTCGCTGTCGCGCCACACGGTGGCGGCGTCGGGAGCGATCTTGGCGCCGACGGCGGTGTAGGCTTCGTCGCCGAACCCGCTCCCCATGCCCGCGCCAGTCTCGAGCAACACGGAATGGCCGGCACCGACCAGCATCTCGGCGCCCGCCGGCACGAGCGCGATGCGATTCTCGTTCGTCTTGATCTCTTTCGGTACGCCGACTTTCATCGTCGAAAAAATTGGCTGAAGGTGAAGTCCCGCGGAGACTGCGATTGGAAAGTAACGGAGGGGTGCCTATTCCGCGCTTTCCGGCCCGAGACTCACCACCGTGAGCTGATCCGGATCAAAGAACTTTCGTGCAACCAGTGCCACATCGTCGTCGGTGATGCCGTCGATCAGGGCGAGCAGCTCATCGAGCGTGCGGTACGGCTCGCCGTACAACTCGACCGACGCCGCGCGATACATGCGCGACGAGACGCTTTCCAGCGACAGCGTCACCTGCCCCTTCAATTGCTGTCGGCCCATTGCCACTTCGTCGGCCGGCAGCCCGTGGTCGATCACGCGCCGCAGCTCGTCGCGAATGGCATCGAGCGCTGCACCCGCCGACTCCGGAGCCGTGGCCACATAGACGCCGTGCATCCCGGCGTCGGCATGGAACGATTGGTACGTGTACACCGCGTAGGCGAGGCCCAGCTCCTCGCGCACGCGCTGGAAGAGGCGCGAGCTCATGCCTCCTCCGAGTAGCATGCTGACGAGCAGCAGCGGAAAACGCATCGGATCGCCGTGCGCCACACTCTGCGTGCCGGCCACAATGTGAGTTTGCGCACCATCGCGTTCGACATGCCGCGTGCGCGGCGGCTCGGCACGCGGCGGTGGCGACAGGAGCTGGGTGGAATCGCCGGGCACCGCGTCGAGCCAGCCGGTTTGGCGCAGGGCGTCGAGCAGGCGGTCGTGCTCGACGTTTCCAGAGGCGGCGACCACGAGCTGGCCGGGATGATAGGCGCGGTGGTGGAGAGCGCGAAGGTCGGGCACGCCGAGAGCCGACACCGTTTCGCGCGTGCCGAGGATCGAATATCCGTACGGGTGCGCGCCCCACAGTGTCTCGTTGTGCAGCTCGAACACGAGGTCGTCCGGGGTGTCCTCGACCATCGCGATCTCTTCGAGGATCACCTTGCGCTCGAGGGTCAAATCCGCTTCGCGGAGTGTCGGATGGAAGACGATGTCGCCAATCACGTCCGCCGCCTGGACGAGATGCTCGTCGAGGACGCGGCCCTGATACACCGTGTGCTCGCGCGCCGTGTACGCGTCGAGCGAACCGCCCAGCGCTTCCAACGACAGCGCGATCTGGTGCGCGCTGCGCCGCTCAGTGCCCTTGAACACCATGTGCTCGAGCAGGTGCGACACGCCCATGTGGTCGCGCGCTTCGTGCAGTGACGCTGCCCGCACCCAGGCTCCGAACGCAACCGACCGCACTCCCGGCATGTGCTCCGAGAGTACGGTCAGTCCATTCGGCAAAACGGTGCGATGAAGCGCCGGCTCGGCCACGAGCGGTCCGTCGGTGCCGTGTCCGGACGCGGCGCGGCCGGTCACCCGCGGCGAGAACGCTCCCCGCCGCCGCGTCCGCCGCGGCGCGGACGATCGCCGCGATCACCACCGCCCTCGCGTCCTTCACGACGCGGACGTTCCCCGCCGTTTCCACCGTCGCCCTCGGGCTCCGGCATGCCTTCGGGACGCGGCGTGAGCGCTTTCATGGAGAGGCGCAGGCGGCCGCGCTCATCGCGGTCGATCAGCTTGACCTTCACGCGGTCGCCCTTCTTGACCACGTCCTCGGTCTTCTCGGTGCGCTCGTGGCGCATCTCCGAAATGTGCACGAGGCCTTCGGTGCCGGGCATGATCTCGACGAAGGCGCCGAACGGTGTCGTCGTCTTCACGACGCCTTCGTAGGTCTCGCCAACCACCGGCTCGGCCGTAACGGCCTGCACCATCTGACGCGCACGCTCCATCGACTCGCCGCCCACGGCCGCGATCGTGACGACGCCGTTGTCGTCGACGGTGAGCTCGGCACCCGTTTCGTCCTGGATGCCGCGGATCGTCTTGCCCTTGGGCCCGATGAGGTCGCCGATCTTTTCGGGACTGATCTGCATCGTCACGATGCGCGGCGCGAAGGGCGACAGATCGGGGCGCTTCTCGGGCAGCGCCTTGTCCATCTCGCCGAGGATGTGCATGCGGCCTTCGCGAGCCTGGGCGAGCGCTTCCTTGAGAATGTTCAGATCGAGGCCTTCGATCTTGATGTCCATCTGGATCGAGGTGATGCCATTGCGCGTGCCGGCGACCTTGAAATCCATGTCGCCGAGATGATCCTCGGTGCCGAGGATGTCGGTGAGGATCGCGTACTTCTTTCCCTCTTTGATCAACCCCATCGCGACGCCGGCGACGGCGGACCGGATCGGCACGGCCGCATCGAAGCAGGAGAGCGAGGCGCCGCAGACCGACGCCATCGACGACGAGCCGTTCGACTCGAGAATGTCGGAGACGATGCGGATCGTGTACGGAAATTCCTCGAACGCCGGAAGCACACCCTGAATGGCGCGCTCCGCGAGATTGCCGTGGCCAATCTCGCGGCGCGAGGTGCCGCGCATCGGCCGAACCTCGCCGGTGGAGAACGGCGGAAAGTTGTAGTGCAGCATGAACGACTTGGTCGACTCACCCGGCTCGTTCACCGATTCGTAGCGCTGCACGTCGTTCGCCGTACCGAGCGTGACGGAGACGAGGGCTTGAGTCTGACCGCGCGTGAACAGCGCCGATCCGTGCGCCCGGGGAATGAGCCCCGTGTCGATCGTGATCGGCCGCACTTCGGTCGATTTGCGGCCGTCGACGCGGAAGCCCGAGTCGAGGACCTGCGAGCGGAGCTGGTTGTACTCGACGTCGCCAAGCAGGGATTTGATGTCCTTGCTCGCGTCGGGGAAATCGGTCAGCAGCTGCTCGGCGATCTCCTTCTTCACGCGCTCGACGGCGGCGATGCGGCCGTGCTTGTCCTTCTGGTTGAGCGCGTCCTTGATCTTGCCGTTGGCGAGGTCGTTGACCTTGGCGGTGAGCGTCTGGTCGATCCCGGCCTTGCTCCATTCCATCTTCGCCGGGCGTTCGCTCCCGAGCTTGTCGAGCAGCTCCTGCTGCAGGGAGACGAGCTCGCGGATGCCCTTCTGCGCGACGGTGAACGCCTCGACGATATCCTCTTCAGAGACCTCTAACGCGCCGCCCTCCACCATGTTGATCGAGTCCGCCGAGCCGGCGACGACGATCTCCATGTCGCTGTAGGCGAGCTGCTCGAAGGTCGGGTTGAGGACCCACTTGTCCTGGACGCGGCCGATGCGCGTGGCGGCGACGGGGGTGGTGAACGGAATCTTCGATGCGTTGAGCGCAGCCGAGGCGGCGACGAGCGCCAGCACGTCGGGAGCGTTCTCCTGGTCGGCGGAGATGACGTAGATGAAGACCTGGACTTCGTTCTTGAAGCCGTCGGGAAAGAGCGGGCGGATCGAGCGGTCGACGATGCGAGCCGAGAGAATCTCGGCGTCGCTCGGCCGGCCTTCGCGCTTGATGTAGCCGCCCGGAATCTTGCCCGCGGCGTAGGTCTTCTCGCGATACTCGACGAGGAGCGGGAAGAAATCGAGCGGGCTCTGGGTGTCGCTCACCGTGACGGCGGCGAGCACTTGCGTGTCGCCGAATTGCACGAGCGCCGAGCCGGCGGCCTGTTTGGCCATGCGGCCGGTCTCAATGGAGAGCTTGCGCCCCGCGAACGTACGTTCAACGCGTTGCATCATTGCTGGAGTGCCTGGAGCAGGCTGTAAGAGATGACAGGGATTACAAAACGCGCGGGCTGCAACCATTGCGCCCGCGCTGTGCTGCTCGTGGATGTGTTAGTACCGGAGGCCCAGTTCCTGGACGATCTTCCGGTAATCGTCGACATCGGTGCGCTTCAGGTAGTTCAAGAGACGGCGGCGTCGGCCAACCATCTTGAGGAGCCCACGGCGTCCGTGGTGATCCTTCTTGTGGTCACGGAAGTGATCCGTGAGGTAGTTGATGCGCTCTGTGAGCAGCGCGACCTGAACGCGTGTCGACCCGCTGTCAGTCTCATGCAGCCGGTACTTCGCGACAGTCGATCCCTTTGTGAAAGCCATGACCTGGTGAATTCCCCGGCCCCGCAGATCGGGGCGATGTTCAATGTGCGCTTTTCGATGATTAGCTCTGTATCGTAGCCGGAATCTAAGCGCATGTAAAGGGGGCACTTACGCGCGGCTTACGCCCCGAACAAGTGCCCGATCCACCCGAACAGCTTCACGAACCCGCCCCGGGTGTCGTTGTACATCACGATCGCGAACAACAGCGCGATCGCCAACAGCCCGAACCGCAGGATATACTCCCGCGTCTGCATGCTGAACGGGCTTCCCTTCACCGACTCGAGCACATTGATGAGAATCTGCCCGCCGTCGAGAATCGGAATCGGAAGCAGGTTGAGGACGGCGACGTTGATGCTCAGC